>Ga0182024_10008453_pt1 | contig 21695 bp, 13 predicted proteins | sample P32metaG_FD_120480 | JGI IMG/M metagenome (GOLD analysis project Ga0182024, IMG submission 120480) | Permafrost microbial communities from Stordalen Mire, Sweden - P3-2 metaG (Illumina Assembly) | ecosystem: Environmental > Terrestrial > Soil > Wetlands > Permafrost | place: Sweden: Stordalen...
ACAGCACGCCACGCTGGGTGGGCGGGTATTTTGATTTTTGCCATGCTTGCTCCTCGCACGTCTCAGAAGCGTTTCTGATTCCCTTGAGGGTGCCTACCGACACGATCGTTGCGCCGCTGTTCCCCACAGGGCTCCCCTGGGCGAACGTGACCGGGCGGGAGGCGAGCATCATCCAGCGTGGGAAGCCGCTGCTGATCGAGTTCTGGGACTTCTGCCGCCCCAACTCGCTGCGCACGCTGCCCTACCTGAAGGCGTGGCACGAGCGCTATGCAGAGCAGGGGCTGCGCACGATCGGCGTGCACTCCCCCGGCTTTGAGCCCGCGCGCGACGAGGACGCGGTCAGAGAGGCCGTGGCCCGCTTGGGGGTCGAGTACCCCGTGTTGATCGACCGCGAGCTGGAGCTGTGGCGCGCGTATGACAACGAGGGCTGGCCGGCGCGCTACCTGTTCGACGGCCGCGCACGGTTGTTCGAGTACCACTACGGCGAGGGCGGATACACCGAAACCGAGCTCGCGATCCAGGAGCTGTTGGGAGTGGAGCGCGAGCCCCTCGCACCGCTGCGCCCGGAGGATGCCCCCGACGCCCAGCTGGAACCCCAGACCGAGGACCAGCCCGGCGCATACTCGGGGCCGTATGAGGCCGGCGGCGTGTGGGTGGTGCTCGACGGGTCGGGGACGGTGCGGGCGAACGGCGCGGAGCAGACCGTCGCCCACCCGGGCGCGTACCCCCTGATCGAGCACGCGCGTCACACCGAGGGCATCCTCGAGCTCGAGCTCGACCCCGGCGTGCGATGTCACGCTACGTGCTTCACCCCGGGCTTGGCGTAGGCTCGGCGATCCTGGCCGGCGCGAGCTCGGCGTGCGTGCGGTCGAGCAGCAGGCGCTTCAGCACGGGCGGGGTGGGCTGGGTCGAATCCTCGACGAGCACGCAGGTTCCCGGCCAGTAGGGGCTCTCACCCGGTGTCGAGCTGAGGAAGACCGAGTCGTAGGTCCAGCAGCCCGAGTTGACCAACCGCGCGCCCCCCCGTCCGCGCCACTCCGAGTCGGGGTCGCCCGGCAGCGGGCCGGCGCGGTGGGTGTGGCCGAAGACGACATAGGCGTCGCCGAGGTCCAGCCGCGCCGCCACCTCCCCCATCGCGCGCAGCCCGGCGCGGCGCAGCTCGCCGGTCGAGACATCCGTCCGCAGGGGTCCGAGACCGGCGCGGTTGAGCGCTGCCACCGCGAGCGGGAACGCCCCGACGAGTGCGCGTCTGCGCAAGCTCCGCAGGGTCGAACGGCGGGCCTCGGCGAGAGCGCCCCCGACCCCACCGGCGCGACCGCGGCCGCCACCGGAGCGAACGATCGACCCGCCAGACCCACCATCGCCTCTGAGCACCCGCCAGGCGCTGGACGTGGCCAGCCCGTTCAGCGCGTCACCGGTGTGGGCGTCGCGCGCCACCGCGTCTCTCCATGCGAACGCCGGCGCCGCCACCGCCTCGTAGTCGTCGACGCGCGCGAAGGCCGCGGCCGGACGCCGCAGCACGCGGCTCATCGCGGCGATGCTCAACCGCTCGAGCGTGGGCACGGTCAGGTGGCAGTCCAGATAGTGACCATGGGTGGCGTATACGTCCGGACGCACCCATAGGCCCGGGTAGGCCGCACTCACGTGCGCCGGAGAGGCCCACTCGGCGATCTGTGCGAGCATCGGCGAGACGGCGGGGTGGGTGGGCGTCACATCGAAGCGCTGCTCGAGGCCGAGCGGCTCCGGCGGCTGCAGCGCGCGCGTGGCGAGCCACGGCGCCACCAGCGCGTGGTCGTGGTTGCCGGCGCACACCACAACCTCGCGTCCGGCGAGCACGCGGCCGAGATCCTCAAAGAACGGCCGCGCGGCCGCCAGCGCGTCGCGCGGCGGGCCGTGGCGCAGCTCGAGCACGTCGCCGAGCAGCACCAGACGATCGACGTCCTGGAGGGCATCGAGCAGCGCGGCGCGCGGCTCGGGACGGCGCAGCAGGTCCGAGCGCGAAACACCACCGAGGTGCAAGTCGGAGACGATCAGCGTGTTCAGGGGACCCTGACCACGCCCTTCGGGCGCGGTGCCCCAGTCGCCGCTTCGCGAATCTGCTTGGGGAGCATGAAGCGGACATCCTCACGGATCACTTCCACCTCGGAGATGTCGCTTACACCCCGCGTGCGGAAGAACTCGACCAGCTCGCCCACGAGGTTCTCGGGCGCGCTGGCCCCGGAAGAGATGCCCACGACGCGCCTGCCGTGCAGCCACTCCTCGCGCACTTCGCCCGCGTTGTCGATCAGGTGCGCATCGGTACCGCAGTCGCGCGCGACCTCGACGAGCCGCAGCGAGTTCGACGAGTTGCGCGAGCCGACCACGAGCATCAGGTCGCAGTCGCCCGCGAGCTGCTTGACGGCCGCCTGGCGGTTGGTGGTGGCGTAGCAGATGTCATCGGTGCGGGGCCCGACGATGTTCGGGAAGCGTTCCCGCAGCCGGGCGAGGATCGAGCTGGTTTCGTCGACGGACAGCGTCGTCTGCGTGACGTAGGCGATCCGCTCGGGGTCCGGCACCTCCAACTCGTCCACGTCGCGCTCACTCTGCACGAGCACGATCCGCCCGGGCGCCTCGCCCATCGTGCCTTCGACCTCCTCGTGGCCGTCGTGGCCGACGAGCACGATCGTGTAGCCATCCTCGGCGAAGCGCACAGCCTCGCGGTGGACCTTCGTCACGAGCGGGCAGGTGGCATCGACCGTTCGCAGCTCACGCGCCCGAGCATTGGCGCGCACGCTCGGAGCGACGCCGTGCGCGGAGAACACGCACACCGACCCCTCGGGCACTTCGGTCTCCTGCTCGACGAAGATCGCTCCCCGCGCGCTCAGCTCCGCGACGACGTGCTTGTTGTGCACGATCTCCTTGCGCACATACACCGGCGGGCCGTGCATCTGAAGCGTCCGTTCGACCGTCTGTACGGCGCGATCGACGCCCGCGCAGTATCCGCGCGGCGCCGCGAGCAAAAGCTTCTCGACCGTATTCTCGACCGTGCTGGACACTACGGCCATTGTAGATGTCCAGGTACGCTAAACCCGATGGCGCAACGCCACCTTGACAGGCTCACCCCGATCGATGCGTCGTTCCTGCACCAGGAGGGACCAACGTCGCACATGCACGTGGGCGGGTTGACGATCGTCGAAGGTCCGCCCCCGGCGATGGAGGAGTTCCTCGAACAGATCCGCCGGCGGCTGCATCTCGTGCCGCGCTACCGTCACAAGCTCGCCCATACCGCGCTCGACAGCGGCCGCCCTGTGTGGATCGACGACCCGAGCTTCAACCTCGAGTACCACATCCGCCATACCGCGCTGCCCACCCCGGGCGGCTGGGAGCAGTTGTGCGCGCTGACCGCGCGCATCTTCTCGCAGCAGCTCGACCGCTCCAAGCCGCTGTGGGAGATGTGGCTGATCGAGGGTCTGAAGGACGATCGCTTCGCGCTGATCTCAAAGACGCATCATGCCCTGATCGACGGCATCGCCGGCATCGACCTGGCGACGGTGCTATTCGACTTATCCCCCACACCGCCGCCGCTCAGTAGTTCCGGACGCGCATGGCAGCCGCACTCCGAACCGGGGACGGCGGAGCTCGTCGCCGCCGGCCTGCGGGGAGCGCTGCGCGCCGGGATCGAGCTGGCGGAGGGCGCGCTCGACGCGCTCGCCCACCCCGATCATGCACTCGCCCGCGCGCGCGAGGCGGCCGAGGGTATCGGCGAGATCGTGTGGGCCGGGCTGAATCCGGCGCCGGAGACGCCATTGAACGTCGACATCGGTCCGCACCGGCGCTTCGTCGGCGTCGCCAGCCGGCTCGAGGACTTCAAGCTCGTCAAGAACGCCTTCGGGGGCACGGTCAACGACGTGGTGCTCGCCGTCGTCGCCGGCGCGCTACGCGCGTTCCTGGTCTCCCGCGGGGTGCGCACCGAGGGTATGGAGATGCGCGCACTCGTGCCAGTCTCGGTGCGGGCCGAGGACGAGCACCACCAGGGAGGCAACCGCATCGTGGCGATGCGCGGGCCGCTGCCGGTCTACATCGCCGATCCAATCCAGCGCCTGCGCTTCGTCTCGCAGGCGATGGACGGACTGAAGGAGTCAAAGCAGGCGCTCGGCGCCGAGGTGATCGCAGGCGTGCAGAACTTCGCGCCGCCCACGATCCTGGCGCAGGCGTCGCGCCTGAACTTCTCGACGCGCCTGTTCAACCTGATCGTGACGAACGTGCCCGGCCCACAGTTCCCCCTTTACGTGCTCGGGCGCGAGATGCTCGAGGCCTACCCGGTGGCCTTCCTGCCCGAGAACCACGGGCTGGCGATCGCGATCATGTCCTATAACAGCCAGATGAACTTCGGCCTGCTCGGCGACTTCGACGCCCTCCCGGACATCGACTCGCTCGGCGCGAGCATCGCGCAGGAGCTCGCGACGCTCGTATCGCTGGCCCGCGAGACCGTTACGACGCCCGCGTGATCTTCCTCCCTAGCGGTCCCCGCACGGTGCCTCTACTGGCGTCGCTGGGCAAGCGAGGCAAGGACGCACCGAGCGAAGTGTGCTCTGCACATGTGCTGGCCGATCGGAGATCCCGTCGATCTCCGATCGGTAGGACGCCGCATCGCGCCGCTCAGCGGCGTCAGTAGCCCAATGCGAACTTCGCGTCCTCGGACATCTTCTCCGGTGACCACGGCGGCGTGAAGACCATCTCCGACGCGACCGTCTTGACGCCTTCCAGTTCGCCGACGAACTCGTCGATCTGCTCGGTCACCTGCGGCCCGATCGGACAGCCGGGCGTCGTCAGCGTGAACGTGACGTTCACATTGCCGTCGTCGACCTCGACCCCGTAGATCAACCCCAGCTCCACGAAATCCAACCCAAGCTCGGGATCGATCACGTTCGAGAGGGCGTCCATCACATCGTCGACGGTGGGCATGACTATGAGTCTATCGGCGCCGGAGCGGACCCACTGCTCAGTTGTCGCAGCCTAAGCGGTCCCACATATACAGCTGGATGCACTCGGTCGCGAGCTCGATCGCACGCTCGCGGGAGAGGCGGGGGAGCACAGTATCCAAAGCCTGCTCCTCGGAGACGCCCGCCTGGAAGGCTTCCTCGCCCTTGAAGCCCGCCGCGATCTTGAGCGCCTCGCGCCGGTTCTCGCCCAGGCTCGGGAACACCCCCACGAGAAAGTCCGTGTTGGGAATCGGCTGGCCCACCTCCAGTGAGGCGTGCCACGCGGCGAGCAGGTGCAGGTCGTCCTCATCGAGGTCGGCGATCGCCTTGGCGTAGTGGACCGAGAGCTCCTGGTCGGGAATGTCGTCCACCCACGCGCGTACGACCTCGCCCACCAGCTGGCGGCGGGCCTCCCGGCCAACCGACTCGGCGATCACGCGAATCGCGTCCTGAGGCTCGATGAAGCAGAGCGGCATTACGCAGACTGTAAGACGCGGCGTGGACGGTACTTTTCGCGCGACCCGGCCAGCTGTCATCGCCCCCCTGAGGGGCAGCTCGGGCAGGGGTCGGGTGGGGGGTCAGATCACAGCTCAAGCGCCTGGAGACAGCGCTCGAGCGCGTGGCGGTCGCAGGTGTCTGCCCGGAAGCCCAGCGTCGCCCGCCGCCCCGCGCCCCAGTTGGCGAGCGCCAGGTCGAGCGTTTCGATCGGCACCGCGATCGCCTCGGCCAAGGCGCGCGCGCGGCGCTCGAGGTTCAACGGATCACCGATCGCGAACACCCGCTTGGCGGCCAGCGTGGCGAGGTCGCTCGACGAGGTCTCCGGCCCGCTCGTGAAGTGCAGCGCGTCGGCGCGCAACTCGTACAGACCGAGACGTCCGAGCGTGACGAGCAGGTCATAGCGCCCGATCCGGCGAAAACCAGGCAGCGCGAGCCGCTCGAACATCCGCTCGAAGCGTCGCTGCGGGCTCCACTCAGGGTCCCCCGTGAACGCGCTCGTCTGTTGGCCGACCCAGCCCTCCGGGCTGTGTGCCCCCGATCGGTCGGCGTGCTCGGTCCAGTGGCGGTAGGCGAGCAGCGTCTCCACCGCGCGGGCGGGGTCGTGCGAGGTGCGGGGACCGAGCGCGATTCCAGCGAGCTCTCCGGACACGTCCGCTCCGGGCAGATCGCCGGCGGCGGCGTCCAGGACCATGCGGATCGCGACGAACGGCTGATCGCCGTCGAGCGGGGAAAGGTAGGCGATCAGGAAGCACATCCACGTCGCCCGCTCGATGTCATCCGCGGCCCGCGCGCGCACCTCGGCGTACAGGTCGGGTGGCGCGGCGCCGAGCGCCAGCAGACGGCCATGAGCGAAGGCGATCTCCTCGGCCAGCAGGTTCGCGTCGGCGGACGCGCGCACGCCGGGCAGCAGCGCGGAGCGATAGCCGTCGTCCCCGGCGCGACTCTCGCGGTGGACGCGCACCTCCTGGCCGCCCACCGATCGAAGATCGGCTAGCAGACGCGGGTGACGCGGTCGCACGGGAGCGCTTTTCGTGGCGGCGCGCCTTGGTTTCGTCGCTGACTGTCCAGCCGGAGAGCTGCCAACCAGCGTCTTGCTGCAGATCGGGCAGCGCTCGACGAAGCGGTTATGGCGGCAGAAGGTCGGCACTACTTCAGTCTAGGAGCGCCAGGCATACCCGGCGCACGACTACCCGGCTTCGATCCCCGGCCCGACGTGCTGGGGTGGCCCCTCGGGGCCCGTGTCCGCGTCTTCGTGCCCAGCTGAGCCATCGTCCTCGGGCAGCTTCTCGGCCCAGGCGCCGTTGCCGTTGCGTCGTCCTGACAGGTAGCGGTCCACCATCCGCGCACACTGGCGACCCTCGTTGATCGCCCACACGATCAAAGACTGCCCCCGGCGGGCGTCGCCGGCGGCAAACACGCCCTCCACCGCGGTCGTGTAGGGCTTGAAGACCTTCACGTTCCCACGCGCGTCCTTCTCGACGCCCAGCTGGTCGAGCAATCCCTGCTCGGGTCCCAAGAAGCCCATCGCGAGCAGCACGAGCTGCGCCGGCAGCTCTTGCTCGGTATGAGCCACCGGCCCGAACGGCGGCTCTGGCTCGGCCTGGGCGATCTGTAGCGTCGCCACCGCCCCGTCGCCATTCTCGCCGAAGCGGACCGTCGTAACCGAATAGTCCTGCTCGCCCAGCTTCAGATCTTCGGCCTCCTCCATCGCATAGCTGAGGCGGTACTTCAGCGGCCACTCCGGCCACGGGGTGCGGTCGTCCGGACGGTGCGCCGGCGGCTCGGGAAGCAGCTCCAGCTGAACGATCGAGCGCGCGCCCTCGCGCAGCGCGTTGCCGACGCAGTCGGCGCCCGTGTCGCCGCCACCGATCACCACCACGTCCTTGCCTTTCGCCGTGATCTCCCGCGCCGCGCCAGGCTGATCGACGGTCGGCTCAGAGACAGCTGGGGGGATGGTCGGCGGGGGACCAAACTCCCGCGCCACGAAGCGGTTGCGCTGGTACAGGTAGTCCATCGCGAAATGCACCCCGTCGAGCTCGCGACCCGGTACCGGCAGGTCGCGGGGCACGCGCGAGCCGGTCGCCAGCACGACCGCGTCGAAGCTCCCCCGCAGCTCCTCGACGGTCACGTCGCCGCCGACCTCCACCCCGCAGCGCAGCTGCACGCCCTCGGCGAGAAGCTGCTCGACGCGCCGCTGCACGACGGTCTTTTCGATCTTGAAGTCCGGCACGCCGAAGCGCACCAGGCCGCCGGCCGCCTCGTCACGCTCGAACAACGTCACGCTATGCCCCGCCCGGCGCAACTGCTGGGCGGCGGCCATGCCCGCGGGCCCGGAGCCGACCACCGCGACCGTCTGCCCGGTCTCCCGCCGCGGCGGCTGGGGCGTCACCCAGCCCTCCGCCCAAGCGCGGTCGATGATCGCGTGCTCGATCTGTTTGATCGTGACCGCATCGCCCTCGCGGATCTCGAGCACGCACGCTGCCTCGCACGGCGCGGGGCAGAGGCGGCCGGTGAACTCGGGGAAGTTGTTCGTCGCGTGCAGCTGCGCGATCGCGTCCTCGAAGCGGTCGTGATAGACGAGGTCGTTCCAGTCGGGGATCAGGTTTCCGAGCGGGCAGCCGTTGTGGCAAAAGGGCACGCCGCAGTCCATGCAGCGGGCGCCCTGCTCGCGCAGCTCCCCGGTCGGGCGGGTGAGCAGGAACTCGTGGTAATCGCGTGCGCGCTCGGCCGGGTCCCGGTAGGGGATCCCGTGGCGCTCGATTTGCAAAAAGCCGCCGAGCTTGCCCATCAGACCGGCTTCTCCTCGGGCTCGCCGATCGCCTGGGGAGCGCCCACGACGTCGACAGCGCCTGAGCGACTCGCCAGGGTGGCCGTGGCCCCGTTGCTCGGCGCGTGCCCGGCGGCCGCGCGCGCCTCTTCCTCGGCCAGCTCGCGCAGCACGCGCCTGTAGTCGTGGGGCATCACCTTCACGAACGCATTCCTCGCTAGCAGCCCCTCCCACTCGTCGAGCACCCGTGCGCCCACCTGCGAATCGGTGCGCTGCACGTGCTCCTCGATCATCGTGCGCAGCTCGATCGCGTCGACCTGCGCCAGCTCCTCGAAGCCGACCATGCCCATGTTGCAACGCTCGGCGAAGCCTCCCTCTTCGTCCAGCACGTAGGCGACGCCGCCGCTCATGCCAGCCGCGAAGTTGCGGCCCGTCGGCCCGAGCACGACGACGCGCCCACCCGTCATGTACTCGCAGCAGTGGTCGCCCACGCCCTCGACGACCGCGCTGGCGCCCGAGTTGCGCACCGCGAAGCGCTCACCCGCGAGGCCGCGGAAGAACGCCCTGCCGGCGGTCGCGCCATACAGCACGGTGTTGCCGACGATCACGTTCTCCTCCGCCTTGAAGTCCTCGCCCATGCCCGGCTTCGGACGCACCGCGAACACGCCGCCCGAGAGGCCCTTGCCCGCGTAGTCGTTGGCGTCTCCGCGCAGCGTGAACGTCACCCCGGGCGCCAGCCAACCCGCGAAGCTCTGGCCGGCCGAGCCCTCGAACTCGACCTCGATCGAATCCTCCGGCAGACCCTCCGCTCCGCGCGCCCGCGCGATGTGACTGGAGAGGATCCCCCCCACGCAGCGGTTGCGGTTGCGGATCTCGAGCGCGAACTTGATGCGCTCCCCCAACTCGATCACCCCGCGCGAGCGCTTCACGAGCTCCCAGTCGAGCGCATCCTCGAGCACCGCCGGCGGCGCTTCCACGCGCCGCCGGGGGCTACCTTCTGCCAGCTCGACGTGACGGAGGATGTGTGACAGGTCGACGCCACGCGCCTTCCAGTGGTCGATCGCATCGCGCACGCCGAGCAGGTCGACGCGGCCGATCGCCTGATCGAGCGAGCGCAGCCCCAGCGAGGCGAGGATCTCGCGCACTTCCTCGGCGATGAAGAAGAAGAAGTTGACGACGTGCTCGGGGGTGCCCTCGAAGCGCTTGCGCAGCTCCGGGTCCTGAGTGGCGATCCCCACGGGGCACGTGTTCAGGTGGCAGGCGCGCATCATGATGCAGCCGGTCGCGATCAGCGGCCCCGTCGAGAAGCCCATCTCGTCCGCGCCGAGCAGCGCCGCGATCACGACGTCGCGGCCGGTCTTCAGCTGGCCGTCGGTCTGCACGATGATCCGCGAGCGCAGGTCGTTCATCAGCAGCGTCTGCTGGGTCTCGGCCAGGCCGATCTCCCACGGGATGCCCGCCGCCTGGATCGAGGACAGCGGCGAGGCGCCGGTGCCGCCGTCGTGGCCGGCGATCAGCACGCGGTCGGCGTTCGCCTTCGATACGCCGGCGGCCACGGTGCCGACGCCCACCTCGGAGACGAGCTTGACCGACACCTGCGCCTGGGGATTCGCGCAGCGCAGGTCGTAGATCAGCTGCTTCAGGTCCTCGATCGAGTAGATGTCGTGGTGCGGCGGGGGCGAGATCAGGCCGACGCCGGGGGTCGTGTGGCGGATCGAGCCGATGTACTTGTCGACCTTGTGCCCCGGCAGCTGGCCGCCCTCCCCGGGCTTGGCGCCCTGGGCCATCTTGATCTGCAGCTCGTCGGCGTTGACGAGATAGTGAATCGTCACGCCGAAGCGCCCCGAGGCGACCTGCTTGATCGCCGAGCGCCGGCGGTCGCCGTTCTGGTCGGGAGTGAAGCGCGCCGGGTCCTCCCCGCCCTCGCCCGTGTTCGAGCGTCCGCCCAGTCGGTTCATCGCGATCGCGAGCGTCTCGTGCGCCTCGCGCGAGATCGACCCGAGGCTCATCGCCCCGGTGCAGAAGCGCCTGACGATCTCCTTCGCCGGCTCGACCTCGTCGAGTGGAATGTCTCCGCCGCCCGGCTGGCCCGAGCGCGACTCGCCCCCCTCCATGCCGATCCTCAACAGTCCCCGCAGCGTGGCCCGGCGCGCCGCGTCCTCGTTGACCGTCCGCGCGTACTCCCGATACCGCTCGAACGCCGCACTCCCGCGTACCGTCTGTAGCGCCTCACGGTCGCCCTGCAGCGCCGCGCCCACATCACCGTTGGCCGCCCGCACGGCGTGCTGGACGAGCGCGATCGTCTCGGGGTTCCAGATGTGATGCTCGCCGTCGCGCCGCCACGCGTAGACGCCGCCGACGGGCAGCAGCCCCGTCGTGTCGACGCCGTCGCCCGAGGTTGCGGTCGGCCAGGCGCGCGCGTGGCGCTGCAGCGCCTCCGTCGCCAGGACCTGAAGGCCGACCCCGCCGATGCGCGAAGCCGTACCGGTGAAGTGCCTGTCGATCAGCGCCGGCTCGAGGCCGACCGCCTCGAAGATCTGCGCGCCACAGTAGGACTGGATCGTGGAGATGCCCATCTTCGAGATCGTCTTCAGCAGCCCTTTGCCGAGCGCCTTGATCATGTTCTGAGCCGCCTCCTCGGGCGTCAGCGAGACCTCGCCGCCGTTCTCTCCAACGCGCGTGAGGAGTCCGTCGAACACCAGCCCGTCGAGCGTCTCCAGCATCAGATACGGGTTGACCGCGCTCGCGCCGTAGCCGAGCAGCGTGGCGAAGTGGTGTACCTCGCGGGGCTCGCCCGACTCGAGGATGATCCCGGCGCGCAGGCGCGTGCCCTCGCGTACCAGGTGGTGGTGCACGGCGGCCACCGCCAGCAGCGATGGAACCGGCGCGCGGCTCGGGCCCATCAGCCGATCGGACAGGACGATGATGTTGATGCCCGCGGCGATCGCGTCGTGCGCCTCGGCGCATACGCGCGCGAGCGCCCCGTCGATTCCCGCGGCGCCCTCCGCCACCGGCCAGGTGATGTCGATCGTGCGCGCCGCGAACTCCTCGTAAGAGACGTGGCGCAAGGTCTCGAGCTCGCGGTTGAGCAGGATCGGCTGGTCCAGCGCGAGCTTGTGGGCGTGCTCGGGCGTCTCGCCGAACAGGTTGCGCTCGGTGCCGAGGCTCGTCGCCAGGCTCATCACGACTTCCTCGCGGATCGGATCGATCGGCGGGTTGGTGACCTGGGCGAACAGCTGCTTGAAGTAAGAGAACAGTGGCGGCGCCTGGTCGGAGAGCACCGCCAGAGACAGATCGTTGCCCATCGAGCCGACCGGCTCGGCCCCCTCGCGCGCCATCGGGGTGAGGAGCACGCGCAGGTCCTCCTGCGAGTAGCCGAACGCACGCTGGCGCAGTTGTATGGGTTGTTCGGACAGCGTCACCTGGTCGGAGGGCGGCAGCTCGGAGAAGTGAACGGAGTTGCCCGCGTACCACTCGCCGTAGGGCTTGCGGGTCGCGACCTCGCGCTTGACCTCGCCGTCCTCGACGATGCGGCCCCGCTCGAGATCGACCAGGAACAGCTTGCCCGGCTGTAGGCGCCCCAGGCGTCTGATCTCCCCCGGGGCGACATCTAGGATGCCTGTCTCCGAGCCGAGCACGACGTGCCCATCGGTCGTCTCGACCCAGCGTCCCGGCCGCAGCCCGTTGCGGTCGAGCGTCGCGCCGACCACGCGCCCGTCGGTGAACGCGACCGACGCCGGCCCGTCCCACGGCTCCATCAGACAGGCGTGGAACGCGTAGAAGCCCTTCAGCTCCTCAGGCAGGTCCTCGCGGTCACGATAAGCCTCGGGGATCATCATCATCACCGCGTGCGCCGGCGAGCGCCCCGCGAGCAGCAGCAACTCGAGTACATTGTCGAACGTCGCCGAGTCGGAGTTGCCCTTCCTGACGACCGGGAGGATCTTGCCCAGGTCCTCGCCGAACAGCTCGCTCTGCAACTCCGACTCTCGCGCGCGCATCCAGTTGACGTTGCCCATCACCGTGTTGATCTCGCCGTTGTGACAGATCACCCGGTAAGGGTGCGCGAGCTCCCAGCTGGGGAACGTGTTCGTCGAAAAGCGCGAGTGCACGAGCGCGAGCGCGCTCCTGCAGCGCTCGTCCTTGAGGTCCGGGTAGAACTCGGCCAGCTGGTAGCTGATCAGCATCCCCTTGTAGTTGAGCGTGCGCGACGAGCTCGACGCGACGTACAGGCCCTCTCCCTCCGGGCTCAGCTCGCAGACGCGGCGGATCACGTACAGCTTGCGCTCGAACGCGTCCTGGTCAAATCCCTCTGCCACCCGACTTTCAACCCCGACGTCTGCGACCCCAACATCGGCGGGGGGGACGGGCTCTGAGCCCGCGCCGACGAACAGCTGGCGGATGAGCGGTCGGCAGGCGCCGGCGACCTCGCCCGTATGCTCCTCGCAGATTGCGACGTCGCGCCATCCGAGCACCCGCTGGCCCTCCGCCACGACGGTCCGCTCAAGCAGGGCCTCCAAGCCCGCGCGGGCGCCATCGTCCCGCGGCAGGAAGCACATCATCACCCCGTATGCGCCCGCGGGCGGCAGCTCGAAGTCGACCACCGCGCGCAACAGCTCGTCGGGCATCTGCAGCAGGATCCCCGCGCCGTCGCCCGTGCACGGGTCCGCGCCGGAGGCGCCGCGGTGCTCGAGGTTCTCCAGGGCGGTGATCGCTTTTGAGACCACCTCGTGCGTCGGTGAGTTGTCCAAGCGCGCGACCATCCCCACGCCGCACGCATCGTGCTCGAAGCTGGGGTCGTAGAGTCCGACGGCCTTTGGCGGCTGCTTGGTGTACGAAGTCATGGAAGTGCTCCCTAGGGGTGGTGCGTCCGCGCGGGTGGCACACCCCGTACGGGCACAGGCGGGCACCTGAGGCGGAGCCAGAAAGCGTAGCAGCGCGGAGGGGTCCCCAGAGGGGTCCGCGGCCGGGTGGCCGTCTCGCGACATCCGATGTGTGAGAATCGCCCGCGGCGGGCACTATCACCCACAGGCGAGAGCACGTCAAGGACCCTGAAACCACGATGACACTGGCTACGGCGACGCCGGATATGGAGCTGGCGCTGCCGGCGCGAGCCGCGAACATCGCGGTCGTACGTCACGCCCTCGGCGCGTTCGGCGAGGCGTTCGCCATCGAGGAGGAGACCCTCTCAAACATCCGCCTCGCGGTCACCGAGGCCTGCACGAACGTCGTCGTTCACGCCTATCCCGACGGCCGCGAGGGGTCGCTCGAGGTCTGCGCGACGCTGCACGAGGAGGAGCTGATCGTGGTCGTGCGCGACGAGGGGCCGGGGATCGCGCCACGCACCGATGGCCCTGGGCTCGGCCTGGGACTGCCGCTGATCGCCTCGCTGGCCGGATCCGTGCTGCTCGGCCGCGCCGACGAGCGCACCGAGGTACGCATGACCTTCCCGCTCTCCAGCGCACGCGCGTGACGGAGGCGCAGGCGCCGGTGAATGACGAGCCGCCGGCTGGGAACTCCGTTTTCCTGCGCCTGGCGACCGGCCCATTGGCCGCTCCCGTGCTCTGCCGCGTGATGTCGATGATCCTCACCCGCGCCGACTGCCCGATGGATCGGCTGGACGACGCGCTGATCCTCTGCGACGCGATCTCCGTGCATGCCCCCGTGTACGCAAGCGACGGTCACCTCGCCCTGACGATGGCCACCGACACGCGCGGGATCGAGCTGCGCGTCGGCGAGCTCTGCGAGCGCGGCGCCAGCATGCTGCTGGCAGACGCCGAGGTTCCCGGCGTCGGCAACGTGCTCGAGCGGATATCCGACGAACTGCGCGTGGAGCCCTCAGGCGCCGGTGGCTCACACGAGGAACTGGTCCTCACGCTGCGCTTCGGCTGAGCGCACCGCCTCTACTCAGGCGGTGGATCGCGCAGACCCGCGCGCAGCCGAATCAACGCGTGGCGAATCAGCCGCGAGACCTGCATCTGCGAGACGCCGATCCGCTCGCCGATCTCGGCCTGAGTCAGATCCTCGCCGAAGCGCAGCGCCAGCACCACGCGCTCGCGCCGGGAGATAAGCGCGAGCAACGGCGCGAGCACCGCGCGCTCCTCCGCGCGCTCGAAACCGTCCTCCTCGTCGCCGAGCGCGTCTGCCAGGCTCTCTCCCGCCGCCTCCTCGCCGGCGTGCCCGGTACGGGGCGCGTCGAGCGAGCCCGCGCGGTAGGCGCCCGCGGCCTGCAGCGCATCGAGCACCTGCTCCTCGCTGACATCCACGGCCACGGCGATCTCGGCCACCGTCGGCGCACATTGTTTATCCACCGACAGCTGCGCGGCCGTTCGGTCGACACGCAGCGCCAGCTCCTGCAGGTCGCGCGGCACCCGTACCGACCACGTGCGGTCGCGGAAGTGCCGTCTCAGCTCGCCGAGGATCGTCGGCACCGCATAGCTGGAGAAGGCCACGTCGCGACTGGTGTCGAACCGGTCGATCGCCTTCAGCAGGCCCAGCGCGGCGACCTGCACGAGATCCTCGAGCGGCTCTTGGCTGCGCTGATAGCGGCGGGCCAGCCGGCGGGCGAGCGGCAGATAACGCTCGGCGAGCTGCTCGCGCGCGCGCGCGTCGCCCCGCTCGCGACAGCGCGCAAACAGCTCACGATCCGAAGGCGCCTCCCAGGGGTCCTCAGCCAAGGTCTTCCCATGCTCCCACTCGCTCACGCAGCGTGTCGGAGTCGCCCCAAGAGCACAGTCCCGAACGTCCCGGACATGTCAGGCACAAACCGCGATGTGGATTCTCACTGACGCCGAACGTATGTGTGTGCGCGCTCTCAGCCAACTCCGCCATGCGATCCTCTAGCTCTGGCTTATCGGCCGCGGCATAACGGGCACCGATCGGCTCCCCCGGACGATGCAGGAACCAGTGGACGATCTCTACGCGAGGCGCGCCGTCTGAGAGCACAGCGAGGGCGTAAAGGAGGCGCTGGATCGAATACTCGCGCTCGACCACCGCCTCCAGGTCCTCCTCGGGGGAGACGCGATCGCTCTTGTAATCGACGACCAGCAGGCCTCCGTCAGGCTCGCGGGCGATGAGGTCGATCACGCCGGTGAGGAGCGGCTGGGTGGGACCGAGCGAGAAGGCGAACGGGTACTCCCGGCGGGCGCCGCGCGAGGCGGCTGTGAGGCGTGCCGCGAGGTCGGTGTCGAGCGCCTTGCTCAGCAGCGCCGCGAGCTCCTCGCGCTCGTGAGGCGCAACATGCACGCCCAGCTCGTCTGCGACGTGCGCCACGTCCTCCGCGGACGGCGCGGCGGCGCGCGCGAAGTCGAGCGACTCGAGCAGCCGGTGGACGATCGTGCCGCGCGCGCGCGCCTCCAGGCCGTCATGGCGGGACCGATCAGCCCGCGCCGGCGCGGGCTGCTCCGGCAACCCCAGGACTCGTTCCAGGTAGAAACGGTAGCCGCAACGCTCGAGCTCGGTGAGCGCCGTGTAGCTGAGCGTGTCGGGCCGCGCTGGATCGCCGGGCCCCTGACTGGGACGCGGTTGTGAGGGTTGTCCTTCTTTTTCTTCTCCGGTGGCAATCGTATTTGCGTCGCTCGGAGGCCGGTCGAGGCGCAGCACCGTGCCGACCGTCTCAGAGGCGTTCAGCCGCAGGCCCACACGCACCCGTGTCCCGTCGCTCGCGCCGACGGCCAGCTCCCGCACCGGTGGCTGGAGTATCTGCACGCTCGCGGGCAGCTCCGCCGAAAGCGCCGGGCCGAGCCAGGAGATCGCGGGGGCGCCGAGCTTCTGCTCCGGCCAGCGCTCCAGATCGACCGCCCCGCTCAACAGCAGCCGCTCGCGCGCGCGGGTCATCGCCACGTACAGGATCCTGTCCTCCTCCTCGGCCTGCGCCCGCCGGCGCTCCTCGCACAGATGCTCCCAGTCCAAAGACGGCGTCGCCTCCGATCCGTCGAGCCGCGCCAGGCGCAGTCCGACCCGGTCCCCGTCCACGAGCAGGTCGGGCACGCCCAGGTTCTGTGCCCGTCCCAGGTCGGCGACGCATACCACTCCGAACTCCAAGCCCTTCGCCGCGTGAATGCTCATCAGCCGCACCGCGTCGGTTTCGCCGTCGGCCACCGGCGCATCCGGCTCGGCGCCGCTCAACCCGTCCTGCTGGTGGGTCACGTGGTCGAGGAAGCCGCGCAGGTCGCGCCCCTCGCTCGCCTCGTAGCGACGGGCCACGCGCAGCAGCTTGTGCACGTTCGCCAGCCGCCGCTCGGGCCAGCTCAACGACAGCACGTGCTCCCGGTAGCCGCTCGCATCGAGCGCGCGCTCGATCAGCTGGGAGATCGTCCGCCGCCGCGCCGCGCCGCGCTCGACTTCGAAGAGCACGCGGAATCCCACCAGCAGGTCACGGTCGGCGGCCGGCAGACGAGCGGCGGGCAGGCTCTCGTCCGGAAGACCATCCCCCACGCGCTTGAGCATTTCCCACACGCCGCGTTTGCTCGCTTTCGCAGCGCGCCCCAACAGCGCCAAACCATCGCTTGAGACTCCGACCAACGGCGAGGCCAGCGTGCCGTACAAAGCCAGCTCGTCCATAGGGTTGGCCAGCGCACGTAGATATGCCAGCAGGTCGCCCACCTGCTGCCCACTCCAGAAGCCCCCGACCGTCGCCAACGTATTCAGGCCGCAGTCTTGAAGCGCCCGCTCATACACCTCCAGGTCGCCGACGGCGCGCAGCAACACCGCCACGTCTCCAGCCTTCACCGCTTCGTTTCCCACCAGCTCCGCCACGCGCTGGGCCAGCAACCGCGCTTCGGCCTGACGCCAGCGCGGGGCGGGCGGGAGCTCGCCGGCGATCCTTGCGGCCAGCTCCTCGTCCTCGTCCCAGCCACGCTTGTGGGTCAACAACAGCTCCACGATCGGCCCCTCCTCCAGTGCCGTCTCCTTCGCACAGCCCGCCTCCAGCGGCGTATACACGTCGCCGAAACGATCCCCAAACGCCACGTTCACCGCGTCGAGCAGCGGCTTTTTGCCGCGGAAGTTCCTGGCCAGCGAGAGGCTGCCGCCACGCTCGGACAGCTCGTCACGGCGGGCGCGGAACAGGCTCACGTCGGCGTGGCGAAAGCCGTAGATCGACTGCAGTTCGTCCCCCACCGTAAACAGGTTGCCGCGCTCCAAAGCTCCCAGGATCGCCAGCTGGCGGGGGTTGGTGTCCTGAAACTCGTCGACCATCATCAGCTCGAACCGCTCCGCCCAGGCCTTGCACACGTTCTCGTGCTCGTCCAGCAACGCCCATGCGCCGAGCTCCAGGTCATCGAAGTCAACCGCGCCGCGCCGCGCCTTCAACGCCTCATACTCGCGGCCAAACCGCTCCAGCAGCTCACCCAGCAGCTCGCAGGCCCGCACGCCCTCCGCATCGACCTCGTTCGGCTCTCCCGCCAGCACCGGTGCGGGGAGCGTCGGCAGGCGCATACCCCTGCTGCGCAGCTCCGCATACGTCCCCCCCACCATCGAACGCATGCGATCGGCGCCCCACGCCGCCATCAGGTCGACCGCTTCGCTCCTTTCGCCCTCCAGGAATCCCCCCAATGCACTCGCCCACGCTTGCCCGCGCAACCGCCCGGCCAAGCCCTCGTCGAGGATCGTGAACTCCGGGTCAAGCCCCGCCGCCAAAGGATGCACGCGCAGCAGACGCGCGCAGAACCCATGAAACGTGCTCACGAACGCCGCCTCGATGTCGCGCGCCGCCTCACGCTTCCCCAGCTCCCTGAATCGCCCGCGCACCCGCTCGCGCAGCTCACCAGCCGCGCGCTCGGTGAACGTGATCGCCAGGATCCGCCCGGGCGCCACACCATCCTCGAGCACCGCACGCACGAACCGCTCGACGAGCACCGAAGTCTTCCCGCTCCCCGCCCCCGCGGCCAGCAGCAGCGGCTCGTTCCGGCGCGTGACCGCCCGCTCCTGCTCCTCCGTCAAGACTCGCATGGTCACGGCTCGCACCGGCAGATCGTTGGGTACATACAGCCGCCTCTGTACGCGCACGTTCTCGGTCGCGGCTCCAGCTCGCCGCATCCCGCCTGCGCCGCCGCGGCGCGCGCCGTCGCGACCGCCTCCTCCAGCAGCTCCCTCACCTCCGCGTGCTCACGCATCTCGCCCCGCACGCACTCGATCTCCACCCCGCTCTCCCCGTCGAGCACGCCCCGCGCGCGCAGGTCCGCGCCGCTCAGCGGCTGGTAGAAGCCTCCGGCCGCCTCCAGGCCGAGCAACTCCTCGACGGCACGCATGTACAGCGCGACCTGCACATTCCCCTGCTCCGTCCACTTCGCCGCCGGCGGCGCAAGCCGGCCCTTGTAGTCGTACACGACCGCCTGCCCACCTTCGCCGACGTCCACCCGGTCGATCCGCCCGCGCAGCTTCAGCCGTTCGCCCAGGTCGAGCGCCGCCAGGGTGGGCTCTCCATCCTCCTCGCCGAACCCGAACCCCAGCTCCAAGTACGTCGGCTCCAGCGGGCTTTCGCGCTCGGCCGCGTGCTCCAGGTAGCGCTCCAGATCGGCCTCCAGCCGGCGGCGCAAGCCCGGCCGGCGCTCCACCGCCGCCGACAGCGGAAACTCCGCCTCGCGCCTACCAAGCGCCTCCCGCAACAGCTCCTTCGCGAGCCCCAGCCGCACTTGGGTCAACCGCGCCGAGCCAGTCCGCTCGCGCAAGCCCTCGAGCGTGTCCTTCAGCGCCGCGTGCGCCAGCCCCCCGCGCGCGAGCGGCTCGGGGTCCGGGTCGAGGTCATCCGCGCGGAGCATCCGCTGCACGAACCACTTCACCGGGCATTCAGCCCACACCTCGAGCGACGACGCCGACCAAACGTGCTCCCGCAACTCCTCCCTCAGCTCCTCATCGCGCAGCGGCCCCAGAGCGCTTGGGAGACGCGCGCCGGTGGCGTGCCGGTCCACCGCCCCCAGCCGCCTTCGCGCCCGCCGCTCCTGGAGCCCCTCCTCGAACAGGTCGACGACGTCGTCCACGAACAGCGACCTCGCCTCCGCCGCGCCGTCATCGCTCGCCGCGTGCCAGCTCAGCACCAGGAGCTCCTCCGGCCGCGACACCGCCGCGTACAGCGCGTACCGCTCGGCCGCCAGCGCATCCCCCTGCCGGCTCCCTCTCAGCAGCAACCCCGAGGTTTCCGCCAACCGCCGGCGTTCCTCCTCGGCCAGCAGCGGCTCGGGCCGCGAGCTCGCCGGGAACACACCCTCCTGCAGGCCGCACAGGAACAGCGCCCTCACCCGTCGCGCCCGCAGTGCCAGCGGGTCGACCACCGCCACCCTTCCCTCCCCCGCCCGCTCGCCGCTGACGATCTCCAACCCCTCCAGCACCCTCGCGAGCTCCGCGGCGTCCACTCCCAGCTCGGGGGCTCCATGCGCCAGCCTGCCCAGCTCTCCCAGCACGCGCCGCCCCGCCGCCAGGGCGCGCGCCTCGTCCAGCTCATCGCTCTCCAGCAGCGCCGCCCGACCACGCCGGGGGGCGTTGAACAGCCACTCCAGCTCGCGCGTTGCGCGTTCGCTCAGCGCCGCTCCGCCTCGCTCCGCCGCGTCGCGCAGGTGGTCGAGCGCCTCCAGACGCCAATGCTCCGCCTCCCAGATCGCCCTCGCACTCGCCGCGCTCACCGCCCCCGCGCGCCGCGCCTTCGCCTCCAGCCGGTCGGCCAGCTCGGGGCGCTCCAACAGACCCGGGGCCCGCAGCCAGGCCAGCAGATCTCCCACCTCGCCCGCGTCCGTCACACAGCGCAATGCCCCGACGAGCGCCCCGCCCGTGGCGGTGTTCGCGAACGGCACCCTTCGCTGCAAGGCATAGGGAATCCCCTGCGCCCCGAACACCTCACCCAGCAGCTCCGCCACCGCGCTCGGCGTCCTGTGCACCACCGCGATCTCCTCCTCCTTCATCCCTCCATCCAGCAACACTCGCACCTCGCCCGCCACCAGCTCCAGCTCGGCGCGCTCGCCCCCGCCCTCCAGCAGCCGCACCGCCCCGGCCGCGTCCACCCGCTCGGTATCCGGCTCGAACAGCGAGCGCTCCAGATGGTGCAGCGCGGCCCGCGCCTTTGGCGCGTAATACTCGGCGCGCGCCTGTAGCCGCCGGTGCTCCGCCGCCAGCGGCCGCAGCGTCTCGAACGTGCCCGCGCGCCCCCCGAACGCCGTCCGCCCGGGCTCATACGTCAGCGACACCGTCACCCGCGCGTCCACCACCGTGCCGATCGTCCCGATCGCGTCGAGCTGCAACCCACCGAAATCGTCGAACCCGTATATCAGCACCGGCGTCACTCCCCACAGCGCGGGCTCACGCCGCAGCGCGTCCAGCGCCTGCGCCGCGCGCCGCTCGTGGTCGGTGCGCCCGATCCGCTTCAACAGCTTCCGGTACTCCCCGTAGCACCTCCCCAGCTCCTCCGCGCCTCCCACGGCGCCTGCCCCGTCCGCGCTCGCCCACGCCCTCAGCGCCGCCTGCAGCCGCGCCGGCGTCACACGCTGCACCTCCAGCTCCGCCACCGTGGCCGCCAGCGCGCTCACGAATCCGGGGGTGCTTCGCGGACCGTCTCCATTTTCGGTGGCCACCTTTGCCAGCACACGTTCGCGGGCCACCCTCCCCAATACCGGCTCGCTCACCCCCGCGCGCCGCACGACCTCGCCGATCAGTCCCTCAAAGCGCTCGACCCGCGCGCCCAACACCACGCCCTCCCGCGCCAGCTCGCGCCGGTAGTGCTCCACGTCCGCGCGCGTCGGCACAACCAGCAGCGGCTCCTCGCCGTGCGCCAAGTGCCCGCGCATGGCGCCCAACACCTCGCGGGCCTTCCCCGCGTTCGCGGGTCCGGTGATCAGCGTGATCGGCACGCTCTAACTTAAGCAGCGCTGCTGGCGGATACCTCGGCAACGCTCTCGCTCTCCGCCTCGGCCTCCGGGGGCTTTGCGCCCTCCTTCGCCCACGCCTCGTCGAACTCAACCCGCCATTTGCCGTCCTCGGTCTGACTCATCGCCAGGTGCGCCCGGAAGCTACGGCCGCTACGGCCTTTGAAGCCCGACACCGCGCGCGCCGTATAACCGGTCTTGATCAGTTCGCGCGCGATCGCGATCGGCAGCGTCTTGCTCGCTTTGCTCTTCCAGATCACGAACCCGCAACCCGGGTCGGTGCGCGCCCAGCACGAGTAGCCCTTGCGGTTCTCCACGATCTCGTGCCCGCAGATCGGGCACGGCCCGAGCTGCGCGCGAGGGATCCGGACGTCTTTTAGCTTCTCGTCGAGCTCCGCCACCGTCTCCTTCGCGAAGCCCGCGATGTCGCCCATGAAGTCCTCGCGGGAGTCCTCCCCGCGCTCGATCTTCCCCAGCCGGTGCTCCCAGCTGCCGGTCAGTTCGGGAGATGTCAGCGCGTGCTCGTTCAGCAGGCGGATCACGTTCAAGCCCTTCTCGCTCGCCACCAGCGAGCGCCCGTCGCGCTCGACGTACGCCACCTGGATCAGCCGCTCGATGATC
>Ga0182024_10008454_pt1 | contig 21691 bp, 19 predicted proteins | sample P32metaG_FD_120480 | JGI IMG/M metagenome (GOLD analysis project Ga0182024, IMG submission 120480) | Permafrost microbial communities from Stordalen Mire, Sweden - P3-2 metaG (Illumina Assembly) | ecosystem: Environmental > Terrestrial > Soil > Wetlands > Permafrost | place: Sweden: Stordalen...
GATGCCGATCTCGAGAGCGCCGTTCACGACGTCGAGCAGCGCCTCCTCCCCGGCCCCGTGCCCCTCGGTCCGGGGCAGACCCCGCTGGCTGGCCCAGCGTCCGTTGCCATCCATCACGCAGGCCACGTGGGCCGGGACCCGGCTGCGGTCGAGCTCGGCCGGGACCGGGTCGACGTCCCCGGCGGTCTCCTCGAGGTCCTCGGCGTCGACACCAGCGACCGGGGCCCGGGGTGACCGGCGGCCGCGCAGCTGGCTGGGACGAGCCATGGGGCCAACGTACCGCCCACGGGGTCGGGCACCGGGCCGACCGGGCCGGGCCGGGCCGGTCACCGGGCACGGCCGGTCACCGGGCGCGGGCATGATCGGGGCGTGCCGGATCGCCCAGTCCCCGTCCCCCCGGCCCCCGTCGATCCGGCCTTCGTCGATCCGGCCCCCGTCGATCCGGCGGCCGCCGGGGCGGTCTCGGCGGCCACCGCGGCACTCTGGGCGGTGACCGCCCGGCTCCCGGCCGGAGAGGCCCGGCCCCAGCAGGTCGAGATGTGCGCGGCGGTGGCCCGGGCCGTCGACGGCGGACGCCATCTGGTGGTCCAGGCCGGGACCGGGACCGGCAAGTCGCTCGCCTACCTGGTGCCGGCCGCCCTCTCGGGCAAGCGGGTGGTCGTGGCCACCGCCACCAAGGCCCTCCAGGACCAGCTGGCCCGCAAGGACCTGCCACTCGTCGAGGGCGGCCTGGACCGGGCGTTCACCTTCGCCGTGCTCAAGGGACGGAGCAACTACCTCTGCCGTCAGCGGGCGGCGGAGCTCGGCGACCGAGGCTTCCAGCAGACCCTGGCCGAGGCCGACCCCGACGATGGCACCGGCGGAGCGGCCAGCCCACCCGAGCCGGCGGACGACGACACCGGCGAGGGCGGCCCCGGGACCGGCGACGCCGACCCCGGGCGCCTGGTGGACCAGGTCCGCCGCCTGCTCGGCTGGGCAGACGAGACCGGGACCGGCGACCGGGCCGACCTGCCGTTCGAGCCGAACCCCCGCGCCTGGGCCATGCTCAGCGTGGGCCCCCGGGAGTGCCCCGGCGCCTTCCGTTGCCCGTCGGGCAGCCGGTGCTTCGCCGAGGCCGCCCGAGCCCAGGCCGCCGCGGCCGACGTGGTCGTGGTCAACACCCACCTCTACGGGGCCCACCTGGCCAGCGACGGGGCCGTCCTGCCCGAGCACGACGTCGTCATCTTCGACGAGGCCCACGAGCTGGAGGAGGTGATGACCTCCAGTCTGGGTGTCGAGCTCTCGCCCGGCCGTTTCCGGGCCCTCGTCGCCCTCGCCCGCCCGGTGCTCAGCGCCGACGAGGCCAGGGGCGTCCTCGACGGCGTGACCGACGTGGCCGCCGACCTGTCCACCGAGCTGGCCGACCGGGTGGGCAACCGCGTCCTCCACGACCCCGACGACCCGCGGGCCGCCGGTGAGCGGCCGGGCGGCGACCGGGCGGGCGGAGACTCGGGGGGCGAGCCCAACGACGACCCGTGGACCGAGGGTCGTGAGCTCACCCGGGCCCCCCCGGCCCGCACGACCCGGTACCGGCGGGGCGGGAGGCCCGAGGTCGACGACGAGGACCGTCGGGCCCGTGACGATCGGCTGGCCCGGCTGCTCGAGCTGGCCGGGACCCGTTTGCAGGCGCTGACCGTGCTCCTGCGCCGGAGCGAGCAGGCGCCCTCGCTCCTCGACGCCGACCGCGACGACTCGGGACGGCGCTCGCGGGCGGTCATGGCCGCTGGGCACCTGGTCGGCGACCTGGCCCGCCTGGCCGGCCGGGACGACGACGAGGTGGCCTGGGTCGACGGGACCCGGCGGGCCCCGGTGCTGCGCCTGTCCCCGATCGACGTGGGGCCACCGCTGGCCGCGGCCCTGTGGGGTGAGGTCACGGCGGTCCTGACCAGTGCCACCATCCCGCTCCGCCTCCCCGAGCGGCTCGGGTTGACCACGTTCGCCCTGACCGAGCTCGACGTCGGGAGTCCGTTCGACTACCGGGACCACTCGCTCCTCTACGTGGCCCGCCACCTGCCGGACCGGCGCCGCCCCGAGGCCGAGCCGGCCATCCACGAGGAGCTGGAGGCCCTGATCCGGGCGGCCGGCGGCCGGACGCTCGCCCTGTTCACGAGCCACCGGGCGACGGAGGCCGCGGCCGCCGCCCTGGGCGACGTCCTCCCCTACCGCCTCCTGGTCCAGGGCGAGCTCCCCAAGGGCCGGCTGTTGCGGGCCTTCGCCGACGAGGAGTCGTCGTGCCTCTTCGCCACCCTCGGGTTCTGGCAGGGGGTCGACGTGCCTGGTCGCGCCCTCACCCTGGTCACCTTGGACCGACTCCCCTTCGCCCGCCCCGACGACCCGCTGCTCGAGGCCCGAAGGGAGCGGGCCGGCGACGCCGCCTTCCGACTGGTCGACCTTCCCCGGGCCGCCACCCTCCTCGCCCAGGGGGCGGGCCGGCTGATCCGGTCGGTCGACGACCGGGGGGTCGTGGCCGTGCTCGACCCCCGGCTGGCCACCGCCGGCTACCGGGGGGCGCTCCTGGCCGGGATGCCGCCCATGCGCCGGACCACCGACCGCCGGCAGGTGGAGGACTTCCTCCGGCGGATCCTCGCCGGCTGAGCGGGCCGCCCCCGCCGGGCCGTTTCCCGGTCAGCGCCACGGCGGACCCGGCGATGCCCACCCCGTGATCGCCACGTGCGCCCCCGGGGGCCGGTCGGCCCGCTCAGTAGCCGAGCCGGTCCAGCGCGTCGCGGCGCTGCTGCCAGCGCTTCTCGACCCGGACGAAGAGCTCCAGGTAGGCGCCGGGGGGAAGCTCGGCCCGCACGGCCGTCCCCACCGCCTTCAACACCTCGCCCCCCTTCCCGATGACGATGGCCTTCTGCGAGTCGCGCTCGACCAGGATCTCGCAGCGGATCCGGGGCCATTCCCACTCGGTGACCCGGCAGGCGATGGCGTGGGGGAGCTCGTCCCGGGCCCGCACCAACAGCTGTTCGCGGACCAGCTCGGCCACCCGCTGGGCATCGGGGGTGTCGGTGATCATGTCGGTCGGGTAGTAGGCCGGCCCCTCGGGCAGCCGGCCGACGATGGCCTCCACCAGTGCCCCCACCCCCTCGCCGGTGGTGGCCGACACCGGGAAGTACTCGACCTCGGGCTGGTGGTCCTCCCCCCACTGGCGGTCGGCCAGCAGCTGATCGACCGCCCCGGCCACCGTGGCCAGCCGCTCGACCACCTGCTCGGGCCGGGCGGCGTCGACCTTGTTGACCACCACCATGAGGGGCGGCTCCGTCGGGGCGCGGACCGTCGCCCGGTCGGTCCCATCGGACGCCGCCCCATCGGGGCGGGGCCCCGGGGGGGATGCCGGGACGCCGGTCGCCCCGGCCACGGGCGACCGGGCCCCCTGCGGCAGGTGCAGGCCGTCGATGGCGTCCTCCTCGTCGTCGTCGGCGGCGCCCCGACCGGCCTCGACCGCCGTGCGCTGCAGGGCGTCGAGGGCCCGGGCCAGGACGATGCGGTCACCCGGGCCGACGGCTGCGGTGGCGTCGACCAGGGCCACCACGACGTCCACGTCCCGCAGCGACGACGAGGCGGTGTCGTTGAGTCGCTCCCCCAGCGCGGTGCGGGGCCGGTGGATGCCCGGCGTGTCGACAAAGACCACCTGGGCGTCGGGACGGTGCAGGACCCCGCGCACGGTGTGGCGGGTGGTGTTCGGCCGAGCCGAGGTGATCGACACCTTCGAGCCCACCATGCAGTTGATGAGGGTGGACTTGCCGACATTGGGCCGCCCGACCACGGTGGCGAACCCGCTGCGCATGCTCAGGCCTCTTGGGCCGGCCCGGGGTCCGACCCGGTCCGCTCGATGCGGACCCGACCGACCCGGCGCCCCTGCACCCGTTGGGCGATCAGCCGGAACCCGTCGACTGCGAAGGACTCGCCCTCGAGGGGCACCCGGCCGGCCAGGTCGAGGAGGAGCCCCCCGACGGTGTCCCAGGCCCCGGTGGGCAGGCGGGCGTCGAGCAGCTCGTCGGCATCGTCGATGGCCATGCGGCCGGTGACCACGACACTCCCGTCGGGCTGGCGCTCGACCGTCGGCTCCTCCACGTCGTACTCGTCGACGATCTCGCCGATGAGCTCTTCGATCAGGTCCTCAAGGGTGACCAGGCCGGCCGTCCCGCCGTACTCGTCGACGACGATCGAGAGGTGGTACTTGCGGTCCTGCATCTCGCCCAGGAGGCTGGTCAGGCGCTTGGACTCGGGGACGAAGTGGGCCGGGCGGACGTGGGGTCGGACCGGGTCGCCCCCCCGGCCCTCGTGCTCGGCCTTCACCAGGTCCTTCACGTAGGCGATGCCGACCACGTCGTCCACGTTGTGATCGTGCACCGGCAGCCGGCTGAAGCCGGCCTCCAGCGCCTCCTCCAGACCACCGCTCACGGTGGCGCCGGCCTCCAAGGTGACCATGTCGGGACGGGGCACCATCACCTCGCGGACGACGGCGTCGCCGAAGTCGATGATCGAGTGGATGAAGGCCCGCTCCTGGGTCTCGATGACGTCGTCGGCGTGGGCGACGTCGGCCATGGCCAGCAGCTCGGACTCGGTGACATTCGAACGGGCCACGTTCTCCCCGCTGCGCCCGATGAGCAGGTTGGCCAGGCCGATCAGGACGAAGGAGATCGCCCGCACCAGGGGGAAGCGGACGACGGCGCTCACGATCGGGGCGCTGAACAGCGCCGCCCGCTCGGGGTTGTGCACGGCCCAGTTCTTGGGGACCGCCTCGAAGAGGACGAAGATCACGATCACCTCGAACACGGTGGCCACCAGCACCCCGATGCCCCCGAGCCATTCCGAGGCCAGCACCCCGACCAGGGTGGCCGAGACCAGCTGGCAGATGAGCACCAGGAGCAGGACCGGGTTCAAGAACTGCTCGGGGTGCTCGACCAGCCGGACCAGCTGGCGGCTCCCCCGACGTCGGTCGTCCTGGAGGGCCTTGGCCTTGACCCGGGAGGTGCGGACCAGGCTGGTCTCGGCCAGGGCCAGCACCCCCGAGACCGCCAGGAGGGCCAGGATCACGGCGATGAGCAGCCAGTCGACGGCCCGGAAGCCGGTGGTGGCGATCACCCCTCGGCCCGGTCGCTCGGGTCGGCCGCTCCGGCCGCCGGACCCCCGGGCCGGTGGTAGCTGGCCAGGAGCCTGCGCTCGAGGCGCTCCATCCGCTCGGCCTCGGCCTCCACCTGATGGTCCAGGCCGAGAAGGTGCAGCAGGCCGTGGACCACCAGCAGGGCGATCTCGTCCTCGTAGGCGGCCCCGTGCTCGGTGGCGTTGCGGGCCGCCACCGGCGGGCAGATCACCACGTCACCCAACAACACCAGCGGGTCGTCGGCCACGTCGGACCCCGGGCCGGTCCCCCCGAAGTCGGGCGACCGCCCGCCCGGGGTGGGGTCGTCCTCGATCGGGAAGGCCAGGACGTCGGTCGGGCCGGCACGGTCGAGGAACTGCTCGTTCAGCGCGGCGATCGAGGGCTCGTCGACGAACAGCAGCGACACCTCGGCGTCGCCCTTGATCCCGCGGTCGGTCAGGACGGCGCGGGCCAGGGCGACCCAGCGGTCGAGCTCGACCGGGCACCCGACCTGCTCGTCGGCCGCGTAGACGTCAACGGGCACCGTCGCCGACGCCTTCCGCAGGCCGGCCGGTGCCCGACGGCTCGGGCGCGGCCTCGGCCTGCTCGTAGGCCTCCACGATGTCGGCCACGATCTTGTGGCGCACCACGTCACGTCGGGTCAGGTGGACGAAGGCGATGCCGTCGACCCCGCCCAGGACCGGCTCGAGGCCGACCAGGCCCGACCGGCCCCCGGCCACGTCGACCTGGGTGACGTCCCCGGTGACCACGCATTTGGAACCGAAGCCGATCCGGGTGAGGAACATCTTCATCTGCTCGGGCGTGGTGTTCTGGGCCTCGTCGAGGATGATGAAGGACTGGTTGAGGGTGCGCCCCCGCATGAAGGCCAGCGGCGCCACCTCGACGGTGCCCCGGTCGAGCAGGCGCTGGGCCCCTTCGGGCTCCACCAGGTCGTAGAGGGCGTCGTAGAGGGGGCGCAGGTACGGGTCCACCTTGGCCATCAGGTCACCGGGCAGGAAGCCCAGCCGCTCCCCCGCCTCCACCGCCGGTCGGGTGAGGATGATCCGGTTGACCTGGCGGCTCTGGAGCGCCTGCACGGCGGCGGCCACGGCCAGGTAGGACTTCCCGGTGCCGGCCGGGCCGATGCCGAAGGTGATGATGCTCTGGGCGATGGCGTCGGTGTAGCGCTTCTGCCCGGCCGTGTTGGGGCGGACGGTCCGCCCGCCCGCCCCCCGGACCACCTCGGCATTGAGCACCTCGGAGGGCCGCAGGTCCTCGCGGACCATGTCGATGGTCCGGGCGACCTTGGCCGCGTCGAGCCCCTGGCCGGACTGGAGGACCAGCACCAGCTCGTCGAAGAGCCGGGCCACCCGCTCGGCATCGGGTCCGTCAGCGGTGATCAGGTTGCCCTGCACGGCGACGCTGGTCTGGGGGAAGGCCCCCTCGATCAGCCGGAGCAGCTCATCGCGCTGGCCGAGCAGGCCGGCCATGAGGTGGTTGTGGGGCACCAGGGTCTCGGCCCGCCCGACGGCGGTCCCGGTGTCGGGCAGCCCGGCCCCCCGCTCGGTCGTGCTCACCCCGGGGGCCAGGTCATGGCGCGGCCGCCGATCACGTGGAGATGGAGGTGGGGCACCGAGTTCAGTGCGTCGGGGCCGACGTTGAAGACCAGCCGGTAGCCCCGCTCGGCCCCGGCGATCCCCTCGGCCTCGGCCACCTCACGGGCGGCAACCAGCAGGGCCGCCAGGTCCCCGGCGTGCTCGGGGGTGACGGCCGCCGCGTTCTCGATGTGGGCGCGGGGCACCACCAGCACGTGCACCGGTGCGGTCGGGTTGATGTCGCGGAAGGCCAAGGTCCGGTCGGTCTCATGGACGATCTCGGCGGGGACCTCGCCTGCGACGATGCCGCAGAACAGGCAGTCGGTCATTCGTCCTCGTCGCCCGGCTTGCGGGGCGGGTGCAGGTGCTCGAGGTCGCCGGGGGCGATCCGGCAGGACTCGATGAACCGGTCGATGTCGGCCTCCTTCAGGCGGATCACCCGCCCGAACTTATATGCCGCGAGATCACCCTCGTCGATGAAGCGGTAGAGGCTCCGCAAGGTGACCCCGAGGCGCCCCGAGGCCTCCTTGGTGCTCAGCCACCGGGTGCTCTGGGCCATTCCCCAAACTCTCTCACTTCCTGCTCCCCGGTCGGCGCCGGACCGTCCGCCCCGATCGCTGCCACGGTGCCGTCGCGCAGCGCGGCGAGGAGGGCCCCGGCCACCACGGCGGCCGTCTCGGCCCGCAGGACCTGCGGGCCCAGGCCGACGGTGGCCAAGCCCCGGCCGAGCTCGGCCTCGCTCCACCCACCCTCGGGCCCGATCGCCACCGCGGTGACCAGGCGGGTGGGCGGGGGGCCGCCCAACTGGGCCAGGGTGGTGACGGCGGGGGGGCCCGCCGGCTTCCCGGCCGGCCCGGTGAGCCCGGTGAGCCCGGTGAGCCCTGTGAGGGTGGTCGCCGGGGCCAGCTCGGGGAGGCGCACCCGTCGGCACTGGGCGGCCGCCTCGTGGGCCACCCGGCCCAGGCGCCCGAGCGCCCGGGCCCCGCGCTCGCCCTCCCACCGCACGACCGACCGGTCGGTCGACAGGACCACGATGCGGTCGATCCCGAGCTCGGTCAGCTTCTGGACGACCCACTCGGGGCGGTCCCCCTTGGCCGGGGCGAAGGCCACCGTGAGCGCCGGCGCCGGCGCGGGCTCGGTCATGACCGGCCCGTCCACCTCGAGCACCGTGTCGGGCCCCGGTTCGCCGGTCGCCCGGACCCGGCAGAGCGACCACCGGGCGTCCCCGTCGGCCGCCACCACCGCCTCGCCGGGCCGGAGCCGGAGCACCCGGAGCAGGTGGTGCAGGTCGGAGGGCTCGAGCACCGGTCGGGCGGGGTCGGCCACGAACACCTGGGCGGCGGCGGCGGCCCGGACCCGCACCCCGGCCCGCCGCCGGTCGGCCGCCTCGTCCCGGGGCGACTCGGGCACCGGCTCAGCCGAAGGCGGAGCGCAGGCGAGAGAACATCCCGTCACCCCCGCCGGGCGCCCCGACCTCCTCACCGCGCTCGGCGGCCAGTTGGCGCAGGAGCTCCTCTTGTCGTGGGGTGAGCGAGGTCGGGGTGTCCACCATCACGTGCACGAACAGGTCGCCCCGCCCCCGGCCCCGCAGGTGGGGAACCCCGACGCCCTTGAGCCGCACGACGTGGCCGGTCTGGGTGCCCGGGGCCACCGCCACCTGGCGGGCCTCCTCAAGGGTCTGGATCTCGAGTTGCGCGCCGAGCGCGGCCTGCGCCGCGCCGACGTGGAGCGTGGTGTGCAGGTCGTCCCCGGAACGTTCGAAGCGCTCGTCCGCCGTCACCGAGAGGTGGACGAAGAGCGAGCCGTTGGGGCCGCCGCGCGGACCGGCCGGGCCCCGGTCGGCCAGACGGAGGGTCGAGCCGTCCTCCACCCCGGCCGGCACCTCCACCACGAAGCTGCGGTCTTCGAGCCGGCGGCCCTCGCCCCGGCACTCCGAGCACGGGTGGGGGATGGTCTCGCCCAGCCCCTGGCACCGGCTGCAGGCGACCGAGGTGACCACCTGGCCGAGGAGCGACTGGCGGATGCGGCGGATCTCGCCCGTCCCCTGGCAGTCCGGGCAGGCCACGGCCTGGGTCCCGGGCCGGGTCCCGGCCCCGGTGCAGGTCTCGCAGGTCACCGGCAGGCGCACCGACAGCTCCTTGCGGGCCCCGAACGCGGCCTCGGCGAAGGTCAGGGACAGCGTCACCTCGGCGTCGGCCCCGGGCTGGGGCCCCCGGCGCCGGCCCCGGGTCGGGTTCGCCCCCATGGTGCCGAAGAAGGCCTCGAAGAGGTCGCCCAGCCCGGCGTCGAAGTCGAACCCCGGGCCGCCGGCGCCCTGTCCGAAGACCCCTTCGGGCCCGTAGCGGTCGTAGCGGGCGCGCCGGTCGGGGTCACTCAGCACCTCGTAGGCGAGCGACACCTCCTTGAACCGGGCCTCGGACTCGGGATCGCCCCCGTTGGCGTCGGGGTGCAGCTCGCGGGCCCGGCGCCGGTAGGCGCTCTTGATCTCGTCCTCGGTGGCGCCGTGGGCCACCCCGAGCAGCTCGTAGAGGTCGGTCCTGGCGTCAGCCCCGGGCACGTCGACCTCCCCGACCCTTCACCGTCGGCGCCGGTGTGGCGTGGGCGCCCTCGCCCACCGCGCCGAGGGACCCGCTGATGCGCTCGCCCAGGCGCTCGCCGACGATGTGGGCGGCCGCCAGGGCCTGGGGGTAGTTCATCCGGGTCGGCCCGAGCAGCCCTACCGCGCCGGCGTCGAAACCGTCCACCGAGACCGGGGCCACCACCAGGGCGCAGGAGGCCAGCGGCTCGTAGCCGTGCTCGACCCCGATGGCCACCGACAGGCCGCGCCCGAGCACGTCGCGCAGGAGCGAGACCACCACCATCTGCTGCTCGAGGATGCCGAGGACCGAGCGGACCGTCTCGACGGCGTCGAAGGCCCCGGCGAGCCGGGACGGGCCCCCCACGAAGACGTGGTCGGCGTCACCGGTGGTCGACAGGTCGCCCAGCGCCCGCCCGGCGGCCTCGAGCACCCGGTCGAGCACCTGGTCCCCGGTCCGCCCCGGCTGGCCGGGGTCCGAGAGGAGGCGGCCCTGGGCCCCGCTCTGGAGCTGGGCGGTGGCCGCCACCAGCACCTCGTCGGCCACGTCGTGGGACAGATCGAGCGAGCGCTTCTCCACCGTGCCGTCGGCCAGCACCACCACCAGCAGGGCGAGGCGGGGGCCGAGGCCGACCAGCTGCACCGAGCGGATGGCCGTCGACTCGTGGGTCGGCCCCACCACCACGGCGGCGTAGGAGGTGAGGTCGGACAGCAGGCCCGAGGTCCGCTCGAGCATCTCTTCGATCTCGCCGTGAACCTGGTCGAAGAAGCGGCTGACCTTCTGGCGCTGGGCCGGGCCGAGGACGCCGGGCTCGGCCAGGTGGTCGACGAAGAAGCGGTAGCCCTTGTCGGTCGGGATGCGCCCGGCGCTCGTGTGGGGCTGCACCAGGTAGCCCTCGTGCTCGAGGGCGACCATCTCGGAGCGGACGGTGGCCGAGGACACCTGGACCCCGGCCGCGTGGGCCACGTGCTGGGAGCCCACCGGCTGGGCGGTGCCGATGTACTCGGTGACCACGGCCTCCAAGATGGCCGCCTTGCGCAGGTCGAGGGCGTCCGGGAGCCCGTCGGGTCCCTCGCGCTTGATGTCGTCGGTCCTGGGCATGGCCTCCACCGGGTTGCTGGCACTCGATTCTACCGAGTGCCAGGGCCGAAGGGACCGAGGCCCCGGGGCCTGGTTCAGTCCTCCAGGCGCAGGGCGGAGATGAAGGCCTCCTGGGGGACCTCCACCCGGCCGATGTTCTTCATGCGCTTCTTGCCCTCCTTCTGACGTTCGAGCAGCTTGCGCTTGCGGGTGATGTCACCCCCGTAGCATTTGGCCAGGACGTCCTTGCGCTTGGCCTTGACCGTCTCGCGGGCCACCACCCGGCCCCCGATGGCCGCCTGGATGGGCACGTCGAAGAGCTGGCGCGGGATCAGCTCGCGCAGCTTCTCGGTCATGCGGCGCCCGTAGTTGTCGGCCTGTGAGCGGTGGACGATGGTCGAGAAGGCGTCGACCGGGACGTGGTTGATGAGGAGGTCGACCCGGACCAGGTCGGCGGTGGCATAGCCGGCCGGCTCGTAGTCGAGGCTGGCGTAGCCCTTGGTCCGGGACTTCAGTTGATCGAAGAAGTCCACCACCACCTCGGCCAGCGGGATGCGGTACACCAGTTCGAGCCGTTCGGGGGAGAGGTACTCCATCTTCGACATATCCCCCCGACGGCTCTGGCAGAGATCCATGACGGTGCCGGTGTAGTCGACCGGGGTGAGGATGGTGGCGGTGAGCATGGGCTCGTCGACGTGGTCGATCCGGCTGGCCTCGGGGAGCTCGGTCGGGTTGTCGACGTCCATCTCGGCCCCGTCAGTGAGGAAGGCCCGGTACTCGACCGACGGGGCCGTGGCGATGAGCGACAGATCGAACTCGCGCTCGAGCCGTTCACGGACGATCTCCATGTGAAGGAGGCCAAGGAACCCGCAGCGGAAGCCGAAGCCCAGGGCCCGGGACGACTCGGGCTCGTAGGTGAAGCTGGCGTCGTTGAGCTTGAGCTTGTCGAGGGCCTCGCGCAGTTCGGGCAGCTCGTCGCCGTCGACCGGGTAGAGCCCGCAGAAGACCATCGGCTTGGGATCCAGATAGCCGGCGAGGGGTTCGGTCGCCGGGGCCGAGGTGTCGGTCACCGTCTCGCCCGAGCGCGCCTCGCCCACGTCCTTGATCCCGGCGATCAGGTAGCCCACCTCACCGGGGCCGAGCTCGGGGGTCGGGACCGGGTCGGGGGAACGCACCCCGATCTCCTCGACGTCGTGGACGGCGGCCGCTTGCATGAAGCGCAGGCGGGCGTCGGCCCGCATCGTCCCCTCCACCACCCGGATCGAGCTGACCACCCCGCGGTACTGGTCGTAGGCCGAGTCGAAGATGAGGGCCCGCAGCGGGGCCTCCCGATCGCCCTCGGGCGGGGGGACCCGGTCGATGATGGCGTCGAGCAGCGCGTCCACCCCCTGGCCCGTCTTGGCCGAGATGTGCAGGATGGCGTCGGTCGGGATGCCCAGGACCTGCTCAATCTCCGCCGCGTAGCGATCGGGGTCGGCGGCCGGGAGGTCGATCTTGTTGAGCACGGCCACGATCTCGAGGTCGTGATCGATCGCCTGGTAGCAGTTGGCCAGGGTCTGGGCCTGGATCCCCTGGGAGGCGTCCACCAGGAGTACCGCCCCCTCGCAGGCCGCCAGGGAACGGCTCACCTCGTAGCCGAAGTCGACGTGGCCGGGGGTGTCGATGAGGTGCAGCACGTGGTCGCGCCAGGTGACCCGGACGTTCTGGGCCTTGATGGTGATCCCCCGCTCCCGCTCGATGTCCATCGAGTCGAGGTACTGCTCGCGCATCAGGCGGGGATCGACGGCCCCGGTCAGGTCGAGGATCCGGTCCGAGAGGGTCGACTTGCCGTGGTCGACGTGGCTGATGATCGAGAAGTTCCGGATGCGGTCGGTGGCGACCGGGCCGGGGGGACGAGCAGGGGGCACGGTCCGTCGATCGTACCGGTCCCTCACCGGTGGCCCCCCCTGCTCGGACCGGGAGGGCCCGCCGAGACCGGGGGGGTCGACCCGCCCACCGGGGGGCACCTGGGCCCCGGGGGCGGGGGTGCGGTCGACCGGCGCCGGGACCGGACCACGCCGCCAGGCCGGGCCCCTCGGACTGCTATCGTCGTGGGCCGCCCCATGCTCGTCCTCCGAGCTGACCCGGGGCCTCCGGTCCGGCGTTCCGCCCCCGGGATGCAGGCAGCAAAGCCGAGGACTCCACGTGGCCAACATCCGCAGCCAGATCAAGCGCAACCGGCAGAACGAACGGCGGCGGGTCCGCAACAAGGGCGTCCGCTCCGAGCTGCGCACCCGGACCAAGCGGGCGGTGACCACCGCCGAGTCGGGGGCCGAGGAGAGCGCCGAGGCGCTGCGCCTGGCCGTCCGCCGCATCGACAAGGCGGCGGCCCAGGGCGTCATCCACAAGAACCAGGCGGCCAACCGCAAGTCCCGGCTGATGCGCCGGGCCGCCGCCCTCGAGGCCGAGGCCGGCTGAGTCACCGGGGCGCTCAGCGGCGCCCCGCCGTCGCCCTCGGCCGCACCAGCCGGCAGAGCCGGGCGACCAGGATCTCGAGCACCAGCTCCCCCGGCAGCGCCGTCTGGCCCTTCACGTCGAGGTCGGCGACGGCGATCAGGGTGATGGCCTGGGCCAGCCGCTCGCTGCCCAGGCGCCTCGACTGGGCCAGGGCCTTCTTGGCCGGGTAGGGGCTGCGCAGGCCCAGCAGGGCCGCCGCCTCCTCGGGCGACCCCACGTCGGCCCCGTCGAGCTGGAGCATGTTCGAGAAGTGACGGTGCAAGATGGCCACCAGCTCGGGGCCGGCCCGCCCCCCGGCGCCGAGCAGCCGGTGGAGGGCGGCCAACGCCTTGGCCGGCACTCCCTCGTCGACCGCGTCGGTGAGGTCCCACGGGGGCACCGAGCCCGCCTCGCCCAGGAACGGCTCAACCTCGTCGGCACCGAGAGCGGCCCCGACGCCGTAAGCGGCGGCCAGGGTCTGGAGGATCCCGGCCAGCCGTCCGAGGTCGTCCCCGAGGTGGGTGCCGAGCCGGGCGGCGGCCGCGGCGTTGAGCCGGACCGGCGAGTCCCGCAGCTGCTCGGCCAACCACCGGTTGCGGTCGGCCCGACCGCTGCCGACGCCGGCGTCGACCACCTGGCCCGCCGCGCTCACCGCCTTGGTCAGGGCCTGGGGCACCGCCCCGCCCCCGGCCACCAGGACCAGCACGGTGGAGGGCAGGGGGTCCTTCACCACCTCGACGAGCCGCCCGGCGTCGGCGGCATTCAGCCGCCCGGCGTCGCGGACCACCACCACCCGGCGGTCCACCAGGAACGGCGGGGTGGTGCAGGCGTCGACCACCGCCCCGGCGTCGAGGTCGTCCACCGACGAGCCCCCGTGCTCCTCGACCACCAGGGTCGGGTCGCGCTCACCGACCAGCTGGTCGAGCAGCGCCCGGGCGGCCTGGGCCACCAGGGCGGCGTCGTCCCCCCGGACCAGGTAGGCCGGGGCCGGCCCGTCGCCCTCGCCCGTTTTCACCGGCTCGCCACGGCGGCCCCGGCCGCCGAGACGGCGGCCAGCGCGTCGCGCACCCGCCGGGTGCCCGCCACGTCGTGCACCCGCAGGACACGGCACCCGAGCGAGACCCCGAGGGCCGCCGCGGCGAGCGAGCCCTCGCGCCGGTCGGTCAGATCGAGGTCGAAAAGCACCCCCAGGAAGGTCTTGTTGGACGCCGACAGCAAGACGGGGTAGCCGAGGGCCACCAGGCCCGCCGACTCCCGCAGGAGGGTGCGCGACTGCTCGGCCGTCTTGCCGAGGTCGAGGCCGGCGTCGAGGACGATCCGGGTGGGCCCGATCCCCGCCTCCCGCGCCCACTGGGCCCGCTCGGCCAGGAAGCGGCCCACCTCGGCCACCAGGTCGTCGTAGCGGGGCTCGGAGTCCCGCACCCGGGGAGCCAGACGGATGTGGGTGGCCACCACCGAGGCCCCGGCGGCGGCGGCCACGGCCAGGTAGTCGGGATCGGCGAAGCCGCTGATGTCGTTGCCCACCACGGCGCCGGCCCGGTAGGCCGCCCCGGCCACGGCGGCCCGCCAGGTGTCGACCGAGACCGGGACGTCGAAGCGGGCGCAGATCCCGGCGATGGCCGGGACCACCCGGTCGAGCTCCTCGGCCTCGCTGACCTCGGGCCCGGGGCCGGCCTTCACCCCGCCCACGTCGAGGAGGTCGGCCCCGTCGGCCACCAGCCGCTCGGCCCGCTCGAAAAGGCGGTCGAGCACGTAGGTCTCCCCGCGGTCGTAGAAGGAGTCGGGGGTCCGGTTCAAGATGCCCATCACCAGGGCCCGGTGGGTCACGTCGTAGCGGCGGGGCCCGAGCTCGAGGGTTCGGGCCGGCCCGGGCGGGGACGGCGCGGGGAACGGCGGCGCCGGTGGCGATGCCACCGGCGAGCCGGGCGAGGTCTCCCGCCCGGTGCCCGGGCCTCCCGCCAACCGGCCACCGGTCGCCATCAGAAGAGCCGGGCGGCCAGCGCCTTGCGGTAGCGGGCGGTGCGGGGGTCGTCGGGCCCCAGGGTCTCGAGCACGTCGATGAACTCCTGGCGGGCCGACTCGTCGTCCCGGACCCGTTCGAGCAGGCCGTCGAGGAGGGGGCCGACGTCGCCGTCGGACAGGTTGACCTGATGGCCGGCCAGTCGGGCCTCGGCCGCCAGCACCCGGGTCTCGGGCGTCTCGGGGATCCGGGCCAGGACCTCGAGGGCCTCGGCCGACTGGTCCCGGTCGAGCAGCAGGCGGGCCAGGGCGCTCACCGCCGCCGGGTGGGCGGCGTCGAGCTCGAGGGCGCGCCGCACTGACGCCTCGTCCCCGGCCTCCACCAGCAGGTCGGCCTCGGAGGCCGTCGGCACCAGGCGGCCCACGAACTCGGCCACCTGGGCCTCGGGGAGGGCGCCGATGAACTGGTCGACGATCTTGCCGTCGCGCAGTGCGAACACCGCCGGGATCGACTGCACCTGGAAGGTGGCCGACACCCGGGGGTTGTCGTCCACGTTTACCTTTACCAGCTCGACCGCGCCGTTGGTCCCGGCCACCACCCGCTCGATCATCGGGCCGAGTGTCTTGCAGGGCTCGCACCAGGGGGCCCACAGGTCGACCAACACCGGGACCTGGGCCGACCGGGCGATCACCGCCTCTTCGAACGTCGCGTCGGTGACGTCGGTCATCGGACGCGACCCTATCTTGTGCCTGATCGGGCCGTACCGGGACCAGGTAGCGTCTCGTGGATGAGCCCCCAAGCCCACGACGGCCCGCCGGTCGGCATCGACCCGGGCCCGGTCACGGGCTGGTTCCTCGAGCACGTCCCCGGGGTCGAGCCGCCACTCTCGTTCTCGCTGATTGCCGGTGGGCGCTCCAACCTCACCTACCGGGTCGAGGACCGGACCGGGCGGGCTTTCGCCCTCCGCCGACCGCCGGTCAGCCATGTGCTCCCGACGGCCCACGACATGGGCCGCGAGTACCGGGTCATGACCGCCCTCGGGGCGACCGACGTGCCGGTCCCGGGCACCTTCGGCCTGTGCGAGGACGAGGCGGTAAACGGACGCCCGTTCTACGTCATGACCTTCGTGGCCGGGCACATCCTGCGCGATTCGGCGACGGCCGAGGCCGCGTTCGACCAGGCGGGTCGCCGACCGATCGGCGACCACATGGCCGAGACCCTGGCCCGGCTGCACGCCGTGGACGTCGAGAGCGTGGGACTGGGCGATCTGGGCCGGCACGACGGCTACATCGAGCGCCAGCTCAAGCGTTGGACCGGGCAGTACCGCAACATGCAGGTGGAGGGGGTCGAGCAGGGCGGCCTGGTCGAAGAGGTCGGCGCCGCGCTGGGCGGGCGGATCCCGCCCCAGCACGGCACGGCCGTCGTGCACGGTGACTACCGGCTCGACAACGTGGTCCTCGGCGACGACGGCGCGGTGGCCGCCATCTTGGACTGGGAGATCTGCACCCTCGGCGACGCCATGGCCGACGTCGGGATGCTGATGGTCTACTGGGCCAGCCCGGACGACGGGGCGCCCTTCCTCGGCACGGCGGCGCCGACGATCGCCCCCGGATTCGCCGACCGCCAGGCCGTGCTGGCCCGCTATGCCGCCGCCTCGGGCCGCGACGTCTCCGACGTCGGCTTCTATATGGCCTTCGGCTACTGGAAGCTGGCCTGCATCCTCCAGGGGGTCTACGCCCGCTACGTGGCCGGGGCCGGGGCCGGGGACACCGGGAGTGTCGACGAGTTCCCCAAGACCGTCCGCCGCCTGGCCGAGCTGGCCGCCACCACCCTGGCCGCCCCGAGCTCCACCGGGGGGCTCCTGTGAGCCCCGAGGGGTCGGCCGGCCTGTTCGACGTCCACGAGCAGCGGGCCATGCAGGGCCCGGTGCTGGTGGTCTGCCTCGAGGGATGGGTGGACGCCGGCCACGGGGCGGCGACGGCGGTGGCCACCTTGCTGGCGGACCCGCCCACCCACCAGCTGGTGACCTTCGACGGCGACCACTTCATCGACCAGCGGGCGCGACGCCCGGTGGCCCGCATCGTGAACGGTGTGACCACCGAGCTCACCTGGCCCAGGACCCAGATCCGCTACGGCCAGGACGCCACCGGGGCCGACATCGTCTACCTGGTGGGGCCCGAGCCGGACTTCCACTGGGGCCAGTTCGTCGACGCCGTGGTCGGCCTGGCCCTGGGCTGGGGGGTGCGCCTGGTGGTCGGACTCGGGGCCTTCCCGGCACCGGCCCCCCACACCCGGCCGGTCAAGCTGGCGGCCACCGCGCCGGCGGCCTCTTCCGAGCTGGTGGCCCAGGTGGGCGTGGTCCAGGGTGAGCTGGAGGTCCCGGCCGGGGTGCTGGCCGCCCTCGAGCTCGGCTTCGGGGCGGCCGGCGTCGACGCGGTGAGCCTGTGGGCCCGGGTCCCCCACTACGTGGCGGCCATGCCCTTCCCCGAGGCCAGCGCCGCCCTGATCGACGGGCTCAGCGCGGTGTCGGGACTGCAACTCGACTCATCGGCCCTGCGGGCGGTGGCCGACAGCTCGCGCCGCCAGGTCGACGAGCTGGTGGCCGACAACCCCGAGCACGTGGCCATGGTCCGCAAGCTGGAGGAGAGCATCGACGCGTCCGAGGGCAACCCGCTGGGTATCGACGAGGTCCCCTCGGGCGACGAACTGGCGGCCGAGCTCGAGAGGTTCCTGCGGGGTGAACAGTAGGGTGCCCGTCGCCACCCAAAGAGGAGCAGCGCATGAAGGTTGACGGAGGCATCGGGTTCGACCCGACCGGGATCGCCGCGGCGGCCCGCTCGGCCGAGGAGACCGGTTACGACGGCGTCTGGTCGGCCGAGACCGGCCACGACCCGTTCCTGCCGCTGGCCATCGCCGCCGCGTCCACCGAGCACCTCGAGCTGGGCACCGGCATCGCCGTCGCCTTCGCCCGCAACCCGATGAACCTGGCCATGATGGCCAACGACATCCACGGCCTGTCCAGGGGCCGCTTCATCCTCGGGATGGGCTCGCAGATCAAGCCCCACATCACCAAGCGCTATTCGATGCCCTGGTCCCACCCGGCCCCCCGCATGCGCGAGCTCATCCTGGCCATCCGGGCCATCTGGGAGTGCTGGGCCACCGGGGGCAAGCTCGAGTTCCGGGGCGAGTTCTACACCCACACCCTGATGACGCCCTTCTTCAACCCGGGCCCCAACCCCTTCGGCAACCCCCGGATCCTACTGGCCGCCGTCGGTCCCCTGATGACCGAGGTGGCCGGCGAGGCGGGCGACGGTCTGCTGGTCCACGGCTTCACCACCGAGCGCTACCTGCGCGAGGTGAGCCTTCCGGCCCTCGAGCGGGGGGCGGCCAAGGCCGGCAAGACCCGGGCCGACCTCACGGTCTCGTACCCCGGCTTCGTGGTGACCGGGGCCAACGAGGCCGACATGGCCGAGGCGGCCCGGGCGGTCAAGGCCCAGATCGCCTTCTACGGCTCCACCCCGGCCTACCGGGGGGTGCTGGAGCTCCACGGCTGGGGGGACCTACACCCCGAGCTCAACACGCTCTCCAAGCGGGGCGAGTGGGTGAAGATGGGCGAGCTGATCGACGACGAGGTGCTCGACGCCTTCGCCGTGGTCGCCCCCCTCGACGAGGTGCCGGCCCGGGTGCTCGCCCGCTATGGCGACGTGGTCGACCGGTTCAGCTTCTACGCCCCCTACCGGGTCGAGCCCGGGCAGTGGCGCGCCGTCCTCGAGGGGTTCCGCCACGCCTGACCGGCCGCCGGAACACCGGGCCACGGCCACAGGGCCCGATCACACGACGACATTGACCAGGCGGGGCGGGCGCACCACCACCCGGCGGGGCTCGCCCCCGGCCAACGCCTCGGCCACCCGGGGGGCGCCCAGCGCCAGGCGCTGGGCATCGGCCTCGGAGATCTGTGGGTCCACCTCGAGCTTGGCCCGCACCTTCCCGTTGACCTGCACCACCATGGTCACTGTCTCCTCGCGGGCGAACCCGGGGTCGAACGAGGGCCACGACTGGGCGTGGAGCGGCGCCCGGTCGGGGTGCCGGCGCTCCCACAGCTCGGCCGTGAGGTGGGGGGTCATCGGGGCCATCAACAACAGGAGCGAGTCGAAGGCCTCGTCGAGCACATCGGCGTGGGCCGGCTCGGGCGACCGGACGTAGCGGACGAGGGCGTTGACCAGCTCCATGCAGTGGGCCACCGCTGTGTTGTAGGACCAACGGTCGAGGTCGCCCGAGACCTGCTCGATCGTCCGGTGGGTGGCCCGTCGCACGGCCAGGTCCTCGGCCGAGAGCTCCCCGGCCCTGGTGGCCCGCTCGGTGCTGACCAGCCGCCACACCCGGTCGAGGAACTTGCCGCAGCCGTCGATCACCTGGTCGGTCTGCTCGGTCCAGTCGAACGAGTCGGCCGGCGGCCCGACGAAGAGATGGAGGAGCCGCAGGCCGTCGGCGCCGACCGTCTCGAAGTAGCGGGCCGGCGTGACCAGGTTGCCCCTGGACTTGGACATCTTGGTCCCGTCCATGCGGATTATCCCCTGGGTGAACAGCCGTCGGAAGGGCTCGCGCTCGAGGCCGGGGGCCAGGCCCACGTCGATCAGGGCCCGTGTGTAGAAGCGGGCGTAGAGGAGGTGCAGGATCGCGTGCTCGATCCCACCGATGTACTGGTCGACCGGCATCCAGTGACGGGCCGCCGCCGGGTCGAACGGCTCGTCGGGATGGAACGGGTCGCAGAAGCGCAGGAAGTACCAGCTCGAGTCCACGAAGGTGTCCATCGTGTCGGTCTCGCGCTCGGCCGGGCCGCCGCAGATCGGGCAGGTGGTCGACAGGAACCCCTGGTGGCCGGCCAGCGGTGACCGGCCGGTCGGGGCGAATTCGACGTCGTCGGGGGCCAGCACCGGCAACTGGTCCTCGGGGACCGGGACCGCCCCGTGCTCCGGGCAGTAGACGATCGGGATCGGACAGCCCCAGAACCGTTGACGGGAGACCAGCCAGTCCCGCAGGCGGTAGTTGACCGTACCCGAGCCGATGGCCTCGGACTCGAGGAAGGCGATGGCCCTGGCCTTGGCCGCGGGGATGTCCAATCCGTCCAGGAACCCGCTGTTGATCTTCTCGCCCTCGCCGGTATAGGCCTCGCCCCCGGACTCCTCCCAACCGGCGGGGGGCCGGACCGTCCGGACGATCGGAAGGCCGTGGGCCTTGGCGAAGGCCCAGTCCCGCTGGTCCTCGGCCGGCACCGCCATGATCGCCCCTGTGCCGTAGCCCATCAGCACGTAGTCGGCGACGTAGACCGGGACCGGGTTGCCGGTGAACGGGTTCACCACGCTGCTGCCAGTGAAGGCACCCCGCTTGTCCAGGGCCTTGCCCCCCTCGGCCGAGGCCATGCGCTCGATGTCGGTCTCCCGCGACGCCCGACGGCGCAGCTCGTCCACCGCCTGACGCTGGGCCGGGATGGTCAGGTCGTCCACCAGGGGATGCTCGGGGGCGACCACGGCATAGGTCATCCCGAAGCTCGTGTCGGGTCGGGTGGTGAAGACCCGGAGCGCCAGGGCCGGGCGCCCGTCGCGCCCGTCGCCCCCGACCACCGCCAGGTCGAACTCGGCCCCCTCGGAGCGGCCGATCCAGTTCCGCTGCATGGTCTTGACCCGCTCGGGCCAGTCGAGGCCGTCGAGGGCCGCCAGGAGTTCCTCGGCGTAGGCGGTGATCTTGAAGAACCACTGCTCGAGGTCGCGCTTGACCACGAGATCGCCGGACCGTTCGCAGGTCCCGTCGGCCAGCACCTGCTCGTTGGCCAGCACGGTCTGGCAGCCCGGGCACCAGTTGACCGGCGCCAGGGCCCGGTAGGCAAGGCCGGCTTCGAGCAGGCGGAGGAAGATGACCTGGTTCCACCGGATGTATTCGGGGTCGTGGCTCGTGACCTGGCGCCGCCAGTCATAGACGGCGCCGAGGCGGATCAGCGACTCCTTCAGCTCGGCCATTCGGGCCTCGGTGAACTCCCGGGGGTGGGTCCCGGTCTTGATCGCCGCGTTCTCCGCCGGCAGGCCGAAGGAGTCGAAGCCGAAAGGCGAGAGGACGGCCCGGCCCAGCATGGTCTGATGGCGGACCACCAGGTCCCCGAAGGTGTAGTTCCGGACGTGGCCCTGGTGGGCCGGTCCCGAAGGGTAGGGGTACATGCACAGCGCGTAGTAGGGCGGGCGGGGGTCGTCGTTGTCCACCTCGTAGGTCCCCTCGTCGAGCCAGCGCTGCTGCCACTTCCGCTCGAGGGGATCGACGTCGTAGGCCCGGGCCATCCACGGAATGCTAAATGGTCCGCCGGGGACACCCAGACGGGCGGATCTCCGGCCATCGATTCGGGGACCTCGAGGCCGGTCGGGTTCGGACTCGGCAACCGAAACCGTTCGCCGGGGTGCTCCGGCCGCCGTCACCACCCAGCCGACCCACCGCACCTCCCGAGCTCCTCGCCGCCCGCGGTCTGGCTCGACCCGGGGGCTGGCGAGCCGCCGTGGGTTCACCCTGGCGCCAGGGCACGGTATCGACCCTGCACCCCGGGCGGAGCTGATCCAGGTCCGGCCGGGTGAGCTGGCCCTGGGGGAGGAGCGCCCAGCGGGGCGCCGGTTCGGAGTGTCCGAGCGGAGATCGGGACCCCACAGTCGACCCGCTAAAGTGACTCGTTCAGGCCGATCAGGCCTGTGGGCATTCGGCTACGGGGGCGTAGCTCAGCTGGTAGAGCGCTTGACTGGCAGTCAAGAGGTTCGAGGGTTCGAGTCCCTTCGCCTCCACAATAAATCCCTGTTCACAGGCCCTTTCAGGCGGATGACCGCCAGCGGAGAGTGTCCCGTGAGAA
>Ga0182024_10008455_pt1 | contig 21687 bp, 20 predicted proteins | sample P32metaG_FD_120480 | JGI IMG/M metagenome (GOLD analysis project Ga0182024, IMG submission 120480) | Permafrost microbial communities from Stordalen Mire, Sweden - P3-2 metaG (Illumina Assembly) | ecosystem: Environmental > Terrestrial > Soil > Wetlands > Permafrost | place: Sweden: Stordalen...
CGCGTCGGTCGCGACGCCGGAGGCATCGAGGGTTGAGGCACACTGTTGCTTCTTCAAGGTGACAGAAATGTAGATGGCCTTCATGTTGGTGGGATCGACCTGAAGCAGGCGGCCGGCGGCATCAATCGTCTTAGCCGGTTGGTTGATCTGGTAGTAGCTATCGATCAATTGATCGAGCACGGCCTTCTTGACGACGCTCTGAGGGTAAGCAGAAAGAAATCCCTCAAGCGCGGCAGCCTTTTGGGTGGGGTCGGTCTGGGTGATGGCGTTCTGATACGCATTGAACTCGGCGGGATCCTGAATGGTGATCTGGCCGGAGTCCTGAGCGCGCAGTGCTGGCGTGGAAACAAGGCTCATGCTCGCCAATGCCATCGCCGATGCAAGGACTAACTTCTTCATGCAATGCTCCTGGGAAATACCAAAATGGGGATCAAAAAAAATCACTCATTCGCCAGCGTTTGGGCACCGTTTTAAGTGGCGTTTGAGAGCTGAGGCGACGGATATAAAGATACCATGACTACGAATGTTTCCGTAGGTGGATTATAAGAAGCCAACGAGCCGCTGACAAGAAAAACACCTCGACCGTTGCGGGGCGTACCGCACGCTGGTAACGGGATGGTGAGGGCGCTGGCAGCGGCGCGGCAGGGCGGCTCATTCATAGTAGACGGGCAAGACTGGAAAAGGCGCTGCCGCAGCAGGCGGAGGGACCTATTGCAGCAGACGCACCAGCTCGGCCTGTTCAGCCAGGAAGGCGTCATGGCCATGGGCGCTGGTCATTTCCCGGTAGTCGGCCCGTGCGCCAGCGGTGCGGATGGATTCGGCAAAGCGGCGCACGTCTTCGGCCGGAAAGAGCCAGTCAGAGCTGATGCCGATGAAGCTGAGGCGCGCCTTGATGCGCCCGAAGGCCTCTAGCGGCGAGGCGTAGCCGAGCAAGGGATCCCATGTGTCCATCGCGCGCAGAATGGCAAGATAGGCGTTGGCATCGAAGCGCTCAACGAATCGATTGCCCTGGAGATCGAGGTAGCCGGCGATGTCAAAGCGCTCGCCGATAAGGCCGCTGCCATGGCCGTTTGCCGCCCACGGATCTTCGCCGCTGCGGTTAGGATTGCGGCCGAAACGCTCATCGAACAGAGGCGCGGATTTGTAGCTGATCATGGCGATCTTGCGGGCGAGCGCGAGTCCGCTGCGTGGCGGCCGCTGCGGCAGATAACGGCCGCCGGCCCATTCCGGATCGTGCTGGATGGCCTGGCGCTGCAGGTGGTTCAAGGCCAGCCCCATGGCGGAGAGCGGCGTGACGCCGATAATGAGCGCGCGCTCGATGCGTCCAGGTTGAAAGATCGTCCAGTCCAGCGCCTGCATGCCGCCGATGGAGCCGCCGAGGACGAGGCGAAGACGGCGGATGCCGAGCGAATCCAAAAGTCGCGCCTGCGCGCGAACATTATCGCGGACGCCAACCAGGGGAAAGTCCGGCCCGTAGATTTCGCCTGTCTCGGGATTGACGGCGCCGGGACCCGTGGAGCCATAACAGGAGCCCAGCATATTGATGCAGATGACGAAGTCGTGCTCCAGCGAGAGGACCGCCCCGGGAGCAAAAATTTCGGGCCACCAGGAGCCGACGAGAGCCGAGCCCGAGAGTGCGTGGCAAACAAGAACGGCATTGTCTCTCGCCGCATTCAGCCGGCCGTAGACGGCGTAATGCAGCGTGGGACAGATGAGGGCACGGCCGCACTCGAGCGGCAGGGAGCCATCCAGCACGAAGTCGCCTTCGTAGGTCGGCTCCACGATCTTCGATCCCGGCGGCGAGGCGCCGCTACGGCTGTAACCATCGGTCATAAGAACAGCCTCTAGCTCCTGGCTTCTAGCAGCTTGTACTATTTTGCCGCAACGGCCTTGCTTGCACCGGTAACGGTGTGTCCATTGGCCGCCTCGATCGCCTGATCGAGGTCGGCGATGATGTCGCGAATATCCTCAATACCGACCGACAGCCGCACCATCTCCGGCGTGACGCCCGTGGCCGCCTGCTCCTCAGCTGAAAGCTGCTGATGGGTGGTTGACGCGGGATGAATTACCAGCGACTTGGCATCGCCGATGTTCGCCAGCAGCGAAAACAGCTCGAGCGCGTTGATGAGCTTCTTCCCGGCATCGTAGCCGCCCTTAATACCGAATGTGACCAGCGCGCCGGCGCCGTTGGGCAGGTACTTTTTCGTCCGCGCGTAATAGGGGCTGGATTCGAGGCCGGGATAGTTGACCCACTCCACACCGGGATGCTTGGCAAGATGCTTAGCCACGGCCAGCGCATTCTGCGAGTGGCGCTCCATGCGCAGGTGCAGCGTTTCGATCCCCTGCAGCAGCAGGAATGCATTGAACGGCGACAGCGCTGCGCCAGTGTCGCGCAGCCCCTGAATGCGCGCCTTGAGAATGAACGAGAGAGGTCCGAACGTCGCCGTGTAAGACAGTCCATGGTAAGAGGGATCAGGCTCGGTGAAGTCCTTGAAGCGGCCCGAAGCAGCCCAGTCGAACTTGCCCGCGTCCACAATCACGCCGCCGATGGCCGTGCCGTGGCCGCCGAGAAATTTGGTGGCCGAGTTTACGACGATGTCAGCGCCCCACTCGATTGGCCGAACGAGCGCCGGCGATGCCGACGTGTTGTCGATGACCAGCGGCAGCTTGTGTTCGTGTGCGATGGCGGCGAGTCGCTCGATCTCTGCGATGTCGAGCTTGGGATTGCCCAGCGTCTCGGTATAGATGGCGCGAGTTTTGTCGTTGATCAGAGCGCGTATTCCGTCGAAATCGTCGGCGTCGGCAAACCTGGCCTTCATGCCCAGGCGAGGCAGCGTGTAGTGGAACAGATTGTAGGTGCCACCGTAGAGCGAAGTGGTCGAGACGATCTCGTCGCCCGCCGAAGCGAGGGTAGTAATAGTGAGCGTCTCCGCCGCCTGGCCTGATGCTGTCGCCAGCGCCGCAGCTCCGCCTTCGAGCGCGGCAACGCGCTTCTCAAAGACGTCGGTGGTGGGGTTCATGATGCGTGTGTAGATGTTGCCGAACTCCTGCAGCCCGAAGAGACGGGCTGCGTGGTCGGCGTCCTGAAAGACGTAGGAAGTGGTCTGGTAAATGGGCACGGCGCGCGCACCGGTGGCGGGATCTGGGGATTGGCCTGCATGAACGGCCTGCGTGGCAAGCTGCTGCGGTTTCGGTTCTGACATAATTCACTCCTTCTCGATGCTGGTAACGAATCTCGTCCAAAAGTTGAAGTGCGGAGCACAACGCAAAACGGCCCGCATCCGTTTTGAGGACCCGGGCCGCTTGACTTCAAGATCGGTAACGCTTAGCGCATTCGCCGCTCAAGAGACGCACGGAGGGGTCCGGATGGCATACACATGGCCATGGCCTCGATCGCGATTCGCCCGCAATTCCGTGTTCCCTGTGAGAACGGCATAGATGGCAGTATCAGGGCGAAGCTGGGCGGGTGTCAAGCAAAGAACGAGCCCCAAACGATCAGGCTTTAACGCCGAAGTGTTAGCTGGGCCCGTTCGAATTCCCTATTCTTCCGGCTTCCAGACGTAGGCTCCGGGCTGCGGCAGACCAATGTGGGCCAGGACCCGGCAGACGAATTGGCGGGCCATGACGGTGGAGTCGGCCGCGGGCTGATAAAAGGCTGGCATGCACGGAAAGATCGTAGCTCCGGCCTCGGCGGCCAGCGTCATGTTGCGCAGGTGAATGCGGTTGAAGGGCGTTTCGCGCACGCACAGAATCAGGGGCCGCCGCTCTTTGAGCGTAACGTCGGCGGCGCGGGCAATGAGGGAGTTGGCGAGGCCGAGAGTAATCGTCGCAAGCGTGCCCATGGAACAGGGCAAGACAATCATTCCATCCGAAGGATGACTGCCACTGGCGATGGGCGCGCCGATGTCGGAGTCGGCGTGCTGGACGATCTTTTGCGGCGCGGCGCCGAGGAGCTTTTTCAGCAGATTCGTCCGGCCGGAAATGCCAAGTTCTTCTGCCAACACTCGAAGCGAATTTTCCGACGCGACAAAATGGACGCGGGCAACGCGCTTGTCGGCTTCGAGAGCGCGCAGTGCCTCGCGGGCGAGAATCGCGCCGGATGCGCCGGTGATAGCGAGGGTGAGGTGCATTAATGCAGCTACTAGCTCCTAGCCTATAGCTTCTGGCTTCTCATATTCAGGGTGCGGTTTCACCGACAGAATTTTCTCAAAATCCAACGCGTAGCCTCCAGAATCTTCGAGATGCGCATAGGAATCAAGCATATTGGAGGAGACCACTTCATAGAACACTTCGTGTTCGTCGTATTCTTCGCGGTGGAAGACAGATAAGACCTTTGCGACAAGTCGTTCGCCGTCGACTGTTTCGATCTCGACCGTCTTGCCGATGCTGTCTTTGAGGAGTTTAATCTCGAATGCAGTCACTTTGTCCTCTCAGCATTGAGCAGCTAGCGGGTAGGAGCTAGTAGCTAGCTTCCGAGCACGCGCTTGAAGATCGCGTCGACATTGCCGAGCTGCCGCGAATAATCAAACGTCTTCGCCAGCTTTTCTGCGCTGAGCAGTTTGGTAATCGCTGGGTCGCGGGAGACTTCGTCGCGGAAGTTCAAGTCTTCTTTCCAGGCGCGCATGGCGTGCGACTGGACGACCTTATAGGCGTCTTCGCGCAACATTCCGGCCTCGGCCAGATCGAGAAGCAGTTGCCCAGAAAAGATGAGCCCGCCAGTCAATTCGAGATTCTTTTTCATCCGCTCGGGATAAACCAGCAGCCGGTCAACGAGGTCTGATGTCTTCGCGAGCAGATAGTCGACCAAAATCGTCGAGTCCGGAAAGATAATGCGCTCGACAGAAGAATGAGAGATGTCGCGCTCGTGCCAGAGCGGAATGTTCTCCATCGCCGCCTGCGAATTGCCGCGAAGTACGCGCGCGAGGCCGCTGATTTGCTCGCTCGTGATGGGGTTCTTCTTGTGCGGCATGGAAGAGGAGCCTTTTTGCTTTTCGCTGAAGTACTCTTGCGCCTCGCGAACCTCTGTGCGCTGCAGGTGACGGATTTCGACCGCAATCTTGTCGAGCGTCGAGCCCAGAATCGCCAGCGCAGCAATGTACGCTGCGTGACGGTCGCGCTGGATTACCTGCGTGGCAACGGGCGCGGGCTTCAATCCCAGCCGCTCACAAATGCGCTCTTCGTGCTCCGGCTTCAAATGGCCGAAAGTGCCCACGGCGCCGGAGAGCTTGCCCACGCGCATGTCCTCGGCGGCCGCGGCAAAGCGCGTCGCATTGCGCTCCATTTCGGCGTACCAGTTGAGCAATTTCAGGCCGAAAGTAGTCGGCTCCGCATGAATCCCATGCGTCCGGCCGATGGTAGGCGTCAGCTTGAACTCGATGGCGCGGCGTTTTAGAACCGCCAGCAAACCGGCAATGCCGTCAGTGAGAAGCGCTGACGCTTCTTTGATCTGGAGAGCCTGGGCCGTGTCGACAATGTCATTCGACGTAAGGCCGTAGTGCAACCATCGCGATTCGGCGTCGAGACCTTGAGCTTTAAGAGACTCAGCAACCGCAGTTGTGAACGCGATGATGTCGTGCTTGACCTCGGCCTCGATTTCAAGAATTCGGGCGACAGAAAAACTCGCATATTCGGAAGCGATGGCTTTAGCGGCAGCGGTGGGAATGACACCGTCTTCGGCAAGAACGGTGCTGGCCGCCGCTTCAACCTGCAGCCAGCAGCGGTATTTGTTCTCGTCCGTCCAAATGGCGCCCATCGCCGGGCGCGTGTAGCGATCGATCAACGGAGAACTCCTTGCGCAGCCAAGAGTTGCGGCATCAGGCTCCTATTTAATTGTACGAGGGGACAGCGATTCCAGCGTTTTCGACTCTGCACTTAACAGAATCCGGGATGAAAAGTGGCGATTTCCTCAAGAAATTGCCACCTCGCACGATCTCGGCGACAGCTAAAAGTGAGTCGAAAACGCTCTATCCGCGAGAATTTCCAGCAGCGCGAGGAATTCCGAGACGGCGGCGCAGTTCGTCAAAAAGCAGCCCGCGACCAGGCGCATAAGGCTGGAACCACACGCCATCAATGACCAGTTGCGGGATGGCGCGCTTGCCCACGCGCTTCAGAACCTCTGCCGAGGCGGCGGGGTCAGCATCGACGTTGACCTCAGTGTAGGCGACGCCGTGCTCCTCAAGAAACTGCTTGGTGGAGCGGCAATCGCGGCACCAGGCGGCGGTGTAAACCTGCACGATCATAAGTGAATTCTACTCAAATTCCGATGCTACGATCTGGGATATCGACCGCTCAGGAGCTTTGATGACTGCGGATCAAATTAAGTCGCTTTTACATTTGGAGCCGCACCCGGTCGAGGGCGGATGGTTCCGCCGGACGTACAGATCGGCGGGCAACGTGGAGTTGCCGCGAGGCCTCCGGGCGCAGGGCACGGCGATTTATTACCTGCTTGAGGCCGGGACATTTTCAGAGATGCATGTGCTAGCTTCGGACGAAATTTTCCACTTTTATCTCGGCGATCCGGTCGAGATGTTGCAGTTGTTGCCCGACGGTAGCTCCGCAGTTTTCACGCTCGGGCCGGATTTGGCGGCCGACCAACACGTGCAGTTGGTGGTTCCGGCAGGAGTGTGGCAGGGCACGCAGTTGGTAGCGGACGGCAAAGTAGCGTTGCTCGGTTGCACGGTGACGCCTGGATTCGATTTCGCGGATTACCGAAACGCAAGCGCCGAGGAGTTAATTGCAAAGTGGCCGGCGCAGGCGGAGCGGATCAGGATGCTGACGCGGCGTTGACTTGAAACAAGTTGAAGGCGACCAGCGTCTAGTCCCATAGGTGATGCTGAATTTTGCCAGGTCGTGTCGGGATCTCATTCGGGGATGCGAAGCGAGGCGCTTCGTCGTTGCCCTAATCGTTTTGTCGTGCAGTGTTGCCCCCGCGCAGGACACGCTTTCAGCCGCCGTAAAAAGCCTCTCCAATACCGGCGTGTTCGCTTTTGGCGGCGTCGGATTCGTGGGCAAGATATCCCAAGGAGAAATCGACTTCAGAGTCATCCAGTCGCAGCCGGCCGCAGTTGCCCTCGCCAGCTTTGAGACGATTTATGCAACCGGCGACCCAGCGGCAAAGAGTTACGCTCTTGCCGGGATTCGGCAACTTGATCGAGAGCGTTTCAGGGATATTCTGCGATCATTGGACGGTTCGCAGGAAGAGGTCTTCACCATGGAAGGCTGCATCATGGAAAGACGCCGCCTGGTGGACATTGCGAAGGCGATTGATGCGGGAAGTTACGATGACTGGTTGAAACCGCGCCAATAAATGCACCCCGTCGCCGCGACCGTCCGGTGTTACACCAGAGCCTTCGGTTATCGTCTTTCCCGGAAAAAACTTCGCAATAATTCGGCGGATTCACCGGCGGCGATTCCCTGCTCGACATGCATCTGGTGATTGAGCTGCGGGTGATTCAGCACCGCAAGAACCGATCCGCATGCGCCCGCCTTGGGATCGGCGGCGGCGTAGACGAGGCGGTCAATACGCGCATGAATCATTGCTCCGGCGCACATGGCGCACGGCTCAAGCGTGACGTAGAGCGTGCAGCCTGCGAGGCGATAGTTGCCGAGCACCTTAGCCGCCCCGCGTAGGGCGACGATTTCGGCGTGGGCTGTCGGATCGACGTCGCGCAGGACGCGATTCTGGCCGCGCGCGATGATTGCGCCTTGGTGGACGACGACTGCTCCAATTGGGACCTCGCCGCAATCGGCGGCGAGGCGCGCTTCGGCCAGCGCGGCCTGCATAGCTTCGCGGTCGTCAATCCTACCTCCGGCGATCATGCTTTCGATGGTAGCGCCGCCGGTTGCTGCTGGGTCATGCAATGCAGCGCGCCGAGTCCCCAGATCAGATCGACACAGTGGATGCCGATAACCTCGCGATCGGGAAAGAGTTCAGCGAGCGCGTTGAGCGCAACGCGATCGTTTGGATCGTGGAAGGTAGGCACGAGAACGACTTCATTGGCGATGTAGAAATTTGAGTAGCTGGCCGGCAAGCGCTGGCCGCGAAAAACTACCGGCCGCGGCATAGGCAGCTCGACGACGGTGAACTGCTTGCCCTGGGGAGTGCGCGAGGATTTGAGGCGCGTGAGGTTTTCAGCGAGCGGTGCGTGGTTGGCGTCGCGCGTGTCCGGCTCGACGGCTGTAACAATGGTCGCAGGCGCGACGAATCGCGCAATGTCGTCAATGTGACCGTGGGTATCGTCACCGACAATCCCGCGATTGAGCCAGATTGTCTGGTCGACGCCGAGATAATCGTGAAAGACGCGCTCGAGTTCTTCGCGGCTGACGCCGGGGTTACGCTGCTGCACTTCGCTCAGGTGACATTCTTCGGTAGTGAGCAAAGATCCTGCGCCGTTGACGTCGACGGAGCCGCCTTCAAGGACGATGCGACAGTGCTGCGCGCCATTGTCAATTTCGATTGCAGGTTGCCACGCAATCGCGCCGAGCAGCTTGGTAACGCGGCCGGGGAGCTTGTCGTCGAGATGCCAGTCAGAATATTTTGCCCAGCCGTTGAAGCGCCAGTCAATGAGCCCGACATGACCCTCTAAGTTACGCACAAAAATCGGACCGGAATCGCGCGTCCAGCCGCGGTCCGTAGGCCAGATGTGGAAGCTCACTTGATCGAGATTCGCGCCTGCGCGGTGGAGCATTGACGTGACGCGCAGCTTAGCGACTGCGTTTTCGACGATCAGATGCACGCGCTCACGGGCAGCCAGCAGGCGAACGATCTCCGCGTAGAGCCAGGGTATGGACTGGAACTTTCCCGGCCAGTCCTCGGGATTGTGCGGCCACGCAAGCCATGTGGCCTCATGCGGTTCCCATTCGGCGGGCATGCGGTAGCCGAGGGCACGTGGAGTCTTCTCAGAGGGTCGATCCGGCATGGCTACTTGCGCTCTTTGCGTGCTGAGTCTGGGCGCACGGCATCAATAAACCGCTGCGTGATGGGCGCGTAGGCATCCACGCGGCGATCGCGCAGAAATGGCCAGTTGCGGCGCGTCTCCTCAATCAGCGCACGATCAACTTCGCCCAATACGATTTCTTCAGAATCGTGGCCGGCTTTGGCAATGATGCGGCCAAAGGGATCGGCGAGAAAGCTGCCACCCCAGAATTCGAGGCCCGGCCCCGGAGCGCGATTGCCCAAAATATCGCCATGCTCGAGACCGACGCGATTGACTGCGGCCACGTAGACGCCGTTGGCAATGGCGTGCGCGCGCTGAATGGTGCGCCACGCGTCATATTGCGCTTCGCCGTATTCGTCTTTCTCGGCAGGATGCCAGCCGATAGCCGTGGGATAGAAAAGAACTTCGGCGCCTTGAAGAGTTGTGAGCCGCGCGCCCTCGGGATACCACTGGTCCCAGCAAACCAGGGTGCCCACGCGTCCGGCGGCAGTATCGACCGCTTGAAATCCGAGATCACCGGGCGCGAAATAGTATTTTTCGTAGTAGAGCGGATCGTCAGGAATGTGCATCTTGCGGTACACGCCGGCGATCTGGCCGTCGGAGTCAAATGTGACGGCGGTGTTGTGGTAGAGGCCGGGGGCGCGGCGCTCAAAGAGCGATGCAACCACGGCGACGCGCGACTCGCGTGCAGCGTCGGCCAGTTTGGCAGTCGACGGGCCGGGAATCGGCTCGGCAAGGTCAAAGAGCGCGAGTTCTTCGCGCTGGCAAAAATACTGCGTGCGGAAAAGCTCGGGCAGGCAGACGATCTGTGCGCCTAGCTTCGCGGCCTCGCGAATGTGGTTGAGCGCCGCCGAGAAGTTCGCCTCGGGATCCGCGCCCATGCGCATCTGCACCAGTGCAACCGTGAATTTTTTCGCCGTATTCATGCGTCTACCGTTCGATCTCCGCTTTGAATAGTTGTGGCCGATGCAACGAGGCCAACTCCGGCATGCGGAATTGGCCCCGTGTCCTCTGAATCGTCAACTCGATTGCTCTTCGCCCGCCTCGAATCTTATCCAAAGGTCTGCCGCACGCGCCTATTCGTCCAGAATCAGGACAGCGGCGGCAATAGTAGTGGTCCACTTGCCCCGCTTATCGCCAACAGCCGACTGGGTGATGTTGCTGGTGCGGACGATCTTGTTGGAGATGCGGTAGATTTCCTTTTTCTCGTCCCAGCTTTTGTCGGGGTCGAATTCCACATCCAGCGTGGTGGCAAGCATCTCCGCGGCCAACTCCTCGGCGTATTCCCCAGCCTGGTCGTCAGTCTCGCCAAAGCTGTGGTGCTCGCTCAGGTAGCCGTAGGTGTTGCGATCTGCCGGGATGGCCACTCCAATGCTGCAGGCGACAAGCCGGTGCGGCTCGCGCGTGGAGTTCTCCGCAATGACCGCGAAAACAACCTCGCCATCATTCAAGTACTTCAGGCCATCTTTGCGCGAAATCATCTTGCACTGCGGCGGAAAGATTGAGGAGACGCGAACCAGATTCTGCGAGGCAATGCCCGCATCGCGGAGGGCCAGCTCGAAAGATGTCAGCCGCTCCTTGTGTTTGCCGACGCCTTTGGTGAAGAAAAGCTTCTTTGGGACCATGCTTTTTCCCAATTTCTATGTGCCCTCCGTGGGTGAAAGAGTTGTCGCTGTTTTGGATGTTCCCGCATGAGTCTATCGCATCCTGACGGCTGCGAACAGAGTTTCGCGTATTTTCATATGAGGTTCATGGCGGAGGATTTCGAGTGCGGCGCTCATTCGGCTTCGGTCTGGCCGCCAGCGGACAACTGACGAATGAGAGAAGCAGTCACGAAGAGTGGGCGAGAAGGCAACTTTCCAGCTCGTGTCGCGTTTAATAAGCATGAAGCAACGGTCCGTTTGGAAGCAGCATATAGTGTCGCGCGGGCTCCCTGTCCTTTGCGCGGCTCTGTCCGCGGTAATGAGCTGCACATTTGCGCTGGCGCAAGCCCCTGCGCAACCTGATCCGGGCAACGCGCCGGGCGCCGCACCTGCGTCGGCCAGCGCTGGGTTGAGCCAGGCGATCCTGGAGTGGACGCCTCCGGCTCTCACGGACCTGAGCACCCAGGCCGTGGCAAAAGAGAGCTTCACGCTGGATCGGACGATGCTGGCCGCAGCCGCTGGGCTTATGCCAGATTCCGACGCCGACCTGAGAGAGACAGTCGCCAAGCTCGACGGCGTAAGCGTGCACGTTTTGCGTTTCGCCGCTGACGGCCAGGCCGATCCGACACAAGTTGAGGCGATTCGCGATGCTTACCACCTGCGCGGCTGGAAGCATGTGCTTAGCTCGACCAATTTGGGCGGCGCGACACACAGCGATATCACTGACGTGTGGCTGGTGCTGGATGGCGCTAACGTGCGCGGCGGAGTGGTGCTGGTTGAGAGCCCGAAGAGCCTGACGCTGGCGACCGTGTCGGGAAATCTGAGCCCGGTCGACATCCTCCGCTTGCGAGGCCACTTCGGCATTCCAAGATTTGATAGCGATGGGATTCGATAGCGACCGATTGATCGTTGACCTGCGGCACCAGCCGGTAACTTCGGCTGTTCGAACCAATTCGCCCCGAACAGGTCGCGATCGCCGCGCGATTGGCCTTTAGTTCTGCCAGAACGACGATGTTATAGTCGTTGCTAACGCTACTTCCCAGAGTGATCGATCGATGCAAAAGTTGACGATTTTCTTGCTCATCCTCGCGGCTCCGGGAGGCGCACCCCACGTCCATGCCACCGTCGTCGAAGACGTCAGTGGATCTCTCAAGACCCTCTCGAGCATTGCAGACGCGCTCGACTCTCCCGACCACCACCCGGTCCACATTCTCTACGTGCACGGGATCGATCGAGTCGGCTCCGGCGATTCGTCGATGTTGCGCGAATCGATATGCACCGAGCTAAAGCTCTGCGAGATTAACGACTGGAAAAATGCGGGCATCGAGTTCGCCGACAAAGGCGAGTTCTCAGCCACCGTACAGCCACCGACACTGGCCTACCTGGGAAATCCTGTATGGAACAGCCCCGCAGAGTGGCAAGCAGCAGCACCGTTCGTCGTGCACTGGGTTGTGCACCTCAAAAGGCACTCCGCAGTTCTCGTGCTGGATGAGGTCAACTGGTGGCCGCTCGTACTGGCGCTCAAATGCCGCCATGTCATAACCGCTGAGGCGCATCTTTCTGGCCCCGACCGGTATCTGCTGCAGGTTTGTTCGCAACAAGCCGCTCAGGAGCCTGACGGAGCAGGACGATTTTTCCCCTGGATACCGCCTGACCAAGCCGCAAAACTCGCGAAGATTCGGCCGCGAGGCGTTTTGATCAATCGGGAGTTGAAGTCCGGGCTCGTCGACTGGGGCCTTGCGGACGTGTTGATGGCGGTTGGACCGATGGGCGGCATTTTGCGCGACGGCGTGCGGCAGTTGATGGCCAAATCGGCGGCGTTTGATTCCAACGCGGCTGCGGCCGATCCAGGCGGAAGCGGCGGAATAGGAAAGTACGACTGGAAATCGCAACTCGCCCGCGACAACGAGCTGGACCAGGAATTCATCGGCGTTACGCACAGCCTCGGCAGCTATCTGCTCTTCAACGTGCTCAATCCGGAGTTTGCCAGTGTGGCCGGAGAAGCATTGTCCGTGTCCGATGCAGCGCGCAAAACCGCTGAAGAGAATGCAGTGCGCTACATTTTCGAGCGAACGTCGCAGGTGTATTTCTTCGCCAATCAGCTTGAGATGCTGGAGATCACGAATCTTGAGAGCGCACCGGAAAGTTCAACTGATGCGATGAAGTCGCGCGGCCTTGCGCCCGCGCCTTCCGTTCCGACCAATCCGGCTGAAAACTACAGGACGCTGGTCGGGCGGTGGAAAAATTATCAAACGAACTTCCAGGCGGTTTTGCGCCCGAGCGACGAGGCGACCCGGGAGAAGGTCCAAGTGGTGGCCTGGAGCGACCCCAGCGACGTAATCACCTATCGGGTGCCGAAGATCGGCGACGTCGAGGTTGTGAATCTCTACGTCAAGAATTCTGCCCGCTGGTTCGGGCTTCTCGAATCGCCTCGAAAGGCGCATGCCGACTACGCGAAAAATATTGACGTACTGCGCGTGATGTTTGGAGAGACGAAGCTTCAAAGACCAGCTCATTGAGAGCGCTTCTTAAGAGATTCGGCCGCGGCCCCGGCCGCCCGCCATTGCCACTGCTGAATTGCGGATGGTAGCCTCAACATTGGACCAATAAGCTTTCGACTCGTCGAGCCTTGGACTTTTTCTGGAAGGGACCACCCTCAAAATCATGCAAAGCACCTATAACGGTCTCGCGCTGCCCAAGGCGGGCAAGCCGATCGAATACAAAGACGGGCAGTTTACCGTTCCTGACCACCCCATCATTCCTTTCATCGAGGGCGATGGAACGGGTCGTGACATCTGGAAGGCGTCGCAGCGGGTCTTCGACGCAGCCGTTGAAAAGGCATACGGCGGCAAGCGCGCAATTCAATGGTTTGAGATCTTCGCCGGCGAAAAGGCCTTTCGGCAATTCAGCAACTGGCTGCCCGATGACTCTGTAGCCGCGGCGCGCGACTTGCGCGTCTCCATCAAAGGGCCGCTAACTACGCCTGTCGGCGGCGGCATTCGCTCGCTCAATGTTGCTCTGCGCCAGATTCTCGACCTCTACGCGTGCGTGCGTCCGGTGAAGTATTACCAGGGCGTGCCCAGTCCGGTGAAGCACCCCGAGAAGCTCGACATCGTGATCTTCCGCGAGAATACCGAGGACGTGTACGCGGGAGTCGAGTTCAAGCAGGGCACGGAAGATGCGGCTCGGTTGATTTCGTTTCTCAACGACGATCTGCTCAAAGGCACCAAAAAGAAAGTGCGCACCGACTCGGGAGTGGGCATCAAGCCGATTTCAATTTTCGGCACCAAGAGGCTAGTGCGCTACGCCATTCGCCAGGCGCTGGAGACGGGCCGCAAGACAGTCACGCTGGTCCACAAGGGCAATATTCAAAAATTCACCGAGGGAGCGTTCCGCGAGTGGGGCTACGAGGTCGCCATAAAGGAATTCCGCGATGAAACCGTCACCGAGCGCGAGAGCTGGATTCTTGGCAACGTGGAAGCGAAGCCGGGCCTGTCAGTCGAAGAGAACGCTGCGCTGATTGAGCCGGGAATCGAGTTTGGGTCACCCGCATTCCGCGAGGCGCTTTACGCCGAAGTGAAAGGCGTGCTCGATTCAATCGGCAAGAGCCACGGCAACGGCGCGTGGAAGCAGAAGGTGATGATCAACGACCGCATCGCCGACTCCATCTTCCAGCAGATCATCATCCGGCCAGAGGATTACAGCATTCTGGCCACATCGAATCTGAATGGCGACTACATCTCCGATGCGGCAGCAGCGCAGGTCGGGGGCCTTGGCATCGCGCCCGGCGCGAATATCGGCGACGGCTACGCGGTCTTCGAGGCCACGCACGGCACAGCGCCCAAGTACGCCGACAAGGACGTGATTAATCCCGGGTCGGTAATTCTTTCGGGCGTGATGCTGCTCGAGTTCATCGGCTGGAAGGAAGCGGCGAAGATGATCGAGGTCGCGATGGAAAAGACGATCCAGCAGAAGAGTGTCACGTACGACTTTGAGCGGCAACTCACCGGCGCAACGAAGGTGGGTACGAGCGAGTTTGCCACACGCATCATTGGAAACATGTAAAGAATATGAAAGACAAATTCAAGGACGATTCGAGGTGGAGTAAAGCCTCCTTTTGCATCTACGGAGAGACCCTTCAACCAGACGACATAAACAGGGACCTTGGCCTACAGGCCACTAACTCTGGACTTAAAGGAGGAGGCCAGAGCAAATATCCCAGGGCGAGGCAGCTACGGACCTCCATCTGGATACTGGAAAGCCCTCTCGACCAACATTTGCCATTGCAAGACCATCTCAAATGGTTACTTGACGCACTGGAACCAAAACTCAATGTCGTCCATGGAATTGCAAGGCAATACGACGCTAGGTTGCACTGCGGATACTCCTCCGAAAGTGGGCAAGGGGGCTGTACTTTCGATGTCGCCCTGCTTGATCGGCTCGCGAATTTGGGAGTTCAACTCGAGCTCAGTCTGCACCCACCAGGAGCAATAACACTCGACTCGAATCAGGACTGAGTTAATAGCTGCTTTTTTTAAGGAGACGAAATGCGGAAGAAAGTAAGCATTGTAGGCGCGGGCAACGTAGGCGCGACCGCCGCGCACTGGATAGCGGCCAAGGAACTGGCCGATGTAGCACTGATTGACGTGGTCGAGGGCGTTCCGCAAGGAAAGGCGCTCGACCTGCTCGAAGCCATGCCCATCGAGAAGCGCGACGTGGCGATCGTGGGCGCCAACGACTACGCAGCCACGGCCAACTCCGACATTGTAGTGATCACGGCTGGAATTCCCCGCAAGCCCGGCATGAGCCGCGACGACCTGCTGAACACCAACTTCAAAATCATGTCGGACGTGGTGCAGAAGGTAGTGGCGCAGTCGCCCGAGTCCATTCTCATCATCGTCTCCAATCCTCTCGATGCCATGGCCCAGGCAGCTTATCGCCAGGCCGGATTCAATCGCGAGCGCGTCATCGGAATGGCCGGCGTGCTGGACTCGGCGCGGTTCCGCACCTTCATCGCCGCCGAATTAGGCGTAAGCGTGGAGAATGTGACGGCCTTTGTGCTCGGCGGACACGGCGATACCATGGTCCCGCTGGCGCGCTACTCGACGGTGGCCGGCATTCCCATCACGGAGCTGATCGCGCCCGACCGCCTCGAACAAATCGTCCAGCGCACGCGCGATGGCGGCGCCGAAATTGTAAAGCATCTCAAGACAGGCAGCGCCTACTACGCGCCATCGGCGGCCGTAACCGAGATGGTGGAAGCGATTCTCAAGGACAAGAAGAAGATTCTGCCTTGCGCGGCGTGCCTCCAGGGCGAATACGGAATCGATGGCTACTACATCGGCGTGCCGTGCAAGCTGGGCGCGGCGGGCCTCGAAAAGATCATCGAGATCAAGCTGACGGCCGAAGAAGACGCGGCCCTGAAGAAAAGCGCCGAAGCCGTGAAGGAGCTTTGCGCGGTGATTGGCGTCTAGGACCAGCCCCGCGCATTCGCGACCAAATCAAAAGCCCCGGACTCAGCCGGGGCTTTCGTTTTGTTCATTGCGAATCTGGCCGGCGATCAATCCATCGCCATGCTCAGCTGGTGGCGCACATCGGCGCCGCGAATCCAGAAGATCACGTCAGTGGCAATGTTCGAGGAGTGGTCGGCGATCCGCTCCAAATTCTTGGCCACCAGGATGCCATTCATCGCCTGCTGCGTGAACTGCGGCTTCTCTTCAATCAGCTTGAGCAAATCGCTGTGGGCGCGGCGATTCATGCGGTCAATCTCGTCGTCCATCATGCGAACAGAATCGGCAAGGCGCGCATCGCCGTCGAGTAGCGCCTGCAGCGCGTTGCGGATCATCTGCGCGGCAAACTCGCCCATCGCCGAAAAATCTACCGGCAACTCCACATCTTCGGCTTCGAGAATTTCCTTCGTCCGGCGAGAGATGCTCATGGACTGGTCGCCAATCCGCTCCAGGTCGCCGTTGATCTTGATGACCGCGAGGATGAAGCGCAGATCGATGGCCATGGGCTGCTGCTTGGCCAAAAGCTCGTAGGCCATTTCGTCCAGCTCACGCTGCGCGGTGTCGATGGCCCGCTCATTCTGCTTGACGAACTTGCACAGGCCCTTATCGCGCCGCAGGTACGCTTCCACAGCCGACTCAACCGCCAACTGGGCAAGCGCAGCCATGGCCAAAAGCTTGTCCTTGAGCTCGGCGAGTTGCTGATGAAAGTGGATACGCGGCACTAGGTTCGATCTCCCATCCGGTTATTGTGCACCAAGCGAGGTTACAGGAAAACAAATTTCCGCCGGTGCACCAAAACAATTACACACATTGGTAATGCTTCCAAAATGGGTCTGACGGTTAGACTCCGGAGAATCCGAGAAAGCTACAAGGCTTTTGCGGGCTGCGGACCCGGTCCAGAGCCTGGCGCCGACCCAAGTCGCCGACCCAGTCGCCGACCCAGGCACCGACCCAGACGCGAGCCCTGGTCAGATGAGACCGCGCGCCCCGTCAAACTGCTTCCGGCCCGATCCGCGGCTGCTCGATCCGGCCCAGCAGGAAGAGATAAGCCGCGATGCCGACGGCCAGATACGCGGCTGCTACGGCAAATGCGGACGCGTAAGAGTGGTGCGCCGAGACCAGGTAGCCCGTAAGGATCGAGGCCACAATTCCCGAAACCTGGCCGGCAAAATTGATAATTCCGCCCACTTTGCCCACGTCGGGCCGGCGGGAGATGAAAGAGGGCAACGACCAGGCTACGGGCGCAGCCGCGGCAAGTCCGCTGAGCGAGACGGTGATCCAGATCAAGGCCTGTGAAGGACTGTGCGCGTGAGCCGCGCCCAGAATACCCAGACCGAACGCCGTGCCGCCGATGAGAACAGTACGACGGACGGCGCTCTGGCCGAAACCACGCTGGACGAGGAAGTCAACGAGAAATCCCCCAATGGCGAGGTCGGTTGCGGTGGCAACGAACCAAGGCACGCTGGTGTAAAGGAACGAGTGCAACAGATCGACATGCAGCGCCGAAGAAAGATACGCCGGCAGCCAATAGAGCAGCAGGAAAAAGACGTAGTTATACGCACCGAAACCGAGCGCCAGCCCAAGGACCTTGCGCTGGGAAAGAAGCTGGAGGAGCGGCGATGATACCTCTTCGCCTGGATGGGGCGCTGCCTGCGAAGCACCCCGATCTTCGATGTAGAGGCGCTCTCTTTCGGTCAGCTCGGGATCTTCCTCTGGATCGCGATAGACGCGCCAGAAGAGAAGAAAATAGGCCAAGCTGATGGCGCCGGTGAAAGCGAAGCTCCAGCGCCACCCCGAATGAATAAGAACGATGCCGATGACGGGGACTCCGATGGCCGAGGCGAATTTGGCTGCGGAATCGTTGAGCGAGGTTGCGAAGCTGCGCTCGCGCTCGGGGAACCAGAGGCCGATGGCTTTCGAATTCGCGGGAAATGTCGGCGACTCGCCGACGCCAAGCAGCAATCGAGCACCAAAAAACGCGCTCAGATTGGGCGCGGCTGCTGCGGCAAAAGAGGCGGCGCTCCAGATGAAGGTGCCAATTCGCCCCACGCGGCGGACGCCGAGCTTGTCGAGGATCACGCCGATGGGCAACTGGCAAAGGGCGTAGGTCCAGTTGTAGGAGCTCGAAAGATAGCCAAAGACGACGTCGGAGAACCCGAAGGCGGCGATCAGAGAATCATGGGAAACGGAGAGATTGACGCGGTCAAAGAAATTAACCAGGACGCCGATGCCGAGCAGCCACGCGATACGCCAGCGGCGGCGCGGCAGGCGTGCGTGGTGAGCCGGGTTTCGCGCCGAAGAGGAATCCTGACCGTTCAATCGTCTTCCTTGCTGTGATCTTTTTCGGATCAGACTGCCGGGGTGAGGCTTCCCTGCACCACGTCATTTTCCAGCGTGCCAATGGGATCAATCGTGATTCGGACTTTGTCACCCGGCGCGAGTGTAAAGTCGTCAGGCGGAACGATGCCAGTTCCGGTCATGAGGAAAGCGCCGAAGGGGAAAGTGTTCTCGCGGAAAAGATAAGCGGCCAGGTCGGCTGGCTTGCGCTTCAACTCAGCAAGAGAAGTGGCGCCGGAAAATGCCGCGCTGCCGCCGCGCAAGATTTCGATATGAATGGGCGTCGTTGCCGGAAGCGGATCGCTGCTGACGAGAATGCATGGGCCGAGAGCGCAACTGCGGTCGTAGACCTTGGCCTGAGGAAGATAGAGCGGATTTTCGCCTTCGATGTCGCGCGAGCTCATGTCATTGCCCACGGTGTATCCGATAATGTGGCCGCGCCGGCCGATGAGCAGCGTCAATTCTGGCTCGGGCACCGACCACTTGGCGTCGACGCGAATTCGTACATTGCTGCCGGGGCCAGCGACGCGGCTCGCGGTCGCCTTGAAAAACAGCTCGGGGCGCTCGGCGGTATAAACACGGTCGTAAAAGTCGCCGCCTCCTGCGTCTTTCGATTCAGCCATGCGCGCGCTGCGACTGCGAAAGTAGGTAACGCCGGCGGCCCACACTTCCTGGTTGCCGATTGGCGCTTCGAGCCGTGCTGATGCGAAATCACCCGCAGGCTTTCCGCCATCAACGACTGCGCGCAGGTAGGCGCTGAGATTTTCGTGCGAAACAAGCGCGTCCCAGTTCGACTCTGCAACGCGAAAATACTTTCCGCCGTCTTCTACATAATTTCCATTGCTGGTTCTGTAAAGCTTCACGCTTTTTTCTCCAATTTTTCGACAATCTGATCGACATCGTAGACGCAACCGCCCCAAACGCCGCCGCTCGCCGTCACCAACGCTGCCCACAGGCGCGTGTCGGCGGGCATCTCGGGATGCGGAGCGAGATCGGGACGCAGACTTCGTGAGCTTAGCCGCCGCGAACCTTCATCGGAACCAAAATTCTCGGCGCGCTCTCCGATCAGATGAATAGAACCTTCCAGCCGCGAGCGATCAACAACGATTTCAATCTGATCGCCGTCGCGGACTTTGCCGATGGGGCCCCCGGCCAGCGCTTCTGGGGAAATGTGGCCAATGCACGCGCCGGTAGAAACGCCGCTGAAACGCGCATCGGTCAACACGGCCACGTGCTTGCAATGCGGCAGTTGCTTCAGCGCCGAGGTGATCTGGTAAATCTCTTGCATGCCTGCGCCCGCGGGCCCGCTGCAAATGAGCACCATCACATCGCCCTGCGAAATCTCGCCGGACTTGATGGCCTGAATCGCCGCGGCCTCTGTGACAAAAACCCGCGCCGGGCCGATGTGGCGATAAACATTGTCTTCGCCGACCAGAGACGAATCGATCGCGGTGCATTTGATCACCGATCCCTCGGGCGCAAGATTTCCCAGAGGAAAACACACCGTCGAAGTCATTCCATTCGACCGCGCGCGATCGCGCGACATGATTACGTCGTCGGGATCGATGCCGTCGATCTCCTGAAGACGCTGGCGCAGCCCTGCTCGGCGCGGACTCTCCAGCCACCAATCGAGGCACGCATCGAGCGAATCGCCGGAGACGGTCTTGACGCTGGTGTCGAGCAAGCCGGCACTGCGCAACTCGAGCATGACTTCGGGCACCCCGCCGGCGAGAAAGACTTGCACAGTTGCGAATCCCCGTGGGCCGTTCGGCAGCGCGTCGACAAGGCGCGGAACCTGCCGGTTAATCTCAACCCAATCGGCCACCGTCGGTCGCGGCAAACCCGCCGCGTGCGCGATGGCCGGAACATGGATGAGTAGATTCGTCGACCCGCCGAATGCCGCGTGCAGCACCATGGCGTTGCGAACAGCGGCAGGAGTGAGAATGTCGCGCGCGCCCAGGCCGAGCTGATGCAGGCGCAGGATTGCGCGAGCCGAGCGGCGAGCCGCGTCGAGCCACACCGGCTGGCCGGAAGGTGCGAGCGCGGTGTGCGGCAGCGAGAGACCAAGAGCCTCGCCGACGACCTGCGAAGTGGCCGCGGTGCCCAGAAACTGGCAGCCGCCGCCGGGCGACGCGCAAGCGCGGCAACCAACTTCAGCAGCGTACTCCAGCGTGATCAGGTTCTGGGCGAAACGCGCGCCGATGCTCTGCACTTTGCCCGCGTCCTCGCCCGACTCCGGCAGCAGCGTAACGCCGCCGGGAACGAGCACCGCCGGCTTTTTTCCGCACGACGCGAGCGCCATCATCATCGCGGGCAGGCCCTTGTCGCAAGTGGCGACTCCCATCACGCCTTTTCCGGTGGGCAACGAGCGCATCAGCCGGCGAAGCACGATGGCCGCGTCATTGCGGTAAGGCAAAGAATCCATCATGCCCGCCGTGCCCTGCGTGCGGCCATCGCACGGATCGGTGACCGCTCCCGCGAACGGCGTGGCGCAGAGAGATTTCAGCTCGCGAGCTGCTTCGGCCACAAGCAGTCCGACCTCCCAGTGACCGGTGTGAAATCCGAGCGCGATGGCCTCGCCGTTTTCCGCGCGTAGGCCGCCATGCGTACTCAGAATCAGAAACTCGGGATCGAGAAGTCGATTCGGCTCCCAACCCATGCCGGCGTTTTGCGTGAGGCCAAATAGATTGCCGGATGGCTCAGTGAGAAGCATCTCAGGCGACAGCGGTAGCGCACCCGATGGTCCGGGCGCGCGCGTATTCACGCCAAGGAGGCTGCTGTCATCGGTCTCGAGAACGGAGCTGAGTGAAATGGCTGCGATGGGAACTCTCTTTCCGCAGATCAGTATAGTTTGCTCGGGCTTGCTCCGGAATGGAACGCACACCGGCATTCGGATAAATCGGCACGTCGCTCTGGGTGCTATAAATTGGTGTGCCCGAAGACCCTTCGCACAACGCGGCGCAAATTCAAGCCGGCCTGCGCCGCCGCTGGCTCTACCTGATGCCGGTGGTCTTCGTCACCTACAGCCTCGCCTACCTGGGGCGGTCGAATTTCGGATTCGGCGCAGCGGCCGGCCTCGCAAAATCGCTCGACATCACCGAATCCCGCGCGGCTTTTCTAGGCTCGGTTTTCTTTCTTGGCTATTTTCTCTTTCAAATTCCCGCGGCAGCCTACGCCATTCGCAAAAGCGCGACGCGGCTGGTTTTCTTCGCGCTCATCAGTTGGGGAATCTTTTCCGGGCTGACCGGAGTCATCCACAAC
>Ga0182024_10008456_pt1 | contig 21683 bp, 37 predicted proteins | sample P32metaG_FD_120480 | JGI IMG/M metagenome (GOLD analysis project Ga0182024, IMG submission 120480) | Permafrost microbial communities from Stordalen Mire, Sweden - P3-2 metaG (Illumina Assembly) | ecosystem: Environmental > Terrestrial > Soil > Wetlands > Permafrost | place: Sweden: Stordalen...
CGGCGGTCTTGCGGACCCCGGGTATGTCTGTCATGAAGAGCTTGTCATGAAGACAGAAATGGAGAACAGCATTCTGGCGTGCGCCATGAGCCAGCCGGCGCTCGCAGACTGGAAAATGAAATCCAAGTTCGCAAGTGACCAGTGGTGGATCAAGAAGATCAAGTGTGTGCCCGGCAACTACGTTCTAAAGGATATGATCTGATGCTCGATATCGCGCGACAGGTTGGGAAGCTGGGCGCGGATAGCCTCTTGCCTCCAGAGTTCTACACGCTCAAGCTGACCAAGACTGAGCTTTGGCTAATCAGGTACGCTCTAGGATTTACGTATCCTGATAACCGTTCCATCTTGGCTGCTCGGATCGACAAGCTATACAAGCGAGCGTCTAGATGAAGTTGATCTGGAAACTCTGCAAGCGTGGACACGAACTGACCCCAACCAATATCAGTTGGAGCCGGGGGACGTCCGGCAAACCACAGCGCCAGTGCAAAACCTGTCACAGGCGCACACAGGAATATCGCACGCGACGCGACGACAATGGCAATTGGATCCTCACCGGGAAAGTCCATGATCGGCATCACTGACTACCGCAAGATTTTATCCATGTACATGCGTACGGTGCGCTTCGAAGAGGGCACCACTTTTGTTCGCGACGTTCCCAATGATGCCTTGACAAAGGAAGAGTGGGGTGCTTTGTACGAAATTGAGAATGAGATAGAGAGAGATCACCCAGATGGCTAAGTGTATTCGCGTTGGCCAAGGGCCGGTTCGCGTGAGCGATGAGGACGCATTCCAGATTGTGGACCGCGACCGGGATGGCCAGTATTGCCCGAAGAAGCTCTGGCGTGAATGGCACGCAGCAGCCGCAGATCAAACAGGTCTTGCCAAGTTGCGCGGCACAGCCATCACGCGAGTGGAAACGCTCGCCCGAAATCTCCAGTTCAAACGTGCAAAGAAGACCTGAATATGCAGACCTGTATTTTGATTTGGTGGATTGCATTCGGTGGCGCTCTGGCTGGCGGGCAGCAAGAGTTTGCCAATGAGGGATTGTGCCGATCGGCCTATGCCCGCATGGCCACCGTGGTCAAGCCCGGCTCGACGACGCTGCATGGTGTGTGCGTTCCGAAAGGCGACAAGCAATGAGCGAACAGGGCTACTATTGCGGCCAGTGCGGCGGCCAGTGCGATGAATGCAAGCGTGCTGAGGAGCAAGCGGCAAAGAAACCGACGAGCTACAGCACTCGCGTACAGCACACGCTTTACATAATCTTGACCTTTGCACTGATCCTCGTGCTTTTGCCGTGGCTCTTTCGTTGGCACTATGTGATCTGGGATTGGTACGCTTCGTATATCCTGAGGGTGCTTGAGGCGTCATGAAAGAATTCCATACACAGGACGGCACTATCATTCATCTGCCCGATGCAAGGCAGCGCAAGCGCGATGATGTCGATGATACCTATTGGTGCTCGTGCCACAAACGGCTGGGCAATGACTTCTATTTTCTTCCGATAACCTCATGCCTGCGTCCCGACAAGACATGCAACAGCCCAAGGAAAGGGGTTTGCTATCCGGACCCGGCTCGACCGGGTCTGTGTCGGGATTGCGATGAGGGGCCGTGCAACCAATGAAGTTATCAGCCATCGCCCTGATCGAGCAATTGAAGCCCGACGCGCCCGACCGGGACGTCGCGGCGCTCGTTGCACTGTACATGCTTGAGAGCGACCGCCGACCGTATCATTTTTCGATCAACCACGACATCCGCCCACCAGCCATGAAACGGTGCCCGCTAAGATTTGAGTGGGCAATCAAGGATCGAGTGGGCATCAAGACCAACATCAGGGCGCACGCCGAGAAGTGGATCATCGAAGCCGCGCTCGCTGGCTACACTATTTCACGTGAAGGTCGAGAACCAGTCTTGACAATGTCACTGGACCGCGCTAGGCAGCGCGCGTGGTACGCACAGTTCATTACCTTACACCCATGCGATGATATTCCTCTTTAAGGAAGCCTGTCGTGAAGTACGCTCTAGCCGCAATTGCCCTGCTCGCACTGGTGACCGCCGCCGATGCGAGCCATCGTCATTATCATCGCAAACATTCGTGTTCAAATCACTGGTGGGTTGATCGCGATCTGACGCCATGTGAAAATCATGCAAAGGTGCATCGATGAATTCGCCCTACTACGTCAAGATATGCTCGCTGTGCGAAACGCGACAAGCGTCGCACAGGAGTTGGACTGGGATCACGCTGGAGTTATGTTGTGAGTGCTGGGTCGCTGAGGGTCACCTGCCGGCAGACTGGCACCCGAAATGCATGGCGGCCTACGAGCGCCGTATCGAGAGACAGGCCAGAGTTGATAGGCTGTGGAGCGATTTGACGGACGCGGTCAACACCCGGGCAAAAACAAAATGACTGACGAAGACATCAAGCTCTTTGCTGACCGCAAGCGTGTCATCCTCAGCTACATCGAAGATGAGCGCGCCCGGTGTCTCGCGCTGACTGTGGCTCTCACCCTTGACGACAAGGATTTTCTGCTTTATTGCATCGCCGAAAGCTACACGGCGGTCGAGCTTGAACATGCCCGCAACGTGTACAACCAGCTACAGCCCGAAATCGATCAGGATATAGAGGATTTGCTATAATGCATGCTAGGGCACCCGTTTATGCTTCCCCCGCGCAAGTGGCAGCGGCCAAGGCCACTGGTTGGCCCCTGATCATCAAGATCAAACGGGGCGGAACCGGCCATATGTCCGGCAACGGCCCAAGTGGCCACAAGGCCACGCCACGAGCCCTGCTGGCGCGTACGCTGCGCGACCGGCCGGGAGTGGCGGCCAAGGTAACCGAACGCCAGAGCGCACGGGTGGAAGCCAAGAAACGCCCTCTCAGAGTAGTATATGGCACATGACCGAAGTTGAACGCCTGATCATCGTGAACCAGATCGAGATCATCAACGCCTTGCGCGTGAACAACAACACCATCGGGCTCGGTCACGCTCTGGCGGCGTCGATTCGCGCACTGGCCAACGACGATCGCGCCAAGGAACTCGCACGGGCGCTGGTTGCTGCCCGGGGCGCCGGCGTGCAGTGATGATCGCCCAACGCAAAAGCCCGGCCATTTCTGACCGGGCTTAAGCTTTCTATGCCCTATTCTGTTGCTACGCTGGGCGAGCGCCGAACTGATTACGCCGCGAGGCGCATTTCGTCCATGACAAAGTTGTCGTTGTCATTTAGCTTTTTAGCCCGATAACGGCGGTACAATACCGAGTTCACTTCGAGACTTCTTCGCGACCATCGATCCTTTTTCGCCCCCAGCATGAGCAGCGCGCCGCAATGGGACGCACTTCATGGCGTAGATGACTACTCATCCCAGCGCTGCTCGTGGTGGAGGCGGCCGGTACTGCCCCGGCGTCTGCCCGCAATTCCATTTCAATTTCAGAACTATCACTGGCGAACCAGCGTGCGAAGACTAGATCGCCGTTCGCCGATTGTCAAGTGGAATAATTTCTAGACAACGGCAAAATAATCAGCTACCAAAATGCATATGATGACACATCAATACACAGAAGCACAAAAGATGGTGCGCCGCGCACGAGCACAGACGCCCGAATATAAGGCGGTGAAACGTGCGTATCGACAGACGTCCAGATACAAGGCAGCAAAGCGCGCATACGAACAGACGTCTGAGGCTAAAGAGAAGGATCGCGCACGGCGACAGAGGCCTGAGGCCAAGGCGGCGATAGCTACACGGCGACAGAAGCCTACGTTTAGTCGTCCGACGCTTCGCCGAATTCAGAGCCGTCAAGGGGGATACCCTTGAGAGCTTTCACCCTGTCGGCCTCGTAGAACGTACCCAGCGTCTTCCTGTCCTGCTGACCCAGCATCGCCGCTTGCGGACCAATAGCCATCAGGCGCACACGCTTGCCACTCGGGAGCGGACACTGATCAAGATCAACCGCGTTATAGCGCCGTCTCATGATCTCTTTGATGGACGCGTACTGACGACCACCCCGGCTTATCAGATGTTTGGGCAGATTGACGGTGATATCTTCCATCGTGATCAGCCGGGCATTGTACGGGAATTCTCCGCTGTGATTGATGATGTGATCTTCGAGATCGGTCATCCCGGCATCAATCATCACTGTCTTGGCAGAGGTCTGTGGCGCGGCGGCGGCTCCATTGTACTTTCCGGCGAGATCGCGGTTCATCAGTGCGTAGGCGACGGCGGCGATTGCCGCCGGGTAATTCAGACGCTCATAGAGATCAGTGTAGTACTGAGGGTCGCGCGGCTTCGCAGGGGTGCTCACCACGAGATAGCGCCGATCACTGTTGTCGAGCATGATCGCAGCAGGGTGGTTGGTCATGGCGAAGACACCGAAACAATTCTCCGCGTCACGGCGGGGCAGGTTCTTTTCGTTTATGCTGACCGCCTCTTGCGTAATCAGCGGATGGAGCTTGTTCGCGACTTCGGTCCGGTCGATAGCGCGCAACTCTTCGATAATGATAAGCTTCGATCCCTCGGCCCAGCCATTGAAGTCACTGTGCAGATCGGATTGCGTCAGGTTCGAAACATTGCGCCGGTTCAGGATGCGCGACAGTATTTCGACAATGAAGCTTTTGCCTGTTCCCTGAATTTCACCTTGGATCAGGAGCGCATGCTTTGGTTTGAGCGGAAGTTTCTGGAGAAGCCATGCACACCAGTCGAGCACGTGATCACGATCCACGGCGTTCGGGAAGAGGTATGCGAGATGCTCATCCCACCATGTTACACCGCCCTCAGCGGGCTTGATGTCCGGCTGCGTGTAGGTATTGAGTATGTTACCGGGCAGGTTTTGCGGTCGCCCCGGGCGATAGGCGATGTCGTTGTAGCGGCGGATCGTGCCCTTGCGAAGCTTGAACAGGCCCTCGGAGAGCTTGCCGTTCTTCGGGATGTATCCAAATTTTGCATCAAACGCGGTGCGCTTCATTATCGTCCTCGGATTGGTCGTATCGATAAAGCGTTCGGTGCTGATGATGAAAGCAAATTCGTTCTTGATCTCTGCCAATTCGTAAATCCTTTCTTGGGTGGGCGCGGCCGGCGTGGGAGTGGGAGCAGCGGGCGCGGGCGCGGGAGGAGTGGGCTCCTCGTCCTCCTCTTCGGTGAAGTCGCTAGCTGCGTCTTCGGTTGTGAACGGGTTATCGGCTTCTCGAATTTTATCGATGACAACCTTTATGCTGTCGCGGTCGTTCTCCGGTCCGTTGTCTCGACGATCATAAAGCAATTCGGTCCACGATGCGCGTGTCCGGCCGCCTTCAGCGCCAGCGTCGAAGCTGTCCCAGTGATCTTGGATGACAAGATCGGAGTTATTGCCATTGACGTATCCCGGATCATTCTGCGACCAGTTGACGAAGGCATTGAGGCCTTCCGAACTTCCACCGCAGGCCTCGTGAACGGACATCATGAATGTGATCCATCCATCATAGCTGCGACGCTCATCGAGGCCTTTCGGTCCTCCCTCGTATGGCGTCGCTCCCAGTGCCCGCTCTATCAATTCAGCGGACCATGGATCGCTACCGCCGTTCGTGTTGGCACTATTGCGGCGACGGGCTCCCTTCGTTTCGCGGATGACTTCATAAATCCACGGCGGGCACTGTGCGGCAGGAGTATCGTCTCCGACATAAGAAGTGCCATCGGCGAACGAGCAGCCCGGCAGAAGAACGTAATTTGGAACATCAATATCAAGACCCAAACCGTTGGTGCCAAGCGCCATGATGTGTGGGGTGTCGCCCCAACCTTCATAGGTCGTATGAAAGCCGCCTGATGGGGTGGTGGTCTTCTCTGTCTCAGGCCAGCCGTACATCAGGTCAAGCGCGTCAAACGTGACTTGACCTTGCTTGTTCTTCTTCGGATTGGTGTCAACGTCGATGACCATCAAGCCAGATTTCCGGCAAGCCAGTCCCCAATTACACCCCGGGAACTGAGCATGCATCCGCTTAACCCGTTCAGGGTCATTGGTGCAGTTGCTATCTAGGTTGTCTTTCAAAAGTGGGGGGAATTTAGCTCCAGCTTTAATTGGAAAAACGTACCGGGTGAAGAGATGCTTCTCAATAACATAATCGAGCGCTAGTTCAAGAGTGCTTATTGTCATAGGGTTTGTACTCCCGCGCCACGTGACTGATTGCGCATGATCAGCGCGGCCATTCGGATCGGTTCAAGAGCACGCTCTCGCATCTTAGCTTTGGCGGCTTCGGACATCCGACCACGTTTTCTAGTTTTCTGAAAGGCAGATAATTTGGCGCGGGTCTCCTGAGAGTGAGTTTTACCCAACATTCCTGATTGACGTCCAAGTTGAGCACGGGTCATTTTCGTGCGGGTTTCCAGAGATGCTACTCGGCCGATGTTGCGTGTATTCCCTAAAAGAGAGATTGAAACCGATGCGGATATCTTTGCACGAGTTGATGGGAGTGGATCACGACAGCCGTGGCCACCCGCTGCGATGTTTAGTCCTTCGGGCCATCGCGTACCAAACTGTTTGATAGCTTTGGCTTCAAGATCATAAATGTATTCTCGATCCCCGGCCGCGAGAATACTGATCGTGCAATCCGGATCATAGCGGATTGCGTCTCCGATCTTATATTGTTTTCGAGAGTGCAGGCTAAAGCGCCGCTGTACATTTTTAGATACGCCGACATAGTTGCCGAGCGCAGTGTGGATCAGATACAGAAAATACATAGGCAAAACTCCCGGGGGACGAGATGCCTAGCACTTCTCGTTAACCATTGCAAGGTCTTTGCTTGACATGGCTCTTGCGTTGTGTATGGTGCCCCGCGCTGACTACCATGGATAGCGTGACTGACACGCGGAAGGAAAATAAAATGTAAAGCCTGACCCCATTGACATTCGGATTGAAATCAAATAACGGTTTGAAAATGCCCCACACGCCGCGCACCCCAACTGGACAATTTATGGATGCGCGGCGTTGTGCTGAGAAAAACAATCACACAGGAAAGTCACATGGCTCCCACACTCGAAGCGATGCGCAACGCTTTGCACGAGGTAGCTAATCATCCCGATCTTGGCCGGGCCGTTGCCGTGAACGGTCGCGCGTACATGACGACCGATGAGTGGAAGCCGATCTACCGAGCCTGTCAGCGCGCTCTATTCCGAGCACGGAGCAATGCTGCCATGCCCCCGATGAAAATCAAGATGATGCTGCACTTCGCTACATCGCTCGGACCATTCGCGCCGGAAGAGCAACGAAGGTCAGAAGCCTACGTCACGTTCGTCCGCGAGCTTCTACGCGACGACATGATCGAGCGCCCGACCAAGGCGCAGCGCGCACGTCACGCCGGCTGGGCGTACATGGCGACACCGCGCGGCCGATGCTACATCAAGGCTCTCGAAGCTTTGCCCCTGCCAGTTCGCACTGACCCTGAATGGGCAATGCCGACATCCCAAAACCACTTAACAGGAGAATACCATGACCAAAAATGAAAGCTACGTCGCCGGTAATACGACCGACGCACTGATCTCGACCGAAGTCTTCGTACAGGAGAAAATGTGGGGCTCGTCCGAAGAGCGGCTTGACGCTGACAGCGGTGGGCAATTGCTGGCCGCGAGTGCCGCCCAAATCCTCCTCGTGAAGCTGCTCGAAGATGGCTGTCCGCTGGAGGAGGCGCTCGAAATTACGCTGGATGCCTGCTATCCCGAGGACTGGGATCAAGGCGCATTCCGGACCTATGGCTCCATGGTTGCGAACCTCGTGGTCGCCGCTGCGTTCCTGCGCAATGAGATCAAACGCCGCGTAGCCAATGGCGAAGACACCACGCGATCCAAGCGCGGCGAGCCTTACACCACGGCGCAGCCCGCCATGTCATCCGAGGAAGCAGTTGGTGGGATGGCAGAGCCGACATGGAGCGCGGCTCTCCCCACGCTCGAATGAAATAAACCTGTGAACCCGGTTGACAAAACCGGGCTTTTCAGTCTATGTGCCATCCCACATCGTTAATGAATTCTTAACCGGAGTTGTCCCCTATGTCCGACGCCCTTCTCACCGAAATCTCGAAAAAGCTCAGTGATATCCATGCTGCTGTGCTCAAGGCTCCAGCCCCCGTCGCTCTCAAGCCCGGTCCTGCCACTGTTGCCGGCGCTGGCAAGCCCGGGACGACTGCCACGCCCGATGCCAAGGCCGCTGCCGCTAAGGCCGCTGCCGAAGTCAAGGCGAAGGCCGACGCCGCCGCTGCTACCGCTGCGAAGACCAAAGGTGGCCCGCCGGCTGGCACCAAAGGACCGAACGGCAAATATACCATCGAACAGGTCCGGGAGAAAATTCGGGATGTCGCGACCAATGCCAGCCTTGGCAAGCAGGACGCGGCTGACATCCTCGATCAGGATGGCGGCGGCGTGAAGAAGGTCACGGACCTCAAGCCGGAAAACTACGACAAGGTCTATGAGGCCTGTCAGGTCGCGTTGCAGACCGAGGGCTCTGCCCCCGCTGCCACGACCCCCGAAGACGACCTCATGTAGCTGGGTCGCTCGGTATCCACAGAAAGGTTTTGAAATGGCCAGCCAGAAAAAGCGAGTACAAATAATGGGTTCCAGCTTCTATCCCGGCGCTGGAGAGCAATTAGCCCGCATGCGACCCGGTCAGCAATTGCGAGTTGAACGTGAGCCCAAGAACAAATACGATACGAATGCCATCTCCGTTCATATCTTCAACCAACAGTTGGGGCACTTCCCACGCGGTTTCGCCGCCGAGATCGCGCCGCTGATGGATGCAGGCAACAAGGTCATGGCGCACAAGTCGCGTGACCCCAGATTTGCGGGGACCGGCGTCATCGTAGTCGAGTGGGAAATAGAGGATGACCCTTGCGCTTAACAAAGAACGTCTGGCGCTGCTCTACGGTTTCCTCGTGGAGTGCAAGCCGTTCTGTCACTGGAAAAATATGCCAGCTAGCGCCGAGATCACGTTCAAGATCACCCGGTCGAAGACTACATCAGGACACTACCTAAGACGCAATGGCAAGCATGAGATCGGGATTAGCAGTGTATGCTGCGGCTGGATTAATGAGCTTGTCCGCGTCATGATACACGAAATGCTACACGTTCATCAGGCGACATCCGGGATGGAGACCCCGCACGCCGAACACAACGCGGCGTTCCACAAATCGGCCAAGGGGCTCTGCAAGTGTTTTGGTCTCGACCCGCATATGTTTTAAGGTAGACAATGGACGACGCTCAGGCCGATCAGATTATCAGCAACGCCCCTGATGGCTGGCACGTGCTCGCGGTCGCGGTGCCGACGCGGGCCTTTCGCATCGTCGCCGACGATGCCAATCTCAAATTTCGTGTTGAACAACTGGATAGCTCGCGCTATAAGCAGGCCATCTTTGAATGGCGCACGGTCTCCACGCATATCGGCGATTTCACTTTCGAAAGCTACCCGCCAGCGATCAGGGACATGCTGGCCAAACAGGTCAGGCTCAAGGAAATGATCAAGCTTGATGATCATAACCGCAAGATGGCGATGATCGCCGCGCAGGAGACAGTAACATGAGCAAGCACAACATAGCCGAGGAACGGGATGACGTGCTGTTTGCCTTTCATCAGGCCTGCGAGCGTCCTACGGCCGAACAGATTATTGAATGGGCTTCTCGCTATCCGCAGTTCGCCGAGGATATTCGCGCGCATGCTGCCGTCAGCCGTGATTGGGACGCATGTGAGGGCCTGCCGGCCGCCGAGGCCGATGAAGTCATGTTGGCACGTGGATACAGCAACGCCTTGAATGCGCTCTACAGCGCCGAGATCGAAGCCGAAGCCTCTGCGCCCTTGCCGGCGCCGAACGTGGCGACGACCTTGCCAACGAGATCGCGCTCGGCATGGTGAAACCTTGAGCATCGTGAACGTCAGGCACGTCACCAAGAACATCATTCGCGTCGAGCCTGAGCCGGGCTACAATGTTATCGTGTTTGGAGGGATCAATCCCGAGATCATGGTCTCATCCGATGCGGGCGATGACACGGTACGCGTGCGGCTCGTGCCGCCGGGACCGAACCAAGCCATTTCATTCGTGGCGCGCGAGAACCGCGTCATCGAGATCGTGTACACGGACAAAACCGATGGCTACTAAGTTCAACCCGAAGGTCGGCGACCTCGTTTATTTCGAGTGGGAGGACCATTGCTCTTATCGCGGATGCGAATGGGAGCCGATCAGGAATATCCCAAAGATGCTGACAGGGTCTTTCTGTGAGACGACAGGCTTTGTTGTCGAGGTCACGCCAAACCACATCACCACAGTGGCGCACATCACCAAGAACGACGAAGACGATGGCGACCACGATGGCAGCCAAATCTCAACCCGGCTCCGCCGGGCCATCATTCGTGGAAAGGTCATAAAGAGGTTCAAATGAGCAGTCTTCTACAACACGCCAAGTCCGAACTCCGCCGCGCCGGTCTGTTCGATCCTGATGCTGACTACGACGGCGATGTTGCCGTGCAAGTCATGGCGCTGATGGAAACATTCTGCGCCTATGATCACTCCGGCGGGAGTGCCGAAGAGACGGTCAATCTCTTCAAGCTTCTTGTTCAGCACTTGCCGCTCACACCGTTGACCGGCGAGGACGACGAATGGGATGAGGCTAATGGGTCTCCGCTTTGGCGGAATAATCGCTGCTCAAATGTATTCAAGGATGAGACACGTGCGTGGATCGTGCTCGATGGGGCTAACGCGCCGCTTCTGGGTGACGGCCCGGTCAAGTACATCACATTCCCCTTCATGGTCGAATGATTTTATAGAGCCGGTGGCGAAACCGGAACGCGGGGGTCTGCAAAACCCCTATGAGCCGGGGCAGCACCGGCCCGGCTCTCTAAACTTAGGAAGATGAAATGGCATTCCATTCTAAATTAAGCCCGAGTAGTTCTCATAGGTGGATGTCCTGTCCGGGAAGCGTGGCGCTTATCGGAGATGAAAGCTCCACTACAAATCAAGCCGCTATGCTTGGCACCGCCGCCCACAAGATGATCGAGCTTATGATCATCGCGGGTCAGGACGATGCGCGCGAGTATGCCGGCGGCACGTTCCTCGTGCAAGCTGCTGGCGAAGAAGAGACCGAGTATTATCCGCCGGGCACCCCGGCGCTCGACCCTAAGCAAGCCCGTCCGGGTTGGTTCATGTTCGTCGCCGATGAGAAGATGATCGAGGGCGTGCAACAAACCATTGATGAAGTGGCGCGGCTTCGCGAGGAAATGTATCACCCAGAGGTCTTCTCAGAAGTTTACATCAGCGGTGCGTGGCTCGATCCCCGGTTCGGCGGCTCTATCGACGTCCGTCTCGCTGAGCCTTACGGCAAGCTCAATATCGTTGACCACAAGAACGGTTACATCCTTGTCGAGGCGAAAGACAACGAGCAGTTGGCTCAATACGCAGTCCTTGCCGCACATGAGCATGAGGACTGCGAAGAGGTCACGGTCACGATCTCGCAACCGAACGCTCCACACAAAGAGGGCCTGATCCGATCCGAGACGTACACGATAGACCAACTCAAGCTCTTCGAGATCAGGATGAAGGAAGCGGCCGACGCGATCGATGCGCCGAACGCGCCGCTCCGCGCTGGAGACTGGTGCCTGTGGTGCCCGGCAAAGACGCGCTGTCCCGAGTATGATGCCATGCTGCTCAGAGAAGCGAACGCCGACTTCGAGGAAGACGAACCGCCAGTTCAACTGCCGTTGCCGAAGTCCACCGAAGAGCTTGCGCACAAGGCGAAGTGGCTTAACGTGATCGAGGCGTGGTGCAACAACATCAAGGGTGATATCCAGCGCGAACTTGAGAATGGCAATGCGGTGGGCGACTGGAAGCTCGTGCGTGGCCAGTCCAAACGCCGATGGATCGACACAGAGGCAGTCAAGGAAAAATTCACCGATGAGATCGGGTTGCCTGAGGATGATCTCTTGGTCGCGCCGAAATTGAAATCACCGGCCCAGATGGAGAAGCTCGGTGTTGGCAGAGATCAGCGCAAGCTCGTCAAGCTAGCTGTTGAAGAGTTGGCCTTCATGCCGCAGGGCAAGCTAACTATTGCCCCGGGCTATGATCCGCGCGCAGCAACGAGCGCAGCCGATGAGGCTGTGAATGAATTCGCCGACGATGAGGATGACTTCTGATGATGTTCAACCAATGCCGCATACGGGACGCCGCTGGCTGGAATAGGGTCACATGGATACCGACCCCTGAGGCCAAGCCGGGACGCACCATCACGCTTCCTGTCGCCCGGCTTGGTCCGCGTGATTACGTGGTTCAATCAATCTATCAACCGTCGTTGCCAGAGACAATCTTCGAGGCACAATGATAGTCGTCAGCGTCCGTCTAGAGAGCGCCATCGACGCCAGTCGCAGCAAAGAGCTTGCTCGGATGGTCATCGATAACATCGGCGGTACAAACGCATGTGGAAACTATCGTGTCCGCACGGTGCGCGGCCGGTGCAAGGAAGCTCTTGACAAGTATATTTTTAACAGGCATGGGGAAGTACACGATTATCCCCGCGATGACCTCCACGTCTGGCATCTCGTTGCCGAGGCTTTGAAGGCCGTCGATTATCACAGGAGACCCAAATCATGAGACCGACAATCACGCGCGACGCGACCCACAGGTATGCGGCTCCCGAGAACTGGAACGACGCGAACGGAGAATGCGGCGATCTCATGGTCCGCGTTGACCTGTACGGTGTTGACAAAGTCATTGAGTGCGTTAGCACGTGGAAGCCGGACGACGACGAACTGCTCATGCTCAATGCAGGCGGTGGCATCGAGATCGGGCTCTCCATTCCCAATCAGTGTGTCATGCGCGCCTACGTCGTGCCCCCGGTCGATCAGCCTCCTACGCGCGAGAAGGCCGGGATCACAATCAACGAGGAAGCTCATGGCGACGACTACGATGCCAACGTGGAGCTTGATTGATCATGGGCTATGACGAACACGGACCTGCGTATCCCGAGCCGCAGTGCCGCATATGCCGCAGTCGCGGTGTGGATCAATGGTGCATCCGAGACAATTGTCCCGGGCGCAACCCGCTGCCAGAGCACGATCCTGCGAATGTCTCCGAGTTTCATCGGCGCATCAGAGCCGCCGAGGCACGGGATGCACAGTACAAAGATCGCTATTGGCACGTGCCAACGACGCCGTATCAATGCCCGATCTGTGATGGAGACCAAAACCGCTTCATGATGTGCGATTACCCGGGCTGTCCGGACGGCTGCGATCAGCCGGGACGGTTCCAGCTATTTGATCTCGAACCGCCGACGAGGGGCGGCTGTTTCATTGCATCATTGCTCTGCGCCGCGCTCGTTGTGTTCTCGCTGATCTGGGGCATCAGTCATGCATTCGCGTTTGATCACGGCTTCGATCCATATGATCCGGCGACCAAATGGTTTGGGCAGTTGCTACGACACGACAAGATGCCTGAACCGTGCTGCGGCAAAGCCGACGCCTACGTCGCCGATACCTACACAAGGAACAAGGACGGCTCTTACGACGTGACGATTACTGATGGGGCTGCGGTCACATTTCCCGATGGAACGGAACGCCCGGAGATCGAGAATGGAAGCGTCATCCACGTGCCTTGGAACAAGATTAATCCGCCGAGCGAGACCATGGGCAACCCAACGGGCCATGCATGGGTGTTTGTGTCGGTAGCGCGAGACTACACAGGCGGCTTGCCGAACGGGGTTCCCCTTCCCAAGCCGGGGTATGCATACTGCTTCGCGCCACTGCCGGAGGGATCATGAGCAAAGCGTTCGACAAGATAGCCGGAGGTCTCAATGAGGCTCTTGAAATCGTTCGGGGGAAGCCCTGTCACGGTTGCGAACAGCGTCGTGTGCTGAGCCGGATCATGATCGAGGCTACCAAGGAATGGGCGGCCCGCCCTATGAAGCCGATTAATGACATATTCAAGCGGCTCCGGGACGAAGCCATTGCGCGCGGAGAATTGGATAAGGACTAATCATGGATTTTCGTCTTTCACGAATGTCGTATCTCGCCGACTTTGTTCTGGTGCCGCTGTACATCGCCGTCGCAGTCATCAGTGCGTTCGTCTTCGGGACGCCGACCATGGAGTGGCTTTTCCTGTTCTGCGGTGGTGTGACCGCGTGGACGCTGGCAGAATACGTCACGCATCGGTGGCTGTTTCACTGGCTCTACAAGGAAGAACACTGGCGCCATCATCGCCGACCGTTGGATTGGATCGGGGTGCCACCGCTCCTGACCGGCTTGGTGCTCGCGATAGTCTATCTGTTCGCGCTGCAACTAGGCTGGGGATATGGCGGCATGCTGTTCGCGGGCTTTGCCTTCGGCTATTTTTCCTACATCATCATTCACTTTTCGATCCATCATACGTCAGGCTCGGAAGTCGCCAAGCTTCGCGCGACGCACGAGATGCACCACAAAGGGGTCGAAGCCAATTTCGGTGTGAGCACGAATTTATGGGACCACATCTTCCGGAGCTACATCCCGCCGGGCAAAGTAGAAAGCTTTCCAAAATGACTGATCTCCTGATGGTGTCGGGCGCTGTACTTGCATGCGTGATAGCCGGAGTGATCTGGTTTTTCTGGACAACGACACACAACGATTAAAAAGCGAAAAGCCCGCGTCTCAAGGGTTGACACATGGTTAACGGCCTGCTAACGGTGATCCTGCCAAAAGTTTCATCAATCACATCAAATCGAAAGGAATACCCCCCATGGCAACCACCGCTATAACTGCGCTCCAAAAGGGCACCCGCCTGCTCACCCCGAAATTTCGCGTGAGCTTCCCCCAAGTCTTCGAAAAGTCATCCTACAATAACGGGACGCTCCGTTATTCGGTGACCGGCCTGTTCTTTCCGGCTGATTTCTCGGAAAAGGACAAGGCCAAGTGGACCGCCATCAAGGTGCGGCTCAACGAAGTCTGTAAGGAATTTTTCAAGAAAGACCTCAAGACCATGAAAGAGGATCGCTCTTTCAAAATCCCGTTCCACAAGGGCAGTGACAAGACCTATCAGGGATACGGCGATCCGAACATGGTCTACTTCTCCATGGCCAACTCGATGAAGCGCCCGGAAATCGTCGATCTCAAGGGCCTCAAGATCACTGCGGACAACTCGGATAGCCCGGAAGAGTTCTACGCCGGATGCTGGGCGCGTGCGAGCGTCAACCCCTACGCCTTTGACAACATCGGCAAGGGATTGGCTATCGGTCTTGTCAACCTGAAGAAGCTCGCCGATGGCGACAGGTTCGACGGCTTCACATCCGCCGAGGATGATTTCGGTAGCGAGCCGGAGGAAGGCTTTGACACCGGAGACGACGACGAAGATTTCGACGGCGTCGGCGACAACGACGATCCGACCGCGTAAGGGGGACGCCTCATAAGCCCGGCGCAAGCCGGTGATATCACTGCACGGTCGCATGAGAGGGGCGCGGTATCTCCACGATATCGCGCCCCAACCATTTGACAGCCTTCCGATTTTGTGCTCTGTGAACCTCTCATAAAAATGGGAGTGCTGCCGATGACAACTATTGAAACGAAGATTGAGCTTATCACGGAAGCTCTTGAAGCCCTCATGCTCGCTCAGGTCGTCCTATGCTCTGGCGCGCTCGATGAACATGACCGAGCCATGGCCACCAAAAATCTAGTGGACGCGCGAGCGATCCTGTCCCGAGCGTTCAAAGTGCTTCTCACGCCAACCCTCCGCGTCCTCAACGGCCTGCCATCTGAAAAGGCGCCATATGGCGGCATGGGCATTGAAGGCATGGGCCTGTGATTTTCTTGGACTTTGAAACCCGAAGTGCTGCTGACTTAAAACGTTGGGGCGCGCGTCGCTACGCGCTCGACACGAGCACGCAAGCACTTTGCCTTGCTTGGTCATTCGATCAGGAGGAAAAAGTTTATCTCTGGCACCGTGCCCACCCGACATGGGCCACGCCGATGCCCAAGAGCAAGCGCCCTGACGAGCTAATCGAACGCATCCGAAGCGGTGAGCCAGTCGAAGCACACAATGCCGGCTTCGAATTCAATATATGGAATGAGTGCTTCACAGTCGAATTTCCCGAATTCAATGTCAAGCTCACGCTGGACCAGTTATACTGTTCGGCGGCAAAAGCCTCATGTTTGTCTCTGCCCCGCTCTCTCGATGACGCCGTTGACGCGCTCGGATTACCCGACCGTAAGATTGCGGATGGCAGACGTCTGATCAATAAGCTCTCGAAGCCGATGGTCCGACGTGGCAAGAAACGTGGCGACGGAATTATAGAGTTCTGTGAGGAAGAGCACGAGCACCGCGCAAACTGGGAATACTGCAAACAGGATGTGCGCGCCGAACGCGGGCTATCCAATTTCTGTCCGGAAATGACGTCTCGCGAGCGCGAATACTGGCTGATGGATATGCGGATGAACCTCCGGGGCATCGCGCTCGACATTCCGGCCGCAAACGCTGCTTTCGAATATGCGGGCAAAGAGGCCAAAAGGCTCAATGAAGAGCTTAGCGACCTCACTGAGGGGGTTATCCAGAAGGGCTCCCAACGTCAGGCCTTCCTGAGATGGGCCAATGGGCGGTTCGCTGAGGTCGGTGGCGAGCCCCTGATCAATACCAAGGCTGACACGCTCAGTTTTGTGCTCGACGGGGTCCCGACCAAGGCCGGCGACGAAGCCCGCGAAGCCAATGCCTCCGGTACCCGGGAGAAGTGGGATGCGCTCGGTCCTGAAGCTGAAAATATCGAACGGTCGCTCCGCATCTGCATGGAAGTCAACCGGTCATCCGTCGCCAAATATAAGACGATGCGTGAAAGCGTTTGCAGCGCTAAGAACGTGGCACGACAGGCTGATGATGCGATCCACGATGTGCTTTTATATAACGGCGCGGATCGTACAGGTAGGTGGTGCCTATCTCCAGATGCAGAGGTTCTTACTACAGCCGGATGGATAAGCTTTGAAAAATGGAGCGGAGGAGAGATCGCGCAATGGTCTCCGTCAGGCGCAGTGGAGTTTGCTCCCGCGACTAAGGTCGAGTTCCCATATACAGGTGATATGGTACGGCTCGTTGGTCCGCGTAGCGAGCTACTATGCACGCCGGACCACCTGATCCCTCAAGTCCCGATCCCTTATCATGTACTACGCGGTCGCCCCCCACGTTCGGTTCGGGCGGGGGATTTCACTGAATGCACTCAATGGATGCTGCCCTTAGCAGGGGTGCTTACCAAAAAATTCTCTAGCCCCGACATCACTAGAGCCATAGTGATGTTTCAGGCGGATGGTACGGTCTATGCGGGTCGCTATGCCCTTGGATTTTCACGCGAGCGGAAAATAACCCGCTGTCGTGATATACTTCGACGGTTAAAAATTTCGTTTTCGGAATATATTGATTACTCTGCTTATGCAAAGCGCACCGGACGCAAACCGATGACTAAGTTTATTTTGCATCATCCTCCTCAATGGTTGCGCGATGCCAAAGAGTTTGATGCCGGACTTCTCGCCCATGATCCTAGTGTGTTCATTGATGAGCTAAAACACTGGGATGGTCATGCGCAGCGAAATGGTTCGCGCGGCACTATGTATTATACGACATCACAAACCAACGCAGAGTGGGTCCGGACAATGGCTCACTTAGCCGGCCGCAGTTCTAGCCTATCCGTAGTCACCCGCAAAGAGCACCCTAACTGGCTCCCGAGCCTCTGTGTCTTTATCCGTCTGCTAGGTAATAGCGCTTTGAGCCGAGGATGGGAGATAAATCATGAGCCGTTTGACGGACGTGTTTATTGTGCTGAAACGCAAACCGGCTATTTCTTAGTTCGGTATAGGGGGACAATTCAGGTAACAGGGAACTCTGGAAAAGGGGTTCAGGTGCACAACTTCGTTCGTGGTTATTCCAAAGACATGAACGAGGCATGGAACGATATCATGCATCTCGACCACGATCTGATCACGATGATCTGGGGCGAGCCGATGGTCATGCTCGCCAAGGCCTGCCGTGGCGCGCTGATCGCGCGACCGGGGAAAGAACTATACGCCGCCGACTTCAACGCCATCGAAGCGCGCAAGCTCGCATGGCTGTCCGGCTGCTCGCGCCTGCTCGATCTCTTCACCAGTGGCGGTGACCCGTATATCGATATGGCGAGCGCGATATATAAACGCCCGATCACCAAGGCTGACAAGGCCGAGCGAGCACTCGGTAAGGTTGCAATTCTTGGACTAGGGTACAGTATGGGGTATGAGAAATTCCAAGCTACGGTCTGGGGTAACGAGGGCATCTGGCTCGAAGACGAGTTCTGCCAAGAGATCGTTCGCATCTATCGCAAGGATATGTACCCGGAAATTCCGCAACTCTGGCGCGCGAGTGAGAAGGCTGCGATCTCCGCCGTGCTCGATCCCGGCGGGGAATACTATTGCGGCGGGGATGAGTTCGGCATTGGCTCGGTCAGCTACTTCATGGCCGGCCGCTTCCTGCATTGCCGCCTGCCCTCGGGCCGCCTGCTCGCCTATCTCGATCCGCAAGTCCGCCAGCGCGTCACGTACCGCTTCGCTGCCATCAATGAGCGCGGGAAGCCGACGACTGTCAACTTTCCAGCCAAGAAGAGCGTACCACAGCATCGCGTCCGCTGGCATGCGGAGAAGCTCGCGGAGAAACAACACAAGCGCTTGCTGCCTGATCCGCCGGAGAGTTTTGTCTCGCCGCATCTGTCTTTCATGGGCAGGGATACCTATACTAAAAAATGGAAGCGTTGCGGCACGCACGGAGGTTCGCTCGTTGAGAACTACGATCAGGCTAGCTCGCGCGATCTTCTCGCCGAAGCTATGTTTCGTGTAGACGAAATGCCTGAGTTCGATCTGCTTTTATCAATACACGATGAGGTCATCGCCCAAGCTGCAATAGGCAGTTGCACAGTGAAGGAATTTGAGTGTATCATGTCCATCGTGCCGGTCTGGTGTCCCGGAATGCCAATCGCCGCCGAAGGCTGGGCAGGGCCCCGGCTTCGGAAATAAGAAGGGGAAACAAAATGACCCAAGCCATCAAGGATGAAGAGCTTCTGGTGGAATTGCTGGACGATGACATGGATGCTACCGAGTACAGCATCAACATCAACATCGACGAAGGACGCATGCGCATTCAGTTTCACAATGAAGACGGGCTTCTCAGCACGCTCACGACTGACAGCTATGGGGGCTATGAGTTTGCCCAGCGACTTTTGCGGGCATATGATCGTTTAGAGGGTCTCTGACCGACCCGAGAAAGGAATGCTATGTCTCCCAAAATGAACGGCATGTCGCCGGAGGATATCGCGTACAAAAAATCTCACCCTGTGCTTGGCCAGCTTTTGCCACGTTCATTGCCCGCCGTCACTGAGGCCGACGACGTCACGATCCTGAAAACCGACACACGGTACAAGGCCGCGACGTTTATCGAAACCTACACCGGCCGTGCATTCTGGCCGCTGGAGCCGACACCGGACGCACTGTCGATCATCGACATCGCCCACGGGCTGTCCAATCAGTGCCGCTACTCAGGTCATACTCAATGGCACTTCAGTGTGGCACAGCACTGCTGCCTGCTCGCCAAATGGCTTTCGGACCATGGTGGTTCAGCACTCGATTGCCTTCAAATTCTGATGCACGATGCACCCGAGGCCTACCTCGTGGATATCCCGCGCCCGGTCAAGCAATTCATGCCTGAATACCGCTTCTGGGATCACGAGATCAACGAAGTGGTCCGGGAGTGGATGGGCTGGAAAGATTTGCCCATGCCGGAGATACAGGATGAAATCGACAGCCGGATCATCGTTGATGAACGGGCGGCGCTGATGTCGCGCAGCAATCTCGATTGGGGTCACCATCTGGTGCCGCTTGGCATCGAGATCACCCACTGGACGCCTGTCGAAGCCGAACAGACTTTCTTGATGATGTATGCTGCGTACTCAAAATCGGTCTACGGTTCGCACCAGTATATCAATTACGACTGGGGAAATATGCCGGGCTTGGCCGTCGTCAACAGCGACATGAAATCGGTGCTTGACGTGATGGAGCTTGATGTGCGAGGTCGTGTTGCGCGCATCAAGCTTCGCGATGGCGAAGGCATCTTGGTTCGCGATACGACCGGCGGTGTATTCCCACGTCCGCAGTGGAAGTGGATGCACGGCAAGTTCGAAGTCATGGAGCGGAGATGAATGAAGACACTGGAACAGATGCCCTCCCCGGAAACGTTGTTGACATACGCCAGCATACTGGAAAAGCCCCAGTACGAATTCACGAGGGGCCGGAAAATAAAGTTGGCGACGGGCGAAATAGTGGAGGCGGCCTGCGCCGCCTTGCGCGTCTGTGCCCAACTCAAGACCGCCAACTCGGATGCATCATAGGGGCTGATGGAACGCCCCGGCTCCCGGAGACCGAGGAGGAGGCGTGCTCGGTCGCGATCATGGCTGAGATTATGAGCCAGCAGATGGAGAATTTGGATCGTCCGCTCGTCTCATACATCCGTGAATGCAGCCTCGTAGCGGACCGCGTCGATGCCAAGAAACTACTTGAAGCAATAAAGGGGGCGCTGGAACAATGAGCACAGAACGGCCGGCCAAAGATGTCCTTACTTTCCAATGCGACGTCTGTTTTGAAACGCGCGACTTCTTGAAATCCGAGGGGGACAACGTGAGAAATTACCCCGCGTGCTGGTCAGTCATGCACGAAGAAGGCTGGCGCATTCACGACAGTGAGCATCTATGCCCGGATTGCGCGGCGACCGATAGGGATGATCGTGGAAATCCGTTCCGACGAAATTGACCTTGAAGAACTTCTTGGGCCGGAGCCAGCCAAACAAGTCCGGTGGGCGCATCAGGCAAAAGAGTTCGACGAGCATAAAGACGACAGATTTCGCGCTCTTTTGTGGGCGATGCGCACCGGCAAATCCAGAGCCGTGATCGACAAAGCCGAATATCAATTCGCGCAGGGCAATATCGAGGGTGTGATCTTGCTCGCCCCAAATGGAATTCATATTAATTATTGCCTCAACGAATTGCCACGATGGTCATGGCCCGAGAATGGTCAGCACATGGCTTTCGCTTGGCAAACGCCGAAGCGCGCTGACTGGGACGCTATCGCTGGACTCAAAGCGCTCAACGAACACACGGGCGGCCTCAAATGGCTGGCGGTCAACATGGAGGCGTTCGGGGCTGTCTCCGAGGCCAATAGCTCCATTCTCCGAGCGGTGAACGAGTTCAAGAAATCCTGTCACAAGAAGTTCATGCTCGTGATTTCCGAGGCGCATCACTTCGGGCACGCCGGTACGAAACGGACGCGGCTCGCCCGGCAGTTGGGACACATGGCGAAGTTTGTCACGATTGAGACGGGCACCCCTATCCTGAATTCTCCGCTACGAGCGTACTCGATGTTCAAGATCGGCGACGATCTCGCGTTCGGATCGGAGTATGCAGGCAACTCATATGAAAAATTCGCCCAATACTACGCCGAGTTTGAGGTTGAGCGGATAAAAGAAAATAATCCGACGTTCAAGCGGCACAGTCGCGCATACAAGAAGATCGCGCGCTACAAGAACCTCGATGTGCTCCGGGATAAAATCTCCAAGTACTCATCGGTCGTGCTTCGCAAGGACGTCGGCGACATGCCCGAGCTACTGGAGACCTCACGTCTCATCGTCATGAGTGAAAAGCAGCGCCGCGCCTATCTGGAAATGGTCTCTCGGCATCTTGTC
>Ga0182024_10008457_pt1 | contig 21680 bp, 16 predicted proteins | sample P32metaG_FD_120480 | JGI IMG/M metagenome (GOLD analysis project Ga0182024, IMG submission 120480) | Permafrost microbial communities from Stordalen Mire, Sweden - P3-2 metaG (Illumina Assembly) | ecosystem: Environmental > Terrestrial > Soil > Wetlands > Permafrost | place: Sweden: Stordalen...
AGAGAGCTCCGGTCGCACCCACAACGGATCCCGACTCCGATTCCAGTTCCCGAATCTTTTTTTCGATCCTCCAATACAGCCCCATCCCCTTGCCCGCCTCGCCTGACTCTGGATCCCCCAACATCAACGCACCGCTCACGCAACCTACTTCCGGATCTGCGAAGTTTTCCATCAGCAAGCGTATGGCACCAGGTTCGATTTTCTGGCGCGCATCAGTAAGAACAACCATCTCTCCTGACGCCATGCGGAGCGCATCGTTCAAGCCGAATGCTTTTCCGCGCGATAACTGGTTCATCAATACTTGAACTCGCGGATCGCTGGCATACTGCCGCAGAATGATATTGGTGCCGTCCGTCGATCCATCCGAGACCACGACAATCTGATAACGCTCCGACGGATAATCCAATCCCAACAGGTTGCGCATCTTGCTATCGAGACGCTGTTCTTCATTACGCACGATCATCACGATGGAAACGTAGGGGTCCTGCGGCGAACGTAGTACTGGCCAAGGCGAGAGGCGGGCGCGCAACCACAACCATCCCGCATAGCCTACGTAGGTATAGGCAATCAGAGAAGCTGCAATCCAGAAAAGCCAATTCATTGCGCTCCCCGTCCGAGTAGCACGATCTTGATCGTCTGGAAAAGAATAAGAAGATCTAACCCCACCGACGCGTTCTTGATGTAGAACAGGTCGTATTGCAATTTCTCGCGCGCGTCGTCGAGCGTGTTGCCGTACTTGTACTGCACTTGGGCCCATCCCGTAATTCCGGGCCTCACCACGTGGCGGACGCCGTAATACGGAATTTCTTTGCTGAGCCACTCCACAAATTCCGGCCGCTCCGGCCGCGGCCCCACAAAATGCATGTCGCCTTTCAGCACGCAAAATAGTTGGGGAATCTCGTCCAGCCGGGAGGATCGCAGAAACTTCCCCACCCGCGTAATACGCGGATCGTCATCGGTGGCCCAGGTCGCGCCAGTGTCCGCCTCGGCATCCTGACGCATGGTGCGAAATTTGTAACAATAGAAATTTACGCTACGCTTCCCTACGCGTTTCTGTTTGTACAGAGCTGGACCGGAAGAGTCCAGTTTAACCGCCAGCATAATGAAAGGCAGCAGGGGAAGCGAAAGAACCAGCCCAAGCAGGGCCAGTGAAAAGTTCAGCCCCCGCCGCACCAGCCGGAAGAACGTGCTGAAACGAAATCCCTCGGCGAAAATCAGCCAACTCGCATACAATTGCTCGACTTCGATTCGTCCTGAAATTTTCTCCAGCCACGACGTCGCTTCTTCTACCTTGACCCCGTTCAGCCGCAGTTCCAGCAACTCTTCCACTGGAAGTGTCCCCCGCCGGTCCGGCATGGCGACAATCACGCGGTGCACCCCGCCCTCGCGCGCCACACCGACCAGATGCATCGCCACGGTCTCCCGCGTCAGCGCCCCCTGAATATTTCCGGTCCATCCCACAACCTCGATGCCGAGTTCCGTGCGCTGCCGCAGTCCATTCAGCAACCGCAGTGCCCGGTCTCCCGTGCCCAGTACATAGACCCGCTCGCGGAAATAGGGCTGCTGCACAATCCAGGCATAGGCTCCTCTCCAACCGAGAAGCATCACCGTTAAGACCAGCAAGCCCCATTTAGCCCCGGGGAGAAAAATGCGACCCGGCAGAAAATAACGGTATACGAGGTCGACCGCCGCCAGAGTAAACGCGACCAGACCCAGTACGGTGAAGAGCCGAAACATCTGATCCCACTTCGCCCCCGTGCTTGAGGAGTCGTACAGGTCTAAGCCGTGAGAGAGCAGCAGCACGATGCCGGTGACACAAACAATCTTCACATACCCGCCCTCGACGTTAAGCAGAATCCAACTGGTCTCCTGGTTTTGCCACCACACGGTGAGGAGAAAGGAAAGCCCCACGACCAGGGCCTCGACCACCAGAAGCACCAGCGTTCTTACGGGATAATAGACGTTGAAAAGCCGGATCACCTCTGAATTCTCCTAGGCCCTGGTTATCGTCGCCTTCTTCTGATACGACTCATAGTAGTAGCGGGCGTACGGCAAAGCATCCTCGCTTGTCCCATTCAGCACCACACCGACCAACGACTCATCCGGGAACTCCTGACGGGCCTTGCGGGCTAGAGCAACCGGTGTCGAATTCGAGCGCACTACCATCAGCACTCCGTCACACGCCTTAGCCAGCACGCTCGCATCCGAAACCGCAACCGCAGGAGGCGAATCGATGATGATCCAATCAAACAAAGGCTCCACCCGTTGCAGCAACAGCTTCAGCCGTCCATTGCCCACGAGTTCAGCCGGATCCGTCGCTCCGGTGCCGCTCGGGATGAAGAAGAGATTCTCCAGCGGTCCCCGTTGCATGACAGAAAACTCGTCTTCCTTCCCCAGCAGATAGTCGGAAAGTCCCGGATCCGAGGTTGTGCCCAACATCAGGTGCAACCGTGGCGCGCGCAGATCGGCGTCGATGAGCAATGCCCGCCGCCCATGCTGCCTTACCATGACCTGGGCCAGGTTGGACGACATGAATGACTTGCCTTCCTTGGGCAGTGCGCTGGTGATCAGAAGCTTTTTCAGCGGCTTCTTTTCCCGCAGGTGATACAGCCTGGAACGCAGCGTGCGGAATTCCTCGGTGCCGCGCGCACTGTCGTCGCCGTTCAGGAAGAGCATGGTCGCAGGATCCGGCTTCCAATCCAGTTGCGCACAGCGCGCCAGCAGAGTATCGGTGCTGAAGGGTCCGGCGAAGGCGGGCATTCCCGCGTGAGCCGGAGCCGGAGGTGCCACGGTCGCTGCTGGCGTCTCAGCGAATACCGGCGGATCGACCACTGGCGTCGTCGTGAAGCTGGGTGACGTCGAGGCTCCCTGGGTCGCCGCTCGTTCCTGTTCGGCCTTTTTCAACGCTTCATGAATTCGACTCATAGTTACCTTTCGTCGGGCAGGTCCTTCTCTTCTTCGCGCAAGCGATCCGCCAGTGTGGCCAGAGACCGCAACGCATCCACCAAATCAAACTTGTCCAAATTCGGGCTCGGCGCCGGCACCGGCAGGGTGCCGGACGTTGTGTGATCGCCCAGATCGAAATCCCGCGCCACCCCATCGACCACTGCGGGACCGATTACCTTCTGCTGATCCACGAACGAACTTACCAGGCAGTGCTCGCATAGAAGGTTGATGACGCGCGGAATTCCGGATGCATAGCGATGAATCGCCATCACCGCCTCAGGTTCGAAAATCTGTTGCCCATTCGAGCCCGCGATGCGCAAGCGCTGCTGCACATATGCCTTGGTCTCTTCGAGAGTCAGCGCATAGGTCTTCGCCCGTAGCGTCAGCCGCTGCCGCAATTGACGCAACTGCGGCTGCTTCAGTTTCTGTTCCAGTTCCGGCTGTCCCACCAGAACGATTTGCAGCAGCTTCTCCGTAAAGGTCTCCAGATTGGTCAGCATGCGAATCTCTTCTAAAACTTCGTCGCTGAGGTTTTGCGCCTCGTCGACGATGAGCACCGCTGTTTCTCCCGCGCGATAGCGATCCAGTAGCCAGTTGTACAACCGCAGCAATATCTGGCTCTTCAGTTTCGAATCGCATGGGATGCCGAAATCCGCCATCATGTAATCGAGGAACTGCGGCACGTTCAGCCGCGAGTTGAAGATGAACGCCGTCGCCACCTGCTGCAAACGCAGCCACTCCAGCAGTTTGTTGATGAGCGTGGTCTTGCCCGTGCCGACTTCGCCGCTGAGCAGCACAAACCCCTTGCGGCTCTGGATTCCGTAGGTCAGACACGCCAGCGCTTCCTCCGTATGCCGCGTCAGAAAAAGATAACGCGGATCCGGATTGACATTGAACGGGTTCGCCCGCAGTCCGAAAAACTCTTTGTACATAGTCGTTTCCGTGGCCAGTTCTGCCTAGACCGTTAGCCTGTCTTTCTGCAAGTCCGGCTTTTTGTTTCTGTGCCAGAACTTGCCATTTTTGGCTTCCTCAGCCGCGCCCCCAACCCAGGGCACTGCCGCCAGCAGGGGTAGCTCGAGAGTGGCTTCGGCGTCCGCTTCTGTGCGAATGGACTGGTCACGCAGTTCCAGCCACAGGGTCAACCCCAGCCCTAAGGCTAAGCCTGCACCGAGACCACCGGCGGCAAAAAGCAAGCGGTTCGGAAAACTTGGCGTATCCGGCAGATTGGCCGCGTTCAGGGGAAACATCCGTTCTCCCTCCGACTGGTTGTTCATCTTCACAGTCAGATCGGCCGTGCTCTTCTTGGCCAGCAAGTCCTGGTAAGCTTTCTGGGCATTGTCATAATCGCGGGTCAATTGCTTGTATTGTTCCTCGATCGCCGGACTTAGCGAAACTCGTCCCTGGTAGGTAGCGATCTCCTGTTGCAGCCTTTTCTGATCTCGCGTCGCCGCCGAGATCAGCTCCGAGTATTGATGGACTTGCATCCGCAACTGTTTAATCTCGGCTGGTTCCGACGCGGACGACTTGTCGCTGTTGGCGGCGCCGGCCTCCGAAGATGCCTTGTTGACTTCAGCCAGTTTCTTCTTTACTTCTGCGATATCGGCCTTCGTTTTGATCACGTCCGGGTGATCGTCGGTATAATTCGCCTGCAGCTGAAGCAGTGCAGACTGTAGATCGGAAAGCTGTTTTTCCAGCGTTTGCGGATTGGTGGAGGTCCCAGAAGTCTGCCACGCTGCCACCTGTTGCGCCAGCATCGACTCGGTGTACGATTTGTCCTGTTGCGCCCGATTCAGGGTTTGAGTGTTTGCATCTAACTGCGAGTTCAGGCCCATCAGAATCTTCAGATTGTTTTCTTGATCCTCCGGAAGCTGTCCCACATACTGCTTCTTGAACGCCGCCAAGTTGGCACCGAGACTCTCCAGATTATTCTTAGCGTCTTCAATGCCCCGGTTCAGAACCTCACTGGTGCCGCTAGCGACGGCAGCAACCTCCTTCAAGTTCTCGTTCACGATGAGCGACGTCAGTTCGTTGCATATCTGTTGCGCCTCCCGAGGGTTTGGAGCCGAATAACTCACATAAAACCCTGGCACCGAACTGTTTTGCTGTCCGGGCTTCTTCTTGCCGCCGATTTGCGACAAGTCGGTGATCAGAGGCTCTACCGTCATGTTGGATCGGATGTCATCGATGATTTCTCCCACTTGCTGGCTGTTCTTGTTCGGGTACACCTTCCGGACGACAGGTTCCAGCTGGCTTTGACTCAGCACTTGCTGCTGCAGTGTCGCCACGCGAGCGGTCAGGTCCTGGGAAACCACTGGCTGCACCATAGTCTCCGGAACTTTCTGTCCCTCCACGAGGATCAACGCCTGGGATGTGTACTTCGGCGCGAAAGCGTACGAGACCAGAAATCCCATCAGCGGGGCGAGCAGCGCCGGAATGAGAATTACCTTCGCCCGGCGGCGCAACATCGCCAGATAATCGTCCATCGTTAATTCGCGATTCTGAATCATGCTCGTTTTCCTTCTGCCCGCGTGCCCCATCCTTGCCGTCGGCAGGAATGGGAACTCGTCGGGCTCTGAAAATCAGTCAATCCGGATCGGCCGCGGGGTCCAATCCAGTCCAAATGTTGCCAGGCTCTGGTTCGAAATACGGTTGCAGGCCCCGACTCCACAGAACGAATTGGCAAACGACAGCCGATTGAACTGGTAGCTGAAATAAGCGTGTAACTCTCGTCCAAACGCACGGTGCACCCCAGCTCCGGCGAATCCGTAGTTGTAAGAACCCGCGTTATTGGCGGGACACAGTGTCTGCGACGTCTGGGAGTTCCCGCACTGAAGCAATTGAGAATCCGACAGCGGTTGCAGGCGGCTGTTGGTCGAGTATCCGAGGTTGGCAAAGACCTCCCAAACCCGCGACAACGGTCGCTGCCCCCCGAGGTTCAGAATGTTGCTTTCGGACCCTGCAAAGAAGCCCGATCCACTGGTATCGAAGCGTTTAAAGTCCAGATATACCGATGCTTTCGGAAACTTGTAGCGCAGACGAGCCTGAGCCGATATTCCGAGATTGGTGCTCTTCTGGGTCGCGGGAACCAAACTGCCCCCGAAGAGTTCACAGTAAAACGGATCAACGATGGTCAGACTGCAACTGGCAGTTTGTGTGTCGATGAAGTTGATCTGCGGCCCCGCCCCGACCATGAAATCCAGCCGACCTGAGACGCGGTGTCCGTATATCCCCTGGAAGATGTGGGTATGAAATGCCGATCCCTCGACCGAGAAATCGAAGCCCTGATATCCATACACCAACGCGATCTGAGTGTGCGACGTTAAGGTACGGTTGTATCCCACTTGGACCGAAACCTGCGAACTGCCGATGAAAGAACTACCCGCCGTGTCGCTTCCGTAATAATGCGTGAAGGCATATCCGCCAGCCACGGTAACGGTCGATTTAGGAGAAAGACTTTCGGATATGTCCGCCACGCTTACGTTGAGGACACGCGGGGCCAATCCGAGGTTTCCTAGACTACTGCCTCCCCAAAAACCGCCAAAAGTGCTGTTCCCCAGTGACGCGATCCCTTGCGAACCCATCGACCCATAAGCCCCACCGAAGTTGCCTTCGGGCAGATAGCTGAAACTGTCGCGCAGTGACAATTGTCCGCGCTTCCAAAGGATCTTCTGGTCAATATCCATCTGTTGCAAGGACTGGAAGCCTTCTCCGCCAGTGTAGTGAGCCACCCCCCCGACGTAATCCATCGCCAAGTCGTAATTGCTCCACAGCCGCTGCAGGACTATGCTTCCCACCCCCCGCGTGATGGAGGCGAATTCTCCGCCCCCGAGAGTGCCGGTCCCGTTCGATCCGATCGACTGACTGACCGTCGCTCCGGGTTGCAGATAACTTAACGGCGCCGCGTGCGGCTCCAGCGACGGCAAATCGAGCCCCGAAAGGGGTGGATTTTCGGTGATGGAAGGCGGCGCATTATCCTGGCCGTAAGCCGGCACAGGCGGCTGCGAAGCGCTCTGCTGCGAATCGCCCGTCGACGGCGGCGTGGAGCTGTCCTGTGCCCATGCTTGACTGCGCGCGAATGCCAGCAGCATCGCAAGGGTCCAAAGGGTCTGAAGTTTTCTCATCGCATACCTTACGGGACCACCACCGTGTCGCCCGGCTTCAGAAGAATGTTTTGTTCCGGGTGATTCCCTTTGACTACATCTTTGTAATTAAAAGGCAACTTCTGCTGCTTGCCGTTCACGGTCCGCAACAGGTAAATCGCCTTTAGATTCGCGAATTGGGTAAAACCAGCCTCGGCCAGCGCCTGCAACACGGTCATTTGCGGCAGCAAAGTCATTGGTCCGCTATGCGTCACTTCCCCGGTCACAAAGACGCGCTGGCTGTTCATGGCTGTCACGACGACGGTCACGCGCGGGTCGGAAATGTACTTCTTCAGTTTCTCGGTGATCGAATCCTTCAACGCCAGCGGAGTCAGTCCAGCTGCAGGAATGTCATTGAGGAGCGGCATCGAGATCTTGCCATCCGGCCGCACGGGGAGCTGCTCGGAAAGATCGGGCTCTTTCCACACCGAAATGTGAAGTACGTCGTCGGCTCCGATTACATAATCGGACGATGCGCCCACGCCCTGAACCGCATCCCCAGGCTTACTGGTTTTCGCCTCTCCGGCTTGGGCATCACCAGCCTTGGGTTTATCGCTCGACTGCGCCAGCCCTCCTGCCGCAACCAACAGTAACCACAGCGGCAACGCCAGTCTCCTTGCGTTCTTCATGCTTTCTCCGGCGGAGTGACTACGCTCCGTAACCTTGGTATCCGATCTGCTTCAACTTGTAGAGCAATGCCTTGTAGCTGATCTGCAACTGCTCGGCGGCACGCCGCCGGTTCCAGCGCGTGCGAGTCAGCACCTGCAGGATCAGCTCTTTCTCGGCCTCCTGCGATGCTGCTCTGGAAGCGGCCTTCAACGAAATCCCGCTTCCATTGCCTCCGGCGGACGGCTTGTGCAACAGCGCCCGCAGACCACCCATTGCGAGGTGCTCGTCTCCGAGTGCCACAAGCACGCGAGCTGCATTGTCCAATTCCCGTAAGTTTCCGGGCCAAGAGTACTCCTCAAAAAAACGCTGCATCTCGGTGCTGAGCTCCGGAATCGGGCGGTGAAACTCTTGCGAATACCTGCGCATAAAGTGCGCCATGAGCAACGGAATGTCTTCTTTCCGCTGCCGCAGCGGAGGCAGTCGCAAACACACTCCACTAATGCGGTAATAAAGATCTTCGCGAAGCCTTCCCGCCTTGACCTCGACTTCCAGATCGCGGGCACTGCCACAAATAAATCTGGCTGAATGCCCCCAGGGAAGACCGCTGCTCGAGGCTTGCAGCAACGCATCCCTGAAACAAGCTTGGGAACTCGCACTCAATTCGGCGAGCTCTTCCAGAAAAATCGTTCCCGCCCCTACCGACGCCTCCTCGTTGAACTCAGCAACGTTCAAATCCTCGGGCTTCAGCGTCGAACACTGAAAACATCGGAACGGTTGGGCGCTACGGCGTGACATCTCGTGAATCCGGCGCGCGGTGGCATGCTTGCCCGCTCCCGACTCAGCCAGCAGCAGGACGGGCACATCTCTCTGCGAAAGCTCCCGGATGACGGCTTCCACCGGTTGCATGCTGGCGCTTACACCTTCGACGAAAGAGCCTGCGAACTCGGCGGCAATGTTTTCGTCGTTTACATCCGCCGCGTTAGGCAATTGTTTGCCCATTTTTGCCCTTTTGTCCATCGAGCTGATATTTGCCCCAAACTCCCAAGACGCTCCGATATGAGCACGATGATTGCCGAAGGACGTAGCCAGCCGCCTCAAATTCTGCTTACTTATCATCCATCTTGTTTTCAATAGCTTGCAACCGATTCGTGGAACGACGGAAGGCCGCTGACCAGATTCTGGATTGCATTCGCTTATATCCTACCAAGGCAGAATAGGAAATGCTTTTCTCACACCCGGAGCCCAAAAACTTCCACTATCCACGAATCTTACCCTAGGATAACGTAGGCCAGAGCCTTCCAACCTTCCCAAGATCACGAGCCCTGCCGGGTACCAAAGTTTGGGGTTCTTTCCTGCGGCAAGGCGACGTGGGCCCTGGAACCAGCTTTAGCTTGCCCTCCGGCCGATCGCTGGAGCTGGAAAGAAAGTGGCCATTCTTCTCACAATCGACAACAAGTCTGGCTGAACCACTAAAATCCGGATAGAGGGTGAGCGGTGGACGCATCGATCATTATCAGCACGTATAACCGTTGCGGGCTTCTAAAGGAGGCGTTGCAGGCGCTGCTTTCGCAAACGCCTGTACACCTGAACTTTGAAGTGCTACTGGTCGATAACAATTCCTCCGACGACACGCGCTCCCTCGTGCAATCCCTGGCCGCGCAAAATCCAGAAAAACTGAAATATTTTTTTGAACCGAAGCAGGGCCTGTCCTACGGTCGCAATACGGGAATCGCGAATGCCACAGCTTCGATCCTGGCTTTCACGGATGATGATGTTCGCGTCGCTCGGGATTGGGTTTACCAGATTAAAACGGCTTTTGAAAAAAATCCCGACATTGACTTTCTGGGAGGCAAAGTGCTGCCACAATGGCAGACGGCGCCTCCCTCCTGGCTGACTGCAGCGCACTGGGGCCCGCTAGCTTTGCTGGATTATGGCGACGAGCGGTTTTTTGTGGATTCCGGCAAGCAACTATGCTTGATTGGCGCAAATTTCGCTTTCCGCCGGCGAGCTTTTGAGAAAGTCGGGCTGTTCAAGACCGACTTCCAGCGTGTCAAGAATGGGATCGGCTCGCTGGAAGATCACGAGATGCTACTGCGATTGTGGCGCGCCAACAGCTACGGACTCTATTTGCCGGAGCTTGTGGTCACTGCGGAAATTGAACCCGAGCGCATGGAAAAGCAGTACCACCGCAGGTGGCACGCAGGCCATGGCCGCTTCTACGCCGCCCTGCGCTCCGAAGAAGTGGAGCAAACGAGGGTCGGAAGAATTTTTGGGGTTCCCGCCCACCTCTACCGGCGCGCCTTCCGTGAGGCCTTGGGATGGACGCTCTCGAACATCCGGAACAGGCGGGACCTCACCTTTGCGCACGAAGTCCAACTTCGTTACTTCGGCGGCTTTTTCCGGCGGCGCTGGCAAGATTTCTTTTCCCGACGAATATCCAGTGACCTGACTGCTAAAGCGCGGCCGCGCGATTAAGTGTCTGAAGGCTTATAAAAGTGCTTGCCGCAAAAAAATCCAATCAGATCCACAACCTTCAGTTCATCGCTGAACATTTCCGCGGGATCGTTTTTGAGTACCGCCAATCTCCGCAGCATCTGCACCAATGCCCGCGCGGCTGTTCCGAAAAGATGACGGGGAATGCCCAGCAGATAGGGCGTTGGCTGGGGATGGCTGCGATCCAGAAAACCGGAGGAAATGCCGCGCCAAAAGTGCCAAGAGCGAAAATAGCGTTTGGTCAGCCGGTCGGGATGGATGAAGTGATAAATAATCAGATCGGGCACATAGATTCCTTTTGCTCCCGCCGCTAGTAGACGGATGTACATGTCGGTATCTTCGTCGGCTAAGGGGCGCGTCCCCTTGCGGCCCAAGTCGATCGAATATAGGCCGACTTTTTCGAGCACGGCTCGCGAGATGACAGCGTTTCCGCCCATCAATAAAGCCTCGCTCGTTCCGTAGATGTGCTCCGAGCCGGCATCTACCACCCCGATCACTCCCACTTGACTGGGCGGCAGCCATGTAGGCGGATCGCAAGTCCAATGCGGCTTATAAGGACCCCCAATGAAATCCACATCGCGACTCGAAAACGTTTCGCAAATGCAACGAAACCAGTCTCTATCGACCTGTTCATCGTCATCGATCATGCCGACAAGATCGCCACTCGTGGAGCTGATGCCTGCGTTCAAAGCATGCGACCTTCCCAGCTTCTTCTCAAAAACATAATGGAGGCGCCCATCAAATTTTGACTGGTAAACCTCCACCGTCTCGCGTGTCGAGTCGCTGGAGTTGTTGTCCACCACGGTCACCGCCACGATCAACTGGGGAGGGACTTCGGCGGCCAGCAAGCTATCGAGCGTAAGCTTTAGAAGCTGGTGCCGGTTGTAGGTCGGCACAATGACATCCAATCGCATGCGGAGCTACCTGTCTCCCGCTATCAGTTGGGTTAGCTGCCGAGCCGTTAAATGTTGGCCATGCAATGGGGAAACCGCTGGTGGAAGATTCCTTGGGGAATCGGCCCGAGGTTGGCTTGTACTGCGACTTACTATAGAAGTAAATAGCATGGATACAGGTCCACTTAAATCAGTGGGACGCAGCGACGCCTAAAATAAGCCCTCGCTGTGACACGAACCGCAATTCCTACACAAAGTCCGCGCCGCAGCGATCACAATATAACTCTGGTTGGGATCTTTGCAACTGGTCGACACGAGCCTGTGAGTGCTCCGGAGACGAACTGCTACAATTCTTGGCGCCACATTTCCAGTTCGTGGATGCAGATAAAGAGCCGAGTGGCGAATATTGATTCTGACCCGAAACGATCTTGCCAATAGGAGCAACATGCCATCTTCCTTTGAGGTGACAATTCGGCCGCGCACAGGCTGGCAACCTGTGGATTGGAAAGAGATTTTTCTCTACCGCGAGTTGCTGGCTTTTCTGATATGGCGGGACATCAAGATTCGATATCGGCAGACACTGCTGGGCGGACTGTGGGCTATATTGCAACCACTAATCGCAATGTTTATTCTTACGTTTATCTTCCATCGGCTCGCGGGTGTAAACAGCGACGGCCCACCGTACCCGCTCTTTGCCTTCGCAGGACTTGCGCCGTGGACATTCTTTTCAACTGCGGTTTCACAGTCCAGCAACAGCCTCGTCAGCAACCAGGCGCTCATTTCGAAAGTTTATTTTCCACGAGTTTTTATCCCGCTCGGAGCAATCGGAGCTCTGTTGCTCGACCTGGGCCTTAGCTTGGGACTGCTGTTTTTGCTGATGTTTTATTACCGCTGGCCACTTTCGGCGAAGCTGCTCTGGCTGCCGGTTTTTATCCTGGCAGCGGTGCTCGCTACGTCGGGTGCCGGATTGATATTGTCCGCTTTCAACGTCAGCTTTCGGGACGTGAAATACGCCGTTCCATTTCTCATCCAGATGGGAATTTTTGTAACTCCCGTTATTTATCCGATTCGCTATATTCCCGGGCACTGGAAAATACTGATGGGCCTGAACCCTATGACTGGAGTCGTATTAGGATTTCGCTACTCTCTTCTGGGAAGTGACTCCCCGTGGCCGATCATGGAATTGTCGATTGCTGTAAGCGTGGTGATCTTTGTGCTTGGCCTGCTGATCTTCCGACGGATGGAGAGAAGGTTCGCCGACATCATTTAAAATGCTGCCTATCCTTCACATCGATCGCCTGTCAAAGCGATATACCCTCGAGCATGAATCGTTCCTGGGACGAAGTCTTCGCAAAATATCATCGCGAAGTCTGTTGGCCCCACGCTCACCCACCACAGACGGCTGTAACTCTTCCGAAACGCGAGAAGGTTTCTGGGCTCTGAAAGACGTTAGTTTCGATGTTGCCCAGGGAGACGTGATCGGAATCATGGGGCGCAATGGTGCCGGCAAAAGCACTTTGCTGAAAATCGTTTCGCGGATCACCGAACCCACGGAAGGATGTGTGGAGGTGCGAGCGCGAATGGCCAGTCTGCTGGAAGTGGGTACTGGTTTTCATCCCGAACTGACAGGCCGTGAAAACATCTTTCTTAACGGTGCGATTCTGGGGATGCGGAAGGCCGAAATTATCTCGAATTTCGACGAAATCGTTGCCTTCTCAGAACTCGAAAAATTTCTCGATACTCCGGTTAAGCATTATTCCAGTGGCATGTACGTGAGACTGGCCTTTGCCGTGGCGGCGCATTTGAAGTCCGAAATCCTGGTCGTGGACGAAGTGCTTGCGGTTGGGGATATGGCATTCCAGAAGAAGTGTCTGGGCAAGATGAATGAACTCAGCCGCATAGGCCGGACCGTGCTCTTTGTATCGCACAACGTTGCCGCCGTTGAAAATCTCTGCCGGCAGGGCATTGTGTTGCAAGGCGGCAGACTTGTGTTCGAAGGCACGTCCAAGGACGCAGTTCGTCACTACCTGAGCAGTCTTTCTGGCGCGCGCGATCGCACTCGCCATGTGACTGATCTCACGGCGGCCTCAGAGCGGCAATCAGGGCTATTAAAACAATTAGAGTTTTACGCCGAAGGAAGCCAGCCCCTGCTGGAAGGCCTGCAGATTGGTTCGAGCTTGCAAGTGCGGGTACATCTTGAGCTGCCGCATCTTACGTCAAACTTTAATGTTGGCCTCGGTTTCAATAATGCGTATGGGCAGCGTACCTTCGTTGCTGCCAGTCAATTCGCACCCGTTCGGTACCCGGGCGCCTTGATTGGGCCGCAAGTTCTGATTTGCGATATTCCCAGCCTCACGCTCACTCCTGGCGAATACAGCCTCTGCATATGGCTCGACATCGAAAACGCAGAAGTGGATTCGGCCAATGACGTCGCCCGCATTGTCATCCTTGAATCTGACTACTACGGCACCGGCAAGGTGCCATGGAACGGGATGTTCGTTCTGAAGCACGACTGGCACGTAGAACAGCCTGCGCGAGCGTTCTAGCTCTTTCTTCACACCTGGCTGCCGAGCGACCAATGCTGTTCAAGGACGAAGGCTCCATCACTTGGCAGCTTGCCGCTGCCATAGTAATCCGATTCCACAACCTGAATCCGCGCCGCGGAGTCGATCAAATCGGCTTCCACATTCCCGATATCCAGCCAGACTCGCACCACATAGTCTCCGGGAAGCAGCGTTAAGCTGGGAATCTGGCAGACCGCCACCTGCGCACCCACAATCTGCGCGTGATCCATATCCGGCTCAAATAGCGTGTGTGCGGTAAACACGCGTTGCCCGAAGGTATTATTGAATCCCAATCCCAAATTAAACGCCGAAGTCGGATGCGGCAGAGAGAAGTGGACGCGAACCTTCAGACTGGCCCCCACCGGAATCCCTCGCAGGAGAGGTTGCTGATGATTGGTGTACAACTCCATTGCCTGCAAAAACTTTCCCTGCGGGGAACGGCGGTCGAGGGCTGCGGTCAAGTCGACGATGTGACTCTGAGAGCTTTGCGTATTGAAAATCGTGCTGGTGTGAAGCTGGATGGCCTCTTTCGCAGAACCATCGAAAATCAACTTCCCGCTATCGAGCACCAGGCCACGGCGGCAAAGCTCTGAAACAGCCGCCATATTGTGCGATACAAAGAGCACCGTTCGTCCTTGCCGGTTGACTTCCCGCATTTTGCGCAGGCACTTTCTTTGAAAAGCGATGTCGCCGACCGCTAGAACTTCATCCGCCAACAGAATTTCAGTCTTAAGGTGCGCCGCGACCGCAAATGCCAGCCTCAGGTACATTCCACTGGAGTAGCGCTTAATCGGAACGTCGAGAAATTTCTCGATTTCCGAAAAAGCGACAATCTCGTCAAAGCAACTATCGATTTCCGCTTTGCTCATGCCCAGGATGGCGCCGTGGAGGTAAACGTTCTCTCGCCCCGTAAGTTCCGGATGAAATCCAGCGCCGACCTCGAGCAAGCTGCCCAATCGCCCGCGAAGGGTAACAGTGCCGACGCTAGGATCCGTAACTTTGGAAATGATCTTGAGCAGCGTACTCTTGCCGGCGCCATTTCGCCCCACAATCCCAATCACATCTCCTTGGGCAACTTCGAAGCAGACATCGTCAAGAGCTCGGAATTTTCGTGCCTGGTCCGCGCCCCGCTCGGACGAATGCGCAGTGGCAAAGCTAACCTTCCGTATTAGATATTCGCGAAAGGTTTCGTGTTTTATGGAGCGCCGGAGGTCGTACTCTTTCGAGAGGTGATGGACTTCAATGATCGGCAACATGAACACTCAGTCTGCGCTTCCTCGGGAGTGTCAAAAGGCTACGAAGTAACCGCCGTGACTGCGCTAGAATACTACAGAGCATTCGGCGCTATCCCCCCGCTTGAATTTTAACCATCCAGTAATGTCTCCTACTCATGAAGAAATGGAGGCGAGGTCTTCGCAAATGCAATTCTCGGTGGTCATACCCACCTTCAATCGCGCAGCCGAACTGCAGAAGACTCTTGCTAGTCTGGCGAAGATCAACCGCCCCGGGACGGGGGAAGTAATCGTGGTGGACAACAACTCAACCGACACTACGGCGCAGGTTGTAGCCGATGCGCGCCCCAATTTCCCAGTCGAGTTGCGATATTTATTCGAGCCGCAAGCCGGGCGTAGCGCCGCCCTCAACGCAGGAATCAAGGCCGCCCAAGGAAGCATTGTGGCGACGACAGATGACGACGTGCGGTTTGAAGCGGATTGGTTGCAGCAAGCTGCGGCGGCCTTGGAACGCGAACGGTGCGACTTTGTGGGAGGAAAAGTTTTGCCGATTTGGGCAATTCCAAAGCCCCCGTGGCTCTCCGACAAGGGCGGGCCGCACTGGGCGGTGATCGCCCTACAGGATTTCGGACCGGATCCGCTGGAGTTTGGCAAACGATATGCACCACTGGGGGTAAATCTGGCTTTCCGTCGCGAAGCATTCGACCGTGCCGGACTGTGGAGCGTCGCAATCGGTCGCAAGGCCGGAACCCTCTTGGGGCAGGAGGTGCGCGAGTGGATGTTACGCGCCCGAGATGCCGGGCTGAAGGGGATGTACGCTCCCAAGATGGTAGTGCACCACGTGATACCGAGCGACCGGTTGCAGAAGCGGTATTTTCGAAGATGGTCCTATTGGCATGGGGTTAGCCGCGCCATGCTTTATCAGCAGCGACCGATCGATATGGGCGCACCGGAAGAAACCAACATCGATTTTTCCAAGGTTCGCCTGCTTTTCGGCACCCCTCTCTACATGTACCGGTCGTGCCTCCGCTCAGGAATGGCCTGGGTCAAAACGGCTCTGAATGGTCAAAAGATTGCTTGCTTTGAGCATGAGCTAGCGATGTGGTTCTTCCTGGGAGTTCTGCGGCAACGATGGAAGGACCGCCACCAACCCTCGAGTGCAGGAAAGGACTCGGGAAACTTTGCTGGGGCTACAGGTTAATCAATTTGAGTTGTTCGTTATTCCTCGGACATAAACATGAGAGCAATCATACTTGCAGCTGGTAAGGGCGCAAGGCTGGAACCAGCCAATCAGGAGCCGGTGAAGTGTCTCGTAAAATTGGGCGGCACTACACTGATCGAACGCCAGCTCGGATATTTACGAGCTTCAGGGATAAATGAGATCGCAGTGTTGGTTGGCTTCCAAGCCGAACACATTCGGCGCACCTGCGGTCCGGAAATCACGTACATTGAAAACCAAATTTTTGCTGAAACCAACAGCATGTATTCTCTTTGGCTCGCGCGGAATTTCTTTGGCGATGGATTTGTGGTCTTGAATTCTGACGTTTTATTCCATCCTCAACTGATGAGCGATCTACTTACCGCAGAGCATGAGGATGCAATCCTGGTTTCCTATCGCAACGCGACGAAATATGGTGACGAAGAAATGAAGGTCAAAGTGCGGGATGGAAAGTTGTTTGACATCTCCAAGAGCATGGATCCCGAGGAAGCGGACGGAGAAAATGTGGGGATGGTAAAGTTTGGCGCGACGGGTGCGGCCGTACTCGCCGAAGAACTGGAAAATCTGGTTGCGAACGGCGCTCTTCGCAGCTGGTCTCCACGAGCCTTTTTGGAATTCACCAGGAAACGCGCTTTGCATGTGGTTAGTACCGGCGGCTATCCCTGGATCGAAATTGATTTTCCCGAGGATCTGCAGCGTGCCCGCAATGAAATTTTGCCCAAAATTCCTGCGTTTTCAACTCTTCAGGTTGTTCCCGAGCCCTAAGGTGCATCCCGCAACAAATTTCGCCTTTGGAACTCCGCCGGCATGAAACCCCGGCCATGGATTCGCTGGGGTCGTTCCCTGGATTCCCGCTGGCAGCGGTTCCGGAATCCTGAGCAACGCCTTGTGCTGATTGATTCTGGACTTCCCATGGAATTCAGCATGATCGCTCCTATTTACCGCGGTCTGCGGAAAGATCCCCGAATAAAGGTTTTTTTTACTTCCACCGTTCGGCCTCATGATTCCTCTGGAATCTTTGCCGAAGCTGGGGGGGACATTGCGATCATCACCCCCAGGCAAGCAGCGCTGAAGAAATTTGATGCGTATCTTGCCGCCGATTTCATTTGGGCGAAGTTGCCGCGCGGCACAAACCGCATTCAAACGTTTCATGGCGTCGCCGGCAAGTACGGCAATGTGTACGACCGGCCGGAGCGCTCGCTGCGAGAATGGGATCGGCTATTTTTCATTAATCAGCGGCGGCTGAATAATTTCGTTGCCGCGGGTGCGATTGACCCGGACAGCCCGGCGATTCGCCTGGTGGGAATGCCGAAGGCCGATTGTCTGGTGGATGGTTCGCTGCAGCGAGACGCAATTCTCGAGTCGCTGGGCTTCGATCCTTCGCGGCGCACCGTTCTATATGCGCCAACATGGACGCCTTATTCCTCTCTCAATGCGATGGGCGAAGAACTGGTGGACAAATTGGCGCTTGCGGGGTTTTGTGTCCTGGTCAAGCTGCATGACAACTCGCGTGATCCCGATCCGCGAAATTCCGGGGGAATCGATTGGGTAGGCCGATTAACGCCCCTCCTGCGAAACAGCGGCGGACACCTGGCTGAGCGAGGAACGATTACGCCCTATCTTGTGGCCGCCGATGTAATGATTAGCGATCACAGCTCGGCCGGATTTGAATATCTTCTGCTGGATCGTCCGCATATCCGAATTGAAATGCCGGAACTCATTGCCCGAACAAACATTCATCCAGAATATGTTGCCCTCCTGACGAGCGCGTCCGCAACCACCCGGGATGCGACGGGAGTGGTTCGAGAGGTAGAACGGGCGTACTCCGATCCCGCAGGCCTTTCCGCCCAGCGCAAAGCAGTGGCTGCGGAATTGTTCTATCAGCCGGGAACTGCGACAAACCGCGCAATTACAGAACTTTACACGGTTTTAGAACTCTCTCCGAGAACTTAAACTGAAGGGGAGAAACAAAATGCCACTTTTGCGCAATTCTTTGGACCGATGGACATGCGGGAGAGCTAAGACTCAGATGCGCATCTTTGACGGCAACAGGGTACAAGCGTTTGGAAATCAAACTATGGAAGTCGGCGTGCACCCAGACACAAACTGGGGAGTGTCTGGTCGGAGCCGGGGGAGTCTTATGTTTAACAAAAACAGTAAATTAGTATGGATTTCGTCCTTTGTGTTCGGCTTTCTGGTGTTCGCTTTGAGTCCCGCGATGGCTTCCGAGCGCCTTTGTGACGGCTCATTCGAAGATTGCCGGGCCCCTTTAATCGCTCTCATCCAGAAGGAAAATGTTGAGATCGACATGGCGTTCTGGTTCATGGACGATGTGCAAATAATTAATGCTCTTAACACCAAAATCCAGAACAGCCCCAACGTGAAAATAAGAATGCTGGTGGATACGCGGTCGCAGGAGTCGCATTCGGTGATTCCCAGCAGTTTCGCCACCCTGGGGGTTCCGATGCGGCAGCGGATTGCGAATGGAATCCTGCATTGGAAAATGGCACTCTTCGCGGGCCAAGGAGTTGTCGAATTCAGCGGCGCCAACTTTAGTCAGGGGGAGATGGTGCCCGCCAAAAATTACGTGAATTATACGGATGAAGCGATCTACTATTCCGACGATCCCGCCATTGTGAACAGCTTCCGCACGATGTACGACAAGTGGTGGGTCGATACTGTCGACTATACCGATTATGCGAACACTGCGACCCTCACGCTGACAGCCTCCTATGCCACCTACCCAATAGAGTCTGAGGTCTGCGCGGCCGTGGCCGATGGCTGCGGAATGAATTTCTTACCCTCATCGAAGTGGCAGGATAATTATGGCACCAAGGTAGAAAACGCGATCAGCGCGGAAAAAACAAAAATAGACGTCGATATGTTCCGCATCACCAATGCCGGAATCGCGAGTTCGATGATCGCTGCGTTCCAGCGCGGTGTTCCGATCCGCATGATCGTCGATATGTCGGAATACACCAATACGGCCCGGGTGTGGAACCGGTATAACATGGATCGCTTGTTCATGGCGGGTATTCCGCTGAAGATTACGAAGCACGGCGGTCAGAATCACGAAAAATCGGTGTTGATCTATGGCCAAGGGTTGGCCATCTGGGGTTCCTCCAACTGGACTTCGCCATCGTTTAACGTACAGCAAGAACACAACTACTTCAGCACGTCATTCAATACGTCTGCCTTGAATGGCAACTCAGCCTCCAAAATATGGTTCTCCCCCTGGTTTGAAAACCATTTTGAACGTCGCTGGAATTCACCTTTTGAGTACGAGGCGTTCGTACCGATGGGGCCGAATCAGCCTGTAAACCAAAGTCCGGCGAACGGAGCGACCGGCGAAAGCCAAAATGTGACTCTTACGTGGGACGGCGGTCCCTGGGGCCAGCAGTACGACATCTACCTTGGCGTGGGGGCGACGTCTGGGATAAATCTCATCGCCTCTAACGTCGTCACGGGGGCTCCGGATCCTCCGCCTATTCACGCTTTCGGTACGTTTCAACTGTCGGGCTTAGCGCCAAACACAACTTATCGGTGGAGAGTTGTCTCAAAAACAATGGCTAACCTGAGTGTGGACGGGTACATTTGGAGTTTCACCACCGGAGGCACGGCCCCCACCCCAGGCGCAACCATCACGTCGGTTAGCCCGGCCACCGGACCCTCGGCTGGCGGAACTCCGGTGACAATCACCGGAACAGGGTTCGCTCCAGGCGCAACCGTGAGTTTCGGATTCGCCGCAGCGAGCAAGATCGTGGTCGTAAGCAGTACGCAAATAACGGCGATAACGCCTCCGCAGGTGGGTGGAGCAGCGAACATCACGATTGTTAATCCGAGCGGCACGAGCGGTTCACTCGCCGGGGGATTTCTTTACTCCGCTCCTCCTCCGGTTACTCAGCCCATATTAAATGTTGTGGTTCCAAATACAGGGTCACCCGAAGGGGGAACGGCAATAACGATCTCCGGAAGCAACTTCGTCTCCGGTCTCACCGTCACCGTCGGAGGCTCTGCTGCCACAGTCACCAGCATGAAGGCAAATGCAATCCAGGCGACTACGCCTGCCGGAAGTGCAGGTACAGCCGGGAACATCGTCGTAACCAATCCTAACGGCCAGAGCGCCACCCTCAAAGCTGCTTTCAGCTACGCAAATCCACCAGCTCCGCCAATTTTGAGCTCCATCTCGCCTGCCAGCGGCTCATCGAATGGCGGCACTCAAGTCGTTATCACCGGCAGCGGATTTCAGTATGGAACCGTGGTGAGCTTCGGCGGACCTCCTCCCTACCCCTATACGAACAGCGTGGGTGGAAAACTGGCAACGACGATGGCTGTCACAAACAATGCCACGCTTTGCGGAACGGGGGTGCCCCTGCCATGCATCATCGCCACTACCCCTGCTTTTGCAGCCGGCGCTACAAGTGTTTCGGTGACCACCATGGACCCCGCCACGGGCGTGATTGATGCGGGCAGCGGGAGCAATACCTTGACTGCCGCTTACACCTTCGTCTTGGCGCCCTCCATCAGCGCCCTCTCGCCGCCTTCGGGGAGTGTTTCAGGTGGAACGCAATTCACGATTACTGGCGCAAACTTCCAGTCCGGGGCAACAGTGATGGTGGGAGGCCAAGAGGCGACGATTGTGAACCCGACAACCAGTACTTCGATCACTGCCGTGGTGCCAGCAAATACTGCCGGAACCGCTCCCGTATCGGTGGTAAATCCCAATGAACAGACGAGCAACACGTTGATCTTCACGTACCACTGAGGATTCGCGGGATCAACAAGGAAAAGGGCAACCAATCTCTGGTTGCCCTCTTCGTTTTGCGTTACTTTCGTATATGAGAGAGTGAACCTCTTCCGCTCGCTAATTCAGCTCGAAAGTAACCTCCATGAAATTGTGGTCCGAGGGACGAACGCCTTCATCGTCTGTCGTACCGATTTTTTCCACCACCTTGGACGCTGTATTGGGAGCGCGCTGATCGGGAATTTCTGCTCCCGTTACCGAGACGCCGCTGACGCCTTTGGAAGAAAAAATGTGATCAATGCGGCTTCTCCGAGTTCGCGTGAGGATGCTGGGAGGGTTATCAGGGTACGCTGTCGCGACCCCTTTGCCTACTGCCGTATCCCACCCGCCATAGTACTGATCGAGAATGGTGATCACCTCGGAAGTGTACACCTGAGAATTCAAGTCCCCAGCAATGATTCGCGGCTCGGGAAATTTCGAGGCAAAGGCAACCAACTGATTCGCCTCCACTTGCCGTTCAGCGCCGGCATCCTCGGGCCATTGAAAGTGGGTTGCGAAGAAGCTGACGTGTTTGCCGTTGATATCGAGAGCAGCCTCGACAATCGGCATCTGGTAGCTCATGTAGTAAGTTTCAGTGCTTAGGATGGGCCACTTCGACAGAATCATCACTCCTTCAGGGCAACCTGGATACTTCGCCACGTAGGCGTTATACCAGGGAATCCCGGTTTTCTGTTTCATCAGAGCGGTGATCAGCGCCGGATCGTTGTAGCCGCCAATTACTTCCGTAAGTCCAGCGGCATCGGGGTTCAGTTTCACCAGCCAGTCAGTAGTCCGATCCAAA
>Ga0182024_10008458_pt1 | contig 21679 bp, 20 predicted proteins | sample P32metaG_FD_120480 | JGI IMG/M metagenome (GOLD analysis project Ga0182024, IMG submission 120480) | Permafrost microbial communities from Stordalen Mire, Sweden - P3-2 metaG (Illumina Assembly) | ecosystem: Environmental > Terrestrial > Soil > Wetlands > Permafrost | place: Sweden: Stordalen...
AAACGCAACCGACCACCCGCGCCACGTCTCGTCTGGCAGAAACCTCATACCTTCCCTACTCATACCATCAAAAATCATGTCCAGAAAATTTAAGTGGTATTGGGCGGTTCCGCCTGCCCCACATGTCTGGTCAAGACTTTGGTTCAGCGCGTGGAAAGCACGATGCCGTCGCCCAGTTTCGCGAGGCCTGGAATAGAGACCGGCAACTTCCCTGTGATGGCTATGTGGCCGAAAAGTGCCTTTGCGGCCGCGATCTCCGAAGGCGGTACGGTGCTGTACGTCGTGAGATAAGCCGATACATCCGGAAAATTGCGCAGTAGATACGGATTGCCGAGCGCGAGAAAGACGACCGGCTTCTTCGTCGCCACCAGATCCTGCACCAGCTTCGGGAGCATCCCGCCGAGCGCCGCGCTCCCGCGATTCGCCGCCACCGAAGCGAACGCCGCGATCACATACCGTCCGGCTGAAGATCCGCGCTGCAGCAGCACATCGATCTCCGGCTCCGGCATGCCGGAATCGGCGCGAATGAAGGTGGCTTGCGGCAAGCGCCTGCGCACTTCCGCGCCAAAGCCCGTCCCCTGCCCCGGCGCGGAACTTTCCGCGAGAATGTAGAACACCGTTCCGCCGTTATTTTCCAGCGGCACGATTCCGTTCTCGTTCCGGACCAGCGTGACGGAGCGATCCGCGATTTTCTGCGCGGCGGCGTTGCTTTCGGGCGTATTCACTGTCTGGTTGAGCAGCGCGAGGTCCACCAGTTTTTCGTTCGCCAGGCCAACGCGGGCCTTGGCAGTGAGAACGCGCGTTACACTTTCGTCGAGTCGTTTTGTGGTGATGCGCCCGCTCTTCACAGCGGCGGCAACGGCATCGATGGCGGCTTTGGGATTGGATGGCATCAACAACACGTCAGCACCCGCCTCAAGGGCACGCACGGACGCGTCGCCCACCGTGAAGCCATGCGCGATACCACCCATATCGAGCGCGTCGGTGACGATCAGGCCTTTGAAACCCATTTCTTCGCGCAGAATGCCGGTCAGGATCTTTGGAGAGAGCGTAGCGGGCAGGCCAGGATCGTCGAGCGCGGGCACGGCGATGTGAGCGGTCATGACAGCATCCACGCCGCTTGTGATCGCCGCGCGAAAAGGCTCCCACTCCAGCGATTCGAGACGCGGAAGATCAGCGGTGATGGTGGCCAGGTTCATGTGGGTGTCGGTCGCGGTGTCGCCGTGGCCTGGGAAGTGTTTGGCTGTGACGAGGAGGCGATCTTTCGGACCAATGCTGTGGGCACCGTCGATAAAGGCGCTGACGAATTGTGAGACGGAAGCGGGATCTTCCCCGTAAGAGCGAATATTGATGATCGGGTTATCGGGGTTGTTGTTGACGTCGGCATCAGGGAAGAAAATCCACTGGAAGCCCATGGCGCGCGATTCCTTCGCCGTGATTTTGCCTTCGAGCCGCGCCTCGTCTGGATCGCCCGATGCGGCGAAGGCCATGGCGTGCGGAAAAATGGTGGTCCCTTCGACGCGCATGGACGCGCCGCGCTCGAAATCGCCGGAAACGAGGAGCGGCACTTTCGCGAGGCGCTGCATTCGATTAATGAAGGTCGCGGTTTCGAGCGGATCGGCTTTGGTGGAGATTCTACCGTCGGTGAGGTTCACGAGAATCAGGCCGCCGATATGTTCGCGGGTCACGAGATTCATGAACTTGCCAGCCTCGCGCGAACGTGGGCGGAAAGGATGGCCGCTGAACGGGATGACAACCAGCTGCGCAATTTTTTCGCGCTGGGTGAGGGACGCCATCCAGCGCGCGACGGCGGCTTCGTTTGAAAGGCCCTGGGTGGAGACAGGAGCGGAAGAAGACGCTTTGGACGGACGCTTCGCGGTGGATTTGCGGGTTGAGGCGGGAGCCGCGGGCGAAGAGAAGCTGAATGCGAGCGTCAGGGCAACAACGGTGGGAATTAGCCAGAAAACCGCAGGCGCGACATCAATGCGGAACCGGTTCGGACGAAACCTCCGGGGATACGTGGCGAAAGCCGCGTTTTTCGTGGACAGAGAAGAACGCGGCTGCCGTCGCGTGTCCCCCGAGCCGGGCCCGGAAGTCGTTGGTTCTCCGGCCGATCGGTTGCGAGCCTGGTTTTTACGACGCGCACCCCAGGAAACCGGATCGGGCCTGAACAACCAGTCCCGGCGGAACATCAGCGGCTGCCTGCCGACTTTCTGAAAACCAGCTTGCCGCGTCCGGACCTGCCGGACGAACCTCTGTTCTCGGGCGATGGCGGCTTGCGGCGGGGCGTCTGGTGGACCAACTTGCGGACGGCGCGCAGCAATTCCGGCACTTCCTTGTTGCTTTTGAGAATCAACTCATCGGCGCCGGTATTTTCCTCGTTCAGGCCCAGGACGCCGATGAAGCCCGAGAGCAGAATGATGCGGGCGGGAGAATTCGCGGCGCGGATGAGGCGGATGAGGTCGCCGCCGTTCATTCCGGCGAGGCGATAGTCCGTAATGACAATGTCGAAACGCGCTTGCTGGAAGAGCGCCCACGCGTCTTCGGCGTTCTCGCTGGTGGTAACCGAAAAACCCTGTTCTTCGAGGATCAGGCGCCGGGCGGTCAGGCCGTTTGGGTTGTCATCGACAAGGAGAATAGCGGCAGAGGAAACAGGGTCAGATTTCATCGCGGGAACGGTTGAAGGTAACAGACCTGTCATACAACTGTCAAGAGATTTGCATCCGGTTGAAACGAGAGCAAATTCAGTTCTTGACTTCGATGGCTTGCGGCAGTAGCAGGTGCGATAAAGGCGAGCGTCGCAACAAAATTACGCAGCCACGTTTTATTCGACGGCGCGCGGCGCCTTGTAGCCCTGCTTCGCCACAATCGTGTACTTGATCGGTTTGTTTTTCTCGTCGCGCAGAACGATGAGCTGATTGGTCTGGGGGTCGATCAGTTGCACCGTGATCTTGCGGAATTTTCCGTCCTTCTCCTGATTGGAGGGCGCATAGGCCAGCGTGTACTGGTTGCGCATCGCGCCCTGCATGGAGGCGAATACGTCGCCAATCTCGGCCGGCCAGCGCGGGAAGAAAGCCTGGCCGCCGGTCTCCTTCGTGAAGGTCTTCATTTCGTTATCGGCCTGGACCGCATCAATACCCTCCATGCCGGCCGGATTCAGCATCTGCTGAAGCCCGACGGAATAGATCGGTACGCCGGAATCCTGAAGTTTGCGACGGGCCTGATCGAAGGTAATTTTGCTGAAAGTGTCGATGCCGGAGGTCAGGATGAGAATCGACTTGCGGCCCTGTATTTTCGACATGCGATCGGCCGTGTCGGTCAGGGCGTCGAACAGGTTTTCCTCGGAGAAATCCGGGAAGACGAAACTGCGGAGCCCTTCCTGCAGCTTCATGGGATCGTTTGTGAAATCGCATACGATCTGGGTACGCAGATCGTAGCGGATGATCGCCACATAGTCGTCGCGTTTCATCGTCCGCAGAAATGCAAAGGCCGTCTGCAGCGTCGTATACCAGTTGGCGCCCCCATACCACTGGTTACGTTTGCTGAACTCGATCACCAGCGCCACGGTCATGGGCGCCTGGCCGAGGGAAAATTCCTTGATGGTCTGGGGGACGTTGTCTTCGAGAATCCGGAAGTAGTTGCGCGGAATAGTGGGAACGAAATTGTTCTTGTTATCGACAACAGCTACGTCGACGGTGACGAGGCTGGAATCGGTAGAGAAGGTGGCGGCTGGCGGACCGGAGTCGTCTTTGGATTTGGGCGACAGCTTCGATGGGATCTTCGGCAGGTCCGGGGAAGCGGTTGGCGCGGATACCGGCGCGGAAGTCGCCGGGGCCGCGGAATCCGGCGATGGGGGCGACGAGGTATCGGCGGCGGGCTTTCGCGGCCGCGCGACAGTGTCGCTGCCGACCGAGCCCGGACCATCCTGCGCAAAGAGGGCCGCCAGCAGAACCAGCAGAACGGAGAATGCGACGATCAGCCTTTTCATAAACTCTTTCCCTTAGCCGCACGCGGCGTAAAATCAAAGACGCGCGCGCGGCGCAAATCAATTCACCCAGGGCCCCTTGTCGGAGCCGTGCTTCTTCATATATACCTGAAATTTCTTCCTGGCGCGTTGCATCCTGTATTCCCGCCACAAGCCTCCGACACTGAAGCTGAACGACGGGCCTGGGCGTGCCGGGCGCAACCGGCGGGTGGGAAACTGCGCGCGAATGTAGAGGTAACCGACCAGCATGCCGCCCAGATGCGCCAGGTTACTGATCGGGCCGGCCTGGAACGAGCCGAGAAAAGCGATCGCCCCGAAGATCGCGACCGCGTATTTAGCCTTGACCGGAAACAGGAACATCAGCAGGATTTCCTGCTCGGGAAACAGCATGCCGAACGCAAGCAGAACGCCGTAAATGGCTCCGGACGCGCCAATCACGTGCTCGGAAGGGTTGCCAAACGCCATGTTCGCGAGAACGACGCACACTCCGGCTCCGATCCCGCAGATGAAATAGAATTCCAGAAATCTCCGCGTACCCCACGTTTCTTCAATGGCTGCGCCGAACATCCAGAGGGTCAGCATGTTGAACAGAATGTGAGTGATGCTCCCGTGCAGGAACATATAGGTCACAAGCTGCCAGATTTCACCGTGGCGCGCGACGTCGGACGGCACCAGGTTGAGGTAGAGTAAGGCGGGTCTTCCGAAGAAACTCGAATCGACGAAAGAGAGCAGAAGAATATAGACGGCTACATTGACGATAATCAGCCACTTCACGCCGGGCGGGAACGAGGGGAAGAACAGCGACGCCGCGCTTCGGAACCGCCTGTCAATGCGCATGGGACGAGAGACCGGACCTGCCGCCAGAATAGCAGATCCCGGGCGACCTCAGATTCGGGCAGCAGCCTTTTCGGCAGGCTCTTCTTCGTCGTCGGTTTCGTCCGTGGCGAGGCGAGCCGGTTTTGAATATCGGGACAAGCGCCAGCGGCCATACTGCGTGGCCGCGGTAGCCGCTACCCAGACCTGCCAGTGGGAAAGTAAGCCGGAGGTGAAGACGAAGTCGCCTGCGAAACCGAGGTCCTGACCGAGCCGCCATAAACCGAAGATCCCGCAGGAGACGGAGACGAGAGTCAGCAGACTGACAAGCAGCCGGGCTGCCCGGATGTTCTTGCCCCTGCGATCCGTAATCAGCCGGCCACGCCCGAAACGGATCCTGACAATCATAGAGTGAGACCTTTGTTTTAACTATACTCCGTTGGGGATTGAGGGCGGAGCGGAATTGACTTCAGAGAGGCGGGTTTATGATCGGTGTGATGACATCAGGAGTCGCAATCCGGGTGGAGGATATCTGCGAACCAGCTTCCGACCCGACCGGGACTTCGTCAACGGCGAAGTCCTCGAAAGAAAGCTGGCACTGAGAAGGCATGCCTCGCCCAGGCTCAAATCACGTCGTGGTTTGGTTAACGCAAGTGTACGCTCCTCCTGCAACCGTTCATTGGACTTCGTCTTTGGGTCGCGGCAACAAGAATTCGGGTTGCGGATGTTGTCGTGACAGAACTTCCGATTCCCGACAAAGAGGTGTTCACGTCGCCGCCTTACCTTTGCATCGAAGTCGTGTCGCCCGATGACACTATGGCGGGCATGCAAGACAGGATCGACGATTACCTCCAGTTCTGCGTGCCTAACGTTTGGGTGATTGACCCCTGGAAACACCGGGGATGGCGCGTCACGGCCGAAGGCTGGGCGACCGCTACGGATGGCATTATGCGCATCGCCGATGGACGGGTCGCTATGCCTCTCGCCGACGTGCTGCTGCCCTGACCGCACTGACCCTGACCGCTTGCAGAGGTTTACGAAACTCCGGGTAGGGGGCTGGTTTTTGTCTGAATATGGTAGGGCATCGGTCGAAGCGCGTTTTTTTCGCATATCCCTACTGGAGTTTGAATGCATTATTTCTGGATGGCCATCATCACTTTTGTCATCGTGCAGATGTCGGTGTTCTGCACAACGATTTTTCTGCACAGGACAAAAACCCATCGCGGGCTGGAACTTCACTCCGTAGTCGGTTTTCTGATGCATCTGCACCTGGCGATTTTTACCGGGATCAGTCCGCGCGAGTGGGCGGCCGTCCATCGTAAGCATCACCATTTCTCCGATGCCGGAGGCGATCCGCACAGCCCTCTGATGTTTGGGTTGTGGACCGTGATTTCGGCAATTACTTCCTTTACCGCAAGGAAATTTCGAATCCGGAAACGGTCCGCAAGTATACGCCAGACTGGAAGAACGATCTGCTCGACCGGGTTCCCTTCCTGAATTACGGCATCTTCATCGGCCTTGCCATTTTCTGCCTGATGTTCGGTTGGAAGTGGGGCGTCGCGATGTGGGTCGCCAACATGCTCACGTACGTGTTTTTGAACTCCATGATCAACAGCCTGGGACATGTGGTCGGCTATCGCAACTTCGACGAACAGGCGACGAATCTGCAATGGGTTGCCGTGCTGACCGCCGGCGAAGGTCTGCATAACAATCACCATGCGCACCCGACGTCGGCGCGTTTTGCGCTGCGTGGACGCGAGTTCGACCCGACATGGCCCGTGATCTGGACGCTGGAACGCTTTGGGCTGGCTCGGGTCAATCAACTGCCGATCGCCAAAGCGGCTTAAACCTACCGTTTCCTGCCGTTTGTGTTGTGCCAGAACGGAAATGACGCGGCTATCGCCGCGTGTCCCTTCACTCAGTACGTACGCTCTGAGAGATAATTGATCTCAGGGTGAGGCTCTCAGGGTATTTTCGTCTTCTTCCGCTCGTTTGCGCCTGGGGCGTTTCCGCCCAGACGCACGTTGCTTCCGACCTGGCTCGCCAGGTTGTCTCGGCAAGTCTCGATCCGGAGCAGTGCTACCACGTCCGCGATATACAGATTCATCAGGCCGACGTCACTTTCTACCTGACGGAGGGCTACCTGATCTTCGGCAACCCGGTCAACGGGGCGCCGGTCACCGCAGTCTTCACGACGGACCTCGAAGGCGGCGACGGCGAAGTAGTCCTGCTGCCTCCCGATCGGGCCGAGCGGCGGACGCTGGCCGCTTTCACGGGATCGCCTAACCTGGACGAACATTTCACACAGGCTGTTTTCTATTTCACGGAAGCCACCGCGAGGGAACTTGCCGCGAGCGTCCGCAACAATCCGTCGGCTGAGAAAATTTCGACGAAGGGTCTGCTCATGGCGGATAAGTGGAACCTCACGGTGACAAATCTGGGGGCCAATTTCGAGACGCGCATCGTGCTCGATCTGCTGACGAAGGGCCCCGCGGGAGAAGGCTTCTTCGCGGCAACTGTGCGCGGGCGGACGCTGGGCGATTTCGATATGGTTCGCGACGCGCGCACCAGCGAACAAATCGCCGTCGGCAAAGTTGTGAGCCAGGAGGGAGCGCCGAAATGGGAAACGTGGACCCGGTTCGTTGCCGCCGATCGCAAGGGGAAGCCCGCACCCACGCCGGAGGAGCAGATTCTCAGCTACAAAATCGACGCTTCCCTGAACACTTCTCTGGCGCTGCATTGCGTGACGCGAATGCAGGTCCGGACGACAGCGGCATCGCGCGACGTTCTCCCGTTCGAACTGGATTCGGCCATGCGCGTCATCTCAGCCAAAGTGGACGGCCTGCCTGCTGAAGTTTACCAGCACGATTCCACCCGCGACGGCCTGGTTCAGAATTCCAGCAACGAACTCCTGATCGTGGTGCCGCCCCAGCCGCTCGATCCCGGTACTCTGCATGAAATCGAGATTGTCCACGAAGGCAAAGTCGTTCAGAACGCCGGCAACGAGATCTATACGGTGAGCGCGCGGGGCACATGGTATCCGGGCCGCGGCGCGCAATTCGCGACTTACGATGCCATCTACCATTACCCGGAGAATCTGAATCTGGTGAGCGCCGGAAAGGTGACGGAAGACCATACGACCAACGGCGTGCGCACGACGCACCGCGTTCCGGAAGGCAAGCTGCGGCTGCTGGGCTTCAATCTGGGGCGTTACAGCAGCCACGAATCGGCGAAGGACGGCATCACCCTGTCCGTGTCGGCGAACCGCACATTCGAAGCGGCTTTGCGGCCAGCGGCTCCGCCACCGGTAGTCGCGCAGAATCCGACACCCGCCTCGCATGCCATGCAGATTCCGCAAGTCGTACAGCCTGATCAGCAGCCAATGGATCCGGGATATCGCACGGAGCCAATCGCCAATGAGATGCTGGCGGCGATCGAATACTTCCGGTCCCGTTTCGGAGATCCGCCGCTCAAACATATTGAAGTCTCGCCGGTGACAGGGCAGTTCGGGCAGGGATTCGCGGGTATGATCTACCTGCCGACGCTGATGTATCTGGACCCGGACCATCTGCCCACCCGCGTCGATTCCCAGATCGACGAAGCGTTCATGGCGAAATTACTCAGCGTTCACGAGGCGGCGCACCAGTGGTGGGGCAATATCGTCACGACGGATTCCTATCACCATGAGTGGTTGATGGAGTCGCTGGCTAACTATTCGGCGCTGATGTTTCTGGAGAGCAGCATGGGCCCGAAAGTCCTGGAGAAAGCGCTGGATCTTTATCGGGCGGAACTGCTGGTCAGGGGACCGGATGGAGCGACGGCCGAATCGCAGGGTCCGGTGGTGGAGGGGCGACGCCTGGAGAGTTCCGCGCTTCCGAGCGCCGCGAACGCGGTGGTATACGGCAAGGGCACGTGGATTATTCACATGCTGCGCCGCCGGATGGGGGATACAAATTTCCTGAAGATGCTGGCGGAGTTGCGGCGCCGGTATGAGTGGAAGACAATCACCACCGACGAGTTCCGCCAGCTCTGCGCGGAGTATCTGCCCGCGGGATCGCCCGACCCGAAGCTGCTGGATTTCTTCGATCAATGGGTCTACGATACGGGGATGCCGACGCTGAAGCTGACATACGCTGTGACGGGCAACAAACTGACCGGCACGATTACGCAGACAGACGCGCCGGACGATTTCAGTGTGATTGTCCCCGTGGAGATCCGCGCGGGCAACGGCAAGCCGATCGTGAAACAGATACACACGAGTTCCGACCCGGTCAAATTCAGTGTGGATGTGACGGGGCCAGGTGTGCGCGCAACGCTCGACCCCGGCTGGAGCGTTCTGCGTCGCTGATCCGCCACACCGACCTGGTCCGGCCGGCTCTCCGGAGACCCCGGGCGCATAGTGGACGTATCGTCGATCACCGTTCCGTGATTCAGCCACTCGCAAAGTGAGCTAAATTGAAGATGTAAGTTACCGTACTCGCAACATCTCGGAGTGTCCATGTCGTCAGCGTCGGGAAAAAGCGGCGAGCCCGCGGAAAGATCGGATAGTCCGGACAACAACCCCGCGTTGGGTCTTCTCGACGACGTTGACCTCGCTTCCACCGAGTCGTTTCCTGCATCCGACGTGCCCCCCTGGACTCTAGGCGTGGAGGAAGCCGACTACCGCGTGGAGCATGACTCCATGGGCGAAGTCCATGTGCCCGCGCAAGCTCTTTATGGCGCGCAGACACAGCGCGCGGTACTGAATTTCCCGATGGGAGACCACCGGCTGCAGCCGGAGTTTATTCGCGCTCTCGGACTGATCAAGGCCTGTGCGGCGAGAAGTAACGCGGAGTCGCGTGCCCTGCCCGCGGCGATGGCGGCGGCTATATCAGATGTCTCCGACCGTATCGCGGATGGGATGCATTTCGACCAGTTCGTGGTCAATGTCTTCCAGACTGGCAGCGGCACCTCTACAAACATGAACGCCAATGAGGTGATCGGCCGCCTCTCAAACACTCATCCGAACGACCACGTGAACCGCAGTCAGTCCAGTAACGACGTGATCCCGACAGCTATCCACGTTGCCGCGGCGCAGCAGATTCACTCCGGACTACTTCCCGCCATGGCGTTCCTCCAGGCTGTCCTCGAAGCCAAATCCCTGGAATTCCGGAATGTGTTCAAAATTGGTCGCACGCACCTGCAGGACGCGACCCCGATCACGCTGGGACAGGAGTTCGGCGGCTATGCCCACCAGTTGACGACCAGCATCGAACGCATCGAATTGGCCCTGCCTGGAATCTATGAGCTTCCGCTTGGCGGAACCGCCGTTGGCACCGGCGTGAACGCTCCGCCTGCCTTTGCCGCGCGGGCGATCGCCCTGATATCGGAACGGACGGGACTTCCGTTCCGCGAAGCGCGGAATCACTTTGAAGCCCAGGCCGCAAAGGATGCCGTGCTGTTTCTGAGCGGCGCCCTCAGAACCTATGCTGTTGCACTTGGCAAGGTCGCGAACGATATTCGCTGGCTCGCATCCGGCCCGCGGGGCGCCCTCGGCGAAATCAGTTTGCCGGAGTTGCAGCCGGGGTCGAGCATTATGCCCGGTAAAGTGAATCCGGTGATTCCGGAGAGCGTGCTGATGGCCTGCGCCCAGGTAATGGGCCACGATACGACCATCTCCTGGTGTTGCGCGGGAGGCAATTTCGAACTGAACACCATGATGCCGCTGATTGCATTCGACTTGCTGGAGTCCATCCAGTTGCTGAGCGCATCTTCAAGGAATTTTGCCGCTCTTTGCCTCGGACAGCTGACCGCCAATCGGGAGAGAGCAGCCGCTCTTATAGAGCAGTCGCTCGCGATGGCGACCATGCTCGCTCCGGAAATCGGCTACGAGAAAGCTGCCGTTATCGCCCAAACAGCTTTTGCAACGGGCCGCACAGTCCGCGAAGTGGCAATCGAAAAAAGTGGCCTCGCGGCTGGGAAGGTTGCCGAACTTTTCAGGCTCGGCGAAATGCCGTAACACCGGGACAACACCGGGGCGGCAACGGGCACTCGCGCGCTGCGGCGTTTTCTGGTAAAAATGGGAGAGCAATTGCACGACACTCGACTGAACGTCACAAGGAGAATTGCATGAAAAAACTCATAGGGTTACTGATTTTAATTGGCGTAGTCGCCTTCGCTCAGAACAAGGGCCGTCCGGCGGCGGTCGGTGGCGGACACGTTCCCGCGCATGGTCCGGCAGCCACTCCGGCAGCGAAGGCCCAACCGCCGCGCGCCGCGGCTCCCGCAAAGGCCGGCGCGCCCGAAGCAAATCACATCGCCGCGGATAAGAAGGGGCATCCGGAAATGCCGCATGTTCACGCCGCCAACGATCAGTGGGTGGGACACAACAGCGGGCCCAATGACCCGCATTATAAGCTCGCCACGCCGTGGGCGCACGGACACTTCAGCGGCGGCTTCGGTCCGCAACACGTCTTCGTTCTGGCGGGGGGCAATCGGGAGCGTTTCTGGTTCAATAATTTCTACTGGGACGTCGCGGCATACGACTACAACATCGTCGCCGACTGGAACTGGACCGGCGATCAGATCGTGATCTACGAGGACCCGGACCACATTGGTTGGTATCTGGCTTACAATCCGCGGTTAGGCACCTACGCTCACGTCGAATATCTGGGGGCTTAGATTTCCGGCACTGTCGTACTGCAGCGGGAAGGCGGACCCGGTGATCTCCAGCATCGGGTTCGCTCCGATCTCGTCCCGCAGATTTTCGCTGAGCGCCAGCGTTCCCAGTTCGATCGTATTCCGGATCCACGCCATGGTTACGTCCTTCGGATCGAGCTTGCCAACCGTCGCCGCCAGCAGCTCTATACACTCGCGGTCCGATGCGAAATGCAACGGAGTCCTCACTGTGGCAAGCGCTCCGGAGGTCATGGCATTCACGCGCCCCATCTGCACGTTTACCCTTTCGAGCACCGCATCGTGAATCACGTCCGCCAGCCCCATGCCAACCGCATTGCCTGCGCTCTGCGGCGAGAGACTCCGGATGAAGATTCGTTCGATTTTCGGAGTATCCTGCCAGGGATTGTACTGTCCCTGATTTCCGCGGTTGACCACCTTGAGGTCCATGCCGGTCCCGCTGATGTTCTTACCGATTTCGTCCACGATCAGAATATCCACGGCCGGCACGGGAATGCGGGGCATCCACGATTTGGCAAGCGCCAGTAGCTCCTCTTCGCGCTCCATCAACGTCTCCGCGGGCAGCACGGCGAGTCGCGCCGTTTCGTGAGATGAGCCTTCCAGAATTGCCAGGCCGCCGAGGATCTTTCCGGTTGCGATCAGGTGACTGCCCACCGAGCGGATGACCGCTTCCATGCCGAGCCTGCGCGCGTGCGAATGGGCAGTGCGCGCGCCATCCACCTTGCCCAGGCCGATCGCGATCATCTTCGTCAGACCGCTCTCCAGAGCGCCCGCGAAGCTGGTATGCCATTTGACGCGATTGATCAGGAAGACTGCGTCGCTCAGCCACGCGTCCAGGCTCATAAAAGCTTCAATTCCATGTTCGCCCGAGCCCAGCGAGATGACGTCCAGACTGCTGACGACAGGGCAGCCCATTGTGGCTTCGATGATCCCGTAGTGGGCAAGAGTGGCGGCCTGCCCCTCCGCCGTGCCGCCGCCGTGGCTGCCCATGGCGGGCGCGAGGAATGGATGAAAGCCTTTGGTTTGCCAGAAGTCGACAATAGCGCGGATGATTTCCGGCGAATTGGCTATACCGCGACTGCTGAGGGCAAGAGCGATACGAGATCCTGGCCGCAGGCGGGAGGCAAGCGCGCTTGACTCCAGTTCGCTCCGAACAGCGCCGGGGATATCGGTCAGGGCTCGGTTCGGAAAATGCTGGCGGACAGGCACGAACATATTCAGAAGTTCACCCCTCTCCAGCTTACATAAGGATCATGGCAGAAAACCAGAGAAGCCAGTGCCCGGCGGGCTGTCCAGTCTGGCCGCCTGCAATGTGGTCAATCGACAAGTGGACCAACCGGTCGCTGCGAACGATCCGACGTGCGGGAATCAGTTCCATTGAACGCGGACGGTGACCGCTTCGCTTACTCTTGTCTCTGTCATTGTTCGCTGTCCCTCAGGCGCTGAAATAGTACGGCGCCCATGGTGCGGCTAAAACCTGCCGTTAAGTGATCTTCATCCCGGTAAATGACCTGCCCACCGACTTCGAGATTGCATCGATCGGGGCCGCACATCTGATCGGTCAAATCGAGGAATTTGACATTGCCAAGGTCCTGTGCTGCCCGTTCCTCCGCGGCATAGATGTCGGGGCTCAGCGCTACGGCGGAAACCGGAGCCGGACACCGCGTGCGTCCATCCCATTCCGCCTGAGCAAGGCAGCCCGGCACATCGTAGTCTGCAAACGGAGTGTCGCGGATAAATCGAACCTTCACTCCCTGCGTTGCAAGTGCCGTAAATGTGTCGCGAGCCCCCTGTTCCCAAGCCTGCATATCCACCACAGTTTTCCCATCGGGGCCCCGGGTTCTCGATGAGCTCGCTACGATCACCACGTCCGGACGTAACTTCCCGATCTCTGCAATAGCCGCACGACGCCATTCCTTACAAACCGGCTCCATCTCCGGATCTACCGTCAGGTTCAGCGCCGTGCAGCCTGGCTTGATGACGGTCGCCAGCCGCCAATGTTGCACATTGGCAACCTGCTCGAGCGCCGGAAACCATTGCGCCGCGTGCGAATCTCCAAACAGCGCCACAGTCGATTGTGGTTGAGAGATCTCTCCGAAAAAACACACCGCGGGATGAGGGTCCGGTCTGGCAGGATTGCAACCGTTGCGATAGACTCCGGGAATATCACCTACCACGCGGTCATACTTGCGGAACTGTTCCGAACGGTGCAGGATCGCCAGCCAGGAACCCATTGCGCCGACACACAAGATCGCGCCGAGTACCGCCAGCCTAAGTGTCAGGCCCGGGCGCGCAATCAGAAATGGCTGCAGCCGGATCGGGCTTTCTATCGCGCGATAAGTCACGGCGGCCAACAGGCCGGCAACAGCAATCCAGCCCAATCGAATGGAGATCGAGTTATCGGGAACCAGTTGTAGCCCAATCACCAGTACAGGCCAGTGCCATAAGTAAAGCGAATAAGAAAGGCGCCCCATTGCCTGGGCCGGTTTCGCACGCAACACCCGAATCGCGGGTGACTCCGGAGCTCCCACACCAGCCGACAAAAGGAGTAGCGTCCCAACCACTGGAATCGCCGCAACATACCCCGGAAACATCGAAGGCTGGATCCACTCGGCGCCGGCCGTCAGCGTGATGACGCCAACTCCTCCCAGCCAGGACCAAAGCTGTCGACGCCCCACCAGCCACTGCTCCGGCATGAACACCAGGAGACCGCCCGCGCCAAACTCCCAAACCCGTGTCGGCGTCGCAAAAAATGCGAAGACGGAGTTGGTCGCCGTCAACCAGACGCACAGCACAAACGATACCAGCGAAATTGCTGCCAGCGCAGTGCTCCGGCCTCTGACGCCTTTGATCGTTCGCGCCAACAACAGCAGGAGAACAGGCCAGATCAGGTAGAATTGTTCCTCCACCGCCAGCGACCAGGTATGTAACAGTGGACTCGTTGCTGCCGAGTGCTGATAGAAATACTGCTGCTGCAAATGCGCAAAGTAGAAATTACCGGAGTAGAGCACTGTCGCAAGCGCCGCTTTTAGTGTTTTGGACTGTGCGAGCGGATTCATGACGATGAATTCCGCGACGCAAACAACCAAAACCATCGTGATCGCCGCCGGAAGCAAACGCCGTGCGCGCCGCGCATAGAAGCGCGCGAAGTTCACTGAGCCCGACGAAGAAATCTCCTGCATCAGAAGGCTCGTAATGAGAAAGCCGGAAAGAACGAAAAAAACGTCCACCCCCACAAAGCCGCCCTGCAGAAAGGGCAATCCGGCATGGGAAGCAATCACCAGACCGACGGCTAAAGCGCGCAATCCCTCGATATCGGGCCGGAATGGAATGCTTGTTTTCTGATTTGATCGATTCAAATTCGTGTGAAGCCCCTCTGCGATGCGCTCCCTCGCTTATTTAATACGACCAAAACAAAAGCCTGCAAAGACTAACCAAGGTTCGTCACGACATCGATAGTATCAGGGGAGGCGAGCGCGCTGGACTCCAGTTCGGCCCGGACCGTGCCGGGGATATCGTGCAGGACTCGATTTGGAAAACGCTGGCGGACAGGCACGAATATATTCGGAGGTTAAATCCCCTCTCCAGCTCACATTAGGATCATGGGCACGGCGGCCGGAGATGATTTAGAATGAAAGGACCAGCGATTGTCGGGGCGTAGCGCAGCCTGGTAGCGCACCTGCCTTGGGCGCAGGGGGTCGTGAGTTCGAATCTCGCCGCCCCGACCAATAAAATCAATGAGATACAGGCCATTTTGCGACGGGCGCGAAATGGCCTGAAGTCATCTTTGTAGACGCCTGTGTAACTCACAGTATTGACTCAATTCTCCATTAGATGAAAAGAGTCTTAACTTTCTTGTCTCAATTTAGGGGACAACTCACAGTGTCAAGTTGAACATGATGAAATCTCAGGTTGCGAAACGCATAACTCTCTGCCTCATTGCAGCTGCTTCGCTGCAGGCCGCGCCTCCCCTTCGCGATGGCTGGAGCTACGTCGCCAACGGGCAGAACCTAATTCAGATAGGCCTGTGGTCCTGCGTCAGCGGTGTGGGCGGCACCGCTAATTCCCTCGTCGTGGCGGCCTCTTCCGCCAACTATGCCACAGTGACGAATACTACCGGCCCCGTGCTGCAGGTCAACGGCGACTTTTCAGTCCTCACCACTCTTTCCGCGCCCGCCGGTTCTACGGTCTTCCTGACGCTCATCGGCACGCTCAGCACAGGGCCCAACTTTTGGAACGGACTTCACCGGCTCGATGTGGGCTTTGCCGGGAATTCGCTCACCTGGGATTACTGGACCGGCGATTCCGCCACCGCAACCGCGAAGTCCGTGGCGCTTCCGGCCACATTCAACGGCACGCTCGATCTCGAAGTCGCGCGGATCGGGAGCCAGATCGTCATCTTTACCTCAGGAACTCAGCTCGCCTCCTTCACCGATCCGGGTCTTTTCGCTTCCGGCCAGGTCTATTTCGGGTTCAACGTGGCGCCAGCCTCAACTCTCAGCGTTCTCAGCCTCTCGGCAGCCCAGCCGGCTACCGGGCAGAGCCTCATTGGGTTCCCAGGTATTCCGACGGTTACACGCAATTCCACCAGTTTGCGCGATACGGCCGCCCCTTCCGGTCTTCTGATGGGCGCGGCAGCCGATTCCGAGTATTTCTCAAATACCGCGTATTCCCAGACGCTCGGCCGCGAATTCAGCCTCATGGTCCCGGAAAACGCCATGAAGTTCGCCGAAACCGAGCCTGCGCCTCACCAGTTCAGCTTCTGCTCCGCCGACCAGCTTGTGGAGTACGCCCAGGCCAACGCCATGTCGGTCCGCGGCCACAACCTCGTGTGGCATGAAGATCTCCCGGACTGGCTCACGTCGGGCAACTACAGCAGTGCGGATACCACTGCCCTTCTCCAGGAGCATATCTCCACTGTGATGGGCCGCTATAAGGGCCAGCTGATCGACATAGACGTCGTTAACGAGGCCACCCACGCCGCGCCCTACACGACCACGCCTTCATACTGGTTCAGTCAGTTGGGGAACAACTATGTGGATCTTGCCTTTCAATGGGCTCACGCCGCCGACCCAAACGCCAAGCTTTTCTATAACGACTACGACGGGGAAGGTCTCGGCGCCGCCTCCGATTTAATCTACGGCCTTGTCTCCGGCCTTGTGGGCCGCGGCGTTCCCATTAATGGCGTCGGCATCCAGATGCACGTCACCACCCAGCCACCCAGTGTTGCCGATATCACAGCCAACATGGCTCGTTATGCGGCGCTGGGGCTCGAGGTCCACGTCACAGAAATGGATGTGCGTATTCCGGTCGATGCCAACGGTAAGGCGGCAGCGTCCGATCTCGCCGCGCAGGCGACCACATATCAGAACGTTCTGATAGCCTGCCAGGCCAGTCCTAACTGTACAGCTTTTCTCACCTAGGGGGTCTCCGACCTCTATTCGTGGATCCCCGGCTCCTTCCCCGGATTCGGCGATGCGCTGCTGTTCGATACAAACTTCGCCGCGAAGCCGGCGGTCACGTCGTTGAAATCCCAGCTCAAGAGCGCTGCGGTGCCAGCCATTTTTGCGGACGGCATCGTGATCCATGGAGGCACCGCTACGGTTGTTTCTCCCGGCTCCCTCGTGGACATCTATGGCACCGGCCTTGCTGATTCTCCCCTGATCATTTCAGCCACGCCGTTACCGCCTTCGCTGAATGGCGTGCAGGTAACGGTCAACGGGAAGGCAGCGCCGCTTTATTACGTTTCTTCCGGTCTGGTGATCTTTCAGATCCCATATGAAACAAGCCCTGGCCCCGTACTCGTTCGGGTCGTCAACGCTAAAGGCTCCAGCCTGGCCAATAGCATCACGGTGGAACAAGGCGATCCGAGCATCCTCACATATGGAAGCAACTGGGCCGTAGTACAGAATCAGGACTACTCTGTGAACTCCGCGACTAACTGCGCCGCCTCGGGCGAGTATCTCATTGCATATCTGATCGGCTCCGGTCCTCTTGACAACCCCATCCCCACTGGCTCGCCGGCCCCGGTGACGCCGATCTCCCGTGAAACACTTCCGACCAGCGCGACAATCGGCGGAGTCAATGCGCCGGTCGCGTTCGCCGGCATGACGCCGTCCACAGTTGGCCTGATGCAGGTCAATCTTCAGGCTCCCGCAGTTCCCGGGATCCAGCCCCTGCAAATCACCGTCGCTTCCCACGCGAGCAACCAACCCTCGGTATGTATCAGGTAGCCGGCCTGAATGCATCCTCACGCCACGATCTTTCGCATTGCGGAGGTCCCCCGGTTCTTCGCCTCGCGATCTGCCGTTTCTCCGGCGAGGAACCCTTGCTGCACTCGGCGCTGTTCGTCATTCCTGTTCCTGGAGAGAACCGGCGCAACTTCGTAAGCGAATTCAACCGAAGCAGGGGTTAGTCTGAAAGAATGGCGCGTTACCTACGAATCTCGAAAAGCGAATGGGAAAAGCTGGAATCGCTCATTCAGCCGGTCTCGACAGCGCGCAAGGGTGTAGCCACTCATCCCATTTCACTGCTTATCATCGGAGCGGTCATTGGATTAGTTCCAACGTTTTTGTCTATAAGCAAGCAGGGGATTGAGGCAAGAAGAACACAAACGGGTTGAACGGCGAGTAACCACAATTCGAGAGGCATCCGATGGCCTTAGCGCGCGGCTTACCGTCATTACGAAAGTCGCCTTCGTCATAGAGAAATTCTTCGTACTGCTCAAGCTCGCATTCAATAAAATCCGGGATATTGCCGTCTTCGTTGATGACCTCTTCGCCGTACTCATCGAACCAGGCCTTGCCGCGAATGACAAATGAGCCTGGTTCGGCGCGCGGGTTCTCAGGCTCAGGAATCTCTCCAGGGGCTCTTTTTATCGGCTTCTTCCTTGTGGCCATCTTATTGATCCTTACTTCGGGACACTGAAAATCGCCAAACGCACTTCGCCGATATTAAACGTTTGCAGCAACGTGCCGACAAATTCGCGCTTCGTAGCAGAAAAGAGACGCCAACCTTGCCCCATAGTCATATTTTTGCCTCTTGTGGTCCGCTTACCTGAAATCCTGGTGCCTGACTTCGGCGCTGCACCTGTTCTCGTGATCGCGGCCTTCTGACCGGCAGCGCGTCGTTTTCGTGTCTGGGCGGCTTTTTGTCCGGGCGTTAGTTTTGCTTTGGGCATCCGTCAAGCATATCGCGGCAATGCCATCCGAGACGTGAGCCTAACCCAGTAGATCCGATAGTTGCCAGATCCGATCCGTAATACCAGCTTCCATCGCGGGTGTCACACGTAACGAGCGGTGAACGCGGCAGAAGTTGTAATAGGCGTACCACAGCATCATGGCGGCGGCGTGGTTTTCCCATTTCTTGCTGAACGCATTCGTCAGCCGAGTCCAGCGGCGCTGCCCCATTCTCAGGCTGAGATTAGAGCGTTCAATGATCGAGGTGCAGATACGTTCGGGATCGGGGTTACGGTAGACTGGAACCACCTCCACGGACTGAACCTCGGCAAGGCTGTAGTTGCGCTCGCCATCAGGTGCGGCGCGATAGACCTTGATAAGCATCGCGAAGTCCACGCGATCTCCGAAAGTGTCCGGTATGGAATTCTTGTACGGCGCGAAGCCGTCGCTGGTGATCTGAAACTTGCAACCGGGCAGGATGGCGTCCCGCAAGCCTTCGATGAAAATGTCAGTCGTTACCTTGTCGCGCTTGCCCATCCTGGGCCCGCCTTTAGCGACAACCAGCGCGTAATAGGCAAGCACCCTCTGTTCGCGGTGAAGAGTCAGCCTGAATCTTTCCGCGAGCAGTACCTGCATCATTTGCAGACCCTGTTCGCGCGCCGTGCCCGGGGCCGTTTTCGCGATGATATCGTACCGCAACTCCTTCGACCTGATCCAATCTGGCCCGAAAAGCTGAGAGTCGCTACTTAGCCCACATGCAAACCTGACGCAATCAGCGAGCGAGGCGTTCGTCAACGTGACGGTATCGCGTTGAATAGCATGAGATTGATGTCATACGGCGCACCGATCACTGCTGGCTGCGAGACCTTGACAGACGCAACATCGAAGGACTGGGCACCGGCAGTAACGAAACCAGCGGCCACGAGGAGCATTATGATCCGATACATAGATTTTTCCTCCTATATTGTCTGGCGGATTTCACGCCTCCGCTTTCTGCCAGCCACCGCGCTGCCCGCCGGTGGGCACGAGTGCGTATCAGGAGCTCCGTGCGGACGTTATGCGGCGGGCTTCCGCTCGATTGCCGATACCCGGTCTTCGACCGCGAGCATTCTTTCCTCGAGCGTGGCTGCATGCTGAATCGCCTCGCGGGTGCGCATGTCCGACGTGCGTCCCCATTTATGGAATTCGGTCAGGAGTTTGGTTTCCACCTTTTCGCATTCCTGGCTGGTGTGGGCTTTGAGGCGTTGTTCGGCGGCGTCAATCCGGCCATCCACACGTTCCATGATTCGCGCTTCCGAGCCTGCGATCTGGCCGCCCACGCGTTCCATGATTCGCGCTTCCATGCCTTCGAGATGCTGTTTCAGTTCACTGTCCATGTCGCTTGTTCCCAGTGTAACTTAATCGGACTACCTCCTTGTTTGTGGCGTTCGGTTCCAGTGCGGTTCGTGTATTGGCTCGCCAACGCCGGGCGGCAATCAATGGCCCGACCGCCAAGTCCTCATCCAGAAGCGGCCAGTGGATGCCGTAGCGGGACGGAGACAGTTCGGCTTTGGTCGGCTCGAGGCCTCACGCAGTGGCAAGGATCGGCGAACACTCCGCCCATGAGATTGAGACGTTGGCGCCGTCATCGAATTCAACGACCAGAGCTTCCGAGGTTGTCCGAATGCCTAAAAGCCGGCGTTCTCGTCTGGAATCCTGCGGGCGAAGCCGATATAGGAGATTTTTGTCGACCGTGTGAAGCGGAAGGCAAAGCTGTCGGCTACGGTGTGGAGGGTAAGCAGTTTCCGGAACGCCGCGGAAAAGACCACCGGCGCCATGCCGCGCAGGGAATCCACTGCGAGACCGGAGCGGGCACACATGGAAGTCAAATCTTCGGGCTTGATGAACAGACGCAGAACGTGCATATTGGGCGGAGTATTGGGCACGAACCATTCCACTCCTTTGATCGCCACCAGCCAGGCCAGCCAGTTGCGGTTGAAGGTGTAAAAGATAAACAAACCGCCGGGCGCGAGCACGCGCGCGGCTTCACGGATGGCGAGTTCGGGATCCTCCACGTGCTCCAGGAAGTCCATGGAGCAAACGGCATCAAAGCCGCCATCCGGGAAAGGAAGCCGATAGGCGTCACCCTGGATGTATTCCACGCGCCGGGTGGAGTCATGCAGACGGGCGACTTTCAGCGCGTCCGAAGCGAAATCCAGACCGATGACGGTGTTTCCCTGGGCTGCGAGATAGTTGGAAAGGAATCCGCCGCCACAGCCTACATCAAGGATGCGGAGGCTGCGTCCGGCGAAACGTGCTCTTAGTTCCTCCGCGACCCAGGGGTTGCGCAGCCGTGATTCGGCGCGCAGCAGCGCCACAGGGTCATCCTGCGCGTTGTACCAGCGCTCGCCGAGGGCGTGATAGATGTCATTATTGACGGGTTGTTGTGAAGCAGGCCTCACCGGCGTGCCTCGAACTCGGTGGCCGGCGCCTTCCAGATCAGGTTCCAGTACACAGCCTGATAGATCATGTACATCGCCATCAGTGCAGCCTGCGCCGGCAAAGCGAATTCCAGGCCACGAAAGCGTTCCAGCCACGCGAATGCTCCGGTGGGCGCGCGATACAGAGGCCAGAGCAGCGCGAGCGCGGCAAAAGCCAGCGGATGCGCGATGAAGAGCACGGCATGATTCAGGTGCTCGGCCGGCACGCAAAGATCGGCGTGCACGAATTCATCCTTGGTGACGAAAAAGCACGAGAATGCAGCGGCTACGATGTAGACGATCAGATTACGCTCGGAAGGCACGGTAAAGATCAACCACAATACAGGAGCCAACACCGTGAAGGTGTCGAGCGGGTGCCCGATGCGCTCCCAACGCGGCAGCCCGCGCGCGAAATGGAAGTAGAACTCATCCACAACGATGGCGAGTGCCTGCACGGCCAGCGGCAAGAGTAGCAGGTATTTCATGACTGTATTAAATGGCGGATGTTTAGCCTTCGAAGGGGCGTCCGGAACCTGGCCCGTAAGACGGCCGGGTTCATTGTTCCACCT
>Ga0182024_10008459_pt1 | contig 21678 bp, 28 predicted proteins | sample P32metaG_FD_120480 | JGI IMG/M metagenome (GOLD analysis project Ga0182024, IMG submission 120480) | Permafrost microbial communities from Stordalen Mire, Sweden - P3-2 metaG (Illumina Assembly) | ecosystem: Environmental > Terrestrial > Soil > Wetlands > Permafrost | place: Sweden: Stordalen...
ATCGGGGCGCTGAATAAGCCCAGCGCCCCAGCATTTCACTAAGGCTTGTCGGGTTTCACCGCCCGTGATTGTGAAATGCAAATGCAGGTCGAAAGAGGCTTATGTCAATCGAAATTTACAATTCGAAATCCGCATGCGCCCTCAAAGTCGAGGCGCGACATGGCAACCGCTAAGAAGAAGAGCAGAAATCCTGACGGCAGCCCGGTGATGGGCACGATCACCAAGCCGGAGGTGTCCAATGGGTAAGGTAGAAGAACTCAAGGCACTGATGAAGCAGCGTCGCGAGGACGGTGAGGAAGAACACTCCCTGCCGCGCAAGATCGTGGAGTCCGAGTTGTATGACGGCAAGCCCACGGCTCGCTTTCTGCTCAACCAGATCGCGGTCATGTCCATGAAGGACGAGAACGCGAACTATCCTGAGGATGCGCCCAAGTACTACCCGGACGGCGTCACACCGTGGGAGAAGACTGGGTGGTGCTGGTTGTCACAGCATACCCTAGCCCTCCGCGTTGGACTGCTCTCCGAGCGGCAGGTCATCCGCCTGATAGACCAGTTCAAGGAAGCAGGCGTTGTCCTCACCCGCGAATGGATAGACGACCACATGACCCCGCACACCGAGTACAAGGTGGTGGAGTCCGTGGTGGACGCCTTCCAGCGTCCCAGCCAGAAACGTGGAGTAGACCGCCCGGTGCGAGCCAAGCGGGACTACAAAGCGTATGAAAACAAGGGCGGGTTCAAGAAGGGCTACGATGCTCGCCGAGCCAACATGGTGGGGGTGGGGCATGAACTTGACGCCTAAAATGAACTGCGTGGGGCTAGTGACATCTCACACAGTACCTAGTGACATCTCACGCAGTACCCTAGTGACATGTGACGCAGTACCTTATGACATCTCACGCAGTCCCCTTATGACATCTCACGCAGTACCTAGTGACATCTCACGCAGTTGGGACTGCGTCAGATGGCAGTATACGAAGTTCTTTACGAAGTCTTTCACAGAGTTGGTTCACGGAGTCTTTGCACGAAGACCTTCACGCAGACCTGCACCTAGTGGCGACCTGCGGTCGCGACTAGCACCAGCGTGTGTAAGTCAAAGCGGAACCAAAGCAGGTGTGTTCGCATGAGAACCACTGGCATAGCTCTCGCTGCTGACCTAGTACCCAAGGGGTCTCTCGCCGAAGAAGCGAAGCAACGGCAACAGCAAAAACAAGAACGCGTAGCCCTAGCCGCCGAGAAGCGTCAGGCTGCCTACGACAACGCACCCAACACGGTGTGCTACGCGGAGACGGCGTTCAAGGACTGGCAGCCGGGGATGAAGGTTCCGAAGTGCAACGTATGCCGTGGGCTGCTGCATCCGGGGGAGCACCACAACTGCCAAGGCTTCCGCCCGCGCTACCGCACTAGCCCACGTCCTACCCGTGAGGAGCGCATGGAGATGCGCAAGGCTGGGTGGGATGACTGGGATGATGACCAGTATGATCCCACTACGCCCGATGAGACCACCAACAACCTCCGCATGCGCCACGAGGCTGAGACGGGCGAGACATACGACCAAGTGGTGATCGAGGGCATGACCGAGGAGGACTACCTGATGGAGAAGTTCGGCTACATCCCCAGCTTCGAGGATTTTGAGGAATGACAATCGAAGAAGCATTCAAGCATTATCGGGAGCACGGCTTCCCGCACCACAGGCTCTCCCCGCACGCCGATGGTGGGAAGATATTGTCTTTTAATTGAAAGACCATGCTCCTCTTCCGGTCGGAGGAGATGGTGGAACCGCATGTGATGTGCGACGCAGAGGAATCGACGCAGATGGTATGGCAAGACACGCAGGCAATGCTTTGGTTCGCGGATCGCTGGTTGTGGTTCCCCGGCGCACAGATCGGCGCGGACTCGGAATTCGAATGGCGTGACAACAGGGTTTACCTGCTGGAACCCGATGGCAGCGCCGTGAAGGGCATCGTCTTCGTGGGCGAGATTGCCCCGGATTGACACCTCGAAGGGTATCTCTTCCGCGAGACCGCAGGCTGTTGGCTAGGGACGCCGCCCCGGTTCCATACTTATGAAAGATCACGACTGCTGCTACTACCAATGTCCCCAAGAGGGTGTCGTCCACGTCGGCATCAATGGCGGCGACTCGCACTGGATTTGCTGGCGGCACCTTAACCGCTGGAACCAAACTCGCGCACGCCTCATCAGTGATGGCGGCGGATGCGCCATGCAGGAACTCGGAGAACTGCTGTGCGCCGCGTGCTGGCACGAAGTCTCGAAGCGGACTTGATTAGCTAACAGCGCGTAACCACTATCTCATTGTTGCCTTCCGGGCTTGCTCGCTATCCGCCGACCATCTGGGTCATGCCCTCGAACAATTCGGGGGTTTCCACCGCAATCAGGGAGAGCTTCGCCCCCAAGCGCCCCACGGTCTCGTAGAACTCGTGGACGAGGTGGTCGTTCGATTTGACCACGCTATGCGCAAGTTCATGGAGCATCAGTTCGATGTTCTCTTGCCAGTCGTCCACTGAGTGCTTCGCGAGATTGACGGTGATCCGAGTCTCCGCGTGATCTGTGCATCCCTGCACCATCTCCTTGTCGCGGATGTACTCGACGGTGACCTCATGCCCGACCAGCGACGGCGAGACTCGCTCAACGAAGGTCGCATACGCCAACATCTCCGGCGTCCACTCGTCGCGGCTGTAGGTCTTGTCGGGCACCTTGCTGCCGTGATTCGTCGGAAAGAGTTTCCCGGCAGCCTCAATGGCTCCCGCACGCTTCGCGTTCTCCCACTCGCCAGCGCTCATGCTGCCGCCTGTCACAAGCGTCCAGTTGTTGGACACAGCCTCGCGGTTCGATCCGATGTCGCTTGGGTCATAGCCGACGCGGTTCTCGCCGAAGCGCAGGTCAAGCACTGTCTTGATCGCATCGTCACTGCATCGTGGATCGCTCGCCGCCTTCCGCACCCAGTCCTCGTTGGCGTCCTCTTTCTCGATCATGTCCTGCGAGTGATTCAATAGTTCGACATAGATGGTCTTCAGGTACGCGGGCGTGACGTTGTCTCGGTCGATGTTGAGCGGCACCTTCTGCCCGACGCTCACGTGGTACTTCGCCTTGATCTCCACAACCGGGATGCCCATCTCGTAGAGCATCGGTGTCTCGCCGGGAAGCACTCGGTAGATGCTGAGCGTCGTCTGGCGCTCGGTAGGGCGCAAATTGCCCTCCGCGTCGCTCTTCACCGTAGGTAGCGTCGCTTTCCATGTGCGGAGCGGCTGGCGAATGGCAATCTCATTTCCGTTGAAGAACGTCGGCACTGGGGTGATCAGCCTCAGCACGGCTGCGCACATCTGCTCCCACTCGGAAACCTTCAGCCTCATGGAGCCAAGAAACTCGGAACCGCGTTCCCGCTTGACGTTCCCGCTGCGGCGACGACCGTTCTCGTCAAACGTGACGCGCCCGGTGGTTGTGGTGATCGCCGCCTCGTCGCAGAGGGCGAGCACGAACTTCTCGCCGAGGTTGAAAGCCCCTCGCTTTTCGGGATCGGCTTTCTTGTACGACTCCGCGAACATCGTGTAGGAGTCGGTCAGGTCGCGGAAGCCTTCCGGTGAATCGTCGGTCACCACTAGTTCCGACCTGCCGTTCACCGGGCGCGTGAGCGTGACCTCCACCTTGTTCACGTTCTCGTCCCAAGCGTTCTGCACGAGTTCGTAGACCGCAAGTTCCTTGCCCCGGCGCTCCAGTATCTTCCTCAGCCCGTCCATGTCAACGTCTACCCAGTCGCGTCTTCCAGCCATGCCGCCTCCTCGTTAGGTTCTTTCGTTCACTTGCTGCAAAGTGCTCCACTCACTCTCTTCATTGTAGAAACCGGATTTCGCGAGTTTTCAAAATCCGGGTGAGAGAGTGTCAACTGTCGCGGGGCAGAAGCATGTTTCCGGCGCACTTGACACGCGTTCAGTCCAACATCCATGCGGGGCTAACTGCCGAATTTCGGGCGTCGCACCCGCATAAACACTGGCGCGAAAAAAAATCTTGCTGCCGAATTCGTCTCGCCCTCGGTCACGACGGCAATGCAACGTCCCGCCTCCTCTTCCGTGAAGTCGTTCTTCACGATGCCATTCCGCAGTTGGTGCCTGCGCTTCCTCAATCGGGTAGAGTTCCATTATTCTTTCTCCTTGTCTCCGTTCGTCGGGAACGGGATGTTCGGCTGCGAGCCGTTCGGTTCTTTCACGTCACCCACGACTAGCTTGCCCTTCTTGCGCACGGTGCCGTACTTCGGGTTGCCGCGCACGTGGGGCGGCACGATAATGCGACCGACCGTCTTGCCGGGAACCGCCTTGTGTCCGAACAGCCCCGTGCCCGCGATGGGGTTGCCGATTACGTTCATGTAGTGCCCCTTGACCCTGTGCAGACCGACGTGGCGCTCGACGCCGTTGCCGCTCCCGTTGTGGTTGCCGTTCTTCATTCTTTGGAGGAACGGCTCGAACTTTATGATGGTCGGGCTGCTTTTCTCCTTGGCGGGCGGCGGCGCTCCCCCTTTGCCCTTGCCGTGGCAGTGCTTCCACTTAATGCCGCTGCCGCAGAAGCACGGCTGGTTACGGCTGGTGCTCGGCGGCGTTTGCTGGGTGGTCTGCATCGGCACGTCCTCGCGCCGCCAGTTGAGCATTTCGATGACGGAGCGCGTGACCTCAGCGGCTTCCTTCATGCCACGGTCGTTCTCCGGCGTGGCATGCGACGAGGAATGCCTGAAGTTGTAGCTCGCGAACATCCATGTGTCCGGCGATGGCAGCAACTCGAAAGCGTCAACGATGGCGTGGATTCCGCCGTTGCCCGCGAGGGAATCGAATACCATCGTGGTCACGTACTTGTGGTTCTCAAGGTCGTAGCGCACGATGTAGCCGAGACGCTGCCCTGTCAACGAATACTTGTGCTCCAACCAGAATGCGTCCCACAGGCGAAGTATCGGCGCGGCGTTCGCGTGTTCGAGGAACTCGTTGCGCGTCTCGACCATCTCCGCGTTGCGCTTGTCGGCTGCCGGGTTGGACGCCTCAATTAGCGTCGGGTTGAGCGTCTCGAAGAGGTTGTCAACGTCGAAGATGGGCGTCGATTCCTCAAGCAGGTCTAGCTGCCGCTTCCACTCGTCTGCCTCGGCGTCCGTGGCGTCCGGCGACAGCTTGCGGATCGGCTTGTTCCGCACCTCGATTGCGTCGTCGTAAAACATTGTCTCCTCCCAGATGACTCATCAGCGACCGCTTCACGGTCGGACAGGCTGTCGCCCGTTTAGTCCTAGTTCACGCCCACGTCGCCAGTGAGACCCCTTGGCGGTTGAGTGCGGTCGATGCCGTCTTCGACAAACTCTGTGAAGCTGTCTCCGAAGGTTCCGCCGCGCATGTAGATTTGCTGCGCCGACTCCAGCAGGTCTGACCAATCGCTGTCGTAGAACCGCTGCGGTTCGACGCCGAACACCGTGCAGACGTTCATGCTCACGTTCGCGGCGACGATACCTTTGAGCGTCTCCGTGCCGTGCAGGATTGCTTTGTTGGGAGCGAATATCACGACGGGTATCCCCTCGGTGTAGGCGTACAGCGCCTTGAACAACTCGTGCGCCGCGTTGATGTCTAGATCGAGGACTTGGACGTTGCCGTCCTCGCCTTCGACCTGCGCAATGACTCGCTTCTTCATTAGTTGACTCCCACAGTGCCCGTCAGTCCGGCGAGCGCCTCGTTGATCGCCTCGCTCGCCTCGTCCGCGCTGGACTGCGCCGCCAGCATCTCGTTGGCGTGGCTGAGGAGGAGCGCCGCGTAGCGCGGGTCGTTCTTGCCCCTGCGCTTCAGAGACTCAAGGTACAAGTGCGCGAACTCCGTGTCGCCGAGAACGCCGATGCACTCGTCCTCTTCCTGCGCGACCGTGCCGTCCAGCGCAGTCACGAACGCCATCACTGCGGAGTGCAGGCGTCCGAAGTCCTTGCCAGCCTTCCGCGCCTCTTCCTCCAGCAGCATCGCCAAGTGCGCGACTTTCTCGGCTTGGTGAGTGTCCTCGCCGCTGTAGGCTTTCCGCAGCAACTCGGACAGGTGCTCGTTGACCTTGGCGTCGGCTGGAACCTTCAAGTCCGACAGCTTCATCATCTTGGTCTTTGTCTTCACTTTGTTCCTCCCTTGGGTTGCCGATCCGCTCGGCTCTGCGGTCGCCCCTGACGGGCGCTTACTTCACACGCTTGCGATTGAGAGCGCTCAATGTTTGGCGACGGGCACCGCCGTTTCCACTGCCCTGCGAATCGGCTCCAGCATTCGGCGTCCCAAGGCGCGTCCCAGCCCATTGCGTGCGTGCATGACTAAGATCGGGCGCTCGCCCTGCATCTGGCGGATGAGTTGCTCTGGCGGGCGGTACCAGAATCCCGTGCCGCACACGAGCGCGTCGGTCGCCATCCCCGTATGCCCGAAACTGTGCAGATACTCGATTGCCAGCTTGATTGCCGCCGTGCAGCCGTCCTCGCATCCGCTCACGGGGACTACGTTGACCTGCCGCTCGCCATCGAACTCGATGGCGACCATGTAGTTGTTGGCAGGTTTCCCCGGCAGCAGTGCCGCCTGCGCCATCAGCCTGCCCTTCAGTTCCATCAAATCGTTCATTGTTTTTTCTCCGTGAATCCCTCAACCGATCCGCTCGGCTTTGCGTCCGCCCCGGTCGGGCGCTTACTTCACGCTTTTTTGTTCCAGCAACCGAGCAACAACCGCGCTCGGAATCCTGAGGACGCGATACTGCCGCTTGCCGCGAGTCGCCTCGCGTTTTCCGAGGTCGATAACTCCCGGTTCATTCGCGAACAGGCGGCGCACTGTGTCTTTGCTCACCCCCAGCATTTCCGCCACTTCTGCCACTGTTCTGAATTGCTCGTTCATGTTGCGATTCTGACAGTCAAATCGCGCTACGTACTGCGCTAAGGCGCAATTTCCCAGCGTTTTTCGCAATGTTTGTAAATCCTCCGCCATCGTGCTGATTCTGCCAGCTAGGGTGCAGCCGGGTACTGCGCCAAGGCGCAATTAGAAAGACTTCCTGCAATTCGTCGTATTTGCTTCCCAATCGTGCTAATTGTGCCGAATCGGCGGCGGAAAATAATGCGCTTTGGCGCAATCGTTTTTCGGAGGGACGTTAGGGCGAAACTACAGAAGAATCAATGAGGTTGTGTAGCGGCTGGACATAACTGCTCGGCAACTTTGCTGATCCTGCCAGTCAGGACAGGGCACGGTGACGCGCTTTGGCACAATCGCCTCTTGTTGAATAAGGCACGCGGAAAGCTACAGGAGGATCAACCAAGGCGCAGGCGGGCTGCGTAGTTAGAAGCCAAAAAACCAGCGGGCGATCTGGGAGGTTCCCACGGATTGAATATCACAGCCAAGGTCTTGAGTGATTTTGTCCTTGAGAGTGCGAATTATGTTATCGACTGTGCGCTCACTCATGTGCGTCAGGCTTGCGATCTCTTTCTGTCCCAGACCTTCGACTGTGAAATATGCGACAAGCCATTCGTGATCATCGAGCTGTTTGTGTCGTTCCCTTACTGTTGCATAGGCGGCGGTACCCATCATCCTTTCCTTCGCGGTACCCCAGAACTCTCCATGGCGGCTTGGAAACTCGTCGGGATTCTTGAGCCACTCGTGGATCAGTTGGAGGTCTTTCTGGCTCAGTCCGCCGTGCTTAGCCCAATTCCTTAGCAATTGCCTCTCCTGCTCCGAGCCAGCAGGCGCAAGCCAGTTCCTCTCATGAAACGTTCGTGTCAGTTCGTGAAGTGCTCCTTTTTCCTTTCTCGTTAACGGCTGTCGCACAGAGCCACGCGACTCATGGTCATCCGTCGAGAAAAGCGGAGCTTCAGTTTCGGATCGGCTCGGCGGTGACGACTTGTGGGCTGTTGGTTTCCTTTGCACGACTCCAGCTTAGGGTGACTCGCGGTGATTTGCATAGCACGCTCACTGGCAGGGTTTCTTGTTAGTAAACGGTACCTAGTAGCCCCAGATTCGTTACCAGCGCATCCAACGAGAGCTTGGCTGCGTGAGCGTGCGGAGCGCCAGAGTGATTCCCGATCTGCCATAATCTCCTGCATGTGCGGTCGCTATAGGCTGTCTCGGAGAAAGCAGATCTTCGAGGAACACTTCGATACCGCCCCTTGGGATGATGATTGGAACCCGCGCTACAACATCGCGCCTACGCAGCCAATCCCGGTGATCCGGCAGCATCCTAAAGAGCCGATCCGGCAGGTCTCATTGATGAAGTGGGGTTTGGTTCCGAGTTGGGCGAAGGACACGTCCGGCGCAGCGAGGATGATCAACGCCAGATCGGAAACAGCCGCTATGAAGCCCGCGTTCCGCGATCCGTTGAAGTGTCGGCGTTGCTTGATTCCGGCTGATGCTTTTTATGAGTGGAAGAGAAACGGAACATCGAAGCAACCGTACTGCTTTGAAGTCAACGGTGGAGAGTTGTTCGCATTCGCGGGACTGTGGGATCGCTGGAAAGACCCGACTAGTGACTGGATCAAGACCTGCTCGATCCTCACCACAACTCCAAATGCAGTGACCCGGAACGTTCATGATCGCATGCCAGCCATCCTCGATCCAGAGAGCTACGGTCTGTGGCTCGATCCGGGCATGACCGATGCGCAAGTTGTCTCCGAACTGCTGAAGCCTTATGATGCCCGGCTGATGCGATGCTATACGATCAGCACGCGGATCAATCACGTGGCGAATGACGACGAGGAATGTTCGCGTCCTGTGGAGTGGGTGCAGGCTCAGAATTCTCTTTTCTCGTAACTCCACGAACGCTCGTTCGGTCAGTTATTGGCAGTAGAATTGAATCATGTCAGTCTGCATCTACTGCCGGGAACCGTTGCCAAATTCCGTTCCCCCAGAGCACGTGATTCCTGAATCGTTCGGAATGTTTGATGACAATCTCACGCTGCACTGCGTGTGCGAATCGTGCAACCGATTCTTCGGAGGTACCCTCGAATGGACGCTCCAGCGGTACAGCATCGAGGGGGTTCTGCGGCTCCAACATGGTCTCGCGGACGGGACTCTCGGCGGGTTCAACTCACTGGAGTTCAAGGTTGCGGACGAAGGAGCGTGGAAGGGAGTACGAGTCAAAATAAAAGGGGACAGACGGCGGAAGACGGTGCAGGCGGTTCTGATCCCGCAGGTGGGTGCCCGTCGCAATGCCACAGATGAGTGGGAATGGTACACACCGAAGGAAATTACGCCCGAATTTGCCCGAAAATACCCAAAGGGCAGCAGCAGCGAGATTCAGGTGGTCGGCTCCAGCCTGAAGGAGCAGCAGGGTTTGATAAGGATTCTCAAGAAGAATGGCGTGGACTTCAATCCGAAGCGCCAGATGACGCTGCCCTTCGGCTCCGATGGCAAGGTTGGAACGAACCTTGTCGCCCTATTCTCGGAACAAATTCAACGCTGCATCGCCAAGATCGCTTTCAATTACCTCGCAAAGGTCAAGGGCACTGAGTTCGTTTTGCGCTCAGACTTTGACGACATTCGGGCGTATATCCGATACGGAACAAAGCCTCGCGTGAAAGTGGTTCGCCCGCTGAGAGGCTCCTTCTTGTTGGAGGAACGACACGGGCAGGTCGTGACGCGAGGGCACATCCTCCGCGTTGACTGGTCGGTTGACAAGCAATCCATAGTGGCTCAGATCGCTTTGTTCAACGCGATGAAATACACAGTTGTGCTTTGCAATCGCTACAGTGGGATTTGGACACACGACTTGGCTCAGGGGCACCACTTCGATCTGGACAATCATCGGATCGAACCCTTGCAGCGAACTGGGCTGGCTATTCCGGTCATGCTTGTCCCGCCCCGAATCGCTCCCATCACAGGAAGCAGGGCGCAGCGGAATCGGCGTGTTGTTTGAACGCTGCACGAGAGTTCAAGCGGGCTTTGGCATGCTGGCTATTTCAGCGTGTTCAGCAGCGCATTGCATCGTGAACACCTCCTCGCAGATCAAGCACCTGCACAGGCAGTGCTCAATCGCACGCTATTCCAAGACTCGTTGGTACTTGCACGCCACGCTACAAATTTGTTCTTTTCCTCTGCGCCTCCGACCAGCCATATGTGCGTTATCTCTTCGGGAAGATTCGGGAAGGTAGAGGGAGGTTCAAAATCCGTGAGGGCGACCCAAGGCAAGCCGTTCATGGGGTCGATGTAAACAACGAGATGGCGTTCGGATGTTCTTGCGGCACCAAGTTTCTTCCTATTGTCCTGCTTCCATGCCTCTTTCTCACCAGCCTCTATCGCAACGCTTGCGCCAACCGCGCCGCCTCCGCTGGGGAGTGCGATGCGTATCATCGGGGTCACCAGTGTGGGTATGACCGAGCCGCTCATGACGTTGAGGTCACGGCAAACATTCTGAACGCACTCTTGATTCCAGTTACGCACGCACGAGAATGTGTCTATTCCCTCTTTTTCCAATCTGGAGAGACGCTCGTCAGCCGCCGCTCGAATCCTGTCGATCCGTGCCCCCTTAGCGGGAAAGATCAACCAACTCTTTTTGCACTTGGTCACCCGAACAGACGAACCGCCTTTCTTCTCGTCGCGAATCGCAGCAATCGTCTGTAGTTGTTCTTGGTCTGCCGACGCTGTCACCTCCACGGCTGCGGTCGCTCCGCTGAGGTAACGCAGTTCAAAATCGCATTCGCCATGCGACTGCTCAAGTTGGTAAATCATCGTGCCGGGGATGACGTTCTCAAGCACGAGCTTTGCGACTGCTTCAGCATGGTTCATTTCGGAATTTCGGTGCAGCATTTGTAGGCTCTTTCTTGGGCACAGTCTGCGGAGGTTAGCTCTCGATTTCGCCTAGTCTGAGCACTGGGGATTCGTGTCGGCAACAAACGCCATATCGCTGCCAATGCCTAAACCACGGACTATAAGCGAGCCTGTCATCGTGCCTTCGATTTGCAGCAGAGATATCGTTTGCGCTGAGTGGTCTAATGTCCGGCGCTTCGAACATTTCCTGTAGCTGCTCGATGTCGTCAATAATGCGTTCAACGTCCATTCGCCAACAGTATAGCTAAACGGGCTTAGCAGCCCGACCAGCCGGAGCGTGCATCGGTGCCTTCGGCTTTATCTGTCTTTGCTCGCGAGCTTGCGGCTGCGGCCAGCCTTGATCCGTGCATCCCGCGTCCTGCCGTCGATGCCGCCCTTGTTCCAGAGTGTCGAGCGGCACTGCTTCGACGGGCAGTTCGGCGGGTTCTCGGTCTCCGGTATCCACCTGTGCCCGCAGACGTCGCACACGGCAACCCGCATTGTCTTCCAGCCCATGCAGCCATTATATCGTATTCTGCCCTAAGGACATAATAGTCTTGACATCTGGGGCGAGTACCTCGATAATATGTCCTATGGACAGAATGCAATCGGGTCGCTCAAAAGCAGCCATCTATGTCCGCGTCAGCACCGCCGACCAGCACGTCGAGTCACAGCTTTACGATCTCCGCGAGCTTGCTGTGCAGCGTGGCTTGGAGGTCGTGCAGGAGTATCGAGACAGTGGCGTCTCAGGAAAAAGAGCGAGGCGTCCGGGTCTGGATGCCCTCATCGCGGATGCACGGCATAAGAGATTCTCTGTGGTTCTCGTTGCTGCGTTCGACCGAGTCGCGAGAAGCGTCAAGCACTTCCTCCAAGTCATGGACGAATTCGACAGTCTCGGCATCGTTTTCATCTCCCGGCGAGAGAACGTGGATACCAGCGGGCCGATGGGGCGACTGTTTCTGACCCTAATTGGTTCAATCGCCGAACTTGAATCAGACTTGATCCGTGAACGCGTTCTCGCCGGGATGCGGAGGGCGAGACTCGATGGCGTGCGGATCGGACGCCTGCCGATGAACATTGACCGGGCAGCCATAGTGCGCGACCGAGTCAACGGGATGACGTTGACCGCCGTCTCCAAGAAGTGGGGTATATCCCGCAGCCTCGTTTGCAAACTGGTAAATAGATCACGGGCTGGTGATGAAGGCTCCGTATCGCCGCCACCCAGTGTTGTTGATTCCGTTCAAGTTATGGCGTCGAGTGCAGCGGTGGCACGGTGGTGACGAACTTATACCTTCGTGACTCATTGATCGACATGACTGCTGACGAAACAACTCGGCGAGAGACGCGCTCCGTACGCAGCGACAGGGTCGGGAAGGTCTTCATTGTCGTCGGTCAGAACTTGCGCCAGTGCTTGGTCTGTGAAGGTGTGTTCACGCGGCAAGCCTCCCGTGAACACGCCGAGGTGGCTTGCCACTGCATTCAGAGCGTTAAGGCTGTTTGAAGACAAATAAGCAGTCGCAAGGAGGAAACATGTCACTCAAGAAAGACTTCGTTCGCGACGGGAAGCGCCGCATCATCGCATCCATCACAAGCGGCTTCGACGACACCTCTGCGGTTGTCCGTGACGAGAAGAACCAAATCACGGGACGCACCAGCGAGAGGTTCCGCACCACTCGTGACAACCACGGCGATCTAGTCTCAAGCAATTCGCCCGACCCCGGTCTCGTGATCGGAAGGGGCAAGCAGCGTTGAGACCGACAAAGGTCTACATCCCGAAACAGCCGATGCGGGTCACGAGCGAGGGAGTCAAACACCTGTCGTCGCTCCCGCAGTTCTTCGGCATAGACGACGAGACCCTGATCCGGCTCGCTAAGCGCAGGACAAAGCTGTACGTGCCTGATCGCTGGGTCGCCGTCGCCCTGATCCGTGGCAATCGCATACCGATCCCGGTTCCCGGTGGGAAAGCGCGACCACGCTGGCAATCGAAGGAAGCCACGGCTCCCGCGAAGCTGAGACTGATCCAAGGAGGACGGATTGTCAGCTAAACCAGTCGCCATCCCGCCGCCGACCGAAACAATCGAGTGCCCACTGTGTTCGGGCGCGGGCAGGCTGAAGCGTACCGAAATCTTGGATCGCCTCGGCGTCAAGGATTTCGCCCGTGTCGCCCAGTTGTCCGCCGAGGAAGCCTTCCGCCTGCTTCAGAATAAGCACGACCGTGAGCATCAGACAGCATGGTCGCGTTTCGAAAGCGAAATGGCGAAGCGAACTGCCGAGATCAGGGAACGCTTCAAGGACGAACTGCGCAGCGCCCAATCCGAAAGGGACGACCTCACCCGGCGAGTCGAAGATTGCTTGCGCGAACTCGCGGACATTCGAGAGCGAAATCAATCACTAGAATCAGAGTTATCCAAGGTCGCCCGCGTCGGCAAGCGTGAAGAGATGGACTTTGCCGATGAGGCACGGACATGGGCTGGAATTTGCATCAGCGAAAAGCTGCCTCGCAACGGCGACTTCATCCTTTCCTTCCGCGCTCCGAACGGCGACCCCACCGAGCCGAAAATCCTGATCGACAACAAGGACAAGTCGGTCATTGCCGAGAGCGACATCGACAAGATCGTTCGCGACGCACGGGAACGCTCCATCGGAGTCGCGGCATTGGTCGCCCGCGAGGAGAGTCAGCTTCGTCAGGTTGACCGAGAGGCGCGGTGGAGACGCACGGACGGAATCTGGCTGCTAAGGACGACTCGGCAGTGGATCGTTCGCGATCTCGACCTGCTACGCCCCATCTTCGAGAGGATGCGAGTTGAAGGGTTCGACCTGCTGGAGCGGAATGCGATGCTCGCGGAGGAATTGCGCCGGACATTCCCTGAGATCGACCGCATCGAGAAGGAACTAGGCAAGGCGTCGAAGGCGATCCAATCTGTGTCGGCGTTGGTCGTGCGCTACAAGGAGCGGCTGCGGGAACTCTGCGACTCTTCCGCGTGTCGCGGATCAGCGACCGCCCCAGAACGGGACGGCAGTATGCCTAGTGCTTCGCAATACCAACTGGAGGGAAACGGACGATGATTAGCGCGATTTGTCGTCACCTGTTATCGCTCGGGGTCTACACCCTGATTTTCGTTCCCTTGCTGACAGTGTTCCCCATCTTCAGCTTGGCTACGCCTTTCATCATTTGGTTGCACCCCTCCGGTTACAACTACCTGTTCGCGGAAGTGGCTTTCTGGGGCGGCCCGTGGGGATGCGCCTTCTGGATGATTTTTTCTAGCCCAGTAGCTCAAAGCAGGCGGCTGTGGAAGAAAGCCGGGTATTCAGTCCATGAATGGCGTGAAGACCATGGTGGCTACTTGCACACGCTATCAAGTTCAGTCGGCTGGATGTTCTTCGCTCTTTTCTTTTCGATGTTCGCCGAGCTTGTGCTCTTCTTCGTGGTTTGGAAATTCGATCTCGGTGGACTTTTGTTCGTCAGTGTTCTCCCTTTCTGCACTTTCTCGCCAATCGTTGTCTCGTGGCTGCGCGGCAGAGAAGTGTAGCGAAAATGGCGTGGCAGCAGGAGGACGATTGATGGACTATGTTCATGTTTTCGTACTGCGGACGTTGTGTTTTGACGAACACGGCGAGATCAAAAGCCGAAACGTTGCTGTAACCTTCGATATGTTCGAAGCGGAAGACCATAGAAACAAGGGCGTGGAGAACGGCTACGACACGTTTGTTGTGCCCGGTGACTGGCGCGAGGAGCAATGAGAGAACTCGCCAAAGCATTTCTCGCGCAGGGCAAGACGGTCAGGGCGGCAGCGCTGATGTTGAACCTGATCAAGACGGAGCCGACACCGGAGAACCTGAGCTTGTTGGCGGATATTTACATGGAGCAGGGATTGTTTGATGATGCGAAAGCGTTGTACTTGCGCGTCGTGAAAACGGAGTTGAATGAAACCCCAATGCACGGGGAGGTGTTGCAGTGAGTTTCAGAATCAGCAAATCAAAGTTCGTTGCAGGGTGCCAATGCTTGAAAAGGCTCTATTTTCAGGTTCACCAGCCAGAACTGGCTGCTGAGCCTGACGACTCCGGCGAGGCGATCATTGAGCAGGGACGCGAAGTCGGTATGCTCGCCCGTCAGCTTTTTCCGGGCGGCGTCGAGGTTGGCTCTATGAGGCTGGATCAAGCGATTCGCGCAACAAGGGAGCTAATGGCAAATCCCGAAGTCCCTACGATCTTTGAAGGCGTGTTTGAAGGCGATGGAGTCATCGTTCGAGTTGATGCCCTGCAACGTCGCAAAGAGAATCACTGGCGTCTTGTAGAGGTAAAGTCCACCAGCGATTTGCGAGACCACCATGTCGAAGACTTGGGTATTCAAAGCTACGTGCTCTCTTTCTCCGGCGTAAAACTAGCTTCGGTCTGGCTGGCTCACATCAATCGAGACTACGTTCTCAACGGAACGACAGTTGATCCTCGGCAGTTCTTTTTATTTAGGAACCTGACGGATAGAGTGAAGAACCTGCGACCTGAACTGGTGATTCGTCTTCGCTCACAGATGAACGTGCTTGCGATGCCAACTCCTCCCGAAGTTCCTGTAGGGCCGCACTGCGTAAATCCCGTCGTCTGCGAGTTCTTCCAGCACTGCAATCAACCCCTGCCAGAAGACCACATTGGCTACCTTCCACGGCTCCATGCGAGCGCAGCGGAACAGCTTGAGGAAATGGGCGTCGAGTCCATCCACCAGATACCTGCTGATTTCGAGTTAAGCGAGTTCCAGCGTCGTGTCTGTACGGCAATGCAAACAGGGCAGCAGTGGTTCAGCGCAGAACTAAAGACGGAGCTTGAATCTCTTAGATACCCGCTCTACTTCATGGATTTTGAGACTATCAATCCAGCGATCCCACGCTTTTCCGGCATGCGCCCCTACGATCATTTGCCCATTCAGTGGTCTGTGCATGTGCAGCGCCAGCCGGAGAGTCCTACAGAGCATTTCGATTTCTTGGCTCTGGACAGCGGCGATCCTCGGACTGCGTTCATCGCCTCGCTGTGCGAGGCTTTAGGGGAGGACAACGGAAGCATTGTCGTGTACAACGAACAGTTCGAATCACAACGCCTTTGGGAGCTTGCGGGATGGCTTCCCGGTTACACCGACCGCATTAGAGACATTCAGCCCCGTCTGTGGGACTTGCTTCCAGTGGTGCGAAATCACGTGTACCATCCAGCTTTCGGCGGCTCATTTTCCCTGAAGGCGGTTCTTCCTGCTCTCGTGCCCGAAATGACCTATGAAGGGATGGAAGTCCCGAATGGGCAGGCTGCTGGGCTTGCATGGCAGTCGATGATCAGCAAGGGCTTAACTGACTCGGAACGCCAAGCAAAACGAAAGGCGCTGCTAGAGTATTGCGGGCAGGACACGCTGGCTTTGGTTAAGCTCCTTGAAGCGCTTAGGACAGCCTCAGGAAGTCAGGCTTAATCCGCGTAATCACACCTCATCGGCACTGACGACCACCGCGAAGGACGTTCCAAGTGCTTCAAAATGCTTTTGACCACAGCGAACCTTATCCGCTTCGGTCGTGCGGAGCTTGAGAAAATCTTTTGTGCTTTTCGTCTCTCTGACCAAATAAAGAGTTACTTCGTTGTGCTTGAGAATTGCCCAGTCTGGGTTGTACTTGCCGATAGGAGTCTCGACTTGAAACCAGCGTGGTAGTTTGACGAAGAGTTTGATGTCCTCTCTGGCATCGAGCTTTTGCGCGAATTCTCGTTCGACCTGAGAGTCGTAAACGATGTATTCGTAAATCGAATGATCCACTTGCAGCGCCGTCAAATAGTTAATCAATTCCTCGTTCTTGAATAGCTCCTGACGCCATTCGAACTCCGGCTCAGTCGTCGGTATGCGCTCGTACTTAATCCCATCCACAATCAACTGATGCAATTCGGACTTCAGGATCGCCGCAACCGAGTCCATGAACCTCTGGGGATTCACGAAGAACTCAGACAATCGCCCAGATTCCTTGAGGATTCGCACAAGCGTCGAACGTGTAAGCTCCGTCTCGCTCTGCAAGTAAGCGAGGACGTCCGGCAGCGAGCCACGGTACAGAATGGTCTCTGTCTTCGCAGCAACAGCATGCGCTTCCACGCCAGCGTTCGTGACTGAAAGCTCAGCAGTGGTGAAGTTCACTTTGGCAGCTTCAACCTTAGGCATCTTGCGAAGCGCCTGCACTGCCCGGTGGACTAGATCGTCCGTGGTGAATTCAACCTGATATGTGGTTCGCGGTCTAATGCGCTCCCACAACGATTCGAATTCGGGACTCAACTCAACGGCCTTTTTCAGCTTATTAAGACCCTCCTTCCGGTTATCTCGAATATGCCGCTCAAGCTGGTAGTTGCTCAGCACGTCTATGATTTGGCTTTCCAGCACCTTGTGTGCCTCCGGCAGATTCAGAGTGAATCCATCCTTTTTGGGATCGAATTTCGGCTGAATCTTTCCGTCAGCGGCAAGCATGCCGTTCGCAACAAGGGTGTTCCAAATCTCGCCAGCCGCTTCCTTCCCAACTGGCTGTTCCTTGCCATCTACAACTTGAGCCATCTTGATGAAGGCTTGTATCGGAACTTTGCCAAACGTGACCCCGCAATCATCCTCGTACTCGGTCTGGAGCTTGCGGGCAAAATCGTCGTAGCTCTCATTAGCGACTACAAACAGTTTGTTCACTGATTCATCAAAAACGCGAACTCCGTCCTGATTCACTGGCAGACGAAGACCCCGACCGATTTCCTGCCGCTTCTTCATAGCGCTCTGTGTTTCGTTGAGCGTGCATATCTGAAACACATTAGGACTGTCCCAGCCTTCTCTCAGCGCCGAATGGCTGAAAATGAATCGTAGAGGCTCATCCGTAGAAAGAAGCCGCTCCTTGTCTTTCATGATCAGGCTGTATACGTCATCATCTGCCTGTGTGTCGCCCTTGGTGTCCTTCAAAATGCCTTTCTTGTCTTGTGCAAAGTAACCGTTGTGCAGGCTGTTGATAGGCAGTTTGAGCCATTCAAGCGAGCTAAACCGTGGCTCTTTCGCAAGTGTCCCCAGCGTTTCCTCGAACTCCTGCGCGAACTTGCCAGCTACAGGCTGACCTGCATCGTCGTAGCTGCGGTAATTAGCCACTCGGTCGATGAAGAAGAGGCTGAGAACTTTCAAGCCGAGGTTGCGCACCTGAAGCTCTTTCACTAAGTGCTTTTCTACGGTTTTTCGAATCTGGGCTTTCCATACGTCCTCTCTCATCCCGCCGTTTTCTTCGCCCAGCCTCAGGGTCAAACCGTTATTGAACTTTACAAACTCTGCGCCCGGACTACCATCGATCTCCGTGACCACGAATCCATCTTTGTACTGCGCCCGGTTCTGAGATATTTCGTAAAGGTCGTGCTCATTCTTGACCGTGACGGACTTTTCTCTTGCGCCGTTTGGGGTCTGCACCTGAATTCGCAGCTTGGCTTTGATGCCGTTCTTGATGTCGATCTTTTCCACGCGCACGAAGGCTTCGTTCATTGCACCTGACGTGATGGCGCTATCGACAATGATTTGCTTAACCAAGCGCAAGTCGAATGCTCGAATGGGATCAAGCCGATACACCAAGTTGTACGGGTTACGGTGAGTCGCGGAATACCGCAACGTGCAAAGCGGATTCAGAGCCTTGATTGCTTCTTGCGATTTTTCCGTCCTGTCCACGCTTTGCGGCTCATCAATGATCACAATAGGAGCAGTAGATTGAATGAACTCGATCGGGCGCACACCGTTCGTCTGATCGCGATCCTGATAGATCACGTTGCTCTTGTGTTCTTCGTCTGTTCCGGTGAAGTTCTTGCGGAAGGCGTCGATGTTAATGACGAGAATCTGAATAGTATTGCTGGATGCAAACTGCCGAAGTCGATTCGCTTTTTTGGCATCGTACACAAAGGACTCGAACTCGATGTTGTTGTATAGCGCCTTGAAGTGCTCCCGCGTAATTTCGATATTCTTGAGCACGCCTTCGCGGATCGCCACGCTCGGTACAACGATAATGAATTTCTTGAACCCATAGCGACGGGACAATTCGAAAATCGTCCGCAGATATACGTAGGTTTTCCCAGTCCCGGTTTCCATCTCGACCGAGAAGTGCGGGCAGTACCGGACAACTTCGCCGTCGCGAGATATCGCCCACGAGTCCAGAGTGGCGGCGGGATCGCTGATCTCGATTTCGTTTCGAACCTGAACACCCCGAACATTTCGCCGCAGATCGTCAGCACTGATCGTGATGCAATTTCCAACTCCGACCTCGGTTTGCGCATGCCCTGCAAACAGCCCGACCCCTCCTCGCTCCTGAATCACAGCGAATTCGGGTTGCTCTAGCGGTTGCCCGTCGAAGATGTCCACGACTGACGCAACCGCATCGAGTTGGTACTGCTGTTGGGCGTCAAACTGGATTTTCATTTCCTACACCGTTCTGAAGCTGGTGACGCCCTTAGCTTTCATGATCTGCACTGCATTTGTTTTTAGCTGGTCACTACCCGCAAACGCGTCGTCGAGAACGATCACACGCTCCGGCTTTCGTTCAGCCATATCCTTCATCAAATCGAGAGACAGGCTGTGATCGAGGCACATAAGCATTGCCCCATCAGCAACGCTATAGACAGCGTTCCCACAAATAGTGACTATTTCAAACTTGGTGTCCAGCCCGAACCCGCTCTTTATGAGTAATTCGAAAAGGATGTCGTCAGCAGAGCGGTCTGTCCGAACGTGGTGAGCATGAAGTTCTAGCTGCCTCGCGAATGCTTCTATATCAGACGTGTCAGTACCGCTGTTCCAAATGCTGAAGTTCGACTCGTCGAGCGTAAATGCTCGGAAACCAAGGTCGTGCTGAGCAGCAGCAAGAGGATTCTCGCCGTTGGTGGTATCCAGAGCTTTCTCAAAATAGCGTTTGCAACGCTCTCGGCAGACAGCCGCGAGATTGGGAATCGTTGCCGACTCGACTGGTTCGGGAAGTTGAACAAGAACGAAGCGACGGTTCCCTCCGTCTTCAATGTTTAGAGAGACAATCGCCTGTCCAGTCGTGCCAGACCCAGCGAAGAAGTCGAGGCAAATATCCTCCTCGTCCATCGCAAGTCGAGCGATCTGCTTTATCAATTCCACTGGCTTTGGCGTGACACCAGACACTTCAGGCACCAACGAAGCAAAGGTTTTTGTAGCCGAGTCCGTCGAAAACTCCGCACCCATCCAGATGGACTTTGGCTTCGACGTTCGTTCCTCTCCATCTCGTTCGAGGTACACGCGATAAGAAACATTCCAACGATCTTTGTTTTCGACCTTGGTAGCCTTCAGGTCGGCTAGATTGGCTTTGACCTTCTGCTGCCCCCATCTCCAACACCCATCAGTGCCGTCACTCTTCTTCGGAAACACTTCGACAGAAAAGCGATCATTCTTTTCGAGACTCACGTCACCCGTTTCTTGGTCAGCATAGATGGGAAAAAACAACTTGGGACGCGCAGCGCGAGTGTCTGCCCCGCCTCTCTTACGTAGGTCGCGCCACTGAAAAGGTATTCCGCTCTCAGCGGAATGACGGTATTCGGATTTCTGTTTTTCGCTAAGCGGCAACCCATTGGACTCGAAAAGAGGCTTGGCATAAACGAGAAGATACTCGTGCGCGGTCGCGATGTGCCTACGGTCATTTCGTCCCTTCAAGTTGTTAACAACCGCGATCTGCGCAACGAAGGACTCCTCGCCAAAAATCTCATTCATCAAGTTCTTGAGATTCGAGACCTCGTGGTCGTCGATGCTCACGAATATCGCTCCGTCATCACTCAGCAGATTGTTTGCGAGATAAAGACGTGGGTACATCATGTTCAACCATTTGGAATGAAACCTGCCATCCGCTTCAGTGTTCGTTGAGAATTTCCTACCTTCTGAGTCTACTTGCCCGGTGTATTCGAGATAGGTCTGTAGGCTCTCGGTGTAATCATCGGGATACACGAAATCGTTCCCGGTGTTGTAAGGCGGATCAATGTAGACCAATTTGACTCTTCCCAGATACGCCTTTTGCATCAGTTTCAGGACTTCAAGGTTGTCTCCTTCGATAATCACATTTTCCGTTGTGTCGAAGTTCACACTCTCTTCGCGGCAGGGCAGTAGCGTCCCCATAGTTGGGCGCTGAATTGCCTTGAAGCAATCCGCCTTGCCGGGCCAACTCATTCCGTAACGTTCCTTGCCCGGATCGACAGTTTCCCCAAGCGCACGCTTCAAACGGTCAAAATCAATCTTGCCGCCCTCGGTGCTAACTTCCGGAAAGAGACGGGCAATTTCCGCCTGCTTGTCGCTAACGATCTCATGAGACCGCAAATCTAGACGTTCAGGCTGCTCGGTCGGCGCGGGTTGGGTGAAAGTGCTCTCAGCGTGCGAATCGCTCATCGGTATTCACCTAGTTCAACTGCCAGCGAATGAGAAATAATTCTTCCTGTCGGGACTGTTGCTTGAGCCGTTGGCTGATCTCATCCAGCAGACCGTCCTTCTTCAGTTCGATCTGTTGGGCGGCGTCATCATACTCACGCCATGCCGTATTCCGCTTTTCTTCCAGTTGCCGGACTTGGCGTTGCAACTCAAGTTTGGTTGGCAGATTTGGAGCACTCCGTGATTCTTTTCGGGTCTCCTTGATCTTAAGGTCAAGCTCATCGAGCGTGGACTTCAGTGATTTGCGATGATCCTCTGCCCAACGATCCAGCTTGTCCATCTCGACCTCAAAGAACGCCCCGTTCCGTTGAGTTAGTTTTACGGCGGTTTCGTTCTGCTGAATCCCCAACCGTTCTTCGATTTGCGCACGAAGATGTTCAGGTACGGAGCCGCATGGCGACGGCTGTTCCGAAACGTCAAGCGAAAAGAATCGGCGGCACTGTTCAGCATCAATCGGAGCGCCAT
>Ga0182024_10008460_pt1 | contig 21676 bp, 19 predicted proteins | sample P32metaG_FD_120480 | JGI IMG/M metagenome (GOLD analysis project Ga0182024, IMG submission 120480) | Permafrost microbial communities from Stordalen Mire, Sweden - P3-2 metaG (Illumina Assembly) | ecosystem: Environmental > Terrestrial > Soil > Wetlands > Permafrost | place: Sweden: Stordalen...
TGGGAGATTCAGAGCGTCAGGTGGCGGAAAAGTTTGCCGAGGCGGCCAAGAGTTATGCCCACAATCCGGTTGCCCTTCATTTAAGAGCCATGAACATGCTCTATGAGGGGTTGAAGGAGAACGCCACCATAGTCATCGTCCCGAGCACGGCCGTTGAATCCATGCAACTTGGCGGCCTTGCCGGGCTCACGGCGTTGACCATGGGCTTGGGCCAGGACGGCAAAGTCAAGCCCCAGGATACACTTGAAGGCCAGCCCAACGGGAACGGCACTTCGGAACCGGTCACTCCGAGAGTGTTGGTTTCATAGGGCGGACTGCGGCTGATTGCAGGACATCCAGTTGAGCTGGCGCCTCCCCGAGTCTGCCCGTTCTCGGATTACTCGTCACCTCGTCCAAGTTGAACGCTTACATCTTCTGCTGAATGTCATTCGCAACTTTGTTCTTGTGCGAATGCATCCAGCATATCGCAAAGACCCCGAGGCCCAAAAAAACAATAACCCCAAGCGCCATTGCAAAATTCACTTTGGTCGCCCACCTGCGTACGTGGATCAAAGGCTGCCCATCGCTTTTGTCGAATCCCATGCGTGAAAGTTGCTTGCAGCCGATTTAGGTTTTCGGCGTCGGCGCCGCTTTGGTCTCGGTGCACCAGGGGCCGGCCAGCTTCACCAGCCAGATGCTGATCGCACCGGTAACAATAATTAAAAACCAGCTCGGGATTCGACCGAGATGATAGCTGCCGATGACGATCTCAGGCCGGGCCCATAGCCGGGCGACGAGACCCAGGCTGATGAGCCCAAAGATCAACCCTGAGACCCGGAGACCGATGGTTCGTGACTTCATGTGAGAATATGCCGAGCCAAGATTTCAAACGGGAAAACGTCAGGCCCGATTGCGGGCTGCTTACCGACCGGATTGATGCATTTTACGAGGCATCGTTCACTCTACGCTGCTGACGACCGTTTCGCCATGGGGTATAGTGCCACCGTGGATGGCATCGGCCGCCCAAATGGAATGAGGTGCGGCGACCGCTAATCGCGCGTTACTCCGACGACGGAGCGCGCGCAGCGATGCGGGCAGCCAGCTGCTTGTCGTTGAGCTTTGCGTCGTAAATGGATCGTGGTTCAATCAATCGGGCAGATAAAGTGGCGGACGTTACAGCGAGCAGCATTGGCGCGACAAATGATCTATTGTGTCCGGTTAGTTCAAACATCAAAACGACAGTGGAAATGGGGCCTTGAGTCGTTGCAGCAAGCATCGCGGCCGCACCCAATACGGAATATAAACCGAGCGGAGCACCCGGCCAAAGCAGAGACCAGCCATAGCCCAACATCCCGCCGAACATTGCGCCCACGGTGAGCGACGGCGTGAAAAGTCCGCCTGGCGCGCCACATCGAATGCTCATCACCGTGGCGAGCGGCTTGAGTACAAGTATGCACAACAAAAGCCGAGGCCCAACCCCTCCATTGAAAGCCATTTCAGAGACCTCCTGACCGTTGCCCAAAATCTGCGGAAACGGAAACGATACCGCACCGATGATGCCCATGACGATCAGAGGCGCGACTACGCGTTTCCACCCGTGAGGTTTGTGACGATCTGCCCATGCGACCGCTCGCACGTAGCCCACTGATGCCAGCCCGGTGATTGGTCCGAGCAGAAGTGTCCATACAATCACCGACGCCGAAGTTGCATAGGCCGGGAACACGTAGATGGGGCCGTTGGGCACAACGATCCAGGCCACGAGCGCGGCGATCGTACTTGCCAATAGCGCCGGCAGAACGAGCCTCAACGACAGCACACCGCGAAGCACTTCCAAGGAAAAAAGCGCTCCTCCCAATGGCACGCCGTAGGCCGCCGACATTCCAGCGCCGGCGCCACATGCTACCAATAAGCGTCGCTGCTCATCCGATAACCCCGCGCCGGTAGCAAACAGATTTCCGAATACGGCTCCGGCTTGTTTAGGGGCGCCTTCACGACCGAGCGACACGCCCATACCCACGAGAAAAATAGAAAGTACCGCGCTCCCCAAGGTGCGAAGCGGCGGCAATCGACCGGCCGAGAACCAAATGGCGGCGTTGATATCAATCCCGTTGCCGCTCGACAGACCAGACAGAAGCAACTGCCCCAAACCGGTGAGAAAGCCCGCACCGAGCAGAATGAGGAGATGTCGCGCGAAAGAGGCACCTGCCGCAGCATCAAGCAACGATGATCCCGCACCTGGCCACGCAACGCGTTGAACCCATTGCAGCAGCAGGTAAAGCGCTCCCGCGCTGATACCGGTTCCAACGCCGGTCAGCGCTACGGCGGCCCACAACGTAAGCCCGTTGCGACTGGCGGAGACGACAACCGCCGTTGACCGGTCAGGACTTTTCACGGAAATGTAGCGCGGGCCGCCCAAGCCGCGGTTTGGCCGCGATCGTGAAATGGCAAGCGGCGGAGTTCCGAGGCGTTACCGAAGTAGTGCCGGGGTTGAGAGCGGTCCTGAAGTATTGAACGCAAGGTGAAGTATTGAAGTTGAATTCCAGCGAGAGCGCTCGGTTGTCGCGCGGTGTCTTTTGAAATGATTTCGAAAAACCGACAAAGCAAATCTCTCGCCGATCCGCAGTCGAAAAACAGCGGTTGCAATGCCTAACGGTAGGGTTTCACCCCATTGGATGGCAGCTCTCTCATCGCATATGGTGGCGGACGTTTTGGAGCGAACTGCGACCGCGCCGAAGTATCACGTCCAGCGCGTCAAGCCGCGCAGCGGAACCGAACATTGGATGATGGACAAAGCCGCGGCGTCCCAGCTCTCCAAGGTAAAAGCGGGATAAACGGCCGCAAGATCATCATGTCGGAAGATATCAAAAGATTTGTGATAGTTGGAGGCGGTTTTGCCGGAGTGACCCTGGCGCAACGCCTCGAAAGCTCGCTGCCGACGCAGATGGAAATAGTCGTCCTCGGCGCTGAGAATCACCTGGTCTTTACTCCCATGCTTCCGGAGGTGGTCGGGCGGACCGTCTCACCCTTCGATGTCGTCGTGGCCGGCCGCACGTTGACCCGGCGCACCAAGTGGCTGGAGGCGCGCGTCAGCCGAATCGACCGCGAAAAGGACGAAGCGCATTATGTCCGCAAGGATGGGACCGCGGGTTCAATGCATTACACTCATTTAGTGCTGGCTTGCGGTGCCGCAGCGGATTTGGCGGAGATCCCGGGCCTGGGCTCGCGGGGCTATGCGTTGAAGACGGTCGTCGATGCGATTGACATGGGCGACGATGTGATCGGCAACTTCGAACTCGCCGCCTCTGAGCCCAACGCCGGGGTGCGCCAGCGCCTGTTAACCGTGGTCGTCATCGGCGGAGGATTCAGCGGTGTGGAGGTCGCTGGGCATCTCGCGGATCTGATGCGGGCCATCCGCCGATTCTATCCGGAGTTAAAGAGCACGCCGCATCGTCTTGTTTTGATTCACAAGGGAGATCACCTTTTGCCGGAATTGAATCATCAGTCATTATCCGGTTTTACTCTGCAGAAGCTCCGCAAAAACAAAATCGAAGTCCGACTGAAGACAGCGGCCGAGAGGGCCACCTCCGTCGCGGTGCAACTGACTTCCGGCGAGCGGATTGAGACGGGAATGATTGTCTGCACGGCGGGCACGGAGACGCATCCGCTGATCAAGGGCCTGGGGCTCCCGCTGGAAAAAGGCAGACTGAAGGCCGACCCGGACATGAGGGTAAAGGGCGTGGCCAATCTCTGGACACTCGGCGACTGTTCGCTGGTTCCTAATGCGTACAACGGTCGGCCGTGCCCCGCGACCGCGCAGTTCGCAATCGAGCAGGCCCGGCAGTTGGCAAAGAATCTTGAACGTGTCTCACAAGGCGCTGCGACAAAGCCGTTTAATTTTCGTCCGCGAGGCATGCTTGCTTCCATCGGGCATCGCAATGCCGTGGCAGAAATCTACGGATTCAAGCTATCGGGCTTCGTCGCCTGGTTCTTATGGCGCGGAATCTACCTGTCTAAGCTGCCGACGCTTAGCCGTAAGCTTGAGGTGGCCATAGGTTGGGCGTGTGCCATACCGTTTCCGCCCAATATCGTTCAGCTTCGGCTGAATCGCCCAAAAAACCCGCCGGCGTGAAGCACCCCATATGTCCGGGTTGCGAACTTTCGCATAATTCGTTGAATTTAACCGTGGAAGCAATCAGCAATGCACCCGGCGCGCCGGGAATCGAACCGAGATGGACGTCCAGTGCAAAGGACGGCATCGGCACGGCCTATCATACCAGTTCCCGCATCTGGTTCACATTGAGCCATGGCATCATCAACGAGGTCTATTTCCCCCACGTGGATACCCCGAATACGCGCGATCTCCAAATTCTCATAACGGACGGCGAAACGTTTTGCCACGAGGAGAAACGCGATCTCGATCACAAGGTCGAATACCCGGAGCAGAACGCGCTGCTGTATCGGCTGACCAATTCCGATCCCCAAGGCCGCTACCGCCTCATCAAGGAAATCATCGGAGAGCCGCACTCGTCAGTCCTGCTCGTGCATACCCGGCTTGAAGTTCTGGACGAGAAACTGCGCGGCAAGCTGCATCTCTATGCCCTGCTCGCTCCGCATTTGAAGGGAACGGGGTATAACAATTCGGCCCGGTGTCACGATGCCGAGGGCCGAAAGCTTTTTCGGGCCGAGCGCGAGGATATCCACCTGGTGATGGGCTGCGCGCCTGATTTTGTGAAGCGCTCGGTCGGTTACGTGGGGACGAGCGACGGCTGGCAGGATCTCATGGGCAATTTCAAGATGGATTGGAGCTACGACCAGGCCCTAGACGGCAATCTCGCCCTGACCGGCGAAATCGATCTCTCCCAAGGCTCGGAGTTCATCATTGCCGTTGCATTTGGACACAGCGCCCAAAGCGCTTCGACCCAGCTCCTGCAAGCCCTGGCCACGCCTTTCGTGCGGCAGCGCGACAGATATGTCAGCCAATGGCAGCGCACGCGTTCCAATGACGAGCTGAGCGCGGAAACCATGGATGGCGGACACCTGATGCGGCTCTCCCGATGCATTCTGCTCGCGCATGAAGACAAGACTTTTCCAGGCGCATTTGTGGCGTCGCTGAGTATTCCTTGGGGCGAAACGAAGGATGATAGCGATCAAGGCGGTTATCACCTCGTATGGACGCGCGACATGGTGCAATCCGCCAAGGCGCTGCTCGCCTGCGGGCGGACAGAGACGCCCTTGCGCGCCCTCATTTGGCTCGCCTGCATCCAGCAAACCGATGGCTCCATGCCGCAAAACAGCTCGATCACGGGCAAACCGTTTTGGATGGGCACTCAGTTGGATGAAGTGGCAGTGCCAATTTTGCTGGCGTGGTGGTTGCGGCGGGAGAAGGCCCTGCAACAGTTCGATCCCTGGACGCTGATCTCCCGCGCGGCGCGCTATTTGATCCTCCACGGTCCAGTGACCGCCCAGGAGCGTTGGGAGGAAAATTCCGGCTACTCGCCTTCCACGCTGGCGGCGATGATCGCTGGCCTGATCTGCGCGGCTGATTTTGCGCGCGACCGGGGAGAAGGAGTCGCGGCGGATTTTCTGGTCGCTTACGCTGACTGGCTTTCATCGCACCTCGAGGATTGGATGGCCACCGATCGGGGGGAGCTCCTGAAAGGCAAGCCCCGGCATTATGTGCGCATCACCCCGGCCGACCCGCATCAAGCCGAAATGGAAGCCGATCCGAACAATGCTCTAATTCAGATCGCCAATGGCGGCGGCCTGCATCCGGCGCGCAATATTGTTGGCGGCGATTTTCTCCAGTTGGTCCGGCTTGGAGTGCGTGCCGCCGATGATCCTCTGGTCGTCGACTCCGTCGCCGTCATCGACCAGGTGCTCAAGCGCGATCTGCCTCAAGGCCCATGCTGGCGGCGTTACAATCATGACGGCTATGGGCAAAAGGACGACGGGAGCGCATTCGATGGGACTGGAGTCGGCCGGTCGTGGCCAATTTTGGCCGGGGAACGGGGTCACTATGAGCTGGCGGCCGGACGCGACCCCAAGCCATTCATCGCGTCACTAGAGAAATTTGCCAATCTGGGCGCAATGCTCCCCGAGCAGCTCTGGGATACGCAGGACCTGCCGGAACGACACATGAAATTTGGCGACCCAACCGGCTCGGCAATGCCTTTGTGCTGGGCGCATGCGGAATACATATCGCTCGTGCGCAGCAGCCACGATGGCGTCTGTTTCGATCGAATCGAGCCGGTGTACCAGCGTTATGCCAAGGGGAAGGCGGGCAGCAAAATGGAGATGTGGACGTTCGCTCGTCAGGTGGGGCAAATGCGAAAAGGCAATGGGCTGCGAATCATCACCGAACAACCGGCCAAGATTCATTGGTCTTTTGACGGATGGGCGACCGCAAGCGATCTGGAGACGAGCGCCTGCGGCATCGGAGTGCATTGGGCTGATTTGCCCACAGGCAAACTGCCGGCCGGAGCGAAAGCGATCTTCACCTTCTACTGGGCAGAAAAGAATAGCTGGGAAGGGCGGGACTTTGCCGTTGCCATAGCGGGAACCAGCGGGAATTCACGTTAGGATAGCGAATCGAACGAAACACTGAACTATCCGCCTATCGCGGTCGCCATCGACCCTCCGATAGGCATTATTTTCGGAATATTCCTATGCGCTTGCAAAACAAGGTGGCGATTGTCACTGGATCGGCGTCAGGCATCGGCCAGGCAATTGCGGTCCGCTTTGCCAAGGAGGGGGCCGCCGTCGTCGTCGATTACATCGGCGCTCCGGACGTGCCCAGTGCGACGGAGAAACAAATCGCGAGATTCGGCGGAAAGTCCATAGCGGTGGCGGCCGACGTGTCGAAGCCCGATGAAGTGCAAAAATTGATCGATCGCACCATCGCGGCATTCGGCCGGCTCGATATCGTGGTCAACAATGCCGGCGTCGAGAAGAAATTTGCATTCGTGGATTACCCGCTCGGGGAGCTGCAGAGAATCCTGACGATCAATCTGGTCGGCCCTTTTTTGGTGAGCCAGGCCGCCGCCCGGCAGATGATCAAGCAGGGGCAGGGTGGGCGGCTGATCAACATCTCGTCCATTCATGAGGATCTTCCGATGCCGACCAATGCGGCTTATTGCGCCAGCAAGGGAGGATTGCGGATGCTTGCGAGAACGATCGCGGTGGAATTGGCGAAGGACCGGATAACCGTGAACAACATCGGTCCGGGAGCGGTTTTTACGCCGATCGACGCCGACGTGGAAGCCAAGCCCGAAATGGAGAAAGCCTTGATGGCCGAGATCCCGCTGAATCGCTGGGGGAAGCCGGAGGAGATTGCCGGGCTCGCGGTGTATTTGGCTTCCGACGAAGCGGCGTACGTCACCGGGTCCACCTACTTCATCGACGGGGGAATGCTGCGGCAATCCGGCAGCTACTAGTCCCGGCTCCCGGCGCGCATTTATGTCCAATGGAGATCACTACGATTTCATCATAATCGGGAGCGGCGCGGGCGGAGGCACCCTCGCGCTCAAGCTGGCCAGTTCAGGGAAGAAAATTCTGATCGTCGAACGGGGCGATTTCCTACCCCGCGAGAAGGAGAACTGGGATCCGACCGAAGTATTCGTCAAGAACCGGTATGTCGCCCACGACAAGTGGCATGACAAGGAAGGCAAGGAATTCCAGCCGGGAATCCACTATGTGGTCGGTGGGGCGACCAAGGTATTCGGCGCCGCACTTTTTCGGCTGCGCAAAGAAGACTTTGGAGAGGTGAAGCATTACGACGGCGTTTCTCCGGGCTGGCCCGTCTCCTATGAGGAATTTGAGCCTTATTATTGCGAGGCGGAAAAACTTTATCAGGTGCACGGACTGCGAGGCGAAGATCCCACCGAGCCTCCAGCGAGCATGCCCTTTCCGTATCCGCCGATCGCCCACGAACCGCGCATCCAGCAGCTAAGCGACGATTTGCTCAAGGCGGGCCACCATCCCTTTCATGCACCGACCGCTGTCATGCTCAACGAGGCGCATCGCGCCGAGAGCCACTGCTTGAAGTGCGACACGTGCGATGGGTATCCATGCTTGGTCCACGCCAAGGCGGACGCCGAAGTGATCGCCGTTCGTCCGGCGCTGACTCATTCCAACGTGACGCTGTTGATCAATGCCGAGGTGATCCAGCTAAAGACGAGCGCCTCGGGACGCGAGGTGACCGAGGTCGTGATCCGCCGCGGTGCGGACATCGAATCGTACCGGGGCAGCATCGTCGTCGTCTCGGCTGGCGCCGCCAATAGCGCGCGCATTTTGCTGATGTCCGCAAACGACAAGCATCCGCGCGGACTGGCAAACGGCTCGGATCAAGTCGGACGCAACTACATGTTCCACAACAGCCAGGCGGTGGTTGCCCTGTCTGTGGAGCCCAACCTGACGCTTTTCCAAAAAACGGTTGCTCTCAATGACTTTTATTTTCGCGACGAAGATTTTGATTTTCCGCTCGGCAACATCCAGATGATCGGAAAATCAAAAGGACCCATGTTCAAGGAGGACGCGCCGTTTTTCGCGCCGGGCTTCTCCCTGAACGAGATGGCTCGCCATGCGGTCGATTTTTGGCTGACGACGGAGGACATTCCCGACCCGAACAATCGAATTACGCTCGATCGGGACAAAAAGATCGTCCTCAGCTATACGTTCAATAACCAGATACCGACCAAGCGCCTATTCGAGCGCCTGAAGTCGATGCTCAATCTCTTGGGGATGCACAAACATGTGTTTCCAAATTCGGTCTACATGGGCAAGGAGATCCCGATCGCAGGCGTGGGCCATCAGTCCGGGACCTGCCGCTTTGGAACCGATCCATCCACATCCGTCCTGAATACGGACTGCAAAGCCCATGAGATGGACAACCTATATGTCGTGGACACGAGTTTTTTTTGCAGCATTGGAGCGGTAAACCCCTCGCTGACCACCATCGCCAATGCGTTGCGCGTCGGCGATCATCTCCTGGAGCGATTCCGGTAGAAGCCCATCGATGCGCAACGGAAAGCCCGAGGCACGTCCGCTGCGGCGCTTGTCGGCGGTCAAGTCATTGCGGAAAAACTGGCCGGAATATCTGATGGAGGCGGCGGAGCTCGGGATCTTCATGATTTCCGCCGGGGCCTTTACCACCTTGCTGGAATCTCCGCGGTCTTTTCTCGGTCAAGCTCATCTCCAGCCCGCCTTGAGCCGCGCTTTGATCGGTATCGCGATGGGGGCAACCGCCGCGGGCCTCATCTATTCGCCCTGGGGCAAGCGGTCGGGGGCTCACATGAATCCGGCGATCACGATAACATTTTTCCGACTCGGCAAGATACCTCCCTGGGATGCCTTCTTTTATATCGTCTTTCAGTTTGCCGGCGGTTTGGGCGGAGTTCTTCTGACTGCTTGGATTCTCGGGGCGAGTTTTACCGAGCCGCCCGTGAACTATGTCGCCACGATCCCGGGACCGGCCGGAGATTGGGCCGCATTTGCCGGCGAATTGACCATAAGCTTTATCATCATGGCGATGATCGTGTATGTCTCCAACAAGCCTTCCATCGCCCGCTTTACCGGCGTATTTGCCGGGCTCCTCATTGCATCCTTCGTGGAATTCGAGGCGCCCCTTTCGGGCTTCGGCATGAATCCGGCCCGCACTCTGGCGTCAGCGCTTCCGGGCGGAATCTGGAACGGATTATGGATTTATTTCACGGCCGCCCCCCTCGGAATGCTTCTGGCGGCGCAAGGTTATCTGTCGGTTAAAGATGCCGATTCCATTCGCTGCTGCAAACTCCACCATGGCTCACGCAGACCGTGCATTTTTTGCGGTCGCGGCGTATTACCGGAATTTGAATAGATCCTACTTGGATGGAGGAACGTCGCTAATTGATTCGCCGCCTGATCCCGTGGCCGCGCTGCCGCTCTGGCTCGATGCGTCATTTCCGTCCGTTGCAGGCTTCTTTTTCTTTTTCCTCTTCTTTTTCTTCTTGGCCGTGTGCTTGATGGAAGTGCTGCTCGAGTCTGCGCCCGGATCGCCGCCGGTGCCGGCCGTTTGGGCGGAGCCATTTGAAGGCGGCGGGGATTCGCTGCTGGGCGAATCCTGGGCTCGCAGAGCAGGCGTCGAATAAACAAAAGCAAGGGCGAGCAGGCTCGCGAGGAGTGTAATCTTGGACAGCGTTTTTTTCATGGGCGGGCTGCTTATAATAGCAAGCGGGCGGGGTGCCCCACGATTCACGCCGCTGCCGATCCACCCGCCCCGGGCAGGCTATTCAGGGCCGGACAATGAGCTGGGTCCGGCGCTCCCGCCGAAGGTAGCGGGCGGCGAACCGGGCAAGATCTTCACGGGTGACCGCCGAGACTCGTTCATCGTAGGCCTTCCAATCGTTCGCAGGCCTTCCCTGCAGGACGTCGAGTCCGGCATGGAATGCGCGCGCAGCGTTGGTTTGGAGAGCCTGCTGCCGGGCCGCCTTTAGCCGTGTCCGGCATCGCGCCAGTTCGTCCACGCCGACACCGCCCGATTCCACGCGGGCGATCTCGCTTTCGATTTCGGCGATCACTTCGCCTTCCCGGCCGGGTTGAGTTCCGGCCATGAAGCAAAACATCGCAGCATCCAAGCCGTTCACCCGGGTCGAACGGACGAAGTACGCGAGCGCTTTCTCCTCCCGAACGCGCTCGAAGAGCCGGGAGGCCATGCCGCTGAATAATTCATCCGCCAACTCGCCGGAGTAGAAGTCCGGCGCGCCGATCGGCGGGGCGGGGAAGGCCTGCAGGACCACGGCCTGTTCCCGCGCGCGTTTTTCGACAAAATCGCCGATCGCGGCTGGGAGGGCCGTATTATCCGGCGCGCCGGAGGAAAATTTCCCGCGCGGCAGTTTCGAAAGAAACCTCTTCAGCTTCGCCGGCAAACCGGCGGGAATGTCTCCCGCCACCGCGAGCACGATATTGGGGGCCACGAAGAGGCTTGCGTGAAGCGCCGCGAGGTCGCCGGGAGTCAGGGCGCGGACGCCGGATTCGTCGCCCCGGGCGTCAAGTGCGAGCGGGTGGGGCCCGAAAAATTTCTGGCGCACGAGCCTGCGGGCTTCGGTGACAACGTCGTCCAAATCCTCCTTTAGGCCGGCGAGCTGAGCGTCGCGCTCGATTGCAAATGCGGCGGGCAGAAATGCGGGCTCAAGGACCGCCTCCGAGAACAAGGTGAGTGCGCGGTCGGCATCCGGAGGAAGAACTTCGGCGGCAAGCCCCATGCAGTTGTTCCCGGAAAACGGTACGAAGCTTCCGCCCACCTCCTCGATGAATTGGGCGACCTCGGCCGCGCTCCTGCTTTCGGTGTCCTTGACGAGGAGATTAGCATGGAGGGCTGTCGACCCGCGCCGGCCGCTCCGTTCGAAGGCTGGCCCGCCCCGGACAAGCAGCCGGAAATGAAGGTTCGGCAGCCGGTGGTCCGGTTGCATGAGGAGGCGCGCCCCGTTCCCAAGGAGGGTCTGTGAAACATCCGGGATCGCTGTCCCTCGGCCGGTCATTTTGGGCGGTGGAGCCGCAGGCGCGAGGGCCGGATCTATGGACACCGACGTCCTGCGCTCCGGCACAAGATACCCTTTGAGCGCGCGAGTGAGATCGGCGGGCGCCACGGTCCTAAGCCTCTCGAAGTAGCTCCGGCTGTAGCCGAGATCGCCGACGACGACTTCGGCCGCGCCCAGCCGGGAAGCCTGGCCGCTCATCGTCTGGCGAACGGCGACTTCCCCGGCGACGAGCTGCCGCAGGGCTTTCCGGACCTGCCCCGGAGTGAAGCCCCGGGCTGCGCAGCGCGCGAGCAGCTTGTCCAGTTTTTCCCCGGCTTCCTCCCGTTTGGCGGCATCGGAAGTGTAGGATATGCAGAAGAGACCGCTCGTGCCGGGATTCCAGGACGCGGCCTCAATCGCGTGCACCAGGCCCGCTTTTTCCCTGAGTTCCTGCCACAGGATTGAGCTGTCGCCATGGCCGAGCGCCATCGAGAGGAGGTCGAGGACGGGGGCGTCCGGATGCGCCAAGCCCGGGATCTGCCAGGCGACAATGGCCCTGCTGATCTCCACCTCCTCGCGCCGATGCTCGTCGCGGGAGGCGAGCTGGCCCGGCTCCGCCGGCACGAGGACGGGCGCAAGGGCGGCGCGCGGGGCCTTCCCGAAGTGTTCGGCCACCGCGGCGCGAGCCGCCGCGGGCTCCACGTCGCCCACGATGACGACGACGATGTTGTTGGGGACGTACCTTGCCCGATAATACGACTGGAGTTCGTCACGGCCGATCGCCGAGAAGACTTCGCGGTGGCCTATCACCGGGTGGCGGTAGGGGTGTTCGCGGAACGCCGCGGAAAATAGAGACTGCCACGTGCGGTCGTCCGGGTCGTCATGGGTCATTGCGATTTCGCGCAGGATCACATCCTTTTCCTTTGTCACCTCGTTGGCCGGGAGCTTCGAATGGAGGACCGCGTCGGCGAGAACATCGATCGCGAGGCCCGCGTGCTCGCCGGGCAGGTCGATGTAATAGACCGTGCGGTCGAACGTCGTGTAGGCGTTGATGTACCCGCCGTGAGCCTGCACGGTCGCGGAAATTTCACGTCCGGCGCGCTTTTCAGTCCCCTTGAAGAGCATGTGCTCGAGGTAGTGCGAAACCCCGCCCCCGAGCTGGGGCCCCTCGTGAATGCTTCCGGTCTTCACCCAGACCTGTACGGACGCAAGGGCCGCCGACCTGTCCTGTTTCAGGATGAGGGTCAATCCGTTCGGAAGGACCGTGCGTTCGACGGGCTCCCGCCAAAACGCATCGAGAAGGCGGAGGTCGGAACCGGCAATCGTGGACTGGGCCATTGGATTCAAGCCGGGCCCACCGACTCGGCAGGAGCGCCTCCGCGCGGACGCCGCGCTGGCAGAAATGGCTTCACGAAAGCCTCGTCAAAATCGTATAGTCCCGCGAAGTCTTCCGGGCGATCGTTGTCGGTCTTGCTGAAGACCTTATACTCGATCAGATTAAACACGATGTCGCCGAAGTCCTGGCAGCGGCGGACGCCCCAGTTGTTGAGGACGGTCTTCGCCATTGGGCCGAACTGTTCTAGGGCGAAGACCCGCAAGCCTTCTAGAAGCTCCCGACCAGTCACGTGGCGCGAGCGCTCGCTGCGGGTCGTTTCCCGCTTGTGCAGCTCCTTCACGGTGTGATCCAGGCCGAGGCGTACGAACTCATAAGCCTTTTTATCGAATCGGGCATCATCCTTGCAGATAAGCGACACAATCTCGGCAAACTCGGAATCTTGCATCTTAGAAATTACTCGCTACCGCCCGGAGCGTATGTTGATGTGCGAAGGTCACTTCTCAGCATGATTTCATCCACCCAGATTAGTGACGCCGCTGCAAACGTCAAAACCGGCGCGAATGCCAATACTCCCCTGGAGTCTGCGTGTGCCCGCCTGAGGGCGGGCGGCCTGCGGATAACCGAACCGCGGCTCGCGATCCTGGCGGCGCTCCTGGCGCGCAACGAGCCGGCGAGCATCGAGCAAATACATACGCAAGTAGGGGCGGGACAATGCGATCTGGTGACTGTCTACCGCTGCATCACCGCATTCGAGGAGATAGGCCTCGTGCGGCGCTCCTATTTCCTCGACGGCGCCTGCCTGTACGAGATCGATGCCGGGAGGCCGGCCCAGTACCACGTCGTATGCCGGGGGGCGCGCCAGGTGCGCAAAATCGATCCCGAATCCGTGTCAGAGCTGACTGCGGCTCTGCGCAAGACCGAGGAATTGCTGCGCTCGCAAGGTTTCACCGAGATCGGCCATATCGTCGAGTTTTACGGAACGGCGCCCGGCGAGGGCGCGAGCTGAGCCTGGCTCAGCCTTGCGCCAGCAGCCTGCGTAGCGTCTCGTCGACGGTCTTTGGGTTTGCCTTCCCTTTTGCCGCCCGCATGACGGGCCCCTTGAATGCGTTAATCGCCGATTCCTTTCCGGCCCTGAATTCCGCGGCGGCGCGCGGATCGCCGGCTATGGCTTCGCGGCACCATCGCTCGAGATCGTCCGGCGAGGTTCCGGCCTTCAGCCCCTTTCGCTCTACGATTCCCTCCGGCTTCTCGCCGGATTTGAACATCTCGGAAAAGACCTCTTTTGCGGCGGGGGTCAGGATCGTTCCCGAGGCCACAAGCTTGACGAGGTCCGCGAGGTCCTCCGGGCGCACCTTGCATTCGCCGAGGGGAAGCTTTGCCTGGCCGAGTTCCCTCAACAGGTCGTTGACCACCCAGTTCCCGGCCGCCTGCGGCTGGCCGCTCGACGCAGCCGCTTTTTCAAAGTAATCGCTCAGCTCCGGGTCGGGCACGAGCACCGAGGTGATCGTGTAGGGAATATGATACCGATCGAACAGCCGCCGCTGCTTTTCGAAGGGCAGTTCCGGACAGGAGGCGCGGATCCTCCGCTTCCATTCGTCATCGACCTTCACCGGCATCAGATCCGGGTCCGGGAAGTATCGGTAGTCGTGGGCTTGTTCCTTGGAGCGCAGCACCTGCGATGCCCCCGTCTGCCCGTCGAAATCGCGCGTCTCCTGTTCGATCCTCCCTCCGGACCGCACGATCGCGAGCTGGCGCGCTATCTCTTGGGCGACTCCGTCGCGCACGAATGAAATCGAATTCAGGTTCTTGAGTTCAACCTTCGTTCCGAGGACAGCCTCCCCGGCGGGCCGGACGGAAATGTTCGCATCGCATCGCAACTGGCCTTTCTCCATGTCGCAGTCCGAAATTGCGCCATAGATCATCGCCGTCCTCAGGGCGGTCAGGAAGGCGAACGCCTCGTCCGCGGTGTGCATCGCCGGTTCCGACACAATCTCCATGAGTGGAGTCCCCGCCCGGTTGAAATCGATGAGCGAATCGCGCGCGAAGTGATTGAGCTTCCCGACGTCCTCCTCGAGATGGATGCGTGTCAGGGGAATGTGCTTGTGCTCTCCCATGACATTGCGCGCTGGGCCGGGCAGCTCGATTTCGACGGAGCCGCCCTTGCATATCGGCTGGTCGTACTGGGTTATCTGGTAGTTCTTCGGCAAATCCGGATAGAAGTAATTTTTCCGGTCCCATTTGCACACCGGGGCGATTTCGCAGCCGAGCATGAGGCCCGACTTGATGACGGCGTCGATGGCCGCGCGGTTCATGACGGGCAGGGTTCCGGGGAGTGCGAGGACCACCGGATCGGTGAGCGTGTTTTCCGGAAGCCCGTAGCCTGTGGCCGCGCGCGTGAACATTTTCGAGCGGGTTTTCACCTGCACGTGGACCTCCAGCCCGATTACGGCCTCGAATTCGCTCATCGGGATGCCCTCGCCTGGGTTTTCGCGTTCCAGGCCGCGATCGACTTGTCCATGTCGGGATGGCGGGTATGCCAGTCGTGGGCGCATTCGTAGGCGCTGGCGATCGCAAGAAGCTCGGCCTCCTTGTATGGCTGCCCGATCAGCTGGAGTCCGATCGGTAGGCCCGACTTTGAAAATCCGCAGGGGAGGCTGATGCCGGGAAGTCCCGCCAGATTGACCCCGATCGTGTAAATGTCGCAAAGATACATTGCGAGCGGGTCGGCGGCCTTTTCGCCCGCCTTGAACGGGAGCACCGGCGAAATCGGAGTGAGTAGGGCGTCGACCTCCAGGTAGGCGTTCAGGAAGTCCCGCCGGATCAGGGTTCGCACCTTTTGGGCGCGCAAGTAGTACGCGTCGTGGTAGCCGCTGCTGAGGACGTACGTGCCAAGAATGATCCGCCGCTTCACTTCGGCGCCGAAACCCTCCGCGCGCGACCGGAAGTAAAGGTCGAGCGCGTCGGTCGCGTCTTTCGACCGATGGCCGTAGCGGATTCCATCGTAACGGGCCAAGTTCGACGAGCATTCGGCCGTAGCGATTATGTAATAGGCTCCGATGCCGTACCGGGTGTGGGGTAGGGACACCTCCTTGATTTCGCAACCGCGCTCCCGGTAGAAGCGGATGGCCGCCTCGACAGCCGCGCCGATCTCCGGGTCGAGCCCCTCCCCGAAATATTCCTTCGGAATCCCGAGTTTCCATGGACCGCTGCGTTTGCGAATCTCCGAGCGATAGTCCGGGATTTCCACGCGGAAAGATGTCGAGTCGTGCGGATCGTGTCCGGCGATGGCGTTAAGGACCATGGCCGCGTCCTCGACGGTCCGCGCAAAAGGACCGATCTGGTCGAGCGAGGAGGCGAAGGCGATCAGCCCGTAGCGGGACACAAGGCCGTAAGTCGGCTTGAGGCCGACAACCCCGCAGAATGCCGCGGGCATCCGTATGGATCCGCCCGTGTCCGAGCCCAGCGCGGCGCAAGCCTCGCCCGCGGCGAGCGCCGCGGCGCTTCCGCCCGACGAACCGCCCGGCACCCGCTCGAGATCCCACGGATTGCGCGTCGCCCCGAACGCCGAGTTTTCCGTGGACGATCCCATCGCAAACTCGTCCAGATTGAGCCGGCCCCAGCAAATGGCCCCCGCTTCCCTGAGCTTTCGGGCGGCCGTCGAATCGTAGGGCGAAACGAAACCGGCGAGCATCCGGCTCGACGCGGTAAGCGGCTGGCCCTCGACCGCGATGACGTCCTTGATCCCTATCGGAATGCCGTCGAGGGGCCCCAGCGGCTTGCCGGCGGCGCGCCGCTCGTCGGATGCGCGCGCTTGCGCCAGCGCATCGGCTTCGTCGAATGAATTGAACGCCCTGACAGCGGGGTCGACGGCTTTTGTGCGCCGTATCAGGCATTGCGCCAATTCGACTGCCGAGAGCTTGCGCCCATCAAGCCGTGCGGCCAGCCCGGCGATCGATCCATAAAAGGTTTCCGATTCCATGCCGTCACTCCACCACTTTGGGAACGACGATCATGTTGTCCCGCTGGGCGGGCGCGTTCCGAAGGGCCGCTTCGACCGGCAACGCCGGCTGCGGAATATCGTCGGCCCACACGTTGAAGACGGGAAAAGCGTGCGCCGTCGGCTCGACTCCGGTGACATCGACTTCCTTGAGCTGGGCGACATGGGCCAGGATATCGCCCAGCTGCTCCGAGAACTGCGCCTTCTCTTCCGCAGTGAGCGCGATCCGGGCGAGCTTCGCGACATGGTCGATGTCCAGCCTCGCGGAACCGGACATTTGCTTTCCCTCGTCCATCATTTCCTCACGCTGTAGCGGGTTGTCCGGGCGATCTCGTCCTGGATCTTCTGGAGCGCGGCGTTCACTTCGTCGTCCGTCAGCGTGCGATCGGCCGCCCGGAAGACGAGGGAAAATGCGAGGTTCTTCCGGCCTTCCGGCAGTTCCTGCCCCTGGTAGACGTCGAATAGGTCGATCCGATCGAGCGCGAATGACCGGCCCGCGGCCGCGCGGGCGATCGAACCCAGGCGCTCCCTTACTTCCGCGGCCGGTTCCGCCGAATCGACGACAAGGGCCAGATCCCGAAGGGCGGACGGGAAAAGGCTGAAGGGGACGAATCGGCGCTTCTCCCCGGCTGCGCGCAGGCGTTCGGGAAGGATCGCGAAAATCCCGGCGTAAACCTTTGCGGGGATGTCCATGCTCCTCGTCATCGCAAGGCTCAGAAGGCCGAAGCGGGCGATCCAGCCTTGGATGACGCTGCCCGCCGAGGCTGCCTGGCCCGACTGCCATGCCGCGCTCTCGCCGGCCATCGGTACTAAGCCCTCGCCCGACAAATCGATCCCGGCAATCGAGGCCAGGGACTCGGTATGGTGCTTCGCCTCGTAAAAATCGACAGGCTCGCGCTTGCGCCAGCGCCGCGCCGGATCTTCCAGGGCGACGAATGCCGCGGCCGCAAATTCAAAACTGCTCCCGTTCGACTCGATGAATATCCGCCCGGTCTCGGCGAGACGGGTGGCGGCGACGCCCCTCGAATGATTCAGCCTGAGCGACTCGAGAAGGCCGGTGATCAGGGACGGCCTGAGGTGCGACTGATCCTCCACGAATGGATTGGAGAGGGCGAGTTCCTTTGCCGCCGCCTCCGAAGTCCAGGTCAGCACCTCACGGGAGGAGCGGAGCGTGAGGTTCGCGCATTCGTGAAAATCGTGGCCTACGAGGTATTCGGTCGCGCGCCTGTTGAAAATGACCGCCGGGTCGTCGTCGCCGGCCACGGCCGGGATCAATACAGGCGAGGGCGGGATCCGGTCGGTCCCGTGGAGCCGAAGGATCTCCTCGACCAGATCGATCGGGCGGTCGAGATCCGTGCGCCAGCTCGGGATCGACACGGTCCAGGCGGTGCCCCGCCCATCGACCGGCTCCTCCCGAACCACGCGGAGCTCCAGCGACTCGAGGGCCGATTTCATTTCCTCGGGGTCGATATGGAAACCGAGGCACTCGTGCACGAAACCGGTCGTGACGACGATTTCGCGCCGCCAGGGCACGTCGGATCCGACGACCAGGGGAGCCCCGACCGCCCTACCGCCCGCCGTTGCAATTATGAGTTCGAGGGCCCGAAATGCCGCCTCGCCCGCCATGTGCGGATCGACGCCGCGTTCGTAGCGGTAGGAGGAGTCGGAGGCTAGGCCGAGGCGCCGCGAGGTCGCCCGGATCGATGCCGGCCTGAATATTGCGCACTCGAGCACGATATCGGTCGTGTCGTCGCTGACTCCGGAATTCCCGCTGCCCATGATGCCCGCGATCACCACGGGCCTGCTCGAGTCCGCTATGACGAGCATGCGGTGGTTGAGCACCCGCTCCTTCCCGTCGAGGGTGACTATTTTTTCCCCGTCGCCAGCCAGGCGCACGACGATGCGGCCGCCTTCCAGCCGCCGCGCGTCAAATGCGTGCAAAGGCTGCCCATATTCGAGCATGACGAAATTCCCGACATCGACCACGTTGTTGACGGGGCGCAGGCCCGCGGAGCGGAGGCGGTCCTGCATCCAGGCGGGGCTCGGACCGATCTTCACGCCCGCGATCGCCCGCGCAGAGTAGAGCGGGCAGTCTTCCGGCGCGTCGACCCTGATATCGGATAGGATCCGGGCCCGATCGCCGTCGGGTTCGCCCTCTGTGGCCGCAGTCGGACGGGTCGCCTCTCCGGGGCCCGGCGCCCCCGCGAGCATCAGTTTAACTTCCGGGTAGCGGATGGGTTTCTCGTACCAGGCCGCAAGTTCGCGGGCAATGCCCAGGTGAGACAGGCAGTCGGGGCGGTTCGGCGTGATCTCGAGGTCGAATACGGTGTCTCCCAGGGGCAGCACGGAATTGATCGGCAGTCCGATCTCGGGGCGTTCAGTCAGGATCAGGAGCCCGTCCGAATCCTCGCCGAGCCCAAGCTCCTTGCGCGAGCACATCATCCCGTCGGAGATTTGCCCGCGGATTTTCGACTGGGTGATTTTGAAGTTTCCCGGAAGGACGGCGCCCGGCAGGGCGACCGGCACGCGGTCGCCCACTATATAGTTTTGCGCGCCGCAGACGATCGTCTTCACGCCCCCGGCGGCGCCGATGTCGACTTGGCAGACGGACAGCTTGTCGGCGTTCGGGTGTTTCTCGCGCGTGCGCACCTCGCCGACAACGACGTTGTCCAGTTTCGGGGCGCCCGCCGTGCCGACGTGTTCGACCTCGAAGCCCAGGAACGTCATCGCACGCGTGAGGTCTTCGACCGGCGCGTCGAGCGCGACGTAATCTTTGAGCCAATTGAGCGAGATTTTCACAGCTTCACGCGAATTGTTTCAAGAACCGCAGATCGTTCTGATAAAAGTACCGGATGTCATCGATCCCGTACAAAAGCATGGCCAGCCGCTCGAGCCCCATGCCAAAGGCGTAACCCGTCCAGATCGCGGGATCGTAGCCCACCGCGGAAAAGACCGCGGGATCCACCATTCCGCAGCCGCCGATCTCGATCCATTCCTTGTTCACTTTTGGCAGGTGCCGCGCCGACAGGTCCACTTCGAAGCTTGGCTCGGTATATCCGAAGTAATGGGGCCTGAACCGGGTCACTGCGTCCGCGCCGAGCAGCGCCGCAAAAATGTGGTCCAAGAGGGCCTTCAGGTCCCGCACCGTGACTCCGCGGTCCACGTAAAGGCACTCGAGCTGGTGGAAATTGGCCGAATGCGTGGCATCGGTTGTGTCGCGGCGGTAGACGCGTCCAGGCGAGACGATGCGAATCGGGGGCGGGCCCTTGAGCATCGTGCGTATCTGGACGGACGAAGTGTGCGTCCGCAAAAGATACCTTTCCCCGCTGTTTTTCCTCGAGATGTTTCCGAATTTCGCCGCCTCCGGAAAATAGAAGGTATCCTGGGAATCCCTGGCCGGATGATCGGGAGGCGTGTTCAGCGCGTCGAAACAATAGAACTCGGTCTCGACTTCCGGACCATCGGCCACCGCGAAACCGACCTTGCGCAGGATCCGGCACATTTCCTCCCGGATGAGCGTCAGGGGATGGTATGTGCCCGGCCCGGGGTCGGGCGACGGGAGCGTCGGATCGACCGGCGGCCCCAGTTGGGCGGCGAGTTCGGCCGACTCGATCCGAGCCAGTGCGAGGTCGAGGTCGGCTTGGAGCTTGGCCTTGGCTTCGTTCACGAGGCGGCCCAAAGCGGGCCGTTCTTCCTTCGGGAACGAGCCCATCTGCTTCATGAGCGCCGTCAATTCACCGTTCGGCCCGACGTAGCGGGCCTTGGCGGCCTCAAACTCGGGTCGGGACCGAAGCGCCGAAAGCTCCTCGGCGGCCTTGGCCACAATGACGGAGAGTTTTTCTTGCATCGGAAGAAGAGAGAATCGTGGCAGCCCGTATCAAAACAAGAAAACACCTCAGGCCTCCAGAATTGAAATCAGAATGCGGATTTCAATTCTGGAGGCCTGAGGTGTTTTCACCCATTCAATTCCGCGATGAGCGTCAAGCCTTGGCCACCGGCGCGGATTTGTTCTTCAGCGCCTCGCGAGCCTTCGCGACTAGGGCATTGAATGCGGCCTCGTCCCGAATGGCGATGTCGGAAAGGACCTTGCGGTCCAATTCTATGTGGGCGGCCTTGAGGCCCTCGATGAACCGGCTGTAGCTTATGCCGGCATTGCGGCAGGCGGCGTTCAACCGGACAATCCAGAGCGCGCGCCAATCGCCCTTCTTTTTGCGGCGGTCGCGGTACGCGTACTGCCAGGCGTGCTGGACGGCTTCCTTCGCGTAGCGAAAGAGCTTGGATTTGTTGCCGAAATAGCCCTTGGCGTATTTCAGCACCTTCTTGCGGCGCTTGCGCGACGCGGGGGAGTTTGTTGCACGAGCCATGTTGTTGGATTCCTTTTCAGTTTGGCGCCGGCGGGTCGGCTTTTTGTTTTCACCCGCCGGGCGAGGTTATTGATTCTTGCGCCGGGCTGCTTCAGAGGCCGTACGGAAGGCAGCGCTTGAGCGCCTCCGCATGGCCCGGGGCCACCTGCTTGTCCTTGGAGGCGCGACGCTTCTGCTTTGTGCTCTTCGCCGCCAGGAGGTGGCGGAAACCGGGGGTGCGGCGCATGAGCTTGCCGCGGGCGGTGAGCTTGAAGCGCTTAGCGACGGATTTCTTGGTCTTTTGCATTGGGCGAGTGGTTGAACACAGAGATCGAATCTTCCGTTGGCAAGCAAACATTTGCACGGGCGAATTGGGCTCCTCGCGGCTGCTATTCGTGAAATCTTCGGGTTGACATCACAAAGCGGTTTGAGAGCTTGGAACGCTTTGGCTTTTGGCTTCCTAGCTCAATGGTAGAGCAGCTGACTCTTAATCAGTAGGTTCGGGGTTCGAGTCCCCGGGGAGCCACCA
>Ga0182024_10008461_pt1 | contig 21670 bp, 21 predicted proteins | sample P32metaG_FD_120480 | JGI IMG/M metagenome (GOLD analysis project Ga0182024, IMG submission 120480) | Permafrost microbial communities from Stordalen Mire, Sweden - P3-2 metaG (Illumina Assembly) | ecosystem: Environmental > Terrestrial > Soil > Wetlands > Permafrost | place: Sweden: Stordalen...
CAGCGTGCGGATGTGGCTGCCGTCGACATCGGCGTCGGTCATGATGATGATGCGGTGATAGCGCGCCTTCTCGGCGTCGAAATCCTCGCTGCCGATGCCGGTGCCGAGCGCCTGGATCAGGGTCCCGATCTCGGCCGAGCCGAGCATCTTGTCAAAGCGGGCGCGCTCGACATTGAGGATTTTGCCCTTCAAGGGCAGGATCGCCTGGAAGCGGCGGTCGCGGCCCTGCTTGGCCGAGCCGCCGGCGCTGTCGCCCTCGACGATGAAGATTTCGCTCTTGGCCGGGTCGCGCTCCTGGCAATCGGCGAGCTTGCCGGGCAGGTTGGCGATGTCGAGCGCGCTCTTGCGGCGGGTGAGGTCGCGGGCCTTGCGCGCCGCCTCGCGCGCCGCGGCGGCCTCGACCACCTTGGCGACGACCTTGCGGGCGTCGGCCGGGTGCTCTTCGAACCATTGATTGAGCCGATCGGCGACGATGCCCTCGACCACCGGCCGCACCTCGGACGAGACCAGCTTGTCCTTGGTCTGCGACGAGAATTTGGGGTCGGGGAGCTTGACCGAAAGGATGCAGGTCAAACCCTCGCGCATATCCTCGCCGCTGAGCGCGACCTTCTCCTTCTTGGCGATGCCGCTGTCGGTGGCGTAGGTGTTGACGGTGCGGGTCAGCGCGCCGCGGAAGCCGGCGAGGTGACTGCCGCCGTCGCGCTGCGGGATGTTGTTGGTAAAGCACAGCATCGTCTCGTGATAGGAGTCGGTCCACTCCATCGCGATCTCGACGAACATGCCGTCCCGCTCGCCGCGAATGGCGATAGCCGGGGCGTGCAGCGTCTGCTTCGAGCGGTCGAGGTATTCGACAAAGGCTTCGAGGCCGCCTTCGTAATGGAAGATGACGCTCTTCGGCTCGACCCCGCGCCGATCGGTCAGCTCCAACGTGACGCCGCCGTTGAGGAAGGCCAGCTCGCGCAGCCGGTGCTCCAGCGTCGTGAAGTCGAACTCGAGCCCGGTGAATGTTTTCGGGCTGGGCGAGAAGGTGATCTCGGTTCCCGTCTTTTGACCTTCGCGCTTCGAGCCTTCGGGCCAGAGCGGCGCCGGGCCGATCTCGGCGAGTGGCGCTTCGGGCACGCCGTCGTGGAAGCGCATGAACCATTCGGCGCCGCCGCGGAAGATGCGCATCTCGAGCGTGGTCGAGAGCGCATTGACCACCGACACGCCGACCCCGTGCAACCCGCCAGAGACCTTGTACGAGTTCTGGTCGAATTTTCCGCCGGCATGGAGCTGGGTCATGATGACCTCGGCCGCCGAAACGCCTTCCTCCTGATGGATGCCGACCGGGATGCCGCGGCCGTTGTCGGTGACGGTGCACGAACCGTCGGCGTTCAGGGTCACGGTCACCGTGTCGCAGTAACCTTCGAGCGCCTCGTCGATAGCGTTGTCGACGACCTCGTAGACCATGTGGTGCAGGCCCGAGCCGTCATCGGTGTCGCCGATATACATGCCCGGCCGCTTGCGCACGGGGTCGAGCCCGTGCAGCACGGTGATCGAGGTCTCATCGTAGGCGTGGTCTTCGCCATTCGGCGCGGCGCCGTTATGGCCGTTGGGCTTTGGTAGGTCTGTATCTGTCATCGGGCTCAGGGCGTGGTTTCGGAGAGGGCGCCGCCGTCGACCGCCAGAAACCGGGCGGCGGTGCGTAGCGGCGCGAAGAGGGCGATATCGGTTCCGGTCAGCCAGACCTGGCATTTCAGGCTCAGCAGCTCCTCGAACAGCGCCTCGCGGCGCACGGCGTCGAGATGCGCGGCGACCTCGTCGAGCAGCAGCAGCGGCGGCTCGCCGCGAGTCTCGCGCTGCAGCCGGGCATGGGCGAGCACGATCGAGATCAGGAGCGCCTTCTGCTCGCCGGTCGATAGGCCTTCGGCCGGCATGCCGGTCTCGGCATGGCTTACCGAAAGATCGGAGCGGTGCGGCCCGACCGAGGCGCCGCCGGCGAGGGCATCGGCGGCGCGGGTCTGCTTCAGCGCCGCCTTGAAGCGCTCCTCGGCGGCGAGCGCCGGCAATTCGTCGAGCCAGGCTTCGACGGTCCCGGCGAGCGCGAGACGCGCCCGCGGAAACGGGCCTTCGGCCTCGGCGCAGGCGCGGTCCAGGCGCTCGACGGCGTCGCGCCGCGCGGCGGCCACCGCCACTCCCTGCGCCGCGATGACCTCGTCGAGAGCATCGAGCCAGGCCGGGTCCGCCCGTTTGCCCGATGACTGGCCGTCGCGCAGCAGCCGCGAGCGCTCGCGCATCGCCTGCTCGTAGGCGGCGACGCGCGCCGCATGCGCCGGATCGAGGCCGAGCACCAGCCGGTCCAGGAGGCGCCTTCGCGCCGACGGCCCTTCGATGAACAGCCGGTCCATCTGCGGGGTCAGCCAGGTGACGCCGATCAACTCGCCGAGTGCCGCCTGACCACGCGCCGTTTCGCCGTCAATCCTGACGACGCGGCGCTCGCTGCCGGAAGGATCGCGGCCGGTGCCGATCTTGACCGGGCCGCGCCGCGTCGCGACGGTCGCGGCGACCGCCCATCCCCGGGTCGAGCCCTCGGAGCCGGTCTCGCTCTCATTCGCATCGCGGCGGCGCTCGACATCGCCGAGTCGGGCGTGACGCAGCCCGCGCCCCGGCGAAAGGAACGACACCGCCTCCAAAAGGTTGGTCTTGCCCGCGCCGTTGGGCCCGGATAGCACCACCGATCCGGGATCGAGGTCGAGTCGGGCGGAGCGGTAATTGCGAAAATCGGACACGGCGAGACGGGTCACGCCGACATGGTTATGCGGGGACGACAGAACCCCGATTTCGGCCTCATTGCGGTCGTCATACGCCCCCATCGTCATACTCGTTCATATGGGGTGGGGGACCCCCAAAAACCAGTCTAAAACCCTGAAAATCCGCGTGATTTTGCCCGTCAGACCCGCATCGGCATCAGCACGTAGAGCGCGCTTGCGTCGGCACTGTCGCGCACGATCGTCGGCGAGGCCGCATCGGACATCGCAAACAGTGCCGCCTCGCCCTCGATCTGCTCGGTAATGTCCAGGAGATAGCGGGAGTTGAAGCCGATCTCGATCGCACTCGCTTGGTAGCGGACTTCCAGTTCCTCGGTCGCCGTGCCGTTTTCGGGGCTGGTCGCCGACACGGTGAGGGTGCCCTTGTCGATCGCCAGCTTGACCGCGCGGCTGCGCTCGGTGGAGATCGTCGAAACCCGGTCGACGGCCTCGGCAAATTCCTTGCACGGCACTTCGAGCATCTTGTCGTTGCCGGTCGGGATCACCCGGTCGTAATCGGGAAAAGTGCCGTCGATCAGTTTTGAGGTCAGCGCCGCCTCGCCGATGCCGCAACGGATCTTGGTGTCGCCGAGCGACACCTGGACCTCGTCGTTGCCTTCCTCCACCAGCTTGCGCAGCTCCAGCACGGTCTTGCGTGGGACGATCACGCCGGGCATGCCGGCCGCGCCTTCCGGCAGCACCATCTCGATCCGCGCCAGGCGGTGACCGTCGGTCGCGACCGAGCGCAGCACCGGCACCTCGTTGTTCTTGGTCGCGTGCAGGTAGATGCCGTTGAGGTAGTATCGCGTCTCCTCGGTCGAGATCGCGAAACGGGTGCGGTCGATCAGGGAGCGAAGCTCCTGGGCCGACAGGGTGAAGCGGTGCGGCAGCTCGCTGCCGGTCATCACCGGGTAGTCTTCCGGCGGCAGGCAGGCGAGGGTGAAGGTCGAGCGGCCCGAACGCAGCACCATCTCGTTGCGCTCGCCGACGGTTTCGAGCTCGACCTGCGCGCCTTCGCGCAGCTTGCGAACGATGTCGTAGAGCGTGTGGGCGGGGGCGGTGGTGCGGCCGTCGCCATCGATTCGCGCGGGCACCGACTCGACGATTTCAAGGTCCATATCGGTGGCGCTGAGCGCCAGCTTTCCGGATGCCGCGTGCAGCAGCACGTTCGATAGGATGGGGATCGTCGTTCGCCGCTCGACGACGCTTTGAACGTGGCTCAGCGCCTTGAGTAGCGCGGCTCTTTCTATGGTGAGCTTCATGGTCCTGGCGCGATCGCTAAAGGGCCGGAGGGTCATTCCGGCCGCCGTCCCGAGCGCGTCGCGTCGGGAGCGGCAGACGGTCGAGCATCATAGCATGGAAGCCCCGTCCCCCTACCTGCATTCGCAAGGGCAGGGACGGGCTCGCGGGAGGCCGCCCGATCAGGTGCTCAGCATCCGGTGCAGGACGTCGACATCCTCGGCCAGCGCTCGGTCGCTGAGCGTCAGCTCCTCGATCTTGCGCACCGCATGCATGACCGTGGTGTGGTCGCGGCCGCCGAACTTGCGGCCGATTTCCGGCAGCGAGCGCTGGGTCAACTGTTTCGCCAGATACATCGCCACCTGGCGCGGCCGGGCGACGATGCGAGCGCGCCGGCTCGACGTCATCTCGCCCATCTTGATGTTGAAATGCTCGGCGACCCGGCGTTGGATCTCGTCGATCGTCACACGCCGCTCGTTGGCGCGCAGCAGATCCTGCAGCAGCTCCTGCGCCGCCTCGAGCGTGAGGTCGCGCCGCACCAGCTGTGCGTGCGCGCCGAGCCGGTTGAGCGCCCCTTCGAGCTCGCGCACGTTCGACGTGATCTTGTGGGCGAGGAACTCCATGATCTTCTGCGGCAGGCAAAGCCCCATCTGCTCGGCCTTGGATTGCAAGATGCCGAGGCGCAGCTCGTAGGTCGTCGGGTGGATGTCGGCGACAAGCCCCCAGCCGAGGCGCGAGCGCATCCGCTCCTCGATATCGAGGTCGGAGGGCGACTTGTCGGCGGAGATCACGATCTGCCGGTTCTGGTCGACCAGCGCGTTGAAGGTGTGGAAAAACTCCTCCTGCGTGGATTCCTTGCCGCTGATGAACTGCACGTCGTCGATCATCAGAAGGTCGACCGAGCGAAACTGCTCCTTGAAATCCATCGTCGAGCGGAAGCGCAGCGCCCGGATGAACTGGTACATGAACTTTTCGGCCGACAGGTAGATGACCTTGCGCGCCGGCGCGGACTTGCGCACGTGCCAGGCGATCGCATGCATCAGATGCGTCTTGCCGAGCCCCACCCCGCCATAGAGGAAGAGCGGGTTGAACGGCACCGAACGCGCCGGGCCGGCGCAAGCCTCGGCCACCCGCCGCGCGGCGGCATGCGCCAACTCGTTGGGCTTGCCGACGACAAAATTCCCGAAGGTGAGGCGCGGGTCAAGCGGCGCCGAGAGGTGGCCCCGGTCGTCGGCGATATCCGGCGTCCCCCCATCGGCGGCGCCATTCGCGTCTGCCGCCGGCGCGGTTTCCTTGCGCGTCTGCCGCGTCGGCTCGACCTGGCCGTTTTCCGGCATGACGACGAAGGAGATGCGGCGCACCGCCTCATTCTCCGAACGCCACAGCGCAAGCAGCCGGTCGCCGTAATGGGTCGCGACCCAGTTGCGTACGAAGCGCGTCGGCACGGCGATGACCCCCTCACCGCCGGCGACGCGCTCTACCGTCATTTGCCGGAAATAGGAGCGGTATGCCGTCTCTCCCAGTTCCCGCCTCAACCGGCCCAGAACGCGGGCCCAATCGCTTGGAGAACCTTGCGGAACGGCACCGTTCGAACCGGAATGCGTCACTTCCCCCACCAAGGCCACTCCCCTTACTTTTTCAGTATAGACTACGAGTGCCCACACGGATCGGCAGAGATCGCCCGTCAATTCACAGCATTACATTCAAAACAAATTCCTTATTGCCGACAAAATACCTCTATCTTCCTGCGCACACTACTGGCACACGGCACAAATATTTCACAGATTTTTGATGGCAACCGCTGTTTACACAGAGCGTTCGTTTGTTCTGCTCCGTCGAAATGAACTTTAGCTTAGATGACGGATCGATGGCAACAGGGTCAAGACGCGAGTCGAACGATTTTTTTATCGCGTGATACGTTTGCCAACACCGGCCAGTTCGACCTGTGCGACGGCCGCGGCGCGGTGCCGCGAAGCAGCCTCAGAGCGTGTTGATTCGGGCCGATAATCGCGACAGTTTACGGGCGACCGTATTACGGTGCATGACGCCCTTGCTGGTCGCGCGGTGCAATTCGGGTTGGGCCTCCTGAAAGGCCGTCTGAGCGGCAGCCTTGTCCCCGGTCTCGATCGCGACCTCGACTTTTTTGACGAAGCTGCGGACCCGGCTCAACCGGTTGCGGTTGACGACGCTCCGCTTCTCGGTTTGCCGGCGCCGTTTTTCCGCCGATTTATGATAGGGCATGGTCGCTCGATCGGGCCTGAGAGAGCGCGCTTATATCGGCGGCGGAGCGGGGCGTCAACCGCAGCCGTCCGCATAGCGGATTAGCGGTTTCGGAACGCGGGTTTGCGCTTCTCGACAAAGGCGGCCATGCCTTCCTTCTGGTCCTCGGTGGCAAAGGTCGAATGAAACAGGCGCCGCTCGAAGCGCACGCCCTCGGCGAGCGTCGTCTCGAAGGCGCGGTTTACCGCCTCCTTGACCATCATCACCACTGGCTGCGACAGGCCGGCGATGCGCTCGGCGACTGCGATCGCCTCTTCCATGAGCTTGCCGGGCGGGACGATGCGGCTGACGAGGCCGGCGCGCTCGGCCTCCTGCGCGTCCATCATCCGTCCGGTCAGGCACAGATCCATTGCCTTGGCCTTGCCGACGAAGCGCGGCAGGCGCTGCGTGCCGCCGGCCCCCGGCATCGTGCCGAGCTGAATCTCGGGCTGGCCGAACTTCGCGGTTTCGGCGGCGATGACGATGTCGCACATCATCGCCACCTCGCAGCCTCCGCCGAGCGCGAAGCCGCCGACCGCGGCGACGACCGGCTTGCGGCATTGGCCGACCCGCTCCCAGCCCCTCGTGATAAAATCCTGCGTGTAGACTTCGATATAGGTTTTGGCCTGCATCTCCTTGATATCGGCGCCGGCGGCAAAGGCACGCTCGCTGCCGGTTAGGACGATGGCGCCAATCGCAGGGTCGAATTCGAGATCGTCGAGGGCCGTGCCAAGCTCCTCGATCAGCTTGGCGTTCAGGGCGTTGAGCGCCGACGGCCGGTTGAGCCGGACGATGCCGACCGCGCCCCGCCGCTCGACCAGGACCGTCTTCTCCTTCGAGTCACTCATCGGATGTCTCCTAGCGCTGCTTCTTGGCGCAAAAGAATGTCGAGCGGCCCGACTGGACGAAGCGGCGCACGCCCTCGGCGCAGCTGCAGCCAGGGCAGGGCTCGCCCTCGCGACCATAGACCGCCCATTGGTGCTGGAAATAACCGAGCTCGCCATCGGACTGGACATAGTCGCGCAACGACGAGCCGCCGGCCTCGATCGCGTCCGTCAGCACCGTCTTGATCGCGGTGGCGAGTTTGTCGGCGCGCGCGCCGGCGATCGTTCCGGCGAGGCGGCGCGGCGACACCCCGGCGCGGTAAAGCGCCTCGCAGACATAGATGTTGCCGAGCCCGGCGACGATCTTCTGGTCGAGGAGCGCCGCCTTGATCGGGGTCATCTTGGCGGCGAGGGCCTTCGTCAGATAGCGCCCGTCGAAGCCCGGCTCGAGCGGCTCGGGGCCCATGCCGGCAAGGAGCGGGTGCGCCGCCTCCTGGCCGCGCTTGATGTAGTCGAGCAATCCGAAGCGCCGGGCGTCGTTAAACCGCACGACCGTGCCGTCGTCGAGCGTCAGGATGACATGGTCGTGCGTCGCCTGCGGAGTGTTCGCGTCGCCGGTGGTAATCCGGCCCGACATGCCGAGATGCAGCAGCAGGGTCCCGTCGTCGTCGAGCTCGATCAGGAGGTACTTGCCGCGCCGCTTCAGCGTGCCGATCGCCGCACCGGTCAGCGTGCGGGCCAGCATCGGAGGGAACGGGCGCCGCAGATCCTGCCGGCGTAGCTCGGCCTTGAGGATATGACGGCCGGTCATCTTGAGCGCCAAGCCGCGGCGCACGGTTTCGACTTCGGGTAATTCGGGCATGGGGCTATCTTCCTGCCCGATGCGCAGGCAAGAGACAAGGGAACAGCCTGAGGGCGAGGCCGATTTCGGCTTCCGGCGCGTTCCCAAGGCGGAGAAGGCGCCGCTGGTGCGCGCGGTCTTCGACAGCGTCGCCGCGCGCTACGACTTGATGAACGACCTAATGAGCGGCGGCATCCATCGCTGGTGGAAGAGCGAGATGATCGCCTGGCTGGCGCCGCGCCCTGGCCAGATCCTGGTCGACGTGGCGGGCGGTACCGGCGACATCGCCTGCCGGGCGTTGAAGCGGCTCGACCCGGCCACGGGCGGCGGGGTCGTGGTCTGCGACGTCAACGAGCAGATGCTTGAGATCGGGCGGGCGCGGGCGATCGACGACGGCATCCTCGCGGGCCTCGAATTTGTCTGCGGCGACGCCGAGGCCTTGCCGCTCGCCAATTGCTGCGCCGATCTCTACACGATCGCCTTCGGCCTGCGGAACGTCACTCATATCGAGCGGGCGTTGGCCGAGGCGCGCCGTGTGCTGAAGCCGGGCGGGCGTTTCATGTGCCTCGAATTCGCGCCTTCGGTCGCGCCGTTTCTGGCGCCGGCCTACGATTTCTACAGCTTCCGGGTGCTCCCGCTGATCGGGCAGGCGGTGACCGGCAACCGCGACGCCTACAGCTATCTCGCCGAGAGCATCCGCCGCTTTCCGCCGCAAGCCGCGCTGTGCGGGCTGATCGAGACGGTCGAGTTGGAGCAGGTGCAGTTCCGCAATCTGACCGGCGGGATTGCTGCGCTGCATTCGGCTTGGCGCCTCTAAGCCGGCTGCTGCTTGTTCAACCCCTTACGCAGCCTTCGCCACGTCGCGCGCCTGATCGGCATCGGCCTGATCCTGGCGCGCTACGACGCGCTCTTCCTGTTCGAGCCGATCGGGCCAAGTCCTCTGCTGCGCGGCGCGCGGCTGTTGCGGCGGCGCGGAACCGGTGCCCGGCGGGGGCAGCGTCTCGCCGCCGCGTTTCAAGCGATCGGCCCGGCCTTCATCAAGCTCGGCCAGATGCTGGCGACGCGCGCCGATCTGCTTGGCGACGAGATCGCCGCCGATCTGGCGATGCTGCAGGACCATTTGCCGCCGTTTCCGGCGAGCGAAGCGCGGGCGTCGATCGAGGCCGAATTCGGCGCCCCGGTGGCGAGCCTGTTCCAATCGTTCGACGATGTGCCCGTCGCCGCCGCCTCGATCGCGCAGGTGCATTTCGCGGTGACGAGCGAGGGCGGGGAGGTCGCAGTCAAGGTGCTGCGGCCGGGGATCGCGCGCGCCTTTGCCCGCGACCTCGACCTCCTGCGCTGGCTGGCGCGCATGATCGAGCGTACGCGCCCGGCGCTGCGCCGGCTGAAGCCGGTCGAGATCGTCCGCATCCTGGAGCAATCGGTCGAGATCGAGATGGATCTGCGCTTCGAGGCCGCGGCGGCCTCGGAACTCGCCGAGAATTTTGCCGGCGACCAAGGGTTTCACGTGCCCAAGGTCGATTGGCGGCGCACCGCGCGCAGCGTGCTGACGACGGACCGCGTCGCCGGCATCCGGGTCGACGACCCCGCCGCGCTTGTCGCCGCCGGCCACGATATCGACGCGCTGCTGCGCAAGGCGGCCGAAGCGTTCTTCATCCAGGTGTTCCGCGACGGCTTTTTCCACGCCGATCTGCATCCCGGGAATATGTTCGTCGAGGCCGGCGGGGCGATCGCGGTCGTCGATTTCGGGATCATGGGCCGGCTCGACCGCGACACGCGGTTCTTCCTCGCCGATATGCTGGTGGGGTTCCTGTCGGGCGACTACCGCCGCGTCGCCGAGGTCCATTTCGCCGCCGGCTACGTCCCGCGGGACCGCTCGATCGACGCCTTCGCGCAGGCCTGCCGGTCGATCGGCGAGCCGATCCTCGGCAGGCCGCTCGCCGACATCTCGATCGCCCGGCTCTTGGCGCAGCTCTTCCGCGTCACCGAGCAGTTCGAGATGGAGACCCAGCCGCAATTACTGCTGCTGCAGAAGACGATGGTGCTGATCGAGGGCGTCGGGCGGCAGCTCGACCCGGAGGTCAATATCTGGGCGCTGGCCCGGCCGCTGATCGAAGAGTGGATGGCCGAGAACCGCGGCCCCGAGGCGCAATTACGCCAGCGGCTGGAGAGCCTCGTCGAAATCCTCGACGGGATACCGGATCTGATGCGCAACCTCGGCAAGCTCGTCGAGGACTGGTCGCGCGAAGGCGTGGTACTGCATGCCGAGACGCTGGCCGCCCAAGCGGCGCATCGGGCGCGCGAGCTACCCTGGCTGGTGGCGCCGCTTTGGCTTGCCGCCGGGGCGCTCATTGCAATCGCCGTCGCGCTTTTCTTCGGCCGGTAGCATACTTGGGCGATACGTGACGGAGGCGGCAGTGCTTGAAGGCCGGCGCATACTCCTGATCATCGCGGGCGGCATCGCCGCTTATAAGAGCCTCGAGCTGATCCGCCGGCTGCGCGAGCGCGGCGCGGCGGTGCGCTGCGTGATGACCAAGGCGGCTTCCGAGTTCGTCACGCCGCTTTCGGTGGCGTCGTTGAGCGAAGACAAGGTCTATGGCGATCTCTTCTCGCTGACCGACGAAAGCGAGATGGGCCACATCCGCCTGTCGCGCGAAGCCGATCTGCTGGTGGTTGCGCCGGCGACCGCCGATCTGATCGCGCGTATGACCACCGGGACGGCCGACGACCTCGCGGCGACGACGCTGCTCGCGTCGGACAAGCCTATCCTGATCGCCCCGGCGATGAACGCGATGATGTGGGCCCACCCGGCAACCCAGGCCAACCTGGCGACCTTGGCCGCGCGCGGGGTGCGCCGGGTCGGCCCCAACGCCGGCGATCTGGCTTGCGGCGAGGTCGGCTCGGGGCGGATGGCCGAGCCCCTCGAGATCCTCGCCGCGATCGAGGAATGCCTGGTCGACAATCAGCGTCTTGCCGGGCGCCGCGCGCTGGTCACGAGCGGGCCGACGCGCGAGGCGATCGATCCGGTGCGTTACCTGTCGAACCATTCCTCCGGCAAGCAAGGCCATGCGATCGCCGCGGCCTTGGCCGCGCTCGGCGCCGAGACGATCCTCGTTTCCGGGCCGACCCAGGAGCCGACGCCGCCGGGGGTGCGGCTGGTCGCGATCGAAAGCGCGGCCGACATGCTGGCCGCGACGCAGGCGAGCCTGCCGGCCGATGTCGCGGTGATGGCGGCGGCGGTGTCGGACTGGCGGGTCGAGACGGTCGCGTCGCAAAAGCTGAAGAAGAACGGCAAGGGCCCGCCGGTGCTGCGTCTCGCCGAGAATCCCGACATCCTCGCGACGATCGCCGGGCGCGGCAACGACCGGCCGGCCCTGGTCATCGGCTTTGCCGCCGAGACCGAGAACGTCGTCGCCAACGCCAAGGCCAAGCGGCTGAAAAAGCGCTGCGACTGGATCCTCGCCAACGATGTCTCGACCGGCACCGGCACATTCGGCGGCGACAGCAACACGATCCATCTGGTGAGCGCCGACGGGGTCGAGGACTGGCCGGCAATGACCAAGAAGGATGTCGCCGCACGGCTTGCCGACCGCATTGCGACGGCGCTCGCCGGGCGCTGAGCGCGACTTGAAGATCGAGCTAAAAATCCTCGATCCCCGGCTTTCCGGGTGGGGATTTCCGCGTTACGGGTCGCGATTGGCGGCGGGTCTCGACCTGCATGCCTGCATCGAGGCGCCGCTCGCCGTCGAGCCGCAGGCGCCCGCCGCACTGATCTCGGCCGGGATCGCCTTTCGCATCGGCGACCCCGAATGGTGCGGCCTGGTGCTGCCGCGCTCCGGGCTTGGACACCGGCAGGGGCTGGTGCTCGGCAATGCGGTCGGGCTGATCGACGCCGATTACGAAGGCCCGCTCCTGATCTCGGTGTGGAACCGCAATCCGGCGGGCGAGCCGATCCGGATCGAGCCCGGCGACCGCATCGCGCAGCTTGTCTTCAGCCGCGTCGTCCGGCCGGATTTCGCCGTCGTCAAGGCGTTTTCCGATAGTGGCGAGCGTCAAGCGGGCGGGTTCGGTTCGACCGGAGTCGCTTCCGCTTGCCGCGACCGCTCGTCGCAGCGAAACTAACGTTATACGGGAGGGAGGACGCCGACCCAGCGATATGATCCGGCTCAACAAAAAGCTCCTGTTCGCGATCGAGGCGGTGCTCGATATCGCCTATAACGGCGGCACCGCGCCGGTGCGCTCGGCCGAGATCACCTCGCGCCAGGGCATCCCCCGGCGCTATCTGGAGCCGGTGCTGCAGGAGTTGGTGCGCCATCAGGTGCTGATCGGGATCAGGGGGCCGAGCGGCGGCTATCGCCTGGCGCGCGAGCGACGCCGCGTCAGCATCGGCGATATCGTGCGCACGGTGCGCGGATTGGAAACCGTCGAAGACCCGATCGAATCCCAGGGCGGCAGCGCGCTCGGCCATCAGGTGTTGCGGCCGCTTTGGCTGGAATTGCAGGACGAGACGATGAAGCGGCTCGACGCGCTGACCCTCGAGGATCTGTGTGCGCGGGCGCATCGCGCCGGCATCGCCGGAAGGCTGGCCCAGGGCGGCGATTTCGAGATCTGAGCCGGGCTTACATCGGAATCGAACCGCCCATCGTCGTACGGTGCATCAACCGGCGTTGCGGCATGTCGTAATCCTGGATCGCGCGGTGCTGTACCGTGCAATTGTCCCACATCAGGAGGTCGCCGGGCCGCCACTGATGGCGATAGATGTGCGCCGGCTTGACGACATGGTCGGCGAGCGCGGCGATCAGCGCTTCGGCTTCGTCATCCGTCATCCCCTCGATCCCGGTGCAATCGTCGCGCATGACGTACAGGCATTTGCGGCCGGTGCGTGGATGCGTTCGGGCGATCGGATGCTCGACCGGCGGGTTGCGGTCGATGTCCGACTGTGTCGGCGTCAACGCGCGTTTGCGGCCCCTGAAATCGAAGGTCGCGCTCCGGCCGTCGAGAAACTGCCGCATCGTCTGCGGCAGGGCTTCCCAGGCCGCCGCGGCGCTGGCGAACTCCGTGTCACCCAGCGGCAGGCCGTAGAGGTCGGGGACTTCATGGGCGTAGAGCATCGTGGCGCGTGGCGGGCGGGCGGTATAGCACATGTCGCTGTGCCAGTTTTCGCCGGCGCGGCGCACGCCGATTGGCTTTTCGTCCTCGGTGACATTCGACACGACGACGATCTCGGGGCTTCCCGGAACGCTCCAGCGCTCGCCGAAGATGTTGAACTCGATCTCGCCGAAGCGGCGGGTGAAGGCAACCTGCTGCGGCGGCGTGACCTTCTGCTCGCGGAAAAAGATGACCCCATGCTCGTCGAAAGCCGGCTCGACAAGCGCGAAGACATTGTCGCCGAGCGGCTGGGAAAGATCGACGCCCCTGATCTCGGCGCCGAGCGCGTCGCCTGTCGGAACGACCTCGATGGGCATGGGCGGCTCCTCCTGTCGCAGGCACTCTAGGCTCGCCGAGGCGCCAAATCCATCGGCGCCCAGCGTGGGCCTGGGTTGCTTTCGCGTTGCGGCGCGCGCCGCGCGGGCTTACATCAAGGCAACGAGATCAAGGGGCTGAGGCATGGATACCGGCACGGCTTCTTTGCCGCGCGGAGAATTTCGCGGGCGCGTCTACGACAGCATTCTCGGCACGATCGGGGCGACGCCGCTGGTGCGCCTGTCGCGCCTTGCCGCCGATGCCGGAGCGGTCGCCGACATCCTCGGCAAGTGCGAGTTCTTCAACCCGCTGTCATCGGTCAAGGACCGCATCGGGCTGGCGATGATCGAGGCGGCGGAAAAGACCGGCCGGATCACCAAGAATACCGTCCTGGTCGAACCGACTTCGGGCAATACCGGGATCGCCCTCGCCTTCGTCTGTGCCGCCAAGGGCTACCGGCTGATCCTGACGATGCCCGAGAGCATGTCGATCGAGCGGCGCAAGATGCTGATGTTCCTGGGCGCCGAAATCGAGCTGACCCCGGCGGCCAGAGGCATGCACGGCGCGATCGCGCGCGCCGAGGAGATCGTCCGCACCTTCCCCGATGCACTCATCCTGCAGCAGTTCGACAACCCGGCGAACCCGGAAATCCACCGCCTCGGCACGGCCGAGGAAATCTGGAACGACACGGCGGGCGCGGTCGATGTCGTGGTCAGCGGGATCGGCACCGGCGGCACCCTGACGGGGGTCGGCTCGGTGCTGAAGCCGCGCAAGCCGGGTCTCAAGATGGTCGCGGTCGAGCCCGAGGACAGCGCGGTGCTGTCGGGCGGCCCGCCCGGCCCCAACCGGATCCAGGGGATCGGCGCCGGGTTCATTCCCAGCATCCTTGATGCATCGCTGATCGACGAGATCATATGCATCGGCTTCGACACCGCGCTGCATACCGCGCAAAAGGCGGCGCAGCTCGAGGGCGTGGCGGTCGGCATCTCCGCCGGGGCGGCGCTGGCGGCGGCGCTCGAGATCGGCGCGCGGCCGGAAATGGTGGGCAAGACGATCGTGACGATCCTCCCCGATTTCGCCGAGCGCTATCTCTCGACACCGCTGTTCGAGGGCTTGTGATGGAACTGAGCGAAGAGCAATTCCGCCGCTACGCCCGCCACCTGATCCTCGACGAGGTCGGCGAGGAGGGGCAGGAAAAGCTGCTGCAGTCGCGCGTGCTGGTGATCGGTGCCGGCGGGCTCGGCTCGCCGCTGTTGATGTATCTCGCTGCCGCCGGGGTCGGCACGATCGGCATCGTCGACAACGACCGCGTCGACATTACCAACCTGCAGCGCCAGATCGTCCACGCGACCGGGAGCGTCGGCGAGCTCAAGGTCGAGAGCGCCGTGGAAACCCTGGCGCGGATCAATGATGGGATAAAGATCGAGGCGCATCCGTTTCGGCTCGGCCCCGACAATGCCGAGGCGCTGATCGCGCGTTACGACCTCGTCGCCGACGGCAGCGACAATTTCGCGACGCGCTATCTGCTGACCGATCTGTGCGCGCGCCTCAAGAAGCCGCTGGTCGCCGCGGCGCTGTCGCCATTCGAGGGCCAACTCTCGACCTTCCGGCCGTATCTGGGCGACGGGCATCCCTGCTATCGCTGCCTGTTCCGCGAGCCGCCGCCACCCGACATGGTGCCGCGCTGCGAGGAGGCGGGCATCCTCGGCGCAGTCGCCGGGGTACTCGGGACGCTTCAGGCGGTGGAGGTATTGAAGGAGCTGTTGGGCCTCGGCGACAGCCTCGACGGCACGCTGCTCATCTACGACGCGCTGCGCGCCCGCTTCCACCGCATCCGAATCGGCAAGGATCCCGATTGCCCGACCTGCGGCGCCAAGGCACTCGCCGAGCAGGCTTAGGCCTTGTTCCAACCTCCGAATTGGCACCGGGCTTGACCCTGGACCGCCGCCGATCTTATGGGTTGGCGTGGGGCCTGGGGGAAAACATGGCCCGAAGACGGTGGGTGAGGGCGGTTGCCGGGGGCTCGGCGATCGCTATTTGGGTTATGTGGCCGGCCTCGGTCCTCGCCGCGAACGGTGGCGAGGAGATGCCGCGTTTTGCCAGCTTTCATGCAGACAAGGTGTTTTTGCGCAGGGGACCCGGCGAACGCTATCCGGTCGAATGGGTCTTCGTCCGGCGAGGCTGGCCGGTGGAAGTTGTCGGCCAGCTGGATCATTGGCGCCATGTGCGCGACTGGCAGGGCACCGAAGGCTGGGTCCACGAAAAAATGATCGGCAGCCGGCGCGAGGTCGTCGTCACCGGCGACGTGCGTGGCATCCGCCAAAGCCCTGACATCGGCTCGGCGCTGGTGGCCCGCGCCGAACCCGGAGTGGTCGCACAGCTGCTCGAATGCCGCGATGGCTGGTGCCGCGTGACGGCCGGCGATATCACCGGCTGGATCCAGCGGGCGGATATCTGGGGGGTCTACCCGACCGAGGCCGTGCCGTAAGAAATTGCGTCACTGCGTCCTTCGAGACAGCCGCTTCGCGGCTTCCTCAGGATGAGGGTTTTTCTTGAGGCCACCGATAAATCCTCTCATCCCATAAGGGCGCGTCTCGAACCCCGCAAAGCGGTATTGCAGCCAGGGCGCTTAGTCGAAATCCTCGGCCAACGAAGTCCGCACTGATTCGGGAATCACCGCCATATGGGCGTAGTTGGGGTGGTCGAAGCCGACGATGACCCGCGCGCCCGGCGCTTTGAACCGGGCGATCTGCTCGCGGGTAAAGCGGAACCAGAGGAACTGCACCGACGACGCCTTGCCGTCGGGGCTGGTGTTCTCGCGGGTCGGGTCGGCGCTGCCGGGAATGCGCTCGCCCGCGACTTCGAGGAAGGCGTGGTTCTCGATGCCGCCGAGCCGCGCCAGCACATTGGCCCGCCGCGCCGGGTCGTCGATCTCGAGCATTACCGTGGCGACGAGCTCGCTGCCCTGCGGTATCATGGGGTTGTAGGCCTCAAGCTCGTCTGCGACCTGAGCTTCGCCACCCTTCTCGACGTGCAGCATCTCGTGGACCTGTTGCCACATCGTCGCGTAATTCTCGAAGAAGAACGTGGCGAAGGGACCCACTTCGATGCGCCGCCGCTTCTTCACTCGGTGATGGCTCGGCGCCGTTCGCGCCGGGTCGCCGCGTACTCGGCCGCAGGCAGGATGTCGGCGCGGGTGAGTTCGCGCTTCGGTTTGGTTTGAGCGCTCATGACTAGGCTCCCGTCGCCGCGATGTCGTAGGCCCGGGCGAACAGCTCGATCGGGTGGTGCGAGAGGGCGGGCGCCTGCCCGTCCTTCGCCTGCAGCTCCATCCCCTGAACGATGTGCATGCCGGCGAGCGGGCATTCCGAGGCGACGAAATGCTTGTTCGTCTGTAAGGCTTCGCGCGCGACCGGGCGGCCGATCTTGATCGCGGTCTCGAAATTGCCCTTCATCACCCCCCACGAGCCGCCATGGCCCGAGCAGCGCTCGATCACCTTGATGTCGGTGTCGGGCAGGAGGCGCAGCATCTCGGCCGATTTCTGGCCGATATTCGGCGCCCGTGCGTGGCAGGCGATGTGGAGGGTGACGCCGCCGTCGAGCGCGGCGAGGCCGGGCGCCAGTCCTTCGCCCTTGGCGAGGCCGACGATATACATCGCTGATGTCGTAGGTCGCGGTCGCCAGCTTTTCGACCGCCGCGTCGTTGGGGACGATCAGTGGCCACTCAAATTTGAGCATCAGGGCGCAGGACGGCACCAGCGCGATGACGTCGTAGCCCTTGTCGATCCACAGCCCGAGCGTTGTGGCCACGCTCTTTGCCGCGGCCGCGACCGCGCCGAGGTCGCCGCTCTCCAACTGTGGCATCCGGCAGCACTGTGGATAGACCACCTCGGTCTCGACGCCGTTTCTGGCGAGCACTGCTTGCGCCGCCTCGCCGATGCTCGGGTTGTTGTAGTTGACGAAGCAGGTCGCGTAGATGACGGCCTTGCGCCCGGCGGCGGGGGCGGTACGGTCGATGGGAGGCGCGGCGCGCTTGGCGCGCATCGCGAAGGTGCGGCCGTAATATTTGGGCAGCGCCGCGTCGCGGTCGACGCCGGTGACCTTCTCCATCAGCGGCCGGGTCAGCCGGTTGCGGCGGTCGCTGGCCCAGTTGGCGAGCGGCGCGATCTTGCCGGCGATGCGTCCGTTGCGGTCGGTCTTGGTCAGCTCGCGCACCGGCAACGGCACGCCGCCTTCCTTATGCTCGACCGCGCGGTAGCGCAGCATCAGATGCGGGAAATCAACGTTGAACTCGTGCGGCGGGACATAGGGGCACTTCGTCATGAAGCACATGTCGCAGAGCGTGCAGGCGTCGGCGACCCGCTTGTAGTTGGCCTTCGCCACGCCATCGAGTTCGCCGGTCGGCCCTTCGTCGATCAGGTCGAAGAGGCGCGGGAACGAGTCGCACAGATTGAAGCAGCGCCGGCAGGTGTGACAGATGTCGAACACCCGTTCCATCCTCGCCTCGGTCTTTTGCCGGTCGGCGAAATCCGGGTCTTCCCAGCGGAGCACATGACGAATCGGCGCCTCGAGGCTGCCTTCGCGCATAATCTGCCTCTTGTTTTCTTGCGGTCTCTACCAAACGGTAAGGGCGCGAAAGCTTGCGCCCCGCGCCCTACCGTTCGCTCGGCGGAGACCCGGCTTAGAGCGTGTCGAGCGCCCGCTGAAAGCGTCCGGCATGCGAACGCTCGGCCTTGGCCAGCGTCTCGAACCAATCCGCGATCTCGTCGAAGCCTTCCTCGCGGGCGGTGCGTGCCATACCCGGATACATGTCGGTGTATTCGTGCGTCTCGCCGGCCACCGCGGCCTTCAGGTTGTTCGAGGTCTCGCCGATCGGCAGCCCGGTCGCCGGATCGCCGGTCTCCTCGAGATATTCGAGATGGCCGTGCGCGTGGCCGGTCTCGCCCTCGGCGGTCGAGCGGAACACGGCGGAGACGTCGTTGTAGCCTTCGACATCGGCCTTCTGCGCGAAATACAGATAGCGCCGGTTCGCCTGGCTCTCGCCGGCGAAGGCCGCCTTCAAATTGTCTTCGGCAGGGAAGCCATACGACCCTCCGTCATTCAATTGACTGGGGGAAATTCGTTTCGTTGCCGACCCATATTTTATGGGTCGGAGCGCACCCCGAGTCAAGAGTAGTTTAGAACTATTCTAAAATATCAGGAAGCGGAAGTGACGGCCTGGCGTCGCACCCGGATGATGACATCGACCCGGCTGATTTCGGTGCCAGCAGGCGCCAGCGGCAATTGGCCGACCATCACCGAGGCGCCCGGGATGTCCTGGAGCATGCCGGTCGATTCGCAGAAGAAATGATGGTGGTCGTCGATGTTGGTGTCGAAATAGGAACGGCCCGGCTCGACGACGACTTCACGCAGCAGCCCCGCGGCGGTGAATTGATGCAGCGTGTTGTAGACCGTCGCCAGCGACACGCGGATCGCCGCTGCCGCGGCCTCGCCGTGCAGTTGTTCGGCGGTGACGTGGCGGTCGGCGTCGGCGAACAGCAGCTGCGCCAGCGCGAGGCGTTGCCGCGTCGGCCGCAGCCCGGCGCCGCGCAGGCGCGTCAGGATCGAGGCGGCAGCGTGGCTTGGGTCCATCAGCGAGATATAGGGGGCAGGGGCAGGGGGGTCAATCGGGTGGTCAATCGCCGGTCACCAACCGGTCGATCAGCTCACGCACGGTCGGGATGTAGCCATTGGCGTAGAACGGGTCCGAGGCGAACTTGTAGGCGTTGTGCCCGGCGAACATGAGCTCGGTCTCGATATCGTCGGAATGACAGATTTTCTGCAGCGTCTTCTGGATGCAGAAGCTGCGCGGGTCGGCCTTCTTGCCGGTGGTGCCCTGCTCGGTCTGCGCCCAGTTCGAGAACTGGCAGGCGCTCAGGCACCCCATGCAATTGATCTGGTCGGTGCGGATCTCGAAGGCCTGCGGCGGGGTGACGAAGATCAAGGTCGAGTCCGGCGTCCGCAGCGCCTCGGTGAACCCCTCGGCGACCCAGCCCTGCGCCGACTCGCGGTCGTGCGCGGTCAGCCAGACCGAGCGCCCGCGGGCGCCGACATGGAATTCCGCCACATGCTCGCCGACCGGCTCGACGGTATAGGCGACCTGGTGGTCGGCGCGTTGCTGCAACTCGTCGAGAAAGCGATTGCGCACCGCCGACGAATAAAACCCGGTCGGACTGAAATGGTTGAGGAAGACATCGCCTTGTTTCAGCGTCACCAGCTTGCGTTTCCACGCGTCGGAGATCGGGCTTTCCTGCGTCAACAGCGGCCGTGTGCCGAACTGGAAGGCGACCGGAGCGATCTCGGGGTCGTCGATCCAATCCGCCCAGTCGCGCAGATACCACACCCCGCCGGCCATGAAGATCGGCGTCGATCCGACACCGAACTCGGTCATCATGCTGCGCAGCTCGCGCACGCGCGGATAGGGCGGTTCCGGCTGCTCGGGGTCTTCCACGTTGGAGAGCCCGTTATGGCCGCCGGCGAGCCATGGATCCTCGTAGACGACCCCGCCGAGCCATTCGCTGAACTTGTGATAGGCGCGCTTCCACAAGGCGCGGAAAGCCCGAGCCGATGACACGATCGGATAGTAGTAGACCCCGTACCGCGCGCAGATCTCAGCGATTTTGTAGGGCATCCCGGCGCCGCAGGTGACGCCGTGTATGAGGCCGCACGCGCCTTCTAGCACGCCGTGCAGCACCTGCTCGGCGGCGGCCATCTCCCACAGCACGTTCATGTGGATGCGGCCTTCGCCGTTCGATCGCTCGTGCGCGACCCGCGCCTGATGGATGCCGCCGGCGATCGCGTAGCTGATCAGTTCGTTGTGGCGCTCGCGCCTAGTGCGGCCGTGGTAGATCTGCGGGATCGGCTCGCCGTCGGCGTAGCTGTCGGCGTTGACGCCGGAAAACGTGCCGACCGCGCCGGAGGCCGCCCAGGCGCCGGAGCTCTCGCCGTTCGACACCGAGATGCCCTTGCCGCCCTCGACGAGCGGCATCACCTCGCGCCCCGAGATCACCAGGGGAATGAGAGGTCTCAAGCTGTTGCTCCCCGCCGCGCGTTGTTGCCGAATTCGGACGCCGCCACGGCCAATATTATATCGGGTGCGTCGGAAAAAACGGAAGTGACGCCCCAACCGAACAATTGTCGCGCCCGTGCTGGATCGTTGACCGTATAGGCGAGCAGAGGGTAACCGGCAACGCGAATATCGGCGGCAATGGGCTCGGACAGATAAGCCTGATCGGCATTGACCGTCGAGCAGCCGAGCCGCGCGGCGGTCGTAGCCCAGTCGCGCGGCACCTTGCGATAGAGGATCGCGCGCGGAATCGACGGCGTCTGTTCGGCCATTTCGGCGACCGCGCCGGGAAGGAAGCTCGACACCAGCACGGGTGGTAGGCGTCCCGCGAGTCGCTCGAGCGTCGCGGCGACCGCGCCGGCCGTGGCAGGCCCCCGGCCGCGCTCGGCCTTGATCTCGATATTGGCGCCGAGCCCCAGCTCGCGGCACAGCTCCAAGGCTTCGGCGAGGACCGGCACGCGTTCGCCGATAAAACCTTGTCCGAACCAGTTTCCGGCATCGAATTGACGAACCGCCGCCAGCGGCAGCTTGGAGATGTGGCCGCTGCCGTTCGTCGTGCGCTCGAGCCCGTCATCGTGACAGAGCACCGGCGTACCATCGGCGGTCAGGCGCACATCGAACTCGACCCAGGCACAGCCCATCGCCTTGGCGGCGCGGAACCCCGCAAGCGTGTTCTCGGGCGCATACGCCGCCGCGCCGCGATGGCCGATGACGAACGGGAGCGGGGGCGAAGCGGGGCGCGTCCCGGCACCCCCCGCGCTCACTCCGCGGGGGCCGGCTCCGGCGTCGGCTGCTCTTGACGGCGCTGGCTGCCGAGATCCTCGCCGGTCGCCTGGTCCACCTGGCGCATCGACAGCTTGACCTTGCCGCGGTCGTCGAAGCCCAGGACCTTGACCTTGACCGTGTCGCCGAGCTTGACCACGTCGCTGGTCTTGCCGACCCGCTGTTGGGCGAGTTCGCTGATATGGACAAGCCCGTCCTTGGCGCCGAGGAAGTTCACGAAGGCGCCGAAATCAACGACCTTCACGACCTTGCCGTTGTAGATCGCGCCCTGTTCAGGCTCGGCGACGATGCCGCGGATCCACTCGATCGCCGCCTTCGACGCGTCGGCATCGACCGCCGAGACCTTGATCGTGCCGTCGTCGTCGATGTC
>Ga0182024_10008462_pt1 | contig 21669 bp, 17 predicted proteins | sample P32metaG_FD_120480 | JGI IMG/M metagenome (GOLD analysis project Ga0182024, IMG submission 120480) | Permafrost microbial communities from Stordalen Mire, Sweden - P3-2 metaG (Illumina Assembly) | ecosystem: Environmental > Terrestrial > Soil > Wetlands > Permafrost | place: Sweden: Stordalen...
AATTCCCGGGCGATTTCTGGAATTTTGGTCGATTTACCCTTGAAATAAAAAGACGACGTGCGGGCCGGGACCTTCAGCTCCGGCACTTTGACGAGCAAGTCAATGATCTCTTCAGCCATGCCATCCGAGAAGTACTCCTGGTCCCGCTTCTCGCTCATATCGGTGAACGGCAGAACCGCAATGGACTTGTCGCTAACGGGCGCAGTCACACTTGGCAGTGCACCTGACAGCGCACCTTCGTTTCCGACTTCAGCAGCGGGCTTGTGCAGCCAGAATCGGTCCGCGACGAAACCGGCCAATGCAAGGCCGATGAGCACACTCAACGCGATGACGGTACGGTTCGCGCTTGATTGTTTTGCGGGTTGCACCTCCAAACGTCCAGATTCCTTGGAAGGATCGCGGTAGGCGCCAGCGCCGCCGCGCACCGCCTCGATGAGCTCCGGAAGAATCTGCTCGATCGGGCAAGCGGACGCGTCAAGCCAGTGGTTCGCACTCAGGAAATATTCAAGCTCTGGCGGTAAGTCGGTCGCATCCATGCGGATTGAGAGAACCGGACGTTTCTTGGAGCTCGCTCGCTCAACCTCCCGCAGCACGTGTGGAGATTCAATGGAGCTCTTTGAGAGCACGAGCACGAGCATTCGGCAGGAGCTAATCGCCTGCACAATCGCAGCGGCATAAGCCTCACCCGCGCGCACATCGCGAGGCGCGATCCAGCATGGCAGACCCGCCGCCTCGAGTGCCGTGCACAGCGCATCTGCGATGGCTACGTCCTGTGAGGCGTAACTTATGAATACCTTGCCGTCCGCGCCCGCGGCTGGCCTGGGCGCAGGCACTGAACCATCTGCCTTTTGTGATTCGCCGAATTCGGCCATACGACAGGCTGTTCGCTAGTTGCGATCCATGTTGCGCGAAGTACTTTGGGTTAGCAATTTAGGCGTCGGACGGCAGGTCGAAGCAATCAAGGGTCGATCCGCGACGAAACGAATCCCATCAATCACCGTCAATCGGACCCTTAGGGCGCTCGATTAGTGCTATTTGACCTTGATGTCGAGATTTTCGACCAGAAAGGTGTAGATGTCCGCGTTCTGATCGATGGCCTGCGTCACGGTCGTGCCGCCGCCGTGCCCTGATGAGGACTCGAGGTACAGCAGGACTGGGGCTGGACCGACCTGTGCGTTCTGCAAGGCGGCGACAAACTTGAAGGAGTGCATCGGCATGACACGCGTGTCATGGTCGCCAGTGATGACCATCGTAGCCGGGTAGCGCGTGCCCGGATGCACGTTGTGGACCGGTGAGTAGGCGTATAGAGCCTTGAAGTCCTGCGCATCGTGCGGCGAGCCGTAATCCCCGACCCACCCAGCGCCCTGACCGAATCGGTCAAAGCGAAGCATATCCATGACGCCGACCTGCGCCACCGTGGCTCCAAAGAGATCGGGCCGTTGGGTCACACACGCGCCGACCAAGAGACCTCCATTTGATCCACCTAAGATCGCAAGCCTGCGCGTCGACGTGTAATGCTGCGCAATCAGCCATTCGCCCGCCGCGATGAAGTCGTCAAACACCACCTGCTTGTGCGCGCGAATGGCCTGACGGTGCCATGCCTCACCGTATTCGCCACCGCCGCGAATATTGGCGATGGCATAGATTCCTCCCATCTCCATCCAGGCAATCCGCGACGGATTGAAGGCCGGTAGCATCGAGATGCCAAAGCCACCATAGCCATACAGTAGCAGCGGATTCTGCCCGTCCAGCTTCAGGCCCTTGCGATAGGCGAGGAGCATTGGAATGCGTTTGCCGTCCTTGCCCGAATAGAAGACCTGGGTTTCCACTAATGATGCGGGTTTGAACGCAACCTTGGGCGCTCGAAACACGGTGCTGCGACCCGATTCCAAGTCGTAGCGATATACGGTGGGGGCAGTGATGAGATCCTGGAAACTATAAAACGTCTCGCGATCGTCGGAATGTCCGCCAAAACCCCGTGCGGTGCCCGGTCCCGGCAGCGTGATTTCCCGCTGCAGCGTGCCATCGAGACGATAGCTCTTAACCTGCGTGTGCGCGTCGTGCACGGTTTGCACGATTAACTGGTGATCGACCAGAGTCACGCTCTTCTCAGTAATAGAAATCGCGTCGCTGCCTTCGGCAACCGCGTTCCTCCAGTTCTCCCGGTCGGGTTTCGTCGGGTCGATCGCGATCACTTTGCCGCGGGCGGCGTCGCGTGTGGTTAGAACGAACAGCGAACCTGCGTCTGCGCCGACATAGATGTACGCAGCGTCGAACCCCACCGCGACCGGCCTGACGACTGCATGGGCGGCGGCGAGATCGAGGAGATAGAGATTCTCGTGGCCCGAGTCGCCGACCTCCCCGTCGCCACCCATCACTACAAGCCAGCGTCCATCATCAGACAGATACGGCTCGAACTGCCAACTCGGGTGCGCGCTCTCCTGAAAGACTTTCCGGTCGGCTGATGCAGGTGTGCCTACGGCGTGATAGTAGAGTGCATTGCCCATGTCGGGCGTGCTCAACTCCGCGCCCTTTGGCGGCGCCGGGAACGCGCTGTAGTAGAGCCCCGCACCGTCGTGCGAAAAAACGGGCTCGTAGTACTTCGTATAGCGGATCACGTCGGGCAGGTCCTTGCCCGTGGCAAGGTCGCGGATGTGCCACTCGGTCCAGTCGGAACCCGATACGGAAACTCCGTAGGCGAGATACCGGCCATCGCGGCTCGCGGTGTAGCCGACTACAGCCAGACTGCCATCGGCCGACAGCGCGTTGGGATCCAGCGCCACCGCAGCGGAGTCAGAAAGACTCGCGGCCGTTAGCAGGATGCTTTGGTTCTGCAGCCCAGTGTTGCGGGTGTAGAAATAGCGCCTGCCCTCATGAAAGGGCGTCCCGATTTTCTCGAAATCGAAGAGCGCCCCCACGCGCGCGCGAATGCGCGCGCGCGCCGGATTCGCCGCCAGATACGCCTCGGTGAGATTTCCCTCAGTCTTCACCCAAGTGCGGGTTGCCGGCGAATCGAGTTCCTCGAGCCAGCGGTACGGATCGGAGACGGCCGTGCCGAAATAGTCCTCGACCACGGCGCCACGGGGCGCGGGTGGATACGTCAGCCGATTTGCAGCTTGAGCCGTGGAGGCGCAGACGAGCCCGAATGTCGTAAGACACCCAGCAACTTTGAATAGCCACGCATTGCGCCGATCGGATCCCATGAAGTCCTCCCACACGACAGGTGCCAGGTCCACCGAGCACCACACATCAAGAGACCTCGATGCGCGGCGGTCGCGCCTCGCCAAAAGCTACCATCGTGCGATCGCGCTGTCGCCTGCTCGAAGCCCTACGGCGATGACGCACGCAGCAGCTGCGGACGCATCGTGAGCCACACGAGCCAGGCTGCGGGCGCCGTGACCGCGGCGCCCGCGAAAAACGGTGCACTCGGCCCGAAGCCCACATAAATGGCTCCGGAGACCAGCGGCACGAGCGCGCGGGCGAGACTGGCGCCGATTTGATAGGTTCCCATGACCGATCCGCGCTCGCGCGCATCAGCCTGCTTGGAGGCAAGCGCCGACGCACAGGGAATAAAGGCGCCGCCGCCGATGCCGCAACAGGCAAGACCCATAAAAGTCAGCGTCAATCCCGATGCGATCGCGACCATCAATAGACCGGCGACGTATAGCGCTATCCCACACACTGCGAGGCGCATCTCACCGAAGAGCGGCACCAGTACACGCACGAGTCCACCCTGTACGCCCACCGCGACGATAGCGAGCGCGAACAGCACGAGTCCTACCGTGCGCGGTCCAAAACCGAATTTGTGCAGCGCCCAGATTGCGAAGATCGATTCAAAGATCGCCTGCGAACAGGTGAAAAGGAATGATGCCGCAGCGATTGAACGCAGCGCCGGGCGCGCGAGAAGCAGCGCCAGTGCTCCGGCGCGGCGCGGCGCCCCGGGCTGCGTGCGCCGCTCCGGCGCGTGGCTTTCGCGCAGCACGAAGAACACCAGCGCAATGGCGACCAGACTCAATGCAGCGGAGACGATGGCGGGGAGCAGGAAATTGGCATCGCGAATATTGTCCCCCGCGAGGAGACCGCCGATCGCGGGACCCAACATGAAACCGATGCCGATGGCTGCGCCCACCATGCCCATCGACTTGGCGCGGTCCGCGGGCGCGCTAATGTCCGAGGCATAGGCAAAGGCCGCCGCAATGTTGCCGGCCATGACGCCCGCAAGAGCGCGCGCCACCACGAGACCCGCGACGTTGTGCGCAAATCCCAGCAGAAGATAGGACAGGCAGGCGCCGCAGAGGCTCGAGATCAGAATGGGACGGCGCCCGTAGCGGTCGCTTAATCGGCCCCAGAGCGGCGCCGCAACGAGCTGGCAGAGCGAGTAAATGCCGAGAATCGGAGTGATGAGCGCGGGCGTGACCCCGAAACGATCGGCCATATACGGCACGAGCGGAATGAGGATTCCGAAGCCCAATATGTCGATCACGCAGACGAAGAAGAGCGCTGGCATCAGGGCCGCGACAGTTGGAGGCGCGTCGAACGCGCGACAGGCACCCGGGGCAGGCGTGCGGATCTAGTGCGGCGCCGCAGGGACATCAGCCCAGGCGCAGACGGCCGCCGTAGCGCATCCGCGCCTTGGCAAGCTCGAGTTCGTGTGTCGCCCCGGCAGGCCACTCGCTTCGATGGTGCGTGGCCATGACGATCGCCGTGCCGCGCGCAGCCAAATCCTGAATGAAGCGCTGCAAGGCCTGACGCGTCGGCGCATCCACCCCGGCGAACGGCTCATCGAGCAGCAGCAAGCGCGGCTCATTGACCCACGCGCGCGCAAAGAGCACGCGGCGCATCTGCCCATAGGAGAGTTCCCGCAGGCGGCGCGACCTTAAGTGCGTCAGCGCGAATCTCGCCAGCGCCCGCCGCGCCGCGGCACGATCTGCGCGGCTTGCGCTCTCGTTGAGTCCGATGGCCGCATGACAGCCGGACTGCACGACTGCCTCGACGATCAGATCCTGGGGATGATCCGCCTGCAGATGCGGCGCAACGAGCCCGACTTGGCGCCGGAATACTTCGAGCGGCACGCCGGGTTTGATACCCGCGCGCTCAATGCGGCCGCCGACCGCGACGCCGTGATCGCCGTAAAGAGTCCGCAGCAGCGTCGTCTTTCCGGAGCCGTTTGGCCCGTGCACGACCCAGCACTGACCAGCGCCCACATTGAGCGAGATGTCTTTGAGCACTGCGTGCTCGTCAAGAAAGATAGAGGCGTGAGTCAATCGCACGATCGGCCGCGGCGAGAACGCCTTGGGGATACGCACGCGGCGCACGGCGCCGGATTTTTTGGATTCAAGCCAGCGCGCGAGCGGCGCGCGCGCGAGCACACCCCGATAAACGACGCGACCGCGACTGAGCACGAGTGCGTGAGTCGCGCTCGCAGGCATATCTTCGGTGCGGTGAGTGGCGAGCACCCACGGCAGTTTCGAACGTCCGCTGCGTTCAAGCCATGTGAGTGCGCGCTGCCGGTGCGCCGCATCCAGACCGTTGAGCAATTCATCGAGCAACAGGAGTCCCGGGGAAGCCGCGAGCGCGCGGGCGAGAAGAGTCAGACGTCGCTCGCCATAGGACAGGGATAAAAAGTTGCGCTCAGCCAGGTCTTCGACGGCAAGGCCCGTCAGGGCGCGGTCGATGCGGCGGCCATCCGTAAGGCTTATGGGCCGCAGTGGGATATCGGTGCGATGCAGGCCCGTGGCGATGACCTGCCGTACCGTGAAGTCCCAGGCGTAACGCTCGTATTTATCCTGGCGCTCCGCCCCGACGTAGGCGATTTCCTCCTGCACTTCGCGGGGCGTCGTCCAGATTTCCCTGCGCCACAGATAGCGGCGCGATTCGCCGCTACCCGGTGTCGGCCAGATGGAGCCCGCCACGAGCTTCAATAGCTGAGTCTTGCCGGCGCCGTTCGCCCCCGCGAGTATCCAGCGCTGCCCGGGTTTGATCCTCCAGTTCACATCGCGCAGGACGATACGTCCCGCCCGCTTGAGCCGGATGCGCTTGAGCTCTACTTCGACGAATCGCCCTGCGCCCGATGCCGCCATCGCCAAACGATGGACACAATCGTCCTCCATGGCAAGATGCGTGCAGTGGAAAAATATGACCTTCTCGTCGTCGGCGGTGGCATCAACGGCACGGGCATCGCCCGCGACGCGGCGGGCCGCGGTCTCAAGGTGCTCTTGTGCGAGCAGGACGATCTTGCCGCCCACACCTCCTCAGCCAGCACGAAACTGATCCACGGCGGCCTCCGGTATCTTGAGACGCTGCACTTCCAGCTCGTGCGCAAGGCCCTGCAGGAGCGCGAACTGCTGCTCGGCGCCGCGCCCCACATCATGCGGCCCTTGCACTTCGTCATGCCCCACGATGCGCATTTGCGGCCGATGTGGATGATTCGCGCCGGCCTCTTTCTCTACGACCATCTGGCCAAGCGCCGCCGCCTGGCGGCATCCGCTGCCATAGATCTGCGCACGCACATTGCCGGCACGGCGTTGCAGGAGCGCTTCGTTCGCGGGTTCGTGTATTCGGACGGATGGGCGGACGATGCGCGGCTCGTAGTATTGAACGCGCAGGATGCCGTCTTGCACGGTGCCCGCGTGACGACTCGCACACGCTGTGAGCAAATCGAGCTCGTCGAGGGCCTATGGCGCGCCACGCTCACCGATGCGAGCGGCCCGCGCGCCGTCGCGGCGCGTGCCGTCGTTAATGCGACCGGACCGTGGGTGAGCCGCTTCGTGCGCGACGCCACCCCGCTCTCCACGGCACATACGGTGCGACTGGTGAAGGGCAGTCACATCGTCGTGCCGCGGCTTTTTCCACACCGCTTCGCCTACATTTTTCAAAACACCGACCGCCGCATCGTGTTTGCCATTCCCTACGAACATGATTTCACGCTCATCGGCACGACGGATATCGAGTATCACGGCGAGCCGGCCGGCGTGCGCATCGAGCGCGCCGAGGTCGACTACCTGTGCGCCATCGTTAACCGCTACTTCCGCGAGCAGATCGGAGCCGCCGATGTTCTCTGGAGCTACGCCGGCGTGCGGCCGCTCATCGAGGATGAGTCTGCAGACCCTGCGGCCGTCACGCGCGACTATGCGCTTGAGATCGACGGCGCTGCCGCGCCGCTCCTGTCTGTATTTGGCGGCAAGATCACAACCTATCGACGCCTCGCCGCGCAAGCGGTCGACCTGCTGGCCGCGCGCTTGGGCTGCCGCGCCACGCCGTGGACCCACCGGGCGATCCTGCCCGGAGGAGATCTGCCCGACGGCAGCTTCGCTGCGTTTCTGCGCGTCGTGGAGCGGCGCTACGCGTGGCTGCCGCCACCGCTGCGCGTACGCTATGCAGGTGCCTACGGCACGGCGATCCATCGCCTGCTGGGCACGGCGGCCGCGCTCGCCGATCTCGGCCCGGAGATTTTCCCTGGCCTCTATGAGCGCGAAGCCGAATACCTGTGCCGCGAAGAATGGGCCGTGACCTCCGCGGACATCCTGTGGCGCCGCACCAAGCTCGGGCTGCACGCGCCGCCCGAGAGGACGCAGCGGCTCGACGATTGGCTTGCGCGCCGATGAAGCGCTTCATTCTCGCGCTCGATCAGGGCACGACGAGTTCACGCGCAATATTGTTTGATCATGCGGCAAATCCTGTCGCGAGCGCGCAGCGTGCGGTTACGCAACACTTCCCGCACTCCGGCTGGGTGGAGCATGACGCAAAGGAGATCTGGGACTGCCAGACGCCGCTCATTTCGGAGGTGCTGGCCACAGCCGGTACGTCGGCCGGTGAGCTTGCGGCCGTCGGCATAACGAACCAGCGCGAAACCACCGTTCTCTGGGACCGTAAGACGGGCGCGCCCATCGCGCGCGCAATCGTCTGGCAGGACCGGCGCACCGCGGAGCATTGCGCACGACTGCGCGCAGCGGGCCACGAGCCGGACATCACGCGCCGCACGGGACTCGTGCTCGATCCCTATTTTTCCGCCACAAAGATTGCGTGGCTCCTCGAGCATGTGCCGGGCGCTCGCGAGCGTGCCAAACGCGGCGAGCTTGCCTTTGGCACGATCGATAGCTGGCTTGTGTGGAACTTGACGGGCGGCAGGCGCCACGTGACCGATGCGACGAACGCCAGCCGCACGCTGCTCTTCAATATCAGGACCTGCGAGTGGGATCCGGTGTTGCTCGCGCTCTTTGACATCCCGCCCGAATGCCTGCCGCAGATCGTTCCCACTTCTGCGCTGACGGCCACCGATCTGACGGTGAATCTCGCCGGTTGCGAAGTTCCGCTCGCTGGCATCGCCGGCGACCAGCAGGCGGCGCTCTTTGGCCAAACCTGCTTCACCCCCGGAATGGCCAAAAACACCTACGGCACGGGTTGCTTTGCGCTTCTGAACACAGGCACTCGCCCGCTCTTCTCGCAGCATCGGCTACTGACAACGGTCGCCTGGCAGCGCGATGTGACGCACTATGCACTCGAGGGCAGCGTCTTCGTCGCCGGGGCTGTCGTGCAGTGGCTGCGCGATGCATTGGGCGTCATTCAAAGCTCCGCGGACGTGGAAGCCCTCGCCGTGAGCGTCGCGCACAGCGATGGCGTGCATTTCGTGCCCGCGTTTGCAGGACTCGGCAGCCCGCACTGGGATCCGCACGCACGCGGCACCATTGTCGGGCTGTCGCGCGGCAGCACTCGAGCGCACATCGCGCGGGCCGCTCTCGAAGCAATCGCGTTTCAGAGTGCCGAACTCTTGACGGCGATGCAGCAGGACGCGGGGCAAGCGCTCCTTGAGCTGCGCGTCGACGGCGGCGCTGCAGTCAACAATTTTCTCATGCAGTTTCAGGCGGATCTCCTGGGCGTCCCGGTCGTGCGCCCGCAAACTACCGAGACGACCGCGCTGGGTGCAGCTTATTTCGCTGGATTGGCCGTGGGATTCTGGCAAAGCCTCGAGGAGATCGCGCGCAATTGGCGCGTCGAGCGGCGCTTCGAACCTGACATGAGCCGCGATGAAGCGGCGGCAAGACTCAAACGCTGGTCGCTTGCGGTCGAGCGCTCACGTAGCTGGGCGTAGCCTCGGCAGCCGCGCGAAGTCGCATGCTTTACGGCGAGCTCAAGCGCCGCTGCGAGCTTCATTATGTAGTCTCGCCACCGGCAGCGGCACATATCGTCAACGTCACGCGCGCCCATGCGTTCCTATGACCCAGGAGCAATACTTTTGGAGACGGTAATGAATTTCTTTAAATTGACCTGCGCAGCGCTTGCTACCGGCGTATTGAGTACGGCTGCATTGGCACAAACGCCTGCTGAACAGGACCAGCAGCGTGATGTGAACCAGCAGGAGCGCGTCGAGCAGGGCCTGCAATCAGGTCAGCTCTCAACCAAAGAGGCAGGCAGTTTGGAGCGCGATGAACAGCATGTGGATCGCATGGAAGCCCATGATCTGAAGAACGGCTCGATCAGCCCCGCCGAACAGGCGCGGCTCAACGCGGCCCAGAATAAGACCAGTGACGCCATCTATGCCGACAAGCACAACGCCACGACCGGCAATCCGAATTCAATTTCATCCCAGCGCATGCAGACGGATGTGCAGCGCAACGTGAATCAACAGCAGCGAATTGCGAACGGCATGAAAAGCGGCGAGCTGACCAATAGGGAAACCGGGTCCCTCGAACGCGGCCAGGCGCATGTCGATCGCAGAGAGGCGAACGCAGCGGCGAATGGTCGCGTCAATGCCGCCGAGCAGGGTCGCATCCAAAGATCGGAGAATCGTCAAAGCGGCCGTGTCTACAACAAGAAGCACAACGCGACGACCAAGTAGCAGGCGCGCTGCAGAATAGTTGAGAGGGGCCGCCGCAGGGGCGGCCCTTCGCTTGACCACAACCCCTTAGACGGCTCGCAACGCCGTGGCAACCGGAAGGCGCGCGGCGCGGATCGCCGGGAACAGCCCGCCGACGAGTCCAATCACGCAGGCCCAAACGATACCGAGAACGACGAGCGACGGACCAACGGCTAGACGAAACACGACCTGCGTAAAATTGCTGCCGAGCGTGCTGACGACGTTGCCATTGAAGAAGACCCAGGCAAGCCCTGCGCCGATCAATGCGCCTATGACCGACAGCAGCATCGCTTCGATCAATACCGACAACACGACGGCGCTTGCGCCAAAGCCGATGGCACGCAGCGTCGCGATCTCGCGCGAGCGCACACTCACCGCCGAATACATCGTATTCAAGGCGCCGAAGAGCGCGCCGACAGCCATGATGCCGCCGACGACATAGGCGATGAAGGACAGTACGTTACTCATGCGTTCCGACTGGTGCGCGTAGTAGTCGTGCTCGCGCATCACGTCGACCGAGAGCTGCGGGTTCGTAGTGAGCGAGTTTTTGAATGCGGCGAAAGACTCTTTCGAGTCAAGCAGTACGACGACCGACTGATACAGATTACGCCGGTAGGATGAGAGCACGGTCTCGCCGTCAGCGAGCAACTCCGACTCGTGCGAATCGCCATTGCTTGCAAAGGCCCCGACGATGGTCCAATCGCTGCCGCGCAGCGCGATGTGGCTGTCGACGTCCAAACCCTTGAACTGCGCCTGCGCACCTACGCCGACGATGAGCTCGCGCAAGCCACGTTGAAACATCCTGCCAGCGATGAGATGGATTTCGGGGCGCAGTGCCATCGCTTCCGCGCCGACGCCGCGAATGGTGACATTCGCGCCGCTGTCGTTACTTTTCTTGGGCATATCGACGATCACCACCGCCTCCGCAGAGGCAATCGGCTTGCCCGCGGCATCCTTGCGAATGCCCGGCGCGTCCATGATGGTGAGCGTCGACTCTCGCGAAAGAGTGCTCGCGAGCTCTGAATCCGAGCCGCCGCGCAGCACGATCGCGCGATCGTCGCGTCCGGTTGCAATGATGGTGCGATTGAAACCCGTCGCCATGGCGAGCACCGAGATCAGCACCGCGACGACACCGGCGATGCCGACGACGATGACCGAGGATGTGCCGAAGCGCTGCGGAATGCTCGTGAGGTTCATCCAAGTGACGGCGCGGATCTGAGCGAGCATGTTCATGAGCCTAACCTCTCAACGCCCGGCGAGCGCGTCGATGATGTTGAGCCGTGTCGTGCGCCAAGCCGGCGGCAAGCCGGTACAGAGCGCGAGCAGCACCGCCACACCTACACCCAAGGTAACGACATCCGCGGGCAGATGCGCCTCACCGATGACGCTCTTCAGCGCCGGGAAAATGCCCGCAGCAATGGCAAGGCCGAGGAGCGCTGCCACCAGGCACAGGACGAGCGCCTCGGCGAGTATCAGCACGACGACGGCAAGATCGGTAAAGCCGAGAGTCTTCAACACCGCAAGCTCCGGTACGCGTTCGCGCACCGACTGCATCATCGTGTTGCCGGTCAGAAAGAGTAGTGTGAAGAAAACCGCGCCCAGGATCGAAGTCACAATGAAGCTGATATCACCCTGCTGCTTGATGAACGACTGCGCGAATTCCTTTTCGGTCTGAGTTTTCGTCTCATCCGATGAATTGGCGAAGCGCTTGTCGATCGCGGCTGCGACCTGCATCGCTTGCTTCGGATCCTTCACCTTCACCACGTACCAGCCGACGGTGCCCTTGGAAAAGCTGCGCGCCTCATCGAAATAGCTGTAATTGAAGAAAAAGCTGACCGCCTGGTTCGGGTCGTGTGGCGCGTCATAGATGCCGACGATGTCGAATGCCCAGTCCGAGCTGCCATTGGCCTGCGTCCAAATCACCGAATGCAACGGCACCCGATCGCCGATTTTCCAACCATATTTCTTGGCGAGTTCGCGCCCAACGACCGCGCCGGTGCGCGTGCGCGTAAGCGCAGCAAGCTGGTCCTTGGGCAGCTGCAGCTCAGGATACAATGGGAAAAACAGCACCGGATCCACGGGAAACGAAAACACGAAATTCTTCGGATCCTGATAGTAGGTACCGAACCAGCTCTGGTAGGCGACGCCGGCAACTCCCGGCAGCGACTCGATCTGCGCAAGGTAGCTAAAGGGCAGCGACTCGGTGAAGCTGATACGGCTGACTACATTCAGCCGATCGACGGCGGAGGCGTTCAAGGCATTGTTGAACACCGCGTTTACTCCCTGCAGCATGCCAAAGAGCACGAAGGCGACGACGATCGAGAGCAGTGTAAAAACGGTGCGGGTGCGCTTGCGCCACAGGCCCGCCCACAAGAGCGGCAGGAATTTCATGCTGGGCTTGCCGCGTCGGTGAGCGTGCCCTTGTCGACATGCAGCTGGCGCGAGGCAAAATCCGCGGCTTTCTGGTCATGGGTGACGACAATCACCGTCTTGTGCTGCTCGCGGTTGAGTGTTTGCAGGAGACCGAGAATTTCATCCGCCGTGCTGCGATCCAAATCTCCGGTTGGCTCATCGCACACGAGCAGAGTTGGGTCAGCCACGAGGGCGCGTGCAATCGCAACGCGCTGCTGCTGCCCTCCGGAGAGTTCGCTCGGCTTGTGGCGGGCACGATCGGCGAGTCCCACGATTTCAAGGGCCGCCCGCACGTTCTTTCTGCGCGCCGCGCCTGAGAGCGAGGTGAGGAGCAACGGCAGCTCGATGTTTCTTTCGGCCGTCAGCATGGGCATCAGGTTATAGAACTGAAACACAAAGCCGACGTGCCGCGCGCGCCATTTGGCGAGCGCGCCACCCGATAGCCGGTCAATGCGCTCACCCGCGACATTCACCTCGCCCTCGGTCGGCCGGTCAAGGCCGCCGATCAGATTCAAAAGCGTCGTCTTGCCGGATCCTGAGGGTCCCATCAGAGCGAGAAATTCACCTTGTGGAATCTCAAGATTGAGCGCGTGCAACACCTCCACACTTTGCTTGCCGCGCGTATAGCGTTTGACGATGTTCTTCAACGAGACAATCATGGGCATGGGCGACTCCATCACGGCTCTTCGATCCGCACCTTTGCGCCGTCACTTAACTTTCCGCTGACGGCGATGGCGAGCTTCTGACCGGGTTCGATTCCTGAGAGCACGATCTGCCCTTGCGGGGATTGCGCGCCCAGCTTCACGGTGCGCTCTTCAACTTTGCCATCCTGCAGCACAAACACCTTGCCGCTGGCGCCGTTCGCCTCGACCGCGTCAGGCGGGACAATGACAGCGCGGCGCGCCGGTGCTGGCGCAGTGGCAGTGCCCGCATCCTGCAGGAAAGATACGCGGGCGCCCATCTCCGGAAGTATGCGCTCATCGCGCCGTTTGAAGGCCACCCGCACTTTGACTGTGGCCTTCGAACGATCGGCCGTCGGAATGATGGCGATCACTGAGCCTGGGATCTCCCAGTCGGGATAGGCATTCAAACGGATGGTCACCGGCTGCTCGGGACGCACGCGCGTGATGAAGTTCTCGCTCACGTCGACCTCGACCTCCAGAGAATCCATGTCGACGACGGTGCCGATGCCGGTGCGCGTGAAGCCGCCGCCGGCGGAGATGGGGGAAACCATTTCGCCGGGCTGCGCGGCCTTCACGGTGACGACTCCGGCGAAGGGCGCGCGCACCACGGTATCGTCCTCGTCGCGCTGCGCGACGACGAGGCTTGAGCGCGCAACCGCCACGGAGCGCTGCGCGACGGCGAAAGCGGCCGCGGCCGCGTTGTAGGTCGCCTTCGCGGCATCAAAGTCCTGCGCGCTGATGAGTGCCTGCGTGCGCTCCTGTTCCTCGCGGTGGTATATGGGACGTGCATCGTTGAACGCCGTCTGCGCGGCCTCAAGATTCGCCTCCGCCTGAGCGATCTGCGCGCCGGCCTGCTGCAGGCGCGCCCGTGCATTGGAATCATCGAGGCGCGCGAGCACTTCGTTGGCCGCGACACGCTGACCTTCCTCAATCAACACTTCGAGCACTTTACCTGTGATCTTTGACGACACGGTTGCTTCGCGGCGCGCAACGACATATCCCGACGCATCAAGAAGCGACGCGCCTGCCGCGGCGCCGCCGCCCGACTCCTGTGCAACCGCGATGCGCACGGGTACCCCGCTCGGCCTGCCCAGGAGAAGCCACACGCCGGCTCCGAGGAGCGCAAGCGCTGCCGCGCCGCCTGCGATCCACTTCTTTGTGCTGGCAGGTTTTTCGGCTTCGGCAACGCCGCGGTGCAGCCGCAGTTGCTCCAGCAGTGCCGATTTGTCATTCATGTGACTGTCATTTAACCGGCGCGTGCTGAAAAGCTCAAGAACTGTAAAGAAGCATCAATGCGCTCAACTTTGCGCCGCACCAACGGTCACACTAAGGAACGTAACGATTTGTCCCGGCGTGGCGCTCGACTCGACGTCTCCTCTCCCCCCCTTGAGACGCGATGATCGCCGCCTGTAGTCTTGGACCGCCGTTGGAAGCCGCCCGCAAGGGCGGCTTTTTCTTTTTCACGCCAGCGCCGGCAGAACGATGCGCACGGCAAGGCCCGTCGCGCTCAGATTGCGCGCCTCGATCGTGCCGTGGTGCAGGACAATCGCACGCGCCGCGATCGCAAGCCCCAGCCCCTCCCCGCCTTCCGCACGGTCACGTGCTGCATCCACACGGTAGAAAGGCTCGAAGATGAGCGCAAGGTCCTTCTCCGGCACGCCGGGTCCCTGATCTTCGATCACGACTTCGATCGACGCGTCACGCCGCTCGGCGCGTACATGCAGCTGCGAGCCCATGGGACTGTAGCGCACAGCATTGCGCAGTACATTTTCGAAGGCGCTGCGCAGCGCTTCACGATCGCCCATGACTTCGAGCGTGCCCGATGTGTGGAGTGCAACCTGGGCGCGACGCACGTCGGCCTCGATGGCGACATCCGCAACGATCTCGGCAAGAAGGTCAGTGACATCGACGCGCTCGCTCTCGGCGCCGAGCGCGGGACGCTCAAGTCGCGCGAGGAGGAGCGCGCGCGCAATCAGCTGCTCGAGCCGGTCCGCCTCGCGCCCGATGCGAGCGAGATTCTCCGCCTGGCCGCTGTCACCGCGCTGTGCCAACGACAAGGCGAGTTGCAGCCGCGCGAGCGGCGAGCGCAGCTCGTGTGAGACATCGCGCAGCAGCTGGTGCTTTGACTCAAGAAGGCTGCGCACGCGCTCGGCCATCGCATCGAAATCCGCAGCGAGCAATCCCAAGTCGTCCTTGCGGCCTTTGAGGCTCGGCAGCACGCGCACATTCAAATCTCCGGCGGCGATGCGCTGCGTCGCATCGCGCAGCCGATCCACTGGGGCCGTGAGATAGCGGGCGAGAAGAAAGCACACGACCGCACTCACCACGAGGGCAATGATCAAGGTCGCCGCGCGCACCCCCGGCAGCTCCAGTTCGCCAAATCTGTGGATGGGCCCGCGATTGGGTCCAGCGACCACGACCACGCGAAACGCTCTGCCGTCGGGCCCCACGAGCATCAAAGAGCGGCCGATCGGCTCCGTCGGCAGGCGCACGCGCGGCGGCTGCTCCTCGCGGTTGGTCTGCGGATAGGACGGCAAAGGGCGCTCGAGGAGATCATGGCCGGAGGAGTCGAGCACAAATGTGCGCTCGCGCAGCGCCGGCGGGCTCAACTCCTGGATCCATTGCTTCAGAGCATCGCCACCGCCCGCCTCGAAAACCTGCGCGGCGCGCGTGTAGATCTCCTGATAGGGAAGCGAGGGCCGTTCATTCCTCCATTTGAGGGCGGCATCCACCGCGACCGTGACGGTGCCGACGAGAATCAGCGCGAGCGCGAGCCAGAAGGTGAGGAAAATGCGCCAGAAGAGCGAATGCACGGCGGCTCAACTATCCGCGCTCGCCGTCCCGCGCGCACCGGTCAGCGCGAGTGCATAGCCGGTGCCGCGTACGCTCTGCAGCGTGACCCGATCGGTGTACTTCGCAAGCTTGCGCCGCAGATTACTGACGTGCGTATCGAGGCTGCGGTCGGTCGGCAGCAGGCGCCGCCCCAGCGCCCGGGTCATCAGCTCCTCGCGCGTGACGGCTTTGGCATCCGCGCGCATGAGCTGTTCCAGGATGCGCAACTCGGCGCCTGTCAGTCCCAGATCGTGCTCATTGACCACGGCGCAGCGCGCACGCAGATCGATCTTGAGCGGCCCCCACTGCACCGAGGTTGCCGTCGTCACCGGACCGCCGTCTCCGACACTGCGGCGCAGCACGGCCTTGATGCGCGCGACGAGCTCGCGGGGGCTGAAGGGCTTCGGCAGGTAATCGTCGGCGCCCATCTCCAGGCCCACGACCCGATCGACCTCCTCGCCGCGTGCCGTCAACATAATCACCGGCACCGCGCTCGTTGCGCGGATGCGTCGCAGAACCTCAAATCCGGACAGCTCCGGCAACATGACATCGAGCACGACGAGGTCCGGTTTGGCCTTCGCCAGACGCTCGAGCGCAGCCACGCCGTTACCGAGGAGTTCCACCACGAATCCCTCGGGCGTCAAATATTCCACCAGCAAGGAGCACAACTCCTGGTCGTCATCGACTATCAACAGTACGGGGCTCGCGGGGCCGGCAGCGGAATCTGTCAACATCATGACGTCATTATCCTCGATCTCACGGCGCGCGAAGAGTTCTTTGCAATTCTTATGCGCCCCAACTAGCAACTCCTGGCCGAGCATCTGCTCTAATTGGCGTGTCCCCTACCTTTCAGGAGTCTTTCATGCACACTTCCCAAGCCATAAACCGGACCCGTGCGATTGTAATCGCAGCGATCGCCGCCGTCGGCATTGCGGGGGTGGTGGCCCACGCTGCAATTTCGAGCGATCCTGCGGCGCAACCCTCCGCTGGGCATTGGCATCACCACGGACCGGGCGCGCACTTCATGCACGTATTGAAGCAGCTGAATCTCAGCGCCGAACAGCAGACTCAAATCAAGAGCATCTTTGCTTCGGCGCACTCCCAGTTCAAGGAAATGGGCGCGAGCATGCGCAGCAATCATGAGGCTCTGGAGGCGACGGCACCGACGGATGCGGGCTATCCCGCGCTCCTCGCCACCGAAAAGGCGAATGCGGCGAAGCGCATCGAGCAGATGAGCGCGGTGAAGACGCAGATCTATGCCGTGCTGACGCCAGCGCAGATCAAACAGATTCCGGCGGTCATCGCGGCCGACAAGGCTAAGTGGCAGCAGCGCCACGAGAACCCGGCGCCCGCGTCCACCCCGTCGACTCCCGCCACATCCTCGTAGCGGTTGCTCCCCCGGTCCGCCCGCCGTCGCAAAGGCGAAGATGCCTTGCGGCGGTGAGTGGGCCGGTCTATTCGACGATGACGGCGGTTCCGTACGCCAACACCTCCGTCACTCCGGCAGCGACGTCATTGGCGTCATCGCCGCGCGCCTTCTCACATAGTGCGGTGAAGAGCGTGATGTTCCCGCCGAGAAGCGTCTGCAGCGAGGCGCCGATCGCTCCGACGAGACTGCGCGAGCGCACGACGATGCCGCGGACCACCCCGACGTTTCTGACGATCCGGTGTCCCGGCAGCTCAAAGGCGGTCGTGACGAAGCTGAGGTCAAAGTTTTTCATCGGTGCAATCTTTCCTGAGGGTGTGATCGCGCGCACGAATCTCGCGCCTTGGCCAATATCCTACGCGCACGCGTCTTTACAGCCCTAACCCCCTGCGCTAGCGTTGCCGGCATGTCTCAATTCATGCAACGCGCCGGCGCGAACGGCGCGGGATTCGTGGTCGCCATCGTCGGCGCAAGCGGCGCCGTTGGCGTCGAACTCACGCGCTGCCTCGAAGAGCGCGGTTTCCCCGTCGCTGAACTCAAGCTATTCGCGTCGGCCCGCTCAGCAGGCAAGCGCATGAACTTTCGCGGTCAGCAGGTTGAGATAGAAGAGCTCGGTGAGCAGAGCTTTCGCGGCGTCGACCTTGCGCTCTTCTCCGCCGGCAGTGCCATCTCCAAGCGCTATGCACCGCTCGCCGCCCGCCAGGGAACGCTCGTCATCGACAACTCCTCGGCGTTTCGCATGGATCCGACCGTGCCGCTCGTCATACCGGAGATCAACGCCGCCGCGGCCCTCAAGCATCGCGGCATCATCGCCAATCCGAACTGTGCCGCCATCATCTCCATCACGCCGCTGTGGCCCATCCATCGCACGAACCCCGTCCGCCGGCTGATCGTGTCCACCTATCAGGCGGCATCGGGTGCCGGTGCTGCGGCCATGCAGGAGCTGCGCGAGTCGACCCGCGCCTTTCTCGAGGATCGGCCCTACGCGCACACGGTCCTGCCGCATCCGTATGCCTTCAACCTCTTCAGTCACAACACCAAGGTCGACGCCGTCACGGGCTACAACGAGGAGGAGACCAAGGTCATCGAGGAAACCCGCAAGATATTTGCTGAGCCCGGGTTTCGCATCACAGCAACCTGCGTGCGCGTGCCGGTGCTGCGCGCCCACTGTGTGGCGCTTAATTTCGAATGCGAAGCGCCGATCACCGCCAGCACGGTGCGCGACATTCTCGCCGCTGCGCCGGGCGTGAAGATCATCGATGACATGGCGGCAAACTATTTTCCCATGCCCAAGGATGCCTCCGGTCAGGATGCCATCCTTGTCGGCCGCATTCGCCAGGATGTCAGCGATCCCTCAGGCCGCTCCATTGCCATGTTCGTTGCGGGGGATCAGCTGCTCAAGGGTGCGGCCTTGAACGCCGTGCAGATCGCCGAGTGCCTGCTCGCAGATCAAAAGACCATCGCGGCCTGACGCCGGCACCCGAGGGCCTCCCGCCCGTGCTCCCTTTTTCCGCGCGGCGCGCGCGCCTCGCAGCCGTCGGGGCCGTGGCGCTGCTGGCGACGCTGCAGATGCTTGATGCCCAGGCCGCGCTGCCCGACTCCATCAATGCCATCCGGCTGCACGGCTGTGGCGGCAGGGCCGGTATCAATCGCCCGCTGCACAGCGCCCGCAAGCTCGATGAGGCCGCCGAGCGCGCGGCAGCCGGTACAAGCCTGCACGATGCGCTCCGGGCGGTGGGCTATGAGGCGCAAGTGTCCGCCTCGATCCACGTCGCAACGCCCGGGGGCGATCAGACGATCGCACGGCTTCTGGAACAGCACTTCTGTGCTGAGATCGCCGAACCCATGGAGCGTGAAATCGGCATTGCCCGCCACGCACAGGACACCTGGATCGTACTCGGCGCGCCGCTCGCGACGCCGCAACCGCAGGATGCCCCCGCCTTCAGCCGGCGCGTCCTCGAACTCGTCAACGAGGCCCGGGCCCGACCGACGCGCTGCGGGCGCCAGATGTTTAATGCTACGACCCAGCTCAAGCTATCAACGGCCCTCGGCAACGCGGCCCTCGCACACTCGCTCGATATGGCCGCGCGCGGGTATTTCGAACACACGGGCGCGGACGGCAGCACCCCTGCCTCCCGTGTCACTCGCGCCGGCTACGCCTGGCGCGTCGTGGGGGAAAACCTGGCCGCGGGCGTGCCGACGGCGGACGAGGCCGTGGCGGGATGGCTGCAAAGCACGGCGCATTGCCAGAACCTCATGGACCCGCGCTTTACGGACATGGGAGTGGGCTTCATCGTCAATCCGAAGAACCCGTCCCTCATCCTCTGGACGCAGGTATTTGCGCAGGCCGAGCCCGGGAGCCCCACCCACACAACCCGGTAGCTGAATCCCGAAGGACACGGCAATATCTGCGCGGCAGACCCGTCATCAGCCGGGCGTTGGGGAAAATAATAATGGCAACAAGCACCGCAACAGCTTCCGGATTTCTTTCTCGCGAGCGCACGGTCGCAAAACCCGGATTTAGCCGCTGGCTCGTGCCGCCGGCGGCACTCGCCATCCATCTGTGCATCGGCATGGCCTACGGGTTTTCAGTCTTCTGGCTACCCCTGTCGAAGGCGGTCGGAATCACGAAGACTGTGGACTGCCCTAAGGACCTGGGTTTTTTCGGCGCACTCACCACCACCAGCTGCGACTGGAAAATCTCCCTCCTGGGATGGATGTTCACGCTCTTCTTCGTGTTCCTCGGCACCGCTTCGGCGCTCTGGGGCGGATGGCTGGAGCGGGTTGGACCGCGTAAGGGAGGAGTGGTCGCAACGTTGTGCTGGTGCGGGGGCCTCGTGATAGGCGCAGTGGGCGTCATCACTCATCAGCTGTGGATCATGTGGTTGGGATGCGGCGTCATCGGCGGCCTGGGTTTGGGATTGGGCTACATCTCGCCCGTCTCGACGCTCATCAAATGGTTCCCGGATCGGCGCGGCATGGCGACCGGCATGGCCATCATGGGATTCGGCGGCGGCGCCATGATCGGCGCGCCGCTCGCCGACCGCCTCATGAAATGGTTCGCCTCGCCCGCAGGCGTCGGCGTCTGGCAGACTTTTCTGGTCCTCGCGGCGATTTACTTCGTGTTCATGATCGGCGGCGCGCTGAGCTATCGCCTGCCGCCTGAGGACTGGAAACCTCAGGGGTGGCAGCCGCCCTCGACGAAGCGCTCGCTCCTGACCAACCGCAATGTGAGCCTCGATGTGGCCTGGCGTACGCCGCAGTTCTGGCTCCTGTGGGGTGTTCTCACGCTCAACGTGGCTGCGGGCATCGGCATCATCGGCATGGCCTCACCCATGCTGCAGGAAGTGTTCGGCGGCAAGCTCCTCGGCATACCGGTGGCATTTGCCGATCTCAATAAGGAGCAGCTCGACAAGATTGCCGCGATCGCGGCCGGCTTTACCGGGCTCCTGTCGCTGTTCAACATTGCGGGCCGCATCTTCTGGGCATCGCTCTCGGACCGACTGGGACGCAAAGCGACCTACATGGTGTTCTTCCTTCTCGGCATCGCCCTCTATGCCTCAGTGCCGTCGCTGGCCGCCGCCGGCAGCCTCGCGCTCTTCGTCGCGGCCTTCGGCATCATCCTGTCCATGTACGGCGGAGGATTCGCGACGGTTCCTGCGTATCTGGCCGATCTTTTCGGGACCAAGATGGTGGGCGCCATTCACGGTCGCCTGCTGACGGCATGGTCGACCGCCGGCATTTTGGGCCCGGTGCTGGTGAACTACATCCGCGAGTACCAGCTCGCCCACGGCGTGGCGCGTGCCCAGGCCTATAGCATCACCATGTACGTTCTGGCGGGTCTCCTCGCCATCGGCTTCCTATGCAACTGGGCCATCCACGCCGTCGCAGAAGATCGCTATATGAAAGTCGATGATGCAGCAGCAGTTGCCGCGCAGCGCACGCAGCGGCCGGTAGAACCCCAGGCTGACACGGTCTCCGTCGAGGCGGCGTCGCGCCGCAACGCGTGGCTCGTGCCGCTTGCGTGGGCTGCGGTGTGGATCCCGATCGCTTGGGGCGTGTGGGTGACGCTGCAGAAGGCCGCGGTGCTCTTTCGCTAGCCGCCCCGCGCCTGCCACAGGCGCACGCCGCCGATGTAGGCATTGCTGTTCGTGACGCGCCGCGCTTTTTCCGGCAGGTGCATCAGGCGGCGCGCATTGCCGCCGCCGATCACGACCTCGTACACCTGCAGCGCCGCGCTCAATCTCGCGACGACATCGGCGACCGCCCTGCGCCACTTCTTCGCCCCGAGGCGCTCGCGGCCGTGCTCACCGACGTACTCCTCGAAACTGCGTCCGCGCTTATAGGGCAGGTGCGCAAGCTCGGTGGGCTCGACGACGCCGTCAGTGACGAGCGCGGATCCAAGACCGGTGCCCAGGCCCAAGAACAACATGCGGCCTCTTCTGTAGCAGCCGATGGCCTGC
>Ga0182024_10008463_pt1 | contig 21665 bp, 15 predicted proteins | sample P32metaG_FD_120480 | JGI IMG/M metagenome (GOLD analysis project Ga0182024, IMG submission 120480) | Permafrost microbial communities from Stordalen Mire, Sweden - P3-2 metaG (Illumina Assembly) | ecosystem: Environmental > Terrestrial > Soil > Wetlands > Permafrost | place: Sweden: Stordalen...
AGAACGCGGCGATGGGGGCGCGTGGGACGTGGCAGCTCAGTTTCTGAATCAGCCGAGTTCCCTTCCCATGTCCTCGAAGGCGAGGGACATGGGGCACCCAGTTCAGTGGGTGAAGCGGATTCTTCGATTACGAGGTCGACGACTTCGGCCTGGCGGATGTGGAGCCCGGGTTGGGATTCGAGGACTTCTCGCATTTTGACGCGGTAGAGCTGCTTGTCGCACTGGGCGCGAGGACCCCAGACGGCAGGGCCACGCGAAGAGTTGAGCAGCCGGAACTGAATGCCGACGGCGTCCGCGACTTCACCCATGATGCCGCCGAGCGCGTCGACTTCGCGGACGAGATGGCCCTTGGCGACACCGCCGATGGCAGGGTTGCAGCTCATCTGGGCGATGAGGTCGAGGTTCATGGTGATGAGCGCGGTTTTTAGGCCCATGCGCGCAGCAGCCATTGCGGCCTCACAGCCTGCATGGCCGGCGCCGACGACAACGACATCGTATTGTTCGGTGAATGCCACTGGATTCTATTTTACGGGCGCAGGATGAGCGGTGGGCGGCCGGGCCGCGGTGCAGCGGAATCAATAGACGATGGCGTAGGCGTGGCCCTCGAGATCGGGCGGGGCGGAATTCGGCGAATCGGGGAGATTGGAGTGGACGCGGACGCGAACCGGCACGCCTGGAGTAAGGTCGTTGACGTCAATATCGGCGACGAGCACGGCGGGGCGGGCCCCGAAAAGACCATGACGACCGGTCTGGCTAACAAGCCGAAAGGGAATGGACCGGTCCCATTGAGTGACTTCGATCGTGAGGGAGTTGCGGTCGCTTTGGAACAGGTTGGCGCCACCGGAGCCGCGCTGCTGATGCAGACCCGCGGATTCCCGAGCCTGCACGACGATGCGCAGCACACCCCGGATGGGCGGATCGATGCTCGCCTCGATTGTGCCGGAATCCCCAATTTGGAAGGAGGCGTCAATCGGCTCGATGGAGCGGGCCTTTGAGTGGGCGGCAGAAGCGACGGCCGCGGCGATGGCTAGCAGCGGCAGCGACACTAGACAGGCAATCGGCCAGCGCCGGACGACTGAGCGTTGGACTCCCAATCTCATTACGCGGCCTGCAGCTCAAGAATGATGGCCGCGCCGCGCGGCATCAAGTTGACGGCAGATGCGCGGCCGTTCTGATCGCGAAGGATGGTAGCGCAAAGACTCAAGCCCATTCCGGCTGTCTCGCCACCCGCACGGGCGGGAACGAAAGGATCAAAGGCGCGCTCAGGGTTGAGAAAGCCGGGGCCCGAGTGGGTAATGGAGATTTGCACAAGGCTGCCTTCACGGGCGGCTTCGAGGCGGATCGATCTGGATTCCTTGGGCGCAGAACCAGGGGATTCGTGGTCAACGGCGCCGATGGCGTATTGCAGGCAGTGCAGCAGGGCCTGGCGCAACTGCTGCGCACCACAAAGGATTCGGGGCATTCCGGGCGCCACGTTGACCTGGAATTCGATGGAACGCTGAAGAAATTCCGGGCGATAAAGCTGTTCCATATCCGACAGCAGCTCAGGGACAGAGATGGCGGCAGGCTGATCAGAGCGTACGTGCGAGACGCGGGAGAGGCTTTCAAGCGTGGAGCGAATGCTGCGGGCCTCGATGACGATAGAGTCGACAGCCTTGCGATCGTGAGATTCAAGCGCGGGGGATTCCTGAAGCAAAGAGGAGTAGCCAAGAATGACTGTGAGGGGACTATTCAGCTGCTGGGTGACGTTGCCGGCCAACTGCCCGAGGCCGGCGAATCTTTCCGAATCGATGAGCTTTTCAAAGAGCATAGTTTGACTGCGCGTGGCCTGGAGGCGAGCAACGAGCATCTCGATGGGAAGCAGATCGTCGAGAGGGGGCGCATCGGCAGTGGGATCAATAATGCGTCCATCTTCAGCGCGCATACCCTTCAGCAGCAAAGCTCCATCGACACCGGAACGGCCAACCATGGGAACTGCCAGGACAGAAGTGAAGCGAAGACGCTCGAGATCGTCACCGGGAATTAGCCAGGGCGCGAGATCGAGGCGGACCGTCTTGCTGTGTGCCACGGCCACAGGGGTTGAGCCCGGCACCAAGAAGCCCTCAACGGGGATCCGATATGCGAGTTTGGCAAGCGGCCTGGCAATTGCGACTTCAAGCCCTGCGGAGCCGGCCAGCCGGTAGCGGCCGCCGCTCTCGAGAAATAAAGCAGCCTGGGTGAAGCGACTGTTGCTTACGACCGTGTCACAGACGTCGGCTCCCTGGCGATCAAAGTCTTCGACCCTGCGGCGGGTGAGCATCAGGTTGGCGTAAGCCTCGAGCTGACGACGGGCGCTGCGCTCACGCTCCTGGGCCACTTTGTTGCTCTTCAACTCGTCCTCAAGGACGAGCATAATCATGCCAACGGCGGCGACCACTTTACCCATGACAATGACTCGCATGAGGTTGAGGTCGGCGGGCGCGTGGAAGGCGAACACGTGAAAGATTCGCAAACCGGCAAGCGACCAGGCCAGAAAACCAAGGACGCTGAGGAAGACGCCTGGAGAGAAGCGACGGTAGACGAAGACGAGCAGAACGACAGTCATCTGCACGTTGATGCACTCGACGAGAGTAAGCCCGGCGCCAGCACCCTCAAGGCAACAGACACGAATCGCGAAGGTACCCAATACGGCGCTGAATGAAACTCCGACCCAGGTGGGCACGGTGCCTTTGGTCATTCCCCAGAACACGCCGACGCCAAAGCTCATGGCGATCAAAGCCGGAAAGATCAGAAACAATGTGCCGGTGGGCTGAACTCCGTTGAAGACTCCGTAGAGCAGAGTGGCATAGAGGACAAGAAAAGCGGCGTACGGAACGACGAAAAGAATCTGGAAGCGCCCAATGCGAAATCGCAGTGACGAAAGGGAGCCCAGAAACATGGCCGCGCTAAGCTGAATGAAGGTTTGACCGGCAACCACTAGCCACGGGGAACCGGAGCCGGGATAACCATCCATGGTATAGAGCAGGACCATGGCGACGATGGAAAACGAGAATCCCAGGAACCAGAGCAGCGAGCGGGCGTCACGGAAACGAAGATAGAGGTATCCGAAGGCGGGCAACAGCAGCGCCGTCAGAATAAGGGCCGGAAAGTGATATAAATCGGGCATGAAAGCCGCGAATCCCCTTCCCTATCAATAAAATATGCAGATCCATCGAGGCCCACTGATTCAGGCTCCGTTTATGCCTAAAAGCCGATGCCTGGCGATGATGCACGTCAGCCCTTCGCGCCATCGCAAGGCGTTCGTGGCTAGTATCCGAGCCTTCCCATGTCGAAGTACATCCGTCTAAAGTTGCATAGGGGTAGGAGAATCGGAGCAGAGATTCACAGCCCCTTAAGACCGCCGCGGGAACCGCGTGTGGAGGCGAACTGAAGTGGCAATTCGACACTTGATTGCGGCGATGGCGGTTGCCGCCTGCGCTCTGACGGCTGCGGCGCAGGATAAGGATTCATTTACGCCGATGCCGCTCGATTCCGGCTTCGGACGGATGGATATCTCCGATCCGCCTATTCCCCCGGAACAGATCATAAAGGAATTTTCGGCGAAGGAGACGGAATTTCAGGACGCGCTGGATCACTACACCTACCGCCGCACGGCAAGCGTGGATGAGATAGACGACGACAACAAGACAAGCGGGGAATGGTACGAGGTAGACGACGTGATCTTCGACCCGTCGGGCAGACGCACCGAGAAGGTGGACTTCGCGCCTCCGAATTCGCTGAAGCAGATCATGATGTCACCCTCCGATCTCCAGGATCTTGAGCACGGCTATCCGTTTGTGCTGACCACTGCGGACCTTCCCGAATACAGCGTCAAATATGTGGGGAGGCAGCAGGTGGATGAATTGGCATGCTATGTGTTCGACGTGAGCCCGGTAAAAATCGAAAAGGGAAAGCGATATCTTGATGGGCGCATCTGGGTGGACGCGACCGACTTGCAGATCGTGGTGACGAACGGGCGCATGGTGCCGGACGACACGCGCAAGAATAATGAGGACCTGCACGCGCCATTTATGACGTGGCGGCAGCAGATCGACGGCCACTACTGGTTCCCCGTTTATACAAAGGGCGAGGGGATTTTGCATTTCTCGGGCGGTTACGGCTACATGGCGCAGGATGTGCATGTGAAAGAAACGATCAAATACACCGACTACAAGCGGTTTAGTTCATCAAGCAAGGTGTTTTACAACGGGCAGGAAGTCCCGAACGACGGGCAGCCGCCGAGCTCTGCCCCAGCAGCCCCTCAAAAGCAGAAGTAAAGTGGCACGCCTCGCGGCGTTGACGGATGGTGTGCCAAAAGCGGAAGTTGAGCGATCCACATGGCGACGGATGCGGCAGCCGAATGATCTACTGAATTCGTGACGGGAAGCTTCCAAGGTTTGCCCGGTTCAGTCAAGATGCGGCGCCAAATCCTCAAAATTCTCGTGCGGGCTCTTTGCGGCGTGGCCCTGGCTGTGTGCTGGTGGCCGCTGCGAGCTGGCGCGCAGGCAGCGGGACCTGATCAAGCACAGAGCGACGCGAGCTCGAGCCAGAACGATGACGCGGACAGCGACGTCGAGTCGATCTTTCCACACACATTGACGGGGCGGTATTGGGTTTCAGGGCAGGCGAATGTCGTCCTTCAGGGTTATGGTGCGTTCAAGGCGAAATACAGCGGACCGAATAGCCTGACTAACTGGGCGCAAAGCGCAACAACACACCTGCTGACGCTTTACACCGGCTACGAGCTTTCACAGACAACAGAAGTCTTTGCCGACATCGAAGACGCGACGGGCAACGGCGTGGGGGACGAAAGCGGGTTGGCGGGATACGTCGACCTGGATGTGGTGCGGTTGATATCAGGAGTGCCAAGGGCGGACGATCCATATGTGGCGCAGTTCATGCTTCGCGAGATTATTCCGCTGTCGAGCAAGCGAGTGACGGCCGACCGCGATGAGCTGGACCTGGCCACTTCGCTGCCCGCGCGCCGAATGGAAGTGCGCGTGGGCAAGATGGACCTGACGAATTTCTTCGATGTGAATACGTATGGTTCGGATAGCAATCTGCAGTTCCTGAACTGGACAGTTGACGACAACGGCGCCTGGGATGTGGCTTCAAACGCACGTGGCTATACAGACGGTGTGATTGTGGAGTACGACGATCGCTCGCGTTCAGTGCGCTTTGCCGAAGCGCTGATGCCGAAGATTCCGTTTTCTCAATTCCTGGATGCCGATCTGGCGCGATCGCGCGCGGAGAATGTGGAACTGGAAGCTAGGGGCAAACACATTTTTCATCGCGACGGCGTGGTGCGGGTTCTGGGCTATCTGAATCACGCCAACATGGGGAACTACCAAGTGGCCAACGCCGAATTCCTTGACGGCGAGACAGCGACGCCGGACATTACCGCAACGCGCCGGGAGGGACGGCATCGCTACGGCTTCGGCGTGAATATGGAGCAGGAGATTACGGAAACTTTTGGCGTGTTCGGGCGCCTGGGCTGGAGCGATGGGCACAACGAAGCTTTCTGCTTCTCAGAAGATGACCGGACGTTGGAAGTGGGCGGACTGGTGAAGGGCAGCTCGTGGCGGCGCAGCAATGATCGCGCAGGCGTTGCGTTGGTTGTGAACGGTATCGTGGCCGCTCATCAGGAATATCTGGCGCTGGGCGGTTTGGGAATTATGCTGGGCGACGGCGGATTGACGTATGGCCCGGAGAAGATTGTCGAGGTCTTTTACACCGCTCATCTTTGGCGAGGTTTCTCGATGTCTTACGATTTTCAACACGTGAATAATCCGGGATACAACGAGGCGCGCGGGCCGGCAGCGGTTTCCGCGGTGCGGTTCCACACGGACTTTTGATAAGAACAGGGAACAAGGGACCAAGGGAACGACGCGAGCAGATAAAGATCGCTAGGAAGCCGGTGCGGGCTTGGGCGGTGCAGCGCCGGCGCCCATGAGAACCAAAGAGCGCTGCGCAAATGGCGAGTAGACGAGCAGCGTGGTGCAGGCGAGGGCGACTCCGAAGTTGATGTGGTGCAGCAGAAGGAATGGCGAGAGGGACCAAAGCTCGTCAAAGAAAAGCAGAAACGGCCAAAGAGTGAGGAATTTGCCGCGGAATGCCGGCGCGTGGAACAGGGCGGCGCAGAGAATGAAGGCGCGCGCGGGAATGAGGATGGCGGCCGTTACGAAAATGAAGCGGAAGACAAACGTTGCCGCGGGCAACGGGGAGATGAGACCTTCGATCTCCGAGAGATTGGCGAGCGCGCCAATATAAAAACCCAGATACATGATTTGAAAGAGAACGAAGAGCGCTTGCACGACGGGATAGGACGTCTTGGGAAGGTCCGCCGAAGTGGAGAGAATACGCATGCGCGGGTGGGGATCGGGTTGCGACGGATTCGCGGCGAGGTCAGTCGAGGAGTCGCTTGAGGAGTCGTTGAGTGGGGGCGTCGGAATGTCGCAGGAGTCGACGCGGACAGGGATGCGCTCGGGAACAGAATCGAGGAGCTGGCGCTCGACATTGCGTTCGGCGGGGATGAGCTCGACGGGAGCGAGGAAGCGATAGCCACGACGAGCGAGGGTTTCGACGAATCGGGGGCTGCCTGCCGTATCGCCGAGGGCTTCTCGAATGCGATTGACGGCGGAGTTGACGCCGTGCTCGTAGTCGACGAAGGTTCCTTCAGGCCAAAGCACGCGGGAGATTTCATCGCGCGTGAGCAGTTGGCCGGGCTTCTCGAGCAGCATAAGGAGAACCTGGAATGGCTGAGCATTGAGCTTGACGCGCATTCCCTGCCTGCGCAGTTCACCTGTGGCGGCGTCCGCTTCAAAGATTCCAAAGCGATAGCGCTTTGCTTGCCGAAGGCCGCTTTCCAAGTCTGTCATATCTTTCGACAAGTGTAGCCGATGGGGATTTGGGCCAACACATGATCGGAACAAACGAGAATTTCGCCGAAGTGTACCAATTGGAGCATCTTGCGCGGGGAGAAAGATTCACCCTGAAGTGAGGCGGCATGCATTGCGCGACAATCATCGAAGGGGTAAGGTGCAAAAGATGACGCGAGTTTATTTGTTCAGATTCATGGCTGCTGGAGCGTTGATGCTCTTTTCGACGGCTTCAGTTTCGGCTGGCGAAGTACCAACTCCGGCGGCGGTCGCTGGATTCGACGACTATGTGAGGCAGGTGGAGACGCGGCTGGCGCAGGAACACCGGTCGGCTGAAGGATTTCTGCCTCCGGCGGATACGGCGCGCGTGAAGAACGGCGACGTGGTGCTCGAGCATTTGACGCCGGCGGCTACCAAGGAGATGTCGGGAGCGCTGTTGCAAGACTGGCGCGGGACGGCGTTTGTTCCCGGAGCCAAGGGCGCAGACTTTGAACGCGTGATGAGGAACTTTGCGATTTTTCCGCAAATCTATACCCCGGAAGTGCTGAGCGCGAGCGTGCCATTAAAGGATGGCAACCACTATCACGTTGCGATGCGCATACGGCAGCAGCACATCATCACCGTTGTGCTGGACATGACATACGACACCATGTTTGGAAAACTTGACGCGCAGCATGGATACAGCTTGTCGCGGAGCATGAAAATCACCGAAATTGACGCGGCAGGAACCGCGAAGGAACGTGCGATGAGCGCGGACGAAGATCACGGTTACCTGTGGCGGTTGAATAACTATTGGAGTTACGAAGAGGGAGATGGGGGGCTGTATATCCAGGTCGAGTCGGTCTCGTTGAGCCGGGCTGTTCCGAAGGGGCTGGGGTGGGCTATCGGGCCGTTTGTGAATAGCGTGCCGAAGGAATCACTGGAGTTTACCCTGCGGGCGACGCGAGATGCACTGAAGAAGTAGCTGCGCGGCGACAGCTTGCGAAGCTGGCCGGAATTGAGGGAGAAGAAAATGGGCGCACAGATTCTGGCGGCGAAGCGTGAAGCAGCCTTTGAAAATGCGCGGCGGGTGAACCAGTCGTTGACGGCGCGGATGGAGAAGCGTGCTTTGCAATGGATGGCGGAGCGCGCGCCGAGGTGGTTGACTTCAGACCAACTGACGGTGCTGGGATTGAGCGCGCAGATTGGAGCGGGCATTTGCTTTGCGTTGTCGCGCTACGAGCGGCGGTTCCTGCCGGCGGTGATTGTGTGCCTCGCGCTGAACTGGTTGGGCGACAGCCTGGATGGGACGCTGGCGCGCGTGCGCAGGCAGGAGCGGCCGCGGTACGGGTTTTATGTGGACCATATTGTTGACGTTTTGGGGTCGGTGGCGCTGATGTGCGGACTCGGCGCGAGTGGGCTGCTGCATTGGGCGACGGCGATGGCAATGTTGATCGCGTTTCTGGTGCTCTCGAGCGAGAGCTACCTGGCGACGTACACCTTGAAGAGCTTTGAGCTCTCGCAGGGAATCTTTGGGCCAACGGAGATTCGGATTCTGCTGGCGATGGGATGCCTTGCCGCGCTGCGCAACCCGTATGCGACGGTGTTTGGGCACAAGATGCTGCTCTTCGACCTGGGCGGGGTGATCGGGACGCTCGGAATGGCCGGGATGGCGCTGGCGGTGACGGTGCGACACACGGCGCAGCTCTACGGGATGGAGCCGCTCGGCTGAAGCTAGTACCCTTCAAGCGGACCTATGACGGCAGATGCCGGGATGGAAGCAAATGCGATATTCTGCTTCGTCCTGAGGAATTCAGCCGTGGAAGGCACGATGTTGAAGCGCGTGAGGCGCGAAAATCCAGCTGTGCTGTCGCACCACGCGATGCGCAGGATGGTCGGCATGATCGCGCTGCTGTTGCCTTTCGTTCTAGCTGGCGGGAATATCCTGATCTCGCTCGTAGGACCCAGGCATGCGCTGCCGCAGCCCGTTCTGCAGCGATCGATCAGCGACTATCGCTACACCGCCATGAGGGATGTTGAAGTGGGAGGCCTGTGCGCGATCGCGGCTTTCTTGATGTGCTCTCGCGGATACGACTGGATGGACGAGATCACCGGGTACCTCGCTGGGTTTCTTGCTTTGGGAGTTGCGCTCTGCCCTTCGGTGAACCCGCGAGACAATGTGCACACGCCGCTGCAGTTGGAGTTGAATACGGTCCATACCGTGTTTGCGGCGCAGATGTTTCTTGTCCTCGCTTATTTTTGCCTGGGTCCGTTCCGCAAGAGTGCGCCGGGAGTGGGCCGTACTCGACGCAAACAGCACAGAAATACGGTCTATGCAGTGTGCGGCACGGTGATCATGGTGTGCGACGCGCTGCTCGTCAGCCTGAACCTGGAGGGCGCGGAGCGATTGCTCAGGCCGATCAACCCACTGCTGACCTGCGAATCGCTGGCGCTCATCGCCTTCGGCGTGGCGTGGCTGACGAAGGGCAACGGCTTTCTGAGAGACAGGCCGCACAACCACGTGCAGCCTGTAACAATCGCGGAAGATCCGTGAAGCCGATTTCTCAGTGACCCTTTCCGGTATGGGTCTGATCAGCGGATGCGGGCCCCTGGAGCGGAATTTGGCGGCGCAGAGGCACGCGGGCATCGCGGGCAAAATACCAGCGCGCAGCAATCGAGAATGAATTCACTTCGAGACTGTTCCCGCTCCTTTGCGGTCTGTAGTAGAAGCCGGAGTAGGTGGGAGCGAAAGAGAGATTGCCAATGGACGGAAGCGCCAGCGCCAGGCTCAATGGAATTGCGTACTCCGTTTGCGTGGGCAGCTCGGCTGCGGCCGGGCGCCCGAAGAAGTAGTCGCCCGAACTATCTGCAACCAGATTGATTTGAGTCGCTGGACTCTTGCCAAAGAGATGGTTCTGGAAGTGGAATGTCCAATAGTAGCCGGGAGTATGAAGCGTTTTTACGGCAACACTGTAGGTTGTGGCGCCGCCGCCGGCAATGACGAATTTGGCCGCGGAGAAGCAGGATTGCAGCGTGACACTGGCGCTGGCAAAACATGTTTTCGGCGCTCCCGTCGCATCCTGGAACGTGAGAGAGTACAGATTGCCGTTCTGCATGCTGAACTCCATGCCCGTCTCGAAATAACTGCCGTTCATGAAGAAGGATTTGGGGCGGTTAGAGCCGAACTCCTCCCTGAAGCCAGCGCGGTCAGTCCAAACTGAGACGCGCGGAAGCCGTACGTTAAGGTCGCCAACACCCGTCGTATAGGGGAAGAACACGTACGGAGTGTCGATGTTCACCTGGAATTGGTGGGGCGTAAGAACCAGCAGGCTGCGCGGCGTGGACCATACTCTGGGTGAGCTGCTCCCTTTGCTTCTGGCGTTGAGCCGAATCTGCAAGAACGCGCCTTCGATGAGGTTGTTCAACGCGAAGGAGGCGTTGATCGGCTTGCCGGTAAGATTGCCGAGGACTGAGCGATCATAGGCGAAGTTGGTCTGTTCGCCGACGGATATGGGAGTAAGCACGTGGGAGTCGCCGGGCCGGAAAAAGGTCCCTGTAATTCTGTTCGCGAGTTCGAGGTCAAGCTCCTGAGAGGCCGGCGCAGTGGCTCGAGGATCGGAGACTGCCTGACAGCAGGCGGCTACGAATGCATTGCCGCCGACCGGCCCCCGGGAATTGAAGCTGGCGATCACTTTTGCGAAATCGATCTGCCAAAGCGGCATTTGCTGGAACATCTCGTTCTGGCTGGTAATCGCCTTTTCGGCGTTGCCGGAGGCCGGGATCATCGGCGCGACCTGAGCGGTGGTTGTGGTGGAGTTGCTGCCTTGGGCTGGTAGATGGAGTGTCGCCAGAAGGTAGTGCGACAGTGGAGCGGTAATGTAAATGTCTTTTCTCAGGTGGTTCTTGGAGGGAAGGCTTTGGAGCGTGCCGTAAACGGCCTTATCCTCGGCCAACTGATCGCTGGTCACCAGCCAATAGTAGGCATCGTCCGAGACCGGAGTTCCGCCGACGCAATACGTGCTCTGGTCCGGGGAGTCGCCCATGCACGATGGATCGACCGGAATCCAGAGAGGCTCGTTGTTCTGGTTGATTTCAGTGAGGTTGGTGAGGGTGGACTGCACGATGCCGTAGGAGATGAGCCACTCCTGCGTGATGCCGGTATCAGCCAATTGCGACTGCTGGGCCATCTGTTCTTGTGACAGCGCGAGCATGTTTTTCAAGCTCCTTCCGGTGACGGCCACGTACTCCAGGTAGTCGCCCTTCCAGAAGATGCGATCGAGTGCGACGCGCAACTGGCAAAGCTCGGGATGCTCGGTCTCATTCGCGCACACGCTATAGTCCTGATACCCCGGTCCCATTGCGTCGAGCTCTACATCGCGGCTCTGCAACAGGACCACATCAGCGTTGGGGTGGGCAGCTCTCTCCAAATCATTGAGGAGCATGAATTCAGCCTTGCTCGCCTGATCGCGTTTATCAACGTTGCGCGAGGCTGGGTTGCCCGAGACAGGGTTGCCCGAGACAGGGGTTGGCGGCACCGGAACGTTTTGCAGTTTCGCTGTCAATTGAGAAAGCAGATCGACGGTGGTGGGATTGTTACCCTTGACCGGATCCGGCCTAAAGATGCTATCGGGATCGTTGGTCAGGGAGAAGCTCTGAACGGCCGGGGAGTTATCAGGGAAACTAGCCGGGGCGTTAATCGTGAGGCGCGAAACCCTTCCGGGGTAGTCGCCGGTCTGAGAGTTGTAGCTTGGAATGGGAGCGACGACCGGAGCTGAATACGGGTCCTTGGCGGACACCTGATAACTGAGTGCGACGTGTAGAGTGCCATATCCGGATTCGGCTTCGCTGATTACGGCGTCAACATGGAATTGACGGCCCTGCACGGCATCAAGCCTCAGCAGCGACGAAACGCGCTCCGACAGAACTTCCGCTTCAGTGTGAGGCATCTGGGCCATGACTACGATCTTGTCGAATGGATGCAGGCTCTGGTCCGCGGCAAGGAGTTCGGCGCCGCGCACAATGGCCTCGGTTATGGCGACAGGATCGATGGCAACCGCAGTGCCTTCTCCAGTAGTAAATCTGTCCCCGCAACCGCCGAAGATATTCGCGGGATCCTTGCCAGAGCCCGGGCAGAGACGAATATTGGTTTGCGATACCGCCTTCATGGTGTTCTGGCCGGTAACGCCAACAATGAGGACATTGCTGCCGTCTGCCAGCTGTGCGACCGTGTAGCCAGTGTCCTTTTCTTCAATCGCAATGGCGCGGAGCAGACCGTTCTCCGCGGCAACGCGCGCATCCGCCGACAGAACGAAGCAGGTTCCAATACTCACCTGCGCGCAATCGCCAAGGATTTTTTGAAGGGCATCTCTTGGTGGATTCGGGGGAAGGCTGGGATCGGCAAGCTTAATAAGATTGCCGAGAACTGTGGTTAATGAGGCCCTATAGGCGTTGAAGTCGGCGCGATCGGCGGAGTTAAGAGGGTATTCCGGCGTAGCTGCGAGGTCCAATTTGCCGAGCACGGTCAGGATTTCCTGGAGGGCTGCTTGATTTAGCAAACCCGAGGCGGGCAGCTGGAAGACTCCCTGAGCGCCGCCTTTGTATTTTCCGGACGCGTCGTTCTCCGCCGGCACAAGCGAACGAAGACGCGAGCCCCATGCCGATTGCAGGATCTTGAGCTCATCGCGGGCGAGTTCATCGAGAACCGATTGCCTTCCAGCGGCCTTACTGGTGCTGTCAGAAGCCAACTGCTGAATGGCCTGGACCGTGGGATTGCCTGAACCGCCCGCGGACTGCCGACTCAAGCGATCGAGGCGAGTGAGCCAGTCGAGAGATTCGGGCTGTAGCTGATCGCCACTGCCAATGCAGCGGAACGCGCCCCTGTCGAGTGGATTCTGGCTGAAGAGTAAAGGGCAGCGCTGACCTTTCATGGTGATGAGCAGGTTGGCGCCGAGAAGGTTTGTCGCGTGGTCGTGATTGGCAATGTCCGCAGATTGCTGGGAGTCATGGTCGGCATCCGAGAGGAGCAGCGCTGCGGTGCGCAGCCACTGCGCGGTATACATAAAGTCCTGGCTTCCAGGCACCACGGCGCGGAATCCGGCGTGCATCAGGAAATTGAGAACGTTGTCGCAATTGGCTCTGGGAGCGGCGCGACCGTCATCTTTGTAAAGGCTCTCTGGGCGGGTTTCCTTCGTGCCTGGATCAACGGTTTGGGGCAGATTACAGCCGCCCTTTGAAGGGTCTGGAGTATCGAGGTTCTCAAGCTGGATAGAAGCGCCAAACTCCGGGCCGAAGTTGTCGCCCAGGCCAATGAGCAAAGTGTCCGGATTGGACTTGCGATAGACGTCGAGAAAGTTCTTTACCGGCGGCAGGTGCTTCTGGTCCGGTTCGTTATATTCCATTCTGTAATAGCCATAGAGGCTGCCGGTGTAATCGATCTGCGTCGTTGTCGACTGTCCCTGGAGGAGGCATGGAAGCAGAAGCGGGAGGGCTATGGAAGTGAGGAGCGGGGAGAGGAGACGGACGAACGACGAGGATGTACGCATGGCGCCCTCCAGAAATTTCGCAGGAAGAGAAACCCTTTAGCTGAGCCGTTCTGCAGTTCTTGGAGCCGTTTCCAGCTTTGGCCCAGGTGGATTTTTCTGAATGAAAAACCCATCTAGCGTCTTTGGCTTCGGGGCACAACAACTGCGGAACCGCTGGTGTGCCTCCATGATCCAAGAATGAGAGGGGCGCGTCAATGGATTTCGGTCGAACGGACGGCGACTCGCGGCAATTTGCAGCCGGTCACAAAAAACAGCTTGAACGTGGGTGTTAGTGGGCCCGAAGGAAAGTGCTGATGCGACGAATCTTGTGTGTCGATTCCTATTTGTCGAGGGTTCTATTCGTCGAGGATCCTATTTCTCTGAGGTCCTATTTCTCGAGTCTTATTTCTCAAGGGCGACGCGGTTGCGAGGCAACCAGCCGTCTGCGCGTTGAACGAGGACGGCGCGCTCGTCCTCCTTGCTCTTTCCCTTGCGCTGGAAAAGCTCCTGCGGCTCCTCGCGCGAAAAGAGCCAGAGGCTGACCGAATGCATACTCAGCGCGCTTGCTGCGGTACGCACTGCCTCAGGCTCGTCGAGATCGACGATCATGGCGCAGTGTGCGGGCTTTGACTCAGCCAGCACTTTCTTCAACTCGCTCTCAGCCCCCTTAAGATACTCGCCATAGAGCCGCAGCGAGGTCACTGGATGGAGTTCCATTCCGAGCCGGGCCATGATCTCAGGCAGCCGGCCAACTTCCTTTCGATTCCAATCTTTATATTCCTCTGAAAGATGGTCCCATTCGTCGAGGTGCTTGCTGAATCGCTGCATCGGCCGTCGCCACTCAATCAGCCGGCGCTCAATGGTGTAGCGGCGGTGCTCAAGCTCGGCGAGCAGTTCGATCTGCTCCGGACTGAGTTTGATGACGACCGGTGAATGCACATTGCGCGCGACGTGCAGACCTGCCAACTCCATATAGAGCGGCGTGTGGTCAGCGCGCCAGCGATTCGACATCTTCATGAACTCAGGCAGCTCGTGCCAGGGAACATCAGCCTGGGGATTGATGGTGTCACGGGAGCGAAGGCGGTAGTCTTCGTGAAGTGCCTGCGCGAAGGCATCCAGATGGGACCCGAGCAGTACATCGGTGCTGAGTGTTTCCTCGAGGGTGCCAAATATCTGGAGCCGATCGGCGAAGTTGGAGATGTCCTCAATGCTTCGCACCAGTTCTCCCAGGCGGCGATAGTGCTCGAGGCGCACGTAGACCGGGACGTGCAAATGGCCGGCGCAATCGAGCAGCGAACGGATTTCGAGCGCAGCACACAGACTTTGCTCGTCGTCTCCCAATGACACTGCAACGCCGAGAAGCGGCTCTGCCGCTTCCAGTTTTTTGGCCACAATCCGATGGAGGTCGGGTGAGCCTGGAGTAACCGACGCCGTGACGAATTCCAGCGACGCCGATTCTGCGGCGACAGGATTGGCAATGGGAAATGATTCCGCGGCCTGATCGGCTTTTTGATCGAGGACGAGGATATTGAGGGTCTTGCCGGGCGCAACCGGGCAGGCGCGGATCAGATGCTGCGTGATTTCCCGGCCGTAAGATCCGAAACCGACCACCACAAAAGCCCGCGCTTCAAACTCCGGACTGGGCGGCAGGTGAAGGCGCTTGATCAGCATGCGGGCCGCATTCATGAATGGATTGAACAAGCGAAGATCTACTTTGCTCGATCCCATGGAGCCTTTGTCACTGCCGATCAATCTTTTGTGCATCCAGTCGTTTCGCAATTGGGCCAGCACCTGAATCCGGCTGGATTTGAGATAGCCCGGGAGCTCAAATATGGCTTTGATCTGGAGCGCGATGTCCATATTTTCGCTGTCGGATCCGGTACATACGATCGCCGTTTGCGCGCGACGGATTCCCGCGGCGATCAGCACCTGAGGGTTCTTAGCGTCGCCCTGAAGCACCGGAACCCCGCTCTTTTCGCAGGTTGCGGCGTTGGGCGAATCGTCCTGCAAATCCACGGCGACGATATATTGCTTTTCGCCGCCGAGGTTCTGGATCACCTGCATTCCTACATTGCCTAGACCACAGACGACGGTGTGGTTGAATTTGCGGCGCACCATCGCGGTGCGGAGGTTCTTTCTGACTCCGGTGATAAACAATTGAGCGGCGGAGAGAAGCGCAATGCTGGGCACCAACACCTGCGCAATGATGAGTTGCCAAGGATCTCTGCCGGGCTGGTAAAGGTCGTAGAGCCGGATGAGCCCGATGGACGAGATCACGCAGCGGAGGAGCTGCAGCCACGGATGGCCTTTTTGAAATGCGGCATACGCATGATGGGGGTCGAACGGAAGGCCCGAGTCGACAGTGTAGTACCACCCGGCTCTGGCGTACCCCCATGTGCCGAGGCCCACGGCAAGAATGGCGAAGCCGATGAGAACGATTTTTTCGAATCGCTTTTCCATGTTCATTCCTGCAGTCGGATTACAACTGCAATCGGCGGCAACGATCAGCCGGGAAGATTCAACGTGCGATAGCGGAAGACGAAACTCCAATCCATGGTTTCAGCAATCATAACCCCTGCAATTCTCTGTGCGGCCTCGCGGAGGGCGGCGAAGGCGTCGTCTTTGGAGTCGAGGGCGTTTTTGAGATCGATTGACTGGAGAGAGCTGAGCTCGAGGGCCATGGCACGGGAGCGATCGGCGGTGCGGGCGAATTCTCCGTGGCTGGCGATGGCGTAGAAAGCAGCGCCAAAGGCGGGCGGGACGGTTGCAAGCATCAGAAACCAAAATGAGTCCCGGTTGATCTGGTTGCTAAAGACATGGACGACGCATCCGAGCAACGTGATGACGAAGAGAGTGGTTCCGATGTGGTGCAGACGATGACTAAGTTTGGTCAGCGTTGCACTGTTGCCCTGGTGGTACCCGACCTGATCGTTAAGGATGCTCTCGATGAGTTTGCCGATGGAAGCGAGATAGTCGCCGTTAATGATGGCGGGGGCCAGACCGAGATCGCGCGCGATGGTGCGAAACATGCCGTCAACCCAGGAACGGTCAGCACCGGAACCGAAATGAGCGGGCGGCGGAGGCGTAGCAAGGGCGCAGCCGAGCGGCGACAGGTAGCAGTATTGGCGCAACAACTCTGCCAGCTGCCTGTAGTTGAGCCAGCGCTCGTGCCAGGACTTGCGGCGGCCATGCCAGGTGATCAACAGGATGAAGGCGATCAACGCGAATTCAGTTAGTTCAGGGATTTTGCGCCCCTCCATATGGTAGCCGTGGCCAAGCATGCCGAGCGTTGCGACCAACACGGCGGAAGCGCTGAGCAGATTAGTGGCGAGCGAGCTCGCGCGAAGCAGGCCTGCGTAATAGCCTGACAAGCCATCGGCCCAGGCGTAATGAGAGCAAAGCTTGTCGAGGAGATAGCGCTGCGTGTCTTCAGGCGGGGCGGGGGGCGTGGAAATCATCTTCGCCCACTCGGCGCGTGCTGACGGCTCGAAGTCTGCGATTCTCCATGATCCTTTGCGAATTTTTCCCTTGGCGAGGAGATCGCGGAAGATGCGAAAGATCCGACCAAAATCAAACCTGGGCTGCTTTTCGGCGCAATAAATGCGGCTGAAGTTCAGGTCGCTGCCGACGTTGCTCTGCGAAAATCGCGAAGCGAAGCGTGTGTTGAGTTCTGCCAGCGGGAGCAACTGACGGTCGCCGGATTCGCCCGTGAAGAGAACGCACGGCGGCTTCTGTAGAGAAGCATGCAGCCAGATTACGGGAATATTCTGCGCCAACGCTTCCTCCACGATTTGAGTGGTCCCGCCTCTACCTGCGGCAGGCTCGCCATCCCAGATGGCGATGAGGAAGTCGGATTGTTCAAGAACGAATCGCCCGATTCGTTCATATGCGACGGACTCGGCGTCGCGCGCGCCGTCGACTTGAAAGACGGCGGAGGCTTTGGCGAGAAGAGCTTGAAACTCATCGCGCGAAGATTCGGTTGAAAAGTCGCGGCAGTATTCTTCTTCATGGAATGGGAGCGGGCATTGCAGGTCAGCGCCAAGAGCGAGCCCGGCGTTGGCGACGATTCGGTCTGCGCCTTCAGCGAGCGGGGAAAGGATGCGCAGAATTGGAGGTTCGGGTGAATGAAGGAGAGGATCGTACGCGCGAAAGGCGAGAGCGGCGATCGCTTTTAGAGTCTGGTCGCATTGAGCGGGAAGAGCGGCGGCGACATCGGGAGATAGCCGGTTGGGCCGATGGCCGGTTACGCCGATTTGAACGACAAGGCGGGGCCGCGGCGGCGAGCTTGACTCTGAAGAGGCCATGGCGCGGTGACGGACGATGCTCCTTAAATCTGCGTTGAGCATATCACGGCGTCAAAACACAAGACTGGCCCGTATTTATGGGTGGGGACGAGCCGCGCGAAAACTCCGCGGCGGCCCTCACCTTTGCGCCTAAGTTGGAGCGCAAGATGAAGGGCGGCGGAGGAGGTTGGGCTGATTAACGTGGTGGAGCGCGACTTATCCGTGACGACGAATGAACGAGCCGTCGTGTAGCTCGGCCATGGCCTGGCGCAGTTCTTGCTGCGTGTTCATGACGATGGGACCGTACCATGCAACCGGCTCCTCAAGCGGCTTGCCTGAAACGAGCAGGAAGCGAATGCCTTCGGGGCCGGCCTGGACAACAATCTCATCGCCGCGGTCGAAGAGGACCAGCGAATGATTCTTCGCGTCATAGACGGGCGCGGCGTTGGGGTCGATGGCGGACTCTGTGAGCACGGCCTGCGGGTCGGATGCGTCGCGGAAGGTTCCCGCGCCAGCGAAGACATAGGCGAATGCGTTGCGCGTGGTCTCGACTTTGATCCGCTTGCGCTTGAGGGGCGCCACGGAGATGTCGATGTAGCGCGCGGCAACACTCGATTCGGTCGCGACACCTTCGACGGGGCCGGTCTTGCCCCAAAATTCGCCGCAGATAATTCGCGCTTTGGTTCCGTCATCCTCGGTAACCTCGGGGATGGCGCTGGATGGAATGTCCTGATAGCGAGGGTCGGTCATCTTGTGCGATGCGGGCAGGTTGGCCCAAAGTTGGAAGCCGTGCATGCGTCCGCGCTCGTCGCCTTTGGGCATCTCCTGGTGGAGAATGCCGCTGCCTGCGGTCATCCATTGCACGTCGCCGGCGGTCATGCGGCCTTTGTTGCCGAGCGAATCGCCGTGCGCAACTTCACCGGCAAGCACGTAGGTGATGGTCTCGATGCCACGGTGCGGGTGCCAGGGAAAACCGGCCAGGTAGTCGTCGGGATTCTCGTTGCGAAAGTCGTCGAGCAGGAGAAACGGATCGAACTCCGCGGTTTTGCCAAAGCCGAAGGCGCGCTGGAGCTTGACCCCGGCTCCCTCGATGGTGGGCGTGGTTTGGTGAATTTCTTTGACGGCTCTGAGTGACATGGTGAACCTCCGGGAGCTAAATGAAAAGCAACGGCATGGGCCGCCCGAGTTGGGGGCGGCCCGCTTGGTGAAACATGCTTGTCATCCGCTCTTAGCGTACTGGTATTGGATGCGCGGGGGAGATATTCGTTGCAACGGGTAATCCGCCGACCGAGGACGCTTGCGGGCGGCGCCGGATTACGCGGCCTCTATTTAGGCAGCCTTGATCAGCTGCACATCGAGGGTGATGGCCACTTCCTCACCGACCAGCACGCCGCCGGCTTCGAGAGGCGCGTTCCAGCCGAGTCCGAAGTCTTTGCGGTTGATTTTGGCGGTAGCCGAAAGGCCAATGCGGGTGTTGCCCCAGGGATCTTTGGCGGGCTCGCTCACGTCTTCCACGTTTAAGACGACTGACTTGGTGACGCCGTGGATGGTCAGGTCGCCGGTAACGGCGAAGCCATCGCCCGTTTTCTCGATGTGAGTGGACTTGAAGGTCATTGCCGGGAATTTCTCCGCGTCAAAGAAGTCGGGGCTCTTGAGGTGACCGTCGCGCTTCTCGTCCTGCGTGTTGACGGTGGAGATATCGATGGAGACTTCGAGATTGGACTTGGTGTGGTCGGCTTCAACGCGATTCAATACGCCGGTGACTCCGCCGAACTTGCCTTTTACGTTGGAGATCATCATGTGCTTGACCTTGAACTCGGCCGAGGAGTGGGCGGGATCGACGTTCCAGGTGCTGGTGGCTGCAGTGGTGGCAGTGGATTCGGGCATGGGGTGGTGCTCCTTTCTTTTACTTGGATGCGGGAGTTAGATATTCGTTGCAACAAGTATTTGGGTGGCCGGCTGCCGGGGGCTCGCGACGGAAGCCTTATGCGAAGCCTTATGCTTGGTAACAGACTTTCCGTGAGCGACTTTGCACAATCCGTGAAGCAGCAGGCCGACATCGTGAAGGTGATCGAGAGCTACATCCGGCTGCGCAAGGCCGGGGCGCAACGGTTTACGGGGCTATGCCCGTTCCACAAAGAGAAGACGCCGAGCTTCAGCGTGCACGCGGGGCAGCAGTTTTTCTATTGCTTCGGCTGCCAGGCGTCGGGCGACGTCTTCAGCTTTGTGGGCAAGATTGAGAACGTGAGCTTTCCCGAATCGGTACGGGTGGTGGCGCAGAAATGCGGCATTCCCCTGCCCAAGCGGGAGTTCTCGTCGCCGGAGGAGGCCGCCGGAGCGCGACTGCGAGCGAAACTGCTTGAACTGCACGAGACGGCCACAGCGTGGTTTGAAGAGCAATTGCGGGGGCCGGGCGGAGCGCTGGCGCGCGAGTATCTGGCTGGGCGGGGAATGACGGCCGAGGGGATCAAGACATTCAGAATCGGGTACGCGCCGGACGGCTTTCACGGGCTTCACGAGCACCTGAAAGGCATGTCCGACGAGGAGACGCTGCGCGCTTCAGGGCTGTTCAGCTCAAAGGAGCAGGGGGATGGAGGCCAGGGGCCGATCTACGACCGGTTCCGCAAGCGGGTGATGTTTCCTATCTCGAATGAAGGCGGGCGAGAGATTGCGTTCACGGCGCGGACGCTGGAGACGGGCGAAAAGGCTGGAGCGAAGTACATTAATTCGCCGGAGACGCCGCTCTACTCGAAAGGGCAGGTGCTGTTCAACCTGGACAAGGCGAAGCCGGCCATTCGCGCGCTCGAGTTTGCGCTGCTGGTGGAGGGCCAGATGGATTGCATCAGCGTGTTTCTGGCGGGAATCCAGAATGTGATTGCGACGAGCGGGACGGCATTTACCGAGCAGCAGGTGGCGATCCTTCGGCGCCACACTTCGAACGTGATTGTGAACTTTGACCCGGACACGGCGGGCGCGAATGCAGCGGAGAAGTCGATTGCGCTGCTGACCGAAGAGGGATTCACGGTGAAGATTGTGACGCTCGAAGGTGGACTCGATCCTGACCGGTTTATCCGCGAGCGGGGCGTGGAGGCTTACAAGGGCGCGCTGCGCGAGTCGCGGCGACAGGCGGACTATCTGATTGAGCGGGCGAGGATGCAGTTTCCGGGTGCGAGCGCGGAGCAAAAGGTGAAAGCGATGAACTTTCTGCTGCCACATATTCGGCGCATGCCGGAGACGCTCGCGAGGGAGCAGTTTGCGGCCGATGCAGCGCAGAAGCTGGGGATCGGGTCTTCGGTGCTGCGCGAGGAGCTTCGGCAGGCGGCGCTCAAGCGGCGGGAGCGAGTTGAGGAGCGGGCGGCAAAGCTGACGGAAGTGGAGCGCGTGCTGTTGCGGGCGCTGGCCGTGACCGATCCCGATGGCGCAGAAGCGCGGCTGGTGGCGGCGGAGGCTGTGACTAACAGTGCGACGTGGTTTGAGCATCTGGGATCATTCGGGGCGATGCAGGCGCTGGCGGCCCGGGGAGCAAAAGACCCGATGGAAGCGGTGAATGATTTGGGCCAGCGAGCGCTGCTGGCGGAGGCACTGCTGGGCGAGAGCCGGCCGCCGCAGGCAAACGAAGTAGAGAGCGCGGTCCAGGAGGTTCAGGAGCGCGCCATGGAAGGCAAACTGCGGGATCTGCGGGCACAGATCGCTGAGGCCGAGAAGAAGGGCGACTTCGCGGGGCTGGCATTGCTCACGCAGCAGAAACTGGATCTGGATCGGGCGCTGCGGAAGCTGCATGGCCAGAAGCGGCCGGAAAAGTAGCGTCTGGGCGGAATCTTAGGGGCTTGGGACCGGAGGCGTCTGGCGGGTGGGGCGCGCATCGAAAAGGCCAGTCAGAGCGTCTAATAATTGAGTGCGGAACCGGGAACGGGTGGTCGGAGCAGGTCCGGAACGGGCGGGCCGGGGCTCAATTTTGGTCGATTTGGCGCTGGTGCGAGCCAGTG
>Ga0182024_10008464_pt1 | contig 21663 bp, 21 predicted proteins | sample P32metaG_FD_120480 | JGI IMG/M metagenome (GOLD analysis project Ga0182024, IMG submission 120480) | Permafrost microbial communities from Stordalen Mire, Sweden - P3-2 metaG (Illumina Assembly) | ecosystem: Environmental > Terrestrial > Soil > Wetlands > Permafrost | place: Sweden: Stordalen...
CGGGGTTAAATGCCTGCCTTTACCATGCGGCGTACGTGCGTGTTTACGCCAACACGACGGCAATGCATGAAGCGGGCAGCAGGCTCTTTAAAGCTACGACCAAGCCAACGTTGCCTCAGAGTGACCTCGACCAGCTACAGGAAGACCTGATCATATTCCGCGCCCACTTTGCGGCTGTTCTGTGGCAGCTTAACCACCTTGACGATGAACTCCTAAGGCTTGCGTACAGACGCGGTAAGCAGGAAGGCATTCTAAGCGATGCCCGGCACGATGAACTCATCAAACAACTCGATGCCGACCCGATACGCGAGGAGATTCTGAAGTACCGAAACATGTCGCATCAGTTCGCCGGAGTCATAGTCACGATACACGATTCGCAAAACCATGCGTTCATAGCTCACGTATTACCGCCCTTGGGGACCAACGTTGCCGCGCAGGATTTGCAGGACAAGCAACTCGATGAAAACGAGATTCGTGAGCGCGAACTTAACTTGAAGTTGGACTCCTATTGCAACCATCTTGGAGGCTACTGCGATGGCCTCTTCAAGCTCATTGACCACAAGTATCAGAGGACCGTATTTCCGCGCAGCCAAGGGTTTTCAGTCACAATTCCCTACTCCTATCAAGGGCAGATACCTCAAGGGGCAAAGGACGTGATTTACGTCCGGATGGATGGTTCCGCCTGAAAGCTATCAGCTTTAGCGAATTGCCGCGTCCCGCTCACCGTTGCACGACACCCCAGTAGTAGTAGCCCGGATAGCTCGATAGCGAATAGGCGATGGCGTTAACTTTTTTCGCGTACGTCTCGTTGGTGATGTAGACATTCATCGGGTTCGTTTCCGCATCCACTAAGATGCACCCGGCCTGGTTGTTTGTAATGATTGGGAGACCGCGACTGCTGAATGCACGGTACGCCATATGTTCCGAATCAGCGTTACCGAACAGCGTTAAGGTAGGATTGACCGTTTCAAGAAAGTCGTATGAGCGGCCTGAAGAGCGTCCATGGTGTGGTGCAATTAACAAGTCAACATCCGTCACATCCTCTTTGTGGTTCTCAAGAATATGCTCCCAAGTCGCATCGTGAGAATCACCACCGAACAAGATTCTATGGCCAGCAGTCTTGTACAACAGGACGTAGGAGCAATCATTGAAATCAAGACACAGATTGGCCGCCTCGACCAACTTCTTTGTCGGTGCCAAGACGTTAAGCCCGTCACCCCCATCTGACCCGTCAGCCCTCCGGTTGTAAAATGGCCCCGTTGCGCCAGAGTATAGTGCAAGTCTTTTGGGGTTCGTTTCCGGCTTGTCATCGCGCAAACCCACGTAGAAGGTCCAATCTTCCTCGTTAAAACCACCATTGGAACCCTCGCCAAACTCCTTCGTTTCACAGTTGTCGGTGTCCCAGAAATTCCCAGGTGAAAATTCCTCAAAAAATTCCTTGATGCCATCCATGTGGTCCATGTCGGGATGCGTTAGGATGAATCGAAAGACGCTGGTGAAATTGCGCTCACGCATGTAAGAGATTGGATTTACCGGAAAGTCTTTTTGCCCAAAGTCACCCGAAAGCCCGCGACGAGTTGCCTCCGCGAGCAGCCTTGATCTGGCTTCTTTCACCATATCGACTGGCGCGGCATTGCATACATCAATCACGGTGACGTGGCCCGAAGTGTGTTCAATGATGTTACAGTCCCCGTCTTTTACATTCAGGAAGTGGACTTTTGGCATCAGCGTGTTTCCCTTTGAGAAGGCCACTCTGCGTAGCGTAGAAATAGCTCATAGGAAAATTGACGAAAGAATGTAAGGTAGCGGTAAAAGAGAGTAACCGACACCACCGCAGACAATATCGCCCAGCGATAACGGACTGGATGATAACCCATAAAATGGGCAGCAAGGATCGCCACTGCTGACACTGCGAAGGCGAAGCACATGTTGCGATGAAAACCGTACTGATTGCGGAAAGCATCGAGCCGCTGCTGTCGCTCTGCGTTTGCCGTCACAACAGCATAGGCATGCAGAAAAATAGCTTCCCGCGAGTCTACCGCCATTTTGACACCGCGCGCTTCCAGTTGCTGCTCAATCCGCTGAATCGTCTCGGCAGGCAAAGGGCGGTAGTAGCTCTTAAACATCCAGGCGAAACCGCGTCTAGGTGGCTCACCCAGGAGTACGGCATTGGGACGCTTCAAAACACGCACGATGACAACGTTTTCAAGTAAAGCACCCGAGAAATGAGCGGCGATGTGGCCGGACACGTACGCCAACACCACGAGGAAAACCGCGAACAGAGGCGCAACCTTTTCCTGAGAAAGAAGGCCGAAGCCAAAGACGTAATCGAACGTCACCAGCAGGATGGAACCTGAGGACAGGTAGGCAAAGAAGTCGTAAACGCTGAACGGTACCTTGTCCAAGGCGGGGTGCCTTTCCGAGGGAAACGCTGAATTGTCCCATTACATCATCAATTATTCAATGCGAGAGTCCTTACGTTCGACTGCAATCGTTGCCCCAACAGCGTCTTACGTTCGATCTGAAGTGCTGCGATGACTGCTTTCACGGTGTTCTCCTCTGAGCGTGTAGTCTTGAACTTCAACCGCGTTTATCATAGAAGTAACGTTGATTAACTTAAGTAGGACTATTGGGCTGGGCACTTGAGCGGACGCTGCCCTAAATTAGGAAGGCGGGGCAACAAGCACCCCGCCTCGCTGCTTTGCTACCGTGCCTTTTGCTGGAACAGCCTGATACACAGGTGGTACAGAGACCACGCATGTACAACAATCAGGACCGCAACTTCAAACACACGGCTTACTTCGGGTAGGAACAACATTGCTTCACGACCTTGAGCCGCCACGAGGGGAGGCCCGATTGGAGAGTATCGGTGGGCCGAGCTATTGGACATCCCCACCAACCTACCCGTATTATCTCAGTTAATTAACGGCGGAGACTAAGAGGCCTGCGATGAATGTTATGGTTAATACCCGTTTAGGTTAGCTTACCGCCTGAGTATCCTTACCACCCGCGCCGGTCGGGATCGATCAAGCGCCTCGCGCCATGCTCGGATCGCTTCGACGGCGTGATCATGTTCGCCTTGTATTCGCCCACGTTCGGTGGCACAGTAACGATGAGGAGTCGGTGTGCTGACAACCTGTTTTCCACAGGTAGCTAGTTCTTCGAGCTTGCGTGTAGCACGCTCGCCATTTAAGTATTAAGGCGGCAAATCCATGAAATCACGTCCCGTTGTGGTTGATCTGTTCGCTGGTGCCGGGGGGTTGAGTCTCGGCTTCCAGCAGGCAGGATTCGAAGTTCGTGCCGCCGTTGAGTACGACCCGATTCACTGCGCGGTTCACGAGTTCAACTTTCCGAATTGCGCGACGATTTGCCGAAGCGTGACCGATATTGACGGTGAGTACATCAGGTCTCATTCGAGTATCGGGCGGGCTGAAATCACGGCGGTCGTAGGTGGCGCGCCCTGTCAAGGTTTCAGTCTCATTGGGTATCGGGCGCTCGACGACCCGCGCAATCAGCTTGTGTCGCACTACGTCCGACTCGTCAACGAGCTACAGCCGAAGTATTTCGTGTTCGAGAATGTCAAGGGGCTGACAATCGGGCATCACAAGAGATTCCTGCATGAACTGATGGATGAGTTCAAGAGAATCGGCTACTCCATCCTTGAGCCGTACCGAGTCCTAAACGCGCTTTGGTTCGGCGTGCCACAAGACCGTGAGCGACTGTTCATCATAGGTGCCCGCACAGGGTTGCCTCTGCCATCCTATCCAGAGCCGACGCACCTGCCTGAGAGAACAATCCACGACATTCGCAAACTGCCGCTGAGTCCGACAGTTTGGGATGCTATCGGCGACCTGCCCGAAGCCGAAGAATACGACGAACTATTAGAGCGAGATTGGGTTGATGCGAAATTCGGTCGTCCGAGTGAATACGCGAAGAGTCTGAGCATGGCGAACGGCAAGCGGACGTTGAGACTGACTTCGAGTCTTCGAACGGTTCATACCAAAGAGTCTCAAAAGCGATTCACTGAGACACCTCACGGGTGCGTCGAGGAGGTCAGTAGATTTCTGAAGCTAGACCCCGATGGATACTGCAACACGCTCCGAGCAGGAACAGCAAGCGACCGGGGTGCATTTACGTCACCTCGACCAATTCATCCACGCACGCCGAGATGTATCACCGTCCGTGAAGCAGCTCGCCTGCATTCTTACCCTGACTGGTTTCGCTTCCATGTCACCAAATGGCACGGATTTCGTCAGATTGGCAATTCGGTGCCGCCCCTTCTGGCCCGCGCCGTCGCCCTCGAAGTAGTCGCAGTGCTACCAAGAACGTTGAGGCCGACTGTGACGACCGCGATTCCCAACCTAGGTGACCCGGCCTTGCTGTCGTTGAGCATGTCAGAGGCAGCAGAACGCTATGGCGTAGCATCGGATGTCGTTCCACGCAGAAGACGAAATGCCGAACTCGCATATGCCTGAGTCGAAACCAAACCGCTACCAAGCTCTAATCAGTCGCATATTCCACGACCATTTCAAGAACGGCATGACTGAGTTCGAGTTCGAGCGGAACGAACTCAATAGCAACGCGAAGAAGCTCAAGATAAAGCTACCAGACAATCTCGGCGACGTAATCTACTCATTTCGCTATCGGACATCTCTCCCCGATGAGATCGTCAAGACTGCTTCGGCAGGCAAAGAGTGGATTATTGAACCTGCCGGCCGGTCTCGTTACAGATTCAAGCTAGCGAGGATCAGTCGCATCGTTCCAAACTCCGACCTTCTGGCTATCAAAATCCCCGACGCAACGCCAGAAATCATTACGGCCAATGCGCTAAGCGACGAGCAGGCACTTCTTGCGAAGGTTCGATACAACAGATTGATAGACGTTTTTCTCGGCATCACGACGTATTCGCTTCAGAGCCATCTTCGGACGACCGTTCCCAACATCGGGCAGATTGAGATTGACGAAGTCTATGTCGGGGTCAACAGAAACGGTCAGCAGTTCGTTGTGCCCGTTCAAGCGAAGGGTGGAAACGACAGACTGGGGGCGATTCAGACCGCACAGGATGTTGCCTGTTGTCGCCAGAAGTTCGCCATGCTGACATGTCGACCCGTCTCGGCCCAGTTCATGGTCGATGACGTAATCGCTTTGTTTGAGCTTGCGATGAGGGGAGGCGAGGTTAAAATCGCAGAGGAACGGCATTATCAACTCGTCCCGGCGGACTCGATTCAAGCCGAGGATTTGAAAACATATGCGACTCGTTAGGTCGCGACTGCAATGGACAGGGTGACGCGAGAGGTTCGGTCGAAAATCATGGCTTCCGTTCGCACCTTTGGGGGGACGACCGAACGCAAGATGGAGAAGCTCCTTCGATTTCGCGGCATACGCGGTTACAGGAAACAATGGCCAGTCGCGGGGAAGCCGGACTTTGCATGGCCGAAGTCCAACGTCGCGCTATTCGTCGATGGATGCTTCTGGCACGGATGTCCACGGTGTAACAGACCGTCGAAAAGCAACACTAAATTCTGGAAACCCAAAATCGTTTCTAATCGTCGCAGAGATGCACGAGTCTCCAGGAAACTTAGGAAGGACGGATGGAGTGTCCTTCGTGTGTGGGAGTGCCGGATAGGTGAAGAACGCACGCTCTCGCGCATTATCCGTGCGGTGAATCGTGCAAGCGTCTCTTGTCGGCAATCTCTCGACTAGGCCGATGGTAAAACGGCGTCCCACTTTTCCTTGAACTCAAAGTACTCCATCCGAATGGCTGCCTCAAGGTCGAGGAAAATCTTGGTAGGGTTATGCTGGTCTTCCGCATCTTTCAATGCTGCTCGCGTGAGTGGATTCGGGGCGTAAGTGCTGTCTGAGGGTTCGTCCTCGATCACAGCTTTCAATAAAGCGTCCACGTAGGCGTGGAGGGTAAAATACCATTGGTCATACGACCCGCTATAGACACTTAGGTCTAGAATTTGCAGGCGTTCGTTGAGTTCGTAAACTGCGTCCTGCAACTCCTGCCAACTGTGACGGTCATTTTCCGCAGGCGTCTCTTTCAAACAGCCAGCAGCGAGATGGAGTTCACGCGCCAACTTGAGAATCTGCTTCCGCTCTTGATTCTTTTGGCGCACCCATTCGTGTTCATGCTGCAATCGAATCAGCCGATTCTGAATGCGTTCGTTGCGTTCCGAATTTAGCCCCTGCCAAATCATCACGCATACCTGCCAGACGATTACAAGTACCGTAAAGAAGGCAAAGATGGTGCTTGCGATAACACCGGCCCACTCGGGGTTGTTCTTCACCAACTGCCAGAAAGTCATGGGTTCCATAGATGGCGTAAGCATAGGCAAGATAATATACCCACGGATAAGATAAAAAGCAGGTTAACTCTGCGGTTTGAAGCAATACCGGGCGGAAGCGGTGTCCCACCCGATGGTCGTACCTGGAATTGTTGAACCACTAAGAGCAAAACACCAGCCACCTGAAGGCTAATACCGCTGAGTCGAGCGGTTGACTCTTATAGGTCGCTCAGGAACGCCTGTACGGAAGGTCAGCTACATTCTGCACAATTCCGCGAGAGACTGGAGGCCCTGATAAAGAATCCCGTATGCGGGAGGGCCTTGGTTATGAAACGGACTATAAAACGAATACTGGAGATTGGTGCAACCGTATTCAGTTTGTTGATTCTTTTCTTGATTTTCTTGAGTTTCTTCCATCCTTCGCACGAGGAACAGGTGGCGACAGTGAGATCAGAGCTGGCAGACATGGCATCCAAAGATCCAGTGGTTCACTACCAAGTCAGTCAGGCGAAGATCTTGGCGATGAAATTCCAGTTGGACAATTCTCGTGCAGGTCGGTGTTGGGATTATTTTGAAAGTCATCCTGACGAACAGCAGAGTGCTGTAGTAGGTCCTTTTCAAACTCATCCTTATGCGGACTTTGTGACTCTGCGTTCGAGGTTAGTTGATCAACTCGATCATATGTCTAAGGGAGAAACCTTCAATAGTCGGGAGGAAGGTGCAGAGGTATTAACTGGATGGCAAATGGAATTTACTGCGTTGAATAATTGGATGGACAATACTGGAGAAGGAGGTTTCCTAGTCACGAGGTGTACTGAATGAATCATCGTCGACTTGGAAGTCAGCGGCTCCGTACCTTCCGCTCTCGGAACGCCGTGAACATATCATGCCGCCCTTCCATGTGCGTGTACTTCGCATTCTTGATCTTCAGCCAACCGTGTTCCGCGTAGACGCCCATCCGCCTCTTGGCAACCATTCCTTCAAGGTTGCGCTCCACCACTTCCTCGAACAACAGCTTGCCGCTCCTCTCGATGTGCTGGGCGTACAAAATTTCCGAGCATTCGCTCCTGTCGATCAATTTCTTCAATTTCTTTTTGCGCTCGATCAAAGGCATTTGACGTAAGTCCTCGCCGTCAAGCCATACCAGATCAAACGCGAAGAAAACCGCCCTACCACGTCGGTACAGCAATTCTTTAAATTGGCTGCACCCTTCGGCGTCCAGGCAAACAATCTCCCCATCCAAGACTGCGTCGTTGGCGTTCAGGCCCGACAGCGCATCTCGCAGAGTCTCGAAGCTCTTGTAAACGTTGCGATGCCGTGATACCAGCCGGCACCGGCCACCCTCAAGATAAGCCAGCGAACGAAAGCCATCGTGTTTCAGTTCAAAGAGCCAATCGGGATCATTGAAGGGTTCGAGTGATCTAGCGAGCTTGGCGGGTATGATCGACGGGAGCACGATTCTATTATACCAGGCGACGGTACCCGAACCGCTGTCCGTAATTGCGGACACTTTTAAGAATTTCAACCGAAGGCCACAGGCGTCTAGTAACGTAGCGGTCGGAGGCTGGTATGACCGCTCCCAAACCTTCAGCCAAAACCGTCCGCTGTGGCACGCCTGACTGCGATTGGGGTGTTCCGCTGCCGAGTTTTAGCGAAGACCAGCTAAGCCGGTGCCGTCGCGAATTTCGCGAGCACTGCATCAAGCGCCACGGATTGAATCCCGAAGACACGGAACGAATCTGCTGGTTCAATTTGGAGGTCCTCACGATGACGCTCGTCTCGAAGCGTTGAGCCAGAGCCCTTTGAACTGGTATCCTGCTTTCCCGTTCCCTCTGTTCTGTCCTGAGTGACAGGAAACCATCGGTTCGCTAAAGAGATGTATGGTCAACCATGAATCGTCCTTCTGAATCGAAAAACATGCGCGAGTTAAAAGAATTGCTAGCGCCGAAGCCTGTCGCAGAAACCCCTCCAAGACCCAACTTGGAATTCGCAGATAGCACCGTAACAAGAGATAAATTTACGTTCTTTAAGCCAGAATACAGGGCGGTATTCACTTTCGTCCCATTGGTCCTGCTACTTCTCGCATGTATGGCTCGCTGGCCTTATGGTTTCTATACATTTCTTCGCTTCGCTGTATGCGCGAGTGCTATTTATATGGTTGTTTTCGCGTCCGTAATGAGAAACAAGTTCTGGTTTTGGATGATGTTAGGGATTGCAGTTCTTTTCAATCCTCTGGTGCCAATTTATTTGTCGCGCATGGTGTGGGGTCCGATTGACTTTCTTACAGCGATGGTTTTTGCAGCATCGATATTTAAGTTAGCGACGGCGGCATCATCGCTACCGTAACGAGTGCCGGGCTTTAAATTTTGGACGTAACTGGGTGTAAACTCCCAGCCAAGGAGCTACCCAGCAAAATGCCCCTTGACGCCGGATCGCGTTTCCAGACTGTGAAAGACATCGGCGTGGGACTAGCTTTTCTTTTCGCGGTCGTAGTTCTTCCCCTGCTCTACATCTACGGTCTGCTTTGGTTTTCGGAGAAGGCACTTCCGTGGCTCTTTTTCGCGTGCGCGATTGTTCTTGCCATCTGTCTACTGGTGATGTTGCCACTCAGCATCTTTAGAAAACTGCGGCCTTGGACTGGCTTGGGTTTTTACCTTGCGTCGTATGTGTTCGGCACCATGCTGTTTGCATTTTCGTGCCTTGTAGCTTTTCATATTTGGGGCTACGGTGGCCTAATAGTTGGTCTGATCTTGGCTGGTGGTGGCGTCGTACCCATCGCTTTTCTGGCCGCACTGTTCCACGGAGCGTGGGCCTTGCTTGGCTATGTGGTTCTGGGAACCGTTGTGACATTCGGCACGCGAATCGTTGGAATCCGTTTGGCAGAGTCAACCCCAGAAAGTGCGGTGGCAAACGAGCAGGATCAGCTTGTTCTGGACGAGGAACATGTAGGACTTTGCGAAAAGTGCGGAGCCGAAATTGCCGCACGAACTTCGCCTCTAGCCATGTGGGATGTCACGCGGCTACCTGATGGAACACCTGTTGCGCTGTTGGATAAGCCTCACCCCTGCTTTGATGCAGCCGAATGCCTGCGGGCAGGGATGGAATCAATAGTCAGAGAAATCAGTGCCCCTCCTCCTGAACTACAAAACTTGATTGAAGGTCGTTCTAAAATGGCGGAAACAACTTGCAGTTGTACTTCTGCGGCTTGTGGTCATCCCGACAGTAAACCGTGCGGGAAACCAGTTGAGAACCCTCTTCCCACGCACCACTTGTTAAAGGCTGATGGTCCTACTCTTGGTCCAGAATTTCTCACCGGAATCTGTGAAGAGTGTTTACGGACCAACGGCGCATACAGTGCAAAGCCTTAGTTCACTCGCGTTCCGAACAGACTGATCCATGATCCAATCTCAACCAGAAACCATCGAGCAAATCCGCGCCCGCCTTGGCAAGATGAGCGATCTGGAACTACGCAAGTACGGTTGTGCCGCCAGAGATTTATCTGACCCTAAGAAAAACTTCGGCCCACCGAATCCGGCGTTCAAGATTCAACTGGATGAGGCGAGAGCGGAGTGGCGCAGACGGCATCCTGTCAATGCGGAGGGTCGGAATTCGCGGTTGCCACCTTTACAAGAAGGAAGTTAGAGACGAACGGCAAGGAGTCAACATGACGGATACCCCAGCAGCCAATTCAGCGCCCCCCACTATCGTCCAACCTCCAGCACCAGCTTCGATCACGGTTGAACAAGTATCAGGAATCGTTTCGGATCGATTCAAAGATTTGTACGAGTTCTCCGGTAAACAAATATCTGAGAGCCGCAGTACCTTTGAAAGATTCTACAAGCTGACACTTGGGGCGATGGGTCTTGTCGCCGTCGTGGCCCTAGGCTTCTTTTATTATTTCGTGGGTCAGCAGCGAAAAGATATCGATGCAATCGTATCGAACCAAGCGAATGCCCACTTTCAGGACTTGGACAAAGAACTCCGCGCCAAAATTATTGCTAGGATCGATGATGAATTTCGCACCGACAAAATGCAGGAGATGATTCGCACGGTAGCGCGGGAAGAAACCGCAAGCGGTCTTGGCAATCAGTTTTCGAATCTTCGGCGAGATTTGGAATCTCTACAAGCTGATCTTGTTCGATATTCGCTGCCGCGAACGTTCACCCCTAAGCAGAAAGCCGATCTCATCAACTCCCTCTCTCACAGTCAATCTCGCGCTCCTGTGATTGTTCGAGCAGATTACAACGACGGCGAGGCTCTAAACTACCTTAATCAGTTTGTCGAAATCCTTAGAGCAAGCGACTGGGAGTTTCAGATTGATTCCGTGCATCCGCCGTCTGTGCCGATTGGATTAACCGTGAGCACCGAAATCGTAGGGCAGGGGCAGCCGCTTGATTCAAAGCATCCCCCGGCAGATTGGTTTCTAAATCAGGCGTTGCGGCAGGCTCAACTTGAATTCGGCACTGGCACTGCAATGAATAAACCAAGCTATGCTTTGTACATAGAAATTGGAAAGAGACCGTATAGAGTTACGAATCCAGTGCCCGTCAGGAAGTGAGGCGAAACAAGCCTCTCACGAGTGAGGAGAACTACCCGATGAAGATTCTGAGTATTCTCGGTTTGGCTCTGCTGTAATTCTAATTCCGCCGCGTCAACCTTTAGTTTCACTTGTTTACAGGTCGCTGTCGATGATCGCGCTGGCGAAACCCAAATTGATTGGCGTGGTGGTGTAGTAGTCGCCAAGGAAAAAGAACAGCGCCTTACCGGTAGCGGGAAGGCCGGAGCTAACCGTGGCAACGAGCGTTCCATCAATATAAAACGTGATGTTGGGCGTGGTGTCGTTAAAAATTATGGTCCACGTGTGTTCATTGGTGTCGTGGGTAACGAGCGTATCGACGGTGGTACCTGCGCCTGAACCAGTCCCAACATACGCGTGCCATGTGGTCTCCAAACTCGAACCTGATTTGTTGGCGCAACGAAACCCAGCGCCTGCTACCTGCGACGTGCCGCTTGGGTCGGGAGCGCGTCCCATTCCGACCTGAACGTTTCCGGTGCTCGGCGTGTTGAACATTCCTATCCACAAAAGTCCGTCGCCGGTCGTGGTCCAATAGCCGCGAAATTGCAGCTTGATGTTCCGTCCGGTGACATAATTTCCGCCAGAGGTGGCTTGCCCGGTGTACATGTCCAACTGATTTTGGCTAGAAGCGGGCGGGTACAAGAGCACAGCGCTGTGAGTGGCGGTAGCCATGAGGACAGACTTGCTTCCAATGTCATCCTCGGTCCAGTTGTCGCCAACTACCGTCAGCGTTGTGGTAGAAGCGTTGGGAAGGATAGTCGTGCGGCGCTGCGTGGTCTGGAACGCAACCCCACCTCCGCCACCGCCAGCCGGGGTGGTCCAAGCGGGTGCGCCGGATACAACCTCTAATACTTGACCGCTGGTCCCAATGCCTAGCCTGCCTGCCGCGCCAGCACTGCCGCCGACAATTATGTCGCCCACCGTCGTCATGGGGTTGGCCATACCGCCCCCACCACCACCCGCAACCTCAACATTGACGTCGCTACCGCTGGTCGTGACGGTGAGGGTGCCTCCGGTGGAAGTGACGGACAGCGCGCCAGTCAAAGAATTAAGCGAGGCCACGCCGCTGCTACCCGTACTGCCTACTTCTTGCACGTTGGTTCCGTCGCAATAGAGCGCGACGTAGGTTGTGGCGGCGTTCGCCAGCGTGATACCGGTGCCGCTTGCGGTCGTGACGATCAAACTGAATCCGCCCGTGGTGGAGTTGTTCACAATGAAGCTCCGATTCGTGTCGGGTACGAATACGCTGCGACTCGCCGTCAGCGTCCCCGTGAAAACGAACACGCACCCGGAGTCAAAGCTGGTCGAGGTCAGCGTGTAATTGGCGTCCGTCATCGTGATCGCAACTTCGGCGTTCATCGCGTTGTCGAGCGCGTCGAACGCTGCATTGGCCGTCACCTCTTTTTGATTCTGGGCCGCTTGAATGTGGAGAATGTTCAGGTTCGGAGTGCTCATCGTGTCCTCTCAAAATTTCCCGCACGTCGGGTTGATGGCAGGAAAACCATGACCCATGGCTGCTGAATTTTGAAACACCTTCACATAGACGTAAGGCTTATAAATTCCAAAGTCTGAGAACTGCATCGCCGACGTGTAATTGAACGACGGCGAAGTCAAGCCGAGTGCACTGCGTACGACCGTCGTTCCCGTGTCGTCATAAATAAAGAGGTCATAGCTCTCGGACTCTTCGCTTAGCGGAACCGTCCCCGTGCCATCCAACCAAGCTCCGCCGACCCGAGTCCTGCGAATCCACGAGATCGCGATGTTCGCGTTTGCCGGGAGCGGCGGCAGGATTGTGTAGATCAGAGCCGTGACCGTCGCAGCGTTGACCAGCGAGGAGTCGTACACCAAGACGTTAATTTGTTCGTTGGCGGAGACCGTGATCGCCGTCGTGTAATGAGTGGATGCGGTTGTCGGCGTTGACCCATCCAATGTGTAATACATCGAAAATGCCTGATCTTGCGAGAGCGTGACGGTCTGCGTCCCGGTGTAGGACCCTGGTGTCGGTGTCGCGACGGGTGGGTCGCAACTGGGGATCAGGGATGCAAAGTAAGAAATGATTCCTATCGCGGTGTAGATCGTGCGACCGTCCGCGAGCCATTCCCAGCTTACGTTCGCCGTGTTCAGGGCGTCGTAGGTAGAGAGTGCCCCATAAAAATATAATTCCGCGCCGCCCGTCGTCGTCGCCCCGGTATCAATGGCGGTCGAGTTGGAATTGAATTGGCGAGAGTTCCAAGCCGTGGTTGAAGCGAACACGGTCGCGTGCTGGTTATCGGAATCGAAACCGATTGACGCGAAGCAGTAAGTGTTCGAGCTGTTGTATTGTCCTTCGACTACGGGACCACTCGTGCTCAGATCACCAGTCGTTGTCGTCTGACCAGAGCCGCAGCCGTTAAACTTCCAGACTTGTCCTGAATCCGCTTGGACTTCATGAACGTCGATAAAAAGCGCGGCTCCAGTGTTCGTGGAGGAAACCTTGACGGTATTCGCGGAACCCAGACAGCTTAGACAGAAATAGTGGGCGACCGTGACGCCGCCTGACGGGTAGGTCTCCGCGAAGCCCAAAACGTAGGAGTTCCCCGCTGTGTCACTGACCGTCAAGCTGGGTCCTGTGTAGCCTGAGCCAGTCAAGGTGCGAGGAAAAAAAAGCACCGCGACGGCTATCAGGTTGTGTAGCGTATTTGCCGAGGCGAAGACCGCCGACGCGGGAGTCCCGCTTCCGGTGCTGTTGATCTGATTCCCCTGTGCTCCCTGTATGAATGTCGGCATTAGTACCGTGTCCCTTGCAACGATGCGACGGCGTAAGGCTTCAAGTCCGCACCCGTGGTCGCGAGTTCGATAGGCTGTGAACTATCGGGCGTCAAACCGATGGTCGTCGCCTTGAAGTATTCGGTGACGCCGATGGCTGCGGTCCCGAACGTGACGCGGTGAACCCCCGCGTCTGCTTGGAGTTTCAAAAACGTTTCGCCCGCAATGTGTGTCCCGCAAGCGAACTCGGTACCCCGGCGACCGCGCAACAACTGAGAGAGCGTCGTCGTGCCGTCCGTGTTCTGTGTCGCGGTCACCCATTGAATGACTTCGCCGCCGAGCAACGCCGCATTCGTACCGGAGAGAACATTCAACTCCGTGTCGGAATTCAACGAAGTCCCCGTCGTCATCCTGAGCGTGATCGTGTTCACCATGTCCCAAGTCCACGGCGAAGCTGGAGCGGGCAAAGCTGTGCTCACGGTCCCGAACGGAATCTCATCCGATGCGAAGCCGATGGGGGTGTACGTCGAGGCGTCCGGCGAATCCGAAAGCTGTGCCCCCGGCCAGCCTCGACCGAAGGAGGCCATCCCGTAATAAATTCCTGTTGTACCTGTCGGGTCATTGTCGGTGTCCTGTAAGAGCGGGACATCCATCAAGAACAGGATTGAGGGGGGCAGCGGATTCAAGACCTGTGGGACGAAGCCGGGACTCGGTGAACCCGTGCGAGTCGAGACGTATGCTGAAGGGTCTTCCGAGACGAGCGAGAGTTCAATTGAATAATCTGCTCCGGTCGTCACCTTCGCGGCGCGTGTCGCGATGGGAATCGTTTGATACGTGATCTGAAGAACGTCCGAGGGGTCGAGGGTGGCGTAAATCGCCTTGAAAAGACTCGTCTCGTAATTGGTTTTCTCCGCCCAGATGGCGGTCAAAGTTTTCTCCGCGATTTGTGCCGCAACGTCTTCATCGAGCGTCAACGGGAGTTCAATCGAAACCTTGGTCTTCGTCGTGACCACGCGGGCATTCCTCTGACGGGCTTGCTTCCCTTGCTGGTAATCCAAATCCGGCTCGGCATAAGTGATCTCGACGATTTTCGGCAAGTCGTTTTGCTGCGGATACGTTTCCTTCAACTCGTAGCCTTGAGACGACAACCCCAAGTCCGATTCGGGGATAGAAAACGCCACGGGTCCGCCACGCGGCACCGCTTTGAGGATGTTGTTACTCTCGACGATGTCCACGAAATAAGCAGCGCAAAGAGGACCGAGCAGGCTCCGCGCATCAGCGTTGCGGGTGATCGGATAGCCTTGGACGTTGATTCCCGACACGGATGTGAAGTCGGTGAGGCTGGAATCCAACCCGGAGCGCGTACACAAATCGGTGAAGACTTGATCTAAAGCTACCCCCGGCACGGTCTGACGATTCAGGTACAAGCGATAGCTGACCTGCTGGTATGTGTTCGTGCAGATCATTGAATTCGTGGCTTCATCAAAAGCAAAATCCACGATGGCGTTACCTCCGGCGTCAACGAGCCAGAGTGACTGTGCGAGGACGGAGTTCACACCACAGGTCAAGGAGTCTAACGTGACAATGGTTGCACCTAACACCGAGTCGGTACCGAGACAACGGGCCTGACCATCGGAAGGAACTTGTCCCTGCGGGTAGGACTTCGGAATCCGGGTAATCACGGTACCCGTAACGATGGTCCCATTCGCGCCCGTAGCGGTGACGCTTTGCGTCGCGATGTCGATGTGTTTTAATCCGCCGCCAGAGGTGAAACCGAATAGGGAGTCATCGGCTTCGTTGTAGAGTGCCGCGATGACAACGTCGTCGAGACTCGTCTCCGTGTGGGTGAATGTGACCGGGGCATCTTTGGAATTCGTGTCGAAAGCGACGACCGCCCACTCGAAAGTTCCCGTGTTGTACTGAATCATGTACACCATGCCAGAATTCGAGATACACGGCTGCATGATGCCGTCAGTCAATCCAGAGGTAGGACCTAACGCAGCCAACCAATCGAACGAACCGACCACGCTCATGTTCTTACACTCAACAACGTAGGTCGTGTGCGAAGTATTGCTCGGCGTCGTCGTGATGATGTAGGCTCCCCCCGAGGTGTTGAAGAAGCCGGTGCTCATCGGAAACTCTGACGATTGATCGCTGGGGAATCCGTTGAATGTGAAGCGAGAGACTTCCAAAAAAGTATAGGGGTCAAACTTGCCGATGTACGTGTGACTCCCATCCCCCATCGGGGAATAGAAGAACCCGTCCATACCGACGCCGCAGGCGTAAGGCGTATTCACGCCCAACGAGGACATCGTCGTGTGTGGCGTCAACAAACCTTCGGACGTGATCTCGATGGCATCAGGTCCAGCACCGAGACTCGTCCACCTAACGTGGTTATCTTGTACTTGTCCGCCCTCGAAATTTCCCCAAACAGGGTGTGCGGGTCCGGGTCCAGTCAAGAAATTCCCTGAACCAGAGATCACCATTTGGACATTCCCCGCTGAGTCCAAGATTTGATCACCGAGAGCGTACTGGGTGTTCGCGACCCAGCCAGCCAACGTTTCGGTGTTGTCGGTGTTCATGTCGATGCGCTGCACCACGCCTCCCGCAGCGTCTACCGTGAAGGCAGCACGTTGAACGGGGTCAGTATAGAAAAAGTTAGCCGGGGATGGGACTTGTGGCGAAGCATAAATATCCGTGATGCCTGCGACAGGGTAAATGTCTTTCAGATAGGCTTGGACAGTGCCGGACGATAATTCGGCACGGATGTTCGGGAGTCGGTTCCCGAAGTCGTACATGGGTAGACCCTCAAACACGCAATAGCAAATGTTTCGGTAAGCCGGGGTGTTGTTGATTCCCAACGCGGCTTGCATCTGGGGGTCGGGTTGCTGCGTCGCGGTTCCCGTGTAGATTCTTGGGAGAATCGTGACCGTGGAACTCACACCGGATGCATTCAAAATACCCGTGTTGAAGAGTGAAGAGTTCGCGCCTTTACCCGTGGTGTCGTAGATGAGCTTGGAATCTCCCCACAGCCTCGTGATGGATGCGACGCCTTCGCAGAAGGCGACAGCCACGGATGTCGTGTAAGCGTATGTCGTCGAGGTCGCGGACGGACCACCTTTGGCGGAATTGCTGCTCGTCGTCTCGACTTCTTCGATACCCGTAGACCAAATGACTTGACCCGCGATGCGACACCCGCCGTAAACCCAAGGGACAGGTGCGCCTGGGGTGGAACCCATGACTTGCGTATCTAATAATCGAGGTCCTGTGTAGGTCGAGCGACCCGGAAACAACGAGTTGATCGTGTTGCCTACCGCCGCGCCTACAGCGGCACCCGCGATGATGTCCTCAGCCCATGCACCGTAAGCGAACGTGCCGAGACCCCCGGTCTCGACGGAGATGAAGGCTCCGAGTGCTGCGAGTCCTACCACTAAGGCTATACGTGCGATGGCGACACCTCTGTGACTCCGGGGTACGAAAACACGCCGATTATCCGGCGTCGAAACGAGTTGTCGAGAATGTGTTCCACAACTTTTCTAAGCGGGCTGTAACCGTGAATCATGTAGAGAACGCCTTGACGCTCCGTGATAATCGCGACGTGACAAGCGGTTCGCGGCACCTTCAGACTCACGATGTCGCCTTGACATAAATCGTTAACGGACTTCCTCACGAGCCTTCGGCAGCACTCGTCGTGGACAAACCTGTCACTGGGCTGTGTCGGGTAAGCTCGGTAGTCGTCGCGGAGAAACGGTTTCCCGTCGTTGTCCTTGATGCCGAGATCGTCCGCGATAGCGATCACGAGACCAACGCAATCGACACCGATACCCTTGACACGGGTTAAGTGTTGGAAAGGTGTTCCCACCCATGTACGGGCTTCAGCTACGATGTCTTCTCGGGTCGGCATTGTTCAGTCGGTACGACTCTCCCATCAAGGTAATAAGTCAGAGATACGGGTACGTGTAGATCGCATCCTTTCATTAGCGGACCTTCGGTGAACTCTCGCCAACCTTCGGGGTCCGTCGTCGGGACTTCCCGATAGTTGTGCTTCCCGAAGTGAGCAAGCTCTTTGCATTTGTCGCATTTAGGCATCAGGGCGACACCGGATAGTCAAAAATGGCGTCGTTTCCGGGCATCACGTTCTCCCCTTGGAAGTTGATGACGTTGTTAAATTTGTTGAAACAGTCTGTGGTCGCGTGATTACATCCCGGCTCAATCGTGAAGGTGTCACCCACCTGTATCTCTAACCCCATGCTCAGAAACAGGGTGACGAGAGATACTCCGTCCCAGCTTCCGGTCTCCATCGTCGCGCCAGCGTTGTCGCCCGTGAGCCAAGTCACCACTCCGTCGTCAAAGTAGTTCTGAGCACCGGTCAACCCACTGGCTGTGAATTCCTGTAGCGAGGCGACACTCGTAACGGTTCCGGTTTGCCGCAATGCGGCCAAGTTCACCTGACATCTGGAGTCACCGAGATCGGCACGGCACACGGGTCCAAAGGTTTGACCGATCTTCGTCGAAAGCGGGTAAGTGAGTCCGTAAACGGTGGCCGTGTATTGACCGTTTATCATCACGACCGGACCCACGGTGCCCTTGAGAACTTTGAGATCGCCCATCGTCAAATCAGCCCAGTTGACGACGCGGAGTTCAATCGCGGCGTAGTCGTATTTCCCGGCCCGGATGTCGCTGTCGGTGATCGCACTTGAATCGAGAAATCCCATCACGTCTGTATTGGTAGAGGACATGTCAGCGGATTGCTCCGTCGCCTTCGCGGTCATACCCGTGTCGTGAACATACGTGACGGTATCTGTGCCGTCGTCGTACGTGATGTCCTGATCAAAGTCGGTAGAACCTAAGATCGTCCCGTCAACACGCTTCACCTTCCAGAGCTTGCAGACGGTCAGCGATTCGCCGGATAGATGCGTAGCCAAAGCTGTGCTCACCGTTTTCATGGTATGCGGACCTCGATGAGCGCGAGTTGAGACAAGCTGTTTACCCCCGTCCCGTCGATGAAGTCGGACTCCTCGGCGGTAAGCGGTAACTCATCACTGTCGAACCTGACGGGGATATGGAACTGGCAACCTGCCGAGATGATGTGCCCCGTCAATGGTGCGGTCGGGAAGGTGATCAAACCCGTTGTCGGATCAAGGGTGTACGCCGTAGTCAGGACTGAGTTGTCAAAAACTTGGACGGTGTTCGGGAGTGCGTTTCCCTGATAGTCGGTGATCGCGGACGTGATCGGTTTCGTGATGACCCGGGAATAGGTACGGCTGCCGATCGTATAAGGCTTGGCAAGCTGGAACACAGTCGTGGTCCCGTTAGCGATCCCGATGGTGACCGGGGACATCGTGTTATCGTTCCAATCGTACAACCTGAAGGCATCTCCTTTGCCTCGGACAACATTGAAGAAAGCAAGCAATAGCTGGGCGTAACTCGCCGGTTGTTGTCCGGTGGGGGTGATCAGGTTCACCGTGTACTTGTTCCTCGTGATCGACCAATTAGAATTACGCTGTTCCGCGCCGGACAATCCTGTGTTGACGGTTGTCTTCCACGTGGGTCCGCCGACGCTCTTGAACGTTATTTGTCTGGGGAATTCCACCTCGTAAAAGCTCATGGCCTATCTCCTCGCCGTCGCAGAAGCCACGGTGGCCGCCAATTTTCCCGCTACTTGGCGTTCACTCCTCTGGAACGAATCGGCATCAGTGACGCCGTGGAAATGCACGTTGACGGCATTCGTCACCGAATTACCGCTGCCGCTCGAAGTCGCCCCGGACATCGGGACTATTTGCCCAGCCACAGACGGGGCGAACCACTCTTTTCCTGACTCGCCGACTGTGTACAAATTTCCGGGGGATACGGGGCCGCCAGCGGCTAAGCCACCCATGAAGGAAGGCAACGCTGAACCGCCGCTTCCCCCCGTGGGAGGCAATCCAGAGATAGCCTGAAACAGGGATGCTTCGAGCGCCTTGGCTTCCAACTGAATGTAGTAGTTGAGCCAAGCCGTCATCATGTTCTCTAACGTCTTTTTCAGGTCCCCGAGGATGTTCGTGTTGCCCTCGGCGAGCTTGTCGATCATCGTGTCCAAGCCGGAGTTCAATTGATTAAACCCGAGGTCCCAAACCTTTTTCTGATCGAGTTGACCCTGTTCGTTCAACTTCTGGGAATCGTTTTGATACTTCAAATCGAGCAGGTTTTCATCGTTCTTAATTTTTTGATACTGCGCCGAACCCTCTTGCGCGAGTTGGAGTTCCTTATCTAACTCGGCCTTCGCGAGGTTGTATTCCTGAGTGAGTTCTTGTTTCAGGGTCGAGAGGCGTTGCGCCTCCGTGGTGACTCCCATCTTGTACTCGAAGTCCGCTTCTTCCTTGGCGCTCGCTTTCAAGAGCGCGTCCTTCTGTTTGTCAAAGGCGATGGTCTCGCTGATCATCTGTTGTTCCAACTTAAGACGTTTATTCAGTTCCTCATTTACGTCGTTCGTATACGCCTGGTCAGCGGCAGCGAGTTCCTCGTTGCCCTTCTTATGAAGGGACGCCACCTGAGTCTCATGATTTATCGCCATGGCGGTGAGGTCATCATTCAGCTTTTGAATCTCATCCTTGTTCTTGGCGGTGTCCTGGCTCAAGATCGCGATTCGGTCTCGCGAGGCATCGACGGCGAGGTTGTACAAATCGGTGTTGGCTTTAATGTGGTCCTGCGTCTCTTTATCGATGAGCGCCTTCTTCGCCTCGTAATCGGTTTGGCCCAAGATACCGAGGGCCTTATCGGTTTCTAACCCGGTGTTAATCAGGTCCATCTGCGTCGCGTTCGCTGACGCCACCCGTTCCGCGTCGCTTCTCACTTGCGCGTCGGCTACTTCTTTAGCCCCCGCGATCACCGACTCGGCGGTCTTGTCTTCACGACCCCGCACTTCTTGGCCGGCTTGCAGTTTCGCGACCTGTTGGAGCTTGTTGCCCTGATCGAGTTGAAGGTTCAAATCCTTCTCGGCACTCGCCGCCGAGATCGCGGCCTGAGCCATCATGGACATCGTCTTGACTTCGTCGGGGGCGTAACGTTGAATCATGGCCCCGGCTAACTCCGCCTGAATCATGACATCGTGGTATCCCTGTGCTAATGCTTTGCTTGCCTCATCATGGACAGCACCGGGAGCCGCTTTCGCTAAGGCAAGACGCTCAGCGTCTACTCGTTCCAGTGCCTCCTGGACACGCTTCAATCCGTCTTGGACCTGCGGCAGGCCCGCTGCGAGATCACCCTTGGGTCCGATCTCCCAAAGATGGGTGAAGCCTTCCTTAAGTTTTGAGACCAAACCCGTGGCGTCGGTGATTTGCTCGTCAACTTTCAGGAACGAAGAAGCGAAAGACGAAGCGAGAGCATCGGCGGCGATAGAGGCTTCCAGTAAGGCTTCCTTCAATTTGTTACTGGACGGGCGGGACTCCAGCTTGGCAATCTGGTCGTCCAATTTCAGGTTCGTGAGTTCGATGCCTTTGGTGCGGTCAATCTCTTTGACGTTGAGGTCGTTCTGTTCCAGCGTGGCCTTCCTGATTGCTTCGGCCAATTTCTCGTGGTGCTCGATCAGCTTGACGATGACATCGAGTGCGGCGATGACACCGATGATCGGGAGCATCGTCGAAAAAGCGGCACCGATGCCGGGGATCGTCGCCGCCAATGAATTCAGACCACGGGGAATCGTGACCCCGAGGGACTCCTCAAGAAGTTTCATTCCTTCGCGGGATTCCCGCATGGAGGAACCAATACTCGCCCCGGCACTGAGAGCGGCATCACTGGAGTCGTCGAACGCCCTCTTGATGTCCGCACCGGACTTCTGTGCGTCTTGTCCGGCTTTGTCGAGTGCGCCGGTGAAACTCGCCGTGTTGGCGACCAAATCGACTTGAAGCGTGCCAACGGTGATCGCCATTAGTTAGCTCCTTTTTTCTGCCAGTAGGGGAATGCTTCGTCGAAAATGGATTCAACATCAGGATGCTCGGGCTGCAACTTCGTGACGATCTTCTCGCGGGCGACATCCATTGCCTCGGGACTGCGGTTGAACTCCATCATGACGGCGAA
>Ga0182024_10008465_pt1 | contig 21663 bp, 25 predicted proteins | sample P32metaG_FD_120480 | JGI IMG/M metagenome (GOLD analysis project Ga0182024, IMG submission 120480) | Permafrost microbial communities from Stordalen Mire, Sweden - P3-2 metaG (Illumina Assembly) | ecosystem: Environmental > Terrestrial > Soil > Wetlands > Permafrost | place: Sweden: Stordalen...
ATTACGGTGGCGCCCGGCTTGATCCAGTCGGCCTTAACGAACAGAGGCTTGCCAATGGCGGCGACCAGGATGTCGGCGCGCCTGGCGATGGCGGGCAGGTCGTGGCTCCTGGAATGCGCCATGGTCACGGTGGCATTGGCGGCGAGAAGAAGCTGTGCCGCGGGCTTGCCGAACAGCAGGGAACGGCCGATCACCAGCACGTCCTTGCCCGCGATATCGCCCACATATTCCTTCAACAGCAGCATCACGCCCGCCGGTGTGCAGGAAACCAGATGCGCCCGCCCCGACAGCAGCAAGCCCGCATTGGTGGGAGTGAGCGCATCCACATCTTTGGCGGGATCAAGCGTGTCCAGCACCTGGGCTTCATTGAGATGCTTGGGCAAAGGCAATTGCACCAGAATGCCGTGCACGCTTTTGTCGGCGTTGAGTTCGCGCACCTTGGCGAGAAGCGCGTCCTGGCTGGTGTCGGCGGCAAGCGCGCTATGCACCGATTTGAAGCCCAAAGCCTCGGCGGTCTTACCCTTGTTCTTCACATAGACTTCGGACGCCGGATCATTGCCTACCAGCACGGTGGCGAGGCCGGGCACAAGCCCATGTTGGGATTTCAGCCGAGCCGTTTCGGCGGCAACTGTTTCGCGAAGGCGCGCGGCCGACGCCTTGCCGTCGATAATGGTTGCAGTCATCAGAAGCCGTAAGTGCGGGAAGCCCAGGTCAGCGTGTATTGGATGAACCAGATCGCCACCAGCACCACCAGGGGCGAAAGATCGAGCCCGCCGATGGGCGGCACCACTTTGCGAATCCGGCGGAACACCGGCTCGGTCAAGGCTTCCAGCGCCCGAAGCAAGGTGCGCACGAAATTATTGTAAGTGTTGATCACATTGAAGGCGATCAGCCAGCTTACGATCACGGCGATGACCACCACCCACCAATAAAGGTCGAGCACGAGCATGATGAGGGCGATCACGGGATTGGCCATGGGTGACTTGTAGCGAGGGTTACCACCCGCCCGCAAGCACGGGAACCCCGCCAAATCCCGCCCTGCTTGACGGGGGATATCCCCCTTCATAAAACCCTCTCCCCACCGGAATTCCGGCAGGGGGCCGGTTCGGGGCTGTAGCTCAGTTGGGAGAGCGCCTCGTTCGCAATGAGGAGGCCAGCGGTTCGATTCCGCTCAGCTCCACCAGGGTTTTCCCTGACCGAGCCGGTGCGTCAGATAGATGTCCTGAGGTCCCCGCCTTCGCGGGGATGGCAGCTTTTCTAGGCTCGCTTCGCTCGCCCAAGAAAAGCTAACCAGTTGGCCGAACCGACTTTTAATAGCCGCGCGAAGGCGTTAGGGCCTGCTTAACTAATTCAAACCGCCATCGTTAGCGCCCGGTTTACCATTCCCGGGTTTAGCTGACCGCATGCGGTCACGCTATTTCCTGCCCGGTCTCGGCCTTTTGGCGGCTCTCACGCTCGCCGCGCATGCCGATGAGGACGACAGCAGCCAGAAAGCGCCCGAGCACAAGATCACCCAGTCCAAAAGCTACCTTCCGCTCGATCCCATCTACACCACCATCGTCGATGACGATCGCGCCCAGGGCATGCTGATGGTGGGCGTGGGACTGGACGTGCCCGATCCCACCTTGCGCGCCGTCGCCAACCGTTCGTTGCCGGTGCTGCGTGACGCCTATGTGCGCAATCTGATGGCGTTTACCGGCAGCTCGGTGCGCACCACCGCCCAGCCCGATGTCAGCGAGATCGCCGAACGGCTGCAAAACATCACCGACCGCGCCTTGGGCCACAAGGGCGCCAAGGTCCTGTTGGCGCAAGTGGCGCTCAGGGTAGTTCATTGATTTTCTGAAACCGGCGCGAGCCCATAGTGCGCCGCTGGCGCGCTAGTCAGCGCCGCCCATAATTGATCGCCCCACGAGAAGTGCCACCATTCCTCGGGATGGCCGGCAAAGCCTTGTTCCGTCATCAGCCAATGCAGCAGCCGGCGATTGGCGCGAGCCTCCTGATCCGAGAAAGAGAAATTGTCGGGCGCAAGCGATTCAAACCGGTCGCGGGCGGCAAGCGGGGTGGCGTCGTCGAACAGCGAACCCATCCATAGAGTGTCGCCATCCTTCCAGCGCAACGTCAGATCGGTGGCCGCGCCGGTGGCGTGCGGGGCGGGAGAATCTTCATCCCCGCTGGGCGCGGCCCAATAGCGCTCCACTTCTTCGGTGAGGCGGGGACCTTCGAGCGCGGGATGGCGGCGCTTGAGCTCGTTCGGCATCCAGACATCATGGAAATAAGCCTGCACCGCGCGCGGCCGCCAGGCGTCGAACAGAAACAGCTCCAGCCCCGCCTGTCCCGCGCGTTCATTCACCCTGAGCAGCTTTTCCGCCACCGAGCGGCGCAGAAGCAATTTCCCCGTGGCCCCGGCGATCGGGCCCCAATAAGGCGGATTGAAGCTGCCGGCATAATAATTGGCGCCTGCAAGGCCAAGGTCGCGGATTTCCACCACGGGCTCACCGAACAGCGCATTGTCCCGCCGGATCGGCACGGCAGTGCGAAAATCCTTGCGCGCCTTGCGGGCGCCCGCCTGGTCGCCGATGGGACGACCGCGCAATGCCTCAAGCGGGCCGAATCGCGTCATCTTTTCTTCCTCAAGGCAGCCGCTAGACTAGCGGCAATGGCGGCCGAATCAGAAGCCTCTTTTGCCAAAGACTATCGCGGCGCGCGCCGGGCCTTTATCGAAGCCTGCGGGCGGGCGCACGCCGACAGCATCGCCCGCGTGCATCCCAAAGCATTGGCGCCCGACGGCAAACCTCTCTTCATCGATTCCGCCGCCTTCGGCTCGCGCGAGGCCAAGAAAGCGCTGTTGGTGATCACCGGCCGTGACGGACGCGACGGGCCTTTGGGATCCCGCTTCTTGACGCGAATGCTGGACGCCCATGTGATTCCCCGGGCGGGCGGGCGCATGGTGCTGGTCCATGCGCTCAATCCTTTTGGCTTCGCCTGCAACAGGCGGGAAAATGAAGATGGTTTGGGGCTTGACGATCCGGCTGCGGCGCAAAGCTGGTCATGGGAAATGCTTGGCGCCATCCTCACCGAGGATCTGGCGAAGTGCCGGAAATTGCGCCTGCTGGATGTGGGTAAAAGCCGTCACAGCCGGGTGACGGACGCGTCGGATCACGCATTGGCGCGGGCCGTGGCCGGGTTCAAGCCCGGAATCGATCTTCGCGCCGCGCGGCTTGAGCTCCAGCCGGCCCTTGCAAGGGTGGCGGGGATCAGGGTGATGGCAAGAGCGCTGGCGACGCTGGGAGCAAGTTAAGGCCAGATTGAATCGTTGCGTTGCGTTGCGGCGTGGGGATCCGCCAGGAGCCGCGCGAAGAGCGTATCGGCAATACGGTCGAGCGCGGCGACACCGCGGGCACCCGCCGCAACGCAACCCGAAGGGCCGGGGTCTTTTGCGTCGTGGGTGCGTCGAAAGGCTTGCCCGTATTGCCGATACGGGCTGCGCCTTTCTCCTGCCCACGCCACAAAATCCCTCCGGCGCAGCGGTTCAATCTGGCCTTAACTTGCTCCGGGTTTTTCGCTATAGCCTGTCCCCCGAAAGCGCCCGTAGCTCAGCTGGATAGAGTGCTGCCCTCCGAAGGCAGAGGTCACAGGTTCGAATCCTGTCGGGCGCGCCATTATTATCAATGGCTTAGTGCTGAGTTTAGAATTGGGCGCCGAGCCATAGCAAACATGTAGCAAACAACAACTAGATGTCCCGCGTTGACTGTGGGCGGGTGTTGGAGCCTCGGCGCAAGGATCTGTACCCGCTGTCTGCTATATCGATTTTCAATTCGGAAGCAGTCGCACGCGATGCGCGATCGACCCCGCCGGCATTTGCTCCTCAATTCCTTTCTGAGACATGATACGCCAGAGCCACCCGTCGAACTGACGCCTCGGCACATCCATTAGGTCTGCCGCGTATGAGATAACGAGCTTCAGGTCTGAGTAGCTGGTCTGTTCGACACCAACGAGCCGCGAGAATTGGCGGATATGCCGATCGATGGCGACACATTCGACACCTACAAGGGTGCAAAGATAATCCACAGTTTTTGGACCTATACCCCTGAGGCCAAGAAGGCTCAAGCGCGCCGGCTCCCGCTGTAACCATGCATAAAGATCGGCGGAGTTATCTATGGATTCGCGATGGATATGAAAAAGCAGTCCCATAAAACGATTCACTTTGTCCGGATGATTCCAAGACAGAAAATGCTGGGGGCCGTGCACAGTTAGAACATCTATGGTTCCGGACACCGTCGCCGCGCTGGGGAACAATTCAATAATTCGCCTGACGCGACCGGAAACTACCGTATCGTACCTGAGACCAGCCTGCAGGATCGAGTCTGCAAGCGCGGCGCCTATGTGCGAGGTCACGTTCCGATTTTCCGGTGGCGGTAAGACATCCGCTCGCGCTGAGAGAAAATCAACGATTTGGCGCGCACTTGATAGCGCAGCTAGAGTACGGGTGCTGGCAGTTTCGCTCACAGCACGCTGTCCAACTCAGCGAGCGCATTCAACCGCTCCACACAGTTGGGGCACGCTCCGCATGGTGTGTCACTGAAGACCTGACATGAAAATGTCTTCCCGATCGGCACGCCAAGTTTCAGCGCAAGTCTGGCGACATCAGTTTTTGACTTGTCCCGGAATGGAAGTTGTATGCGGACTGGGCCAACGTGTTCTGCTAAAGCTTCCAACTTGTTGAGGAAATTGGCGGAGCAATCCAGCTCTTTCGCGTGATTGCTGTTGATGAAGCCGCTATACACCTCGCTCAAGCCCAATGATTGCGCGACGGATATGCTACAGGACTGACCGTAGCGGCTGCTACAATGTGCTACGCTACACTTGCACCGTCAGCTAATCCGCTGAAGGCCTATGCGTGGCTTCGATCGGCACGGTGAGAATCTCGACTGGCACGACCGATAGGCCACCAACTTCTCTCGATTAACCGGTCCCTGACCGGTTGCACCATGTTCTAAAAAGCGACTTCGCCCTACCCATTTCGCATCACATAGGGCGGCCCAAGTCGCTTGTGGCAACTCCGTGGCAACCTCGATGCACATTTCGACACGAGGACCGGCGGAGAAACGCTCCGCCCCCAAGAATCCAATTAGCCAGGCACGGGCGGAGCGACGCAGTTCACGAGGATCTTTTTCCCCAATCAATTTTGCAGGCCGATGCGCAAGCGATAGTAAGAATTTACGGACATTATCGTCGGCATAAGTTACGCCATTGGCGCGGACTGATGCTGGATGTCCGCTTCGCGCCGCCAGTAGCGGTCGTCCGTGAACAACGCGGGGCCGATCAGGCTGATTGATTGGGGATGCTTTTCCTGCCCCGACAAGGGGTTTGTGGCGAAATGGCTCCGCTTGTTGCCAGCCGCAACCGCCTATGCCTCAATGCCCGGACTGGGCGAGCCTGGGGGCTGCGTGGCAGAGGAAAACGAAAGCCAGGACGGCGGCGCACAAGCGTCGGGCGCAGGCATCGACTCGGCTGCTGTGGCTTTGGCGCTGGGCGGAGCCAGCCGCGAGAAGGCAGACGCGTTCCTGGACGATCAGCGAATCCTAATGGCCGACCAGCGCGGGTTTATTTCCGACCAGCGCCACCATCTCCACGAACAAACCAAGAGTCTGAAGATCGGAATTTTCAACGAACGCCTGTCGGCGAGCCTAAAGGTACTGACAGCGTTTGCCGGACTTGCCGTTGCGGGTTTCATCTGCGTGGCGGTATGGAACGCCGCCCACGCGGATGGCCTGGTGATCGACACATTTTCTGTGCCCCCCGAATTGGCTCAGATTGGCCTCACCGGCGAGGTGGTTGCGAGCCGCATGCTCGACCGGCTCATAGACCTGCAGAATGGAACCGTATCCGTTCGCGCGGCCCAGTCCTTCGACAACAACTGGGGCAACGATATCAAGGTGGAGATTCCGGAGACTGGTGTCTCGTTTGGAGAGGCCTATCGCTACTTGAAAGGCTGGCTCGGGCACGAGACGCATTTGAGCGGCGAGGTCGTTCGCTCGGAAACCAAGGTGACCCTGACCACCCGCGTAAGCGGCGAGAGCGGCGCAAGCTTTTCCGGAACTGAAGCCGATCTCGGCGGTCTCGTCGAAATGGCCGCGGAAAATGTCTATGGCAGAACCCAGCCCTATCGCTATGCCGTTTATCTCGGCAGTCACGGTCGCCCGGATGAAGCATTCGAAGTCTACAGGAACCTGGCAAAGGCAGGCTCCCGCAAGGATCGTCCGTGGGGTTATATGGGTTGGTCTCACGAGACCTACGACAGCGAAACCACGGACGTGGCAAAGCGCATGATCGAGACCGCATTTGGGCTCGAGCCAGATAACGCGGTGGTCGTCGGTGAACTGGCGATCGACGAAGTTGACAGGAGCCACCCTGAAAATGCGCTGCGCTTCTGCATGCAGACCCTGTCGATTCTGGGCCATCCCGATCAGCAATTGATAAGCCCATCCGGGGTGGTGATAGTGCGCGAGGAGAACGAGGCTAGGGCAGCCGGGCTAACCGGCGACTTCCAGAAGGCCGCACAAACGTTGGAAGATGTCGTCGCAAACCGGGCAACCGGCCAGCCGACATCTCCCTTCTTGGCGCTGTTCCAGACACACGAACATGATTTGGCCGCCGCGCGCGCCACCCTTGAGGAACCGGCTCAGGGCAATGTGTTCAGCCCGCTATTCAATGCGATTTGGGGCATCGCCGCGCAAATGAGCATAGACAATGAAGCCCAGGATTGGTCCGGCGTCATTGCTCGCAGGCGTGATCTTCTGCCACTCTCGCAGAAATATCCTGGCACACATTTCCGTTCGCTGGCGCTGACGGTTCCGCTCACGGCCTACGCAGAAGCAAGGCTGGGTAAGATTGCAGACGCCGAGAAACACATAACCGCGACACCGGCGGATTGCTATGACTGCCTTAAAACGCGCGCCCGCATCGCGGAACTCGAAGGCCAACATGCCAGGGCAGATTGGTGGTTCGGCCGTGCAGTCAAGAACAATCCAACCATTCCCCTTGCGTACACCGATTGGGGCCAGGCGTTTCTGGCGCGGGGCGATCCGGCGGGGGCGATTGCGAAGTTCAAGCTCGCCAGCCAGAAAGGCCCGCATTTCGCCGACCCTCTCGAAGGCTGGGGCGAGGCGCTGATGCTTCAGAACCGTTCCGACCTGGCGCGGGCGAAGTTTGCCGATGCAGAGAAATACGCTCCCAACTGGGGACGGCTGCACCTCAAATGGGGCGAGGCACTTGTTTACGCGGGTAAGAAGGATGAAGCGCAGAAGCAATTCGCTCAGGCTGCCACGCTCGACCTGACGCCGCGGGAAAAATCCGAACTTTTACGGATGAACCATGCCTGAAGACATTCTAGCCACCGAACCCAGCGAGGAACGCGTTTCGGCGCCCGAACCCGTTGAGCCACAGGAATCGCATATGGAAATCCACAAACCAAAGCCCGTGCACAGTTGGCGCGAATTCTTCAAGGAATATGCCATCATCGTGCTGGGCGTACTCACGGCCCTCGCGGCCGAGCAGACGGTCGAGTCTCTGCGGCAGCACGCCGATGTGCGCGACATGACGCAAAAGCTCCGGGAAGAAAGCCAGAGCAACGCCGAGGTCCTCGATTTCGATATTTCCTCGGCGCGGGCTGCGGTTGCCGGTCTGGACCGGACTATAAATGCTTTGTCGAAGAACGGTGCGCCGCTGGCGACGCTGCCCCCCGATCCACTCATCCTCTCGCCCGGCGATTCGGCCTGGCAGGCGATCCAGTACAGCGCCCTGTTGCCCATCATGCCAAAGCCGCTGATCGCGAATTACTGGAAGATTGAGAAAACCAGCGAGCATTTCAATGCGCGCAGCACGGATTTTGTCGCCGCCTACCGGCAGGCGGAAGCCGCAATGCGGGTTTATGGTGCCGCCGCACCGACGCAGTCAATGCGGGATAGCCTGCTGCTTCGGCTGGCCGACGCGGCCCAGACCGGACAATCTTATATCGTCCTGGCCCAGTTCTTCCGGACCGCAAATCAATGGGCTCTGGAGGGCAAAGAGATGGACCTTAGCCTGACCCGCCAGTTGTCGTCACAGAACCATTGAATGGGGACCATGGCGGAGAAACCGGAAAGATTGGAATCGGGTTTAGAACAACCTTTATTTGGGCTTTCGACACATTGGTTTTTCCTGGGCATTGCACGCTGGATGGAATGTCGTTTGGCTACCCGTGGCGTTTTATGATGCAGCGACCAACGAGCGTCTGCACGAACCACAGGTTTTTGACCGGGTGTTGGGCTCACCAACCGTGGTCGTCATGGCAGGCGTGATAGCGGTGCTTAGCTTTGTATATTTAGTAGTGCGGCGTCCACTAACATCTCCGGCAAACCCTTAGGGAAGGGCGACCATGCTATTGATATTGGCAAAACCCTGCCGAGACGAGGAACGGTCTCGCTCGTGATCCACCGTCCAAATCCTCGTGCGATTGCATTGTTTGTCGCCATTCTGACCTTCGGCCTTGATCAAGTCTCGAAACAGTGGGCGCTCATTACACTGCGCCTGGCGGGATCGCGCATAGTGCTGCCTGGCCCGGTCAACCTCACGCTAGTGTTCAACTACAGCACCGCGTTTGGCCTCGCACCTGTGTCTGGAGAACTGACACGCTGGGGCCTCACAGCCCTGAACATCGCCTTGGCGGCCGTTTTGGGTTGGGTGGTGGTGCGCCGCTCAATGTCGCGTGTAACTGCGGCTGGGCTGGCTTTTCTCATCGCGGGAGCGATTGGAAACGCTTTCGACCGTATTCGCTTTGGCGCGGTAATCGACTTTATCGACGCGTCGAAGCTCGGTTTTGTATGGGTCTTCAATGTTGCCGATGCATCGGTCGATGTTGGCATAGGACTTTTATTGATCGCCAGCCTTCTGCCGCGACGCGACCAAATTCCAATAAGGTGAGTGATGCGTGCCGCCAAATTCAAACTGATGAAGTGCCCACAATGGACCGGTGTCCAAACTGTGGCTCAAAATCGAGATAGCTATACCCCCGCTGCATCCTCCAATTCACCCCTTCCTGGGTCTTAAGCATGCCTTTGAGTTGGTCTAACGTGGCGGGCTCTTCGCCGGTCCATTTGGTCCCGCAGGCAAAGAGCCGGGCAGCGGCTCCAACATCAAAGCTCCGCCAGATGAAGGCTACCCGGCACGGTTTGCTTTTGTGTTCAGCGTTTCTCGCTCGGGCGTCATGCTGATCGCTGCTGTCATGGGCATCAGTTTGTGTTGTGCGACACGAACCGTAGTCGAATTCGCGTTCGCGGAAACTAGCGAAAAGTCGATGAACAATACTGCGGCGCCGATTAATCCCGCCCAAAGCGCCGCGCGTAGCCATTGAAATTTTTTCTCGCAGACCCGCGCCGCCTCAAAGTTATGCTCGAGAATTTCTCCTGTCAGGGCTTCGTCATCCTTTGAACCCACCTTTTCCAGGAAGCCCTTTGCGTGAGAAAACGCGGCCACTGTGCGCCAATAGACAAGACCTTTCGCCGACCCGGTTAGGTTGGGCCAAATTACCTTCAGTGAGCATGCAGCGGAAATTATCAAAAAGGCGGATGCGACCGCCGCTAAGATTGCTTGCGTATCCAGAAGTCCCGTGGCGAGCCAGCTCGTGTAACTCTTGTTTGAACTAACGTAGCCCAAGAGACCAGAGGCGATAGCGAGCAATATCGCAGCTTTTTGGTCGGCAGCTTGAATGTTTAGAAAAATGTATTCGTGCTGGAATTTGGCGAAATCAGTTTTAAAATTGGACATCGCATTTCATCCCGGAAGCGTCCACTGAGCGTCGAGCAAATAATAAGCGTACGGGGCTTCCACCCCCGCGGGCCAATGCAGGAATCCTGAGGCAGGAGTGTGAGGCTTGATATGTGTATGCCAAGACTCGGGCAGGAAAAACCGAACCCAGTCACCGATCACAATTTGATTCATCTTGGCAACAGCAAGAATTTTTGAAGCGATGTTCGCGGTTATCCCTATTGCCACCACACCATGAAATCCACGATTTGCGCCAACTTCGGCGACCGTGACTTGGCCGCAATCGATTCCGATGCGGAAGTTAATGGGCGCTAGACCCTCGGCTGCTAGGGTAGGAGCAATTATATTTTGATGAACACTGAACAAAGACATTGCCGCAGCTACGGCGCGCGTGCAGCCGTTCGTGTCGTAACCGGTGTCTTCAAAGTAGGCCATCAACCCGTCGCCTGTATTTTTTTCGACGGTTCCTTCGTAATCCTCGATTGTCCGAATCATCTCCGCAAAGAATATGGTGAAGGCTCTCATCGTTGCCTTCTGTTCGTCGAATGTGTTGTTCGGTCGGGCCGAGAAATTGCAGATATCTAGGAAAAGTACCGCCATAAACAGGCGTCTCCCTTCGCCGATTGGCAAATCTCCATCGGCAGGCACGGCCTGACCTTTGGCGACGAGGACACTCCGTTCGCCGAGACGTTGAACGTGCCTCGCGACACGATTTTTCTGGCGGGCCCAGTATTCAGCGGTGAGGTGCAGGTAGTCCGTTTGTGCCTCCGATTCTACGAATTAGGAGACCCATCCAAATGAGCCTGATCAAGCCGGTCAGCAAGACCAAGCGTTCCTCCTCCACAGAACAAAACACGGCTTCCATATACCGGGCATGCCATCATGGCTCCTCTAGGTCGTCTTCCTCGTTTCCCTGAGAATCAAGCTCTACCACCTTGCCACCAACAACCTTGAAGTCCCGCTTGCTATCTCGGGACCATTGCGCGCCATGCGCGACGATGAGATGAGGCCGCTCGCCCCAATGGTTGGTGAATTTCTTCAATAGGTAGTCGAAGCCCCACTGCACGATGGCTGGGTCTCGAGACTTGGCGTGGACCTCCAGAAACGTTCCACCCGACCCAACTTCAACGAGACAATGACGGCAGTTCGCCTCCAAGTCCGCATTCATGGTCTGCGGCACTGGTCGCGTTTGCGGTGCGAGGTTATATTTCTCCGCGAACAGGCGCGGGGTCGGTGCGTCTATCGGGAGAACCATTCCGAACCGGTCTCCACATCCTTTCCGGCAATGCAGCCGGTTGGTGATTCTGCCGTAGGGCAGCCACCCGAAAAGTCCCTCAACTACGTAGGTCGCTGCGGACGTGCTGCGTCCGCAAGACATGCAATAGATGATGCAGCGTTCCGAGCGTAAAGCAGTGATTGGGAGGGGATCGGCCATGCTGCAACGCGCACTCCTTGCGCCAAACGGTTCGCAGCCGTGGAATCAACCCCTCATCGTTATGAAAGCCGATTTTCGGCCAAATTGCAGCCCCGAAATCATTCTGGCGACCTTAACAAATCTTAGCTTTCCTAAGTCAGAAGGCGCACCCCAAAACTAGGGTATTTATCTCATGAAGCGATGCAGCCTTTTGATCTCCTAAGTCCTTGCTCCGCTAGAAATTATGCGATCAGGGCGGACCATGGCCGTCTGTCGGGGAGATATCTACGCAGCGGTCGGTGATGCCGCAAATGTCATATCTACACGGCGGTAGAAAACTTCTCCGGAAGGACTAGGCAGAGCCCGCCGTTTTTCCGCTCGAAAGGATATTCCTCTGGAGGAGATGGTTCTGTGCGTGGAGCTTGTAGGTCAGGTTCGTGATCTCGCGCCTGACTGTCCGGTCCAGCTTCGGGTCCTTCAGCGCTTTCTTGGCTGCCTCCAGCGTTTTCAAATTCCGCGCCAATATCAACTCGCGACCCATAGCTATAGCCCCTTAGGACGGTGATCCAGTCACCTTTCGCCTTCGCAACAGCAAATGGATTCCTGTCAATACGATACTTGCGAAAAGAATAGCGGAATATGGAATTGCGATCACGCATTCCATAGGGTCGGCTGGTGTCCAATCATTCGGCGGTGGCGGAACAATGCACTGGGATGTGAGAAAGATTTTGTCATTTATTACGTTCCAAACAATACCTGCGCGCGGCGTATAGGCGTGAACGCAGAGAAATGCGCCAATCGCAACCAGCACGGATGCGATCAGGGCCGCGGGGCCAGAAACAAAATCTTGGAGGGCCCTCCCCAGGCGCTTCGCGTCGGCAGCGAAGCGGGCCCGGTTGATTATGAAGGCCGCTTGTGGCCTCCGCCCCCCTAACGTGCTTCAATAGCCCATACGGGCGGGCCTTGGGGGCTGCATGGCTGAGGAAAACGACGGCCAAGAGACTGGCGCAGAAGCGTCAGGCGCTGGCGTTGACCCATTTGCTGCGGCGATGGCGCTTGGTGGGGCAAGCCGCGCTAAGGCAGACGCATTTCTGGATAATCAGAATGCTTTGATCGCCGATCAACGTAATCGCCTGCACAGGCAATTCACAGCACTTGATCTAAGCATCTGGGAAAAGCGGCTGGGCGTGCTGCTGCGCCTAGTCACCATCCTGATCGGCCTCGCCGTCGCGGCGGGCGTTGCCTTCATGATCTGGAATGCATCCCAGAGCAGCGGCCTGTTGATCGAGCCATTCTCCGTGCCGCCCGATCTTGCCCAGCGCGGCATGACCGGACAGGTGGTGGGCGCAAAATTGCTCGACCATCTGTCCGAGATGCAGGCGCAGACAACTTCCGAGCGCCCGGCCGAGACCTACGCCAATGACTGGGGCCAGGCAGGGATCAAGCTGGACATACCGGAGACCGGTATCTCGGTGACCGAACTGGATGACTTCCTGCGCGAGAAGCTGGGCCATGACACCCATGTCACCGGCGAGATCGTCCGCACCGCGTCTGGCGTAAGCCTGACGGCGCGCACAGGTATGGAAGGTGCCGAAAGCGTTACGGGTTCGGAAGCCGACCTGGACAGGCTTGTGCGGCAGTTGAGCGAAAAGGTCTATCGGCTCACCCAGCCCTATCGCTACGGAATATATCTCGCCAGCCATGACCGCCTTGCCGAGGCTGTTCCAGTCTTGAAAGCCGTCGCCGAAACCGGCCCCACGCGACTGGATCGTGCTTTTGGCTATGGCGATTGGGCCTGGTTGTCAGGGGAACAGGACGGTATCGAAACATCGCTACGCCTGCAGCAACGGGCCATGGCCGTGGAGCCGGATAATGTCCTCGCCCAAATGAACTTAGGGGATGTGTTTGCTTATAAAAGTTTGCCCGAACAGGCCGTGCGCGAATATCAGAAAGCGCTGACGCTTCTGGCGAGCAACAAACTGGGAATGTATAGCGGGAGGGAGGGCATCGCGCTTAAGGGGTATGTGCAGGGCTTTATCGATCAGCAACTATGCGACTTCCGTGATGCAGCACAGATTGAAACGCAGGTTGTCCAAGCCGGAACATCGTACTCTCCGGACACGTCAGCCATACTGGCCCAATTAGAAGCGGACGGGCATGATATTGCCGCTGCGCGCGCCACATCGGTCGATACTGTAGACTACCGCTTTGATTATCTCGCTGCCGACACTGCGTTTGACAGCCTCCAGGCTAAAATACACATCGACAGTGAAGCCCAGAATTGGATTGGCGTTCTGTCGGACGCGGATGCATTTGCGCCCATGCTCCATAAATACCCTGGCTATCGCTCATTCTCGCCCACGGACATCGTTCCGCTCACGGCCTATGCAGAAGCAAGGCTGGGCAAGATTGCCGATGCCGAAAAACACATCGCCGCAACACCGGCGGATTGCTACGACTGCCTCATCGCCCGCGCCCGCATCGCGGAACTGGAAGGCCAACATGGGCGGGCCGATTGGTGGTTTGCACGGGCCATAGACGGGCAGAGGTCCATCCCGTTTGCCTATTCATACTGGGGCCAAGCGCTGCTGGAACGCGGTAACCCCGACACTGCTATCGCCAAGTTCACGCTCGCGAGCCAGAAAGGCCCGCACTTCGCCGATCCGCTGGAAGGCTGGGACGAGGCACTGATGAAGAAGAACCGCTCCGATCTGGCGCTGGCGAAGTTCGAGGAAGCCGAGAAATACGCGCCGAACTGGGGCCGCCTGCACATGAAGTGGGGCGAGGCGCTGGGATATGTGGAGAAGAAAAATGACGCGCAGAAGCAGTTCGCCATAGCTGCTGGGCTTGATCTGACAGCGGCAGATAAAGCTGAACTGGTGAGACAGACGCGGGGCTAGGAAAACGATCATCTTGCTATCGCTTTTGTTGGTAGCAGGAAGCGGGCGGGTGGAGGACTTTGTCAACAGGGCCTAGTTTGAGTACCATTTGAGAGGCAATTTCACAAGGTTAGTCCCTGTTCAGCCCATGCGCCACGCAATACTGTCAGCGCGAATTTCTTGCCTTGTTGATTTTGTACAGTGCGTACTCTTCATTGCCGCTAATGAGCTTGAGAAAGGCCGGGGGACGCACTGGATAGCCATCCGGACGAATGACCAAGGCATAGTCGTAGAAGGCAAGCCTTGCCGCCGAATAAGGATCGTTGTCTGCGGTGATCGGTGATGGCTTATCGACACGATAATTGTGCGGCAGGGTTGGCGCGGTCGAGTAGATACCGGTAGCCACAACGATATTCTGCCCCGGGATGGCAAAGACGTGCGGATAATAGCCATGCCGGTGCATCGCCATATAGGCAGGCATCCCATAATAAATAATTCCGGGATCGGAGATGAAATCACCCTTGTAGGCAAAGGCGCTGTAGATCCGTGATCCCTCCGGTAGTGAATTGAGCGTCGCAAGGAGCGGCATCAGCTTAGAATCAGCATTGGCCCAAGCTGTCTCCGTTGCCATGCCGCGCAAAAGAGCGAGCACGGCAACGAAACTGGCCAGCCCCGTGCGCGACCACGCCGCTTCGAGCCGCAAGTCTGTGCCCGCGACGCCCATCATGAACAGGACGAGCGGCAGCCGGTCCGGAAGCGCCGCCGTCCCATACCACCCGTCGGGAACAAAGAGGTAGATGAGACACAGTCCCGCAGCCGGAAGCACCATCGCGCGCTTGATGCGCAAGCGGCGCGTCGCCACCCCGACGAAGGCCAGACCAAGCACAGCCGCAAGTGACAGTAGGTCAAGCCGATGGTCGTAGGCCCACGCGAAGCTGAAAAGCGACTCAGCCCGGCCCCTGAACCCGACCCAGCTTAAACGCTGCAAGAACGTCGCAAGCGGGGGCCCCGAGTGATGCTCGATCATCGGCGCGAATGTAAGCAGCAGGAGAGGGAGCGCCGACGCAACCACGCAAATGACGAGGCGCCGGAAGTGCCACACGCAGGCGCCCGCGCGGCGGTCCAGGTGGATCTGCCAAGCAAGGTCACTCGCTTCCATCGCCACGATCATGCAGGCAACGAGCAGGAACGCCCCCACATGGAAGAAGAACAGGAGGATCGAGCCGAGAAAAAGACCAACGCCGGCCCGCGCAAGGCCACGCTCCACGGTAAGGCGCCAGAAGGCCGCTAAGCAAAAGCCCAGGCCGAGCGTCAGAAGGTACGCGAGGAAGCCCCATTTCGTGCCGACCTGGACGATGAACGGCATCGCCAGGACAGGCCAGACCGAGAAGCGCCGGAAGTTGGCGTAGTGAAGCGCGACAATGCCGCCTGCAAGCGCCGCGAAAGTCAGGAACAGGAGGACGCGGCCAGCGGCCTCCGCGGCCAATCCCAATTCGACGAGCGGCAGACAGATTGCGTCGACACCGAGATTTGGCACCACCCCAAGATCCAATCGATACATTCCCGAGAACCCGGTGCCGTGCAGCAGTTCGTGCAGGACTTCGATCCGGGAAATATGGCCCGCGTAATCGAGGAGCGGAGGAATTGGATTCTGCAGCAACGGATAGAAGAGACAGAGGATCGCCACCAAAGTGGCGCCACATGCCGCGAACGCGTCTACACCCCATTGCCGACTGTCTACGATTTGCGCGCCCGGGACAGATTCCGCCCGCATCAAGTCCTCCCCTTTATCCAACCTTCAGGCGCAACGCAGCGCGGCGTGCGCGATGCGATCGCTTTAATCGCGCGAACCGCCAGGAAAGCGAAACGGCAATGTTGTTGAGGAGACCGCCGAATCCGTCGGCGCGCCAGAATCCAGAATGGAACGTATAGGGTTCCGGCCGGAAGAAGTCTTTGTAATCGCCGTAAGCCGCGAAATCGAACACCAACACGCCGGCCTTGATCGCGGCACCAATCAGTTCCTTCGTCATGATGTGGCCGGGGGAACACTTAGCCCAGTCGGTATTGTAAACGGGAAACCAGTGATGAAACACCGAGCGCGACATAATACCCAGATGTGAGGCCAGCCAGGTATCTCCGGCAAAAAGCGTCGATAGCACACCGGTACAGTGCCCGTCAGCCGTGCACAGAAGCTCCTCGAACGCTCCCACGCGCCACCGGTCGGCGAGGATGTCGCGTGCGCCGGTGCGTCGGTACTGCTCTCGTTTCACCGCGACGAGGCGCGGAAGTTCAGATGCGCCGGCTTGAAACGTCATTCTCAGCGGCCCAAGCTCGCGCGTCAGCACTCGCTCCTTGCGCTCAAGCCCCTGTGTGAACTTGTGGCTCGATGCCTTAAGCCCGCTCCAGAACAATGCCGGATCGTCGCCAAGACGTAACCGCTGGCCAATCACCGCACGCTGCGGCGCGAACCCGTGCCGGAGCTGCTCCTCCGGGAGGAAGGAGTATACAAGCGAATTCAAGCCGGCGAGATGGAGAAGCTGGGCCGAGGAAAGTCCGAGCGATTCGGCGGCGATAACGCCGAAGCGGTCGCCCAGTATGCCGCCGACGCGCTCGCCCCAGCGCACAACCCGCGCCGCGGGACTCGGGAACTGAAACGGCAGAAAACCCAGCGTGCGACCGAATTTCTCAAGCACCGCGACGAAGACCGGAGGCCGGACGCGGTGCATCGTATGCGCGAAGGCGAAAGAAAAGCATGGATGCGAGAGCGACGCGTCGCTCTCACAGAACACCGACCACAACTCGATCTCCATCGCCGAAAGCTCGTTAAGTGGAACGACTCGTGACGACCAGGATGCGGCGAAGCTCATAGTCGTCGGCAGCGAGGAAGGGTTAGTAGGATGCCGCACCTTTGAGTTCGAGTGTGGTGTAGGGAGGCTGCCGGCCCCCAAATGACAAAATCGGGCATGCTCCCAATGGCGTTACATTTTTGGTAAAACATCAGAGCCGTCAATTCAGTCTGGCTGCGCCAACTCTACCAGTCCCCGGCCACCCATTGAAGCGCCAGATTCCGCCTTGGTAAACCGGGGCACGGCAGCCGGCGCGTCGCAATCTGCAATTGCACTGAAACACTTATGGGCTGCGGCGCCGGCTGGTGATCATGTAATTAGCGCCCCCACAATTCCAACCACTAATCCTGCGGTGAAGGTACCGAGGGCGCTCGCTGCAACGATAGGAGTAAGTTGCAATCCTCCAACATCACGCCAAGCACCAAAGACTCCGATAGCCGCGCCCAGGCCAATCACCATCGCCGGCGACCAATGCTTGACGACCATTCCCAGCTCCCCCTGGTGACCGGGGAGTTGATAAGCCTCGTATGGAGAGCCGCGCACGCCTTCGAGCTTTCGCCCTATTGTATAGCATACGCCTCCCCGACCTTACTGGGTCGAGGAGTGCTTTCCGGCAGCACTGAGATGCCGCCATACGAGGGGTTATCAAGCCCCTGTAGCCCGATGAGAGCTACCAACGCGAATATAGCGGACGTACCGGGAAACGCCAACCAAAACGCAAAACGACCATCTGCAGGTGCCGGCAGGTCCCTGTGCTTTTTCTCTACACCCTTGGTAACTAGATGTGGTCCGCCTGTGGACCTGTGCAGCTTCGTGATAGGTCCATCCGTGGATCTGTAAAGTCACTTTTGCCTACTGCATTAGCAGTTTGGATCTTCTGGCGGACCTGTAATCGATGCCATAGGTCCAGCGGCGGACCTGGCTTCTGAATTATGCTGCCCCTCCAATCGTGCAAACTCTTTGGTGGGTAGCTGACCGTGGCAGGGTAACCAGGTCAGCGGCGTCTCTCAGGCTTTGACTCAAGCGGATCACCCTTACGATATTGGCAACGTTCTTCCCGCTAGATTGGAGTTTTCATTTGGCAATAACATGCCGCCATGCATATTTTGTTTGCCAGCACAGTCGTATTGCCAATGTGCCAATAAGCTAAAAGAAGTCCCAGCACACCGCATAGGGCCGCAAAAAGCAGAAACCCAATCTCGTCTTGGTATCGCATCTGCGCCGCCGCTATTTTCCCGCCCTGGCTTCCGCCACTTTAGCCGCCCTGACGGCATCCCCTGGGCATCACCCGCGGTAGGTTTAACACGGCAAAGAACCGCCTGTCGTGCGCGCCAGCACAAGAACCTTCGCGTCACCCCTGCCATGGCGGTGGGTGTTTCTGATAGGCTTTAGAATTGGTCGAGCGGACAAGCCGGTAAGGAGGATATATGACGGAAGAAGTCACCCGTGCTGAGTTTGAAAAGTATAGGGCGGAGACTCAGGAAACATTGCTCCGGCTTTCTGGTGAAATTGAAAAGCTGAGGAAAGAGATCGGGGGTCTAAGGGCCCAGGGTCGCTCATAGCGGTTGGTGGAGGGGGAGCGGATGACCGTTCGGTGGGAGGTACTACTAGGGGCCATCATCATAGCCGCGAGCATCTTGTTCATAGGTCGCTATACGATATCGGCGGTCGGGTATGGCGCAGGCAGCGACAACGCTAATACCGAATCCGTTTACCGACTGGACCGATGGACGGGGCAATTAGAGGACTGCCAGTTAGGGGGGTCTGATATTCGGGACTATTTCGCGAGAGCTGCCCGAACAGGCCACGCCACGTTCAATTGCGGAGCCCCTCGTCCCCAGCCTGGAAGTTCCAATTAAGTCACTAAGCCTCAAAACCGGCCACTACGCACGGCTCGATCTTCGGGAAATTCGAATCGACAGGGGACCGCGATGGCAACCTACAGACTACCTACAGACGAAAAAGTGCTGGCCGCGCTCGGCACGATAGCTTTGAGGCACGGGCAGCTTGAGAGCGCCATGAAGATGGTCATCAGGGACCGTGCTGGCGTGGACAAACGAAAGTAATAGCTAAAGAGAGAGCACGCGCAGAAGGGCAGAAATGAAAATGGGGCTATTGCAAGTTATAAAGGAGTATTGGGCGCTCCAAAAATTCAAAAAGAGTCCGCTCGGCGAAGCTCTTCGGCAGCACACCCAAGAGTTTTTTTATGGGGACACAGTGCTGGTACACTTCAGTGACGCCAACAAACAGAAACTCATTGGCGATTTTACGCAGAAACTAGCCGAGATTTACGATTCACCGAATTGGCAAGCTACAATGCGCCGGTCGCTGACAGAGTTTGTCCTTGCATATGCGTCCTTGGAAGTTCTTTGTCTTAAAGAATCTGAGCGATCGCACATCCATTACGGCAAAAATCCTTATATATCCGGAACCCTATATCATCGGATTAGCGATGCGGTGGCGCACACCGATGAGCTCGGGCGGTTCGTTTTCGAAACCGGAGGCGAGCAAGTTCCCGGCGATTTGATTAGTTTTTGCAACACGCGTTGCGCCTTATATTTGTATTACATGAATGGCATCAACCTGGTGCGGATTAGCAATGGCGACGAGGTTGACTGGTACAAGCCCTTTGTCGAAGCGATGATGGTCTGGGCAGAGGGAAATATTCGACACAAATTGGACATGCCGCAGCTGATCGAGGGTTATAGCGGGCTAGGCCATCTGTGCTATTTTTCATTTATGAATTTCGTTCTCGATGGATCTTCCAACCCCTTTTTTGAGTGGTCGAAGTCCAACAGCGATTTACCTCTTTACGGCAGGGGCGGGGATTAAGTTAGGGCTTAGTGTTTCGCCTCGCCACCCCTCGGCACTGGACGATCTAATTCATTAAGCGCATCAACGACGCGCTTCCACATCTCGAAGCCCTCAATATCGCCCTGGTCCATCAACTTGTCCGCTCGCATCGCCGCATGAATGGCGGCATCGGCTCCAAAGAGCTTCCGCATCTGTTCGGCGGCGCGCCAAATGTCGATGTCTTCCATAACCGTAGTGGCGCTTTGCTTAGGGCTTCATGTTTTCGGCTGCAAATCTACTCCGCCAATCACGACCGGGTTGCAGTCTTTTGGTGCGGGGCCTTGTTTTGGAATTTTTACGACCCATAGCCCGCCACCTGCTCTCCATTCTCCCGCATAGGCGATCCAATTGTCGCTGGCGCTTTCCAAATATGCGTGCCAAGGCTGCGATGCGATAAAGGAGCGCCATTTTGCTGTCGACACTCCGTTTGGCGGAGTCGCCGCGCGACAGATCATTTTCCCGATGGAAATCGCGTTGTTCGCGTCCTTGACGGGAAATGTGGCCGCATAGCCTGGAAAGGAGGTACTTAAAGCCGCCGACAGAAAGCCAACGTGAACTATCTTAGTGTTCATAGGCTCCTCCTATTCCTCCATCAGTTCACGATATCGCTAATCTGAAAGAGCCGGAAGGCCTGGGGAGTCAAAACAGCCCAGTCGGATCAGAAACAGTTGGAGGCCTGCGCTGCGCCTTCGCCGCGCGCTCCTCCTTTGTCATCGTCCAGCGCACAGCCTCAACAGTCTTGAGGCAGGCTCATGCCACATCTTCCTTCTCCCCCGTGGCGACAATCTTAAGCGTCCCATCCGGTGCGGGGCGTTGAAGCTTCAGGGCTTCGTCCATGGTCCCAAATGCCAACATCGCGCCAAAGGACTGATGTTCTAGTGCCAGCGCCTTCACTCTGAGCCGCGCATTTGTGCGTCCGTGCATGCCTGCGGGACGCTCTGGAAAAAGGTCTGTGAGGTCAGCGCCTCCGCCTAGCCTCTCCCGAATGGCCCTTCGCTTAATTACCGCGCGTGTGGAGGCGTCGACCATCTGTGTGCGATAGGTCAGGTTATGACAGTGCCGGCACGCAAACACGTCATCGACCAAGTACAACTTTGCGGCTGTCCGACCACACCTGCAGATAAACCAGACCCTATTGCCACCGAACCGGCACCGCGGCCGATACAGTTTGATCCGTTGCTCTCCTGGAGTCTTTGTGGCGCCAAATCCTAGGGAAGGACCACGAAACACCAACTCCCAAGCTAAACTATGGCATCTCACCTGCTGGCCATCGCTCCATCTCACCTGGAACCAGTTATCTTCCCGTAACTTGCCCTGGCGCTGCAGGGACCTCACATCAATCGAGGGACAGCTTTCGCAGGTCCTTCGTCCTCCGCCAGCAGATTGAGCCATCACCGCAACATGCCGACGATTTTCGAAATCTTTTGGAAAGCTAAGCCGCCGCTCGGACCGTTACGCGTCATGCTATCCGCGTCCAAATTTGCGTCTAGAAACTTGTACAGGGCCTCGATAACTACCCCGCGGTTGTCCCGATCTTGCGGCCGAAGGAGGTTGTTGCCGACAAGTGCGTCGATTTCTGTTTCGCGTAACTGGACTGTGAAACACCTTAGGCCTTTGCACCGCCGCTGCCGATGGCGGCGCATTCGCTCTGCTGCCGGGCTTTTAGCGTGGCCATTTGACTTCTCAGTGATCACGTGGGGGAAGGTGTCCAGGTTACATTGGGTATCGAACTGGTCCCCTTTCTAGAGAAGGCAAAAAGCGATGGATCACCCGGCCCGTTCCCTCCGCGATGTTTCATTTCGATCAAGCCGCAATCAAGCAGCGTATCCCGCGCCTTTCTGATCCTGGGGGCTCCCCATGAGCCAAT
>Ga0182024_10008466_pt1 | contig 21659 bp, 15 predicted proteins | sample P32metaG_FD_120480 | JGI IMG/M metagenome (GOLD analysis project Ga0182024, IMG submission 120480) | Permafrost microbial communities from Stordalen Mire, Sweden - P3-2 metaG (Illumina Assembly) | ecosystem: Environmental > Terrestrial > Soil > Wetlands > Permafrost | place: Sweden: Stordalen...
CCTCTGCCGCGACTTCGCGCAGAACGAAGTGGCGCCGCAGGCCGAGCGCAACGACCGGGAAGAGCGCTTTCCCTACGACCTGGTCAAGAAAATGGCCGACCTGGGGCTGATGGGGCTGCCGTTCCCTGAGGAGTACGGCGGCGCCGGCGCCGACACGGTGAGCTACGCCCTCGCCGTGCTGGAGATCGCGCGTGCCGACGCCTCGACCGCCATCACGCTGGCCGCACACGTGTCGCTGGGGGCTTCGCCGATTTTGCTGTTCGGCACCGAGGAGCAGAAGCAGAAATATTTCGTGCCTCTGGCGCGCGGGGAGCAGCTGTGGGGATTCGGCCTCACCGAGCCCGGCGCCGGCAGCGACTCCGGCGCGACCGCGACGCGCGCCGAACTGCGCGACGGCAAGTGGGTGATCAACGGCACGAAGGCGTTCATCACCAACAGCGGCACCGACATCACCGGCGGCACCACGATCACCGCGGTGACGGGCATTAACGCCAAAGGCAAGTCGGAGATCTCGAACATCCTCGTGCCGCAGGACACGCTCGGCTTCACGCGCGCGAAAAAGTACAAGAAGATGGGCTGGCGTGCGTCGGACACGCGCGAGCTGGCGTTCGCCGACGCGGAAGTGCCCGAGGAAAATCTGCTCGGCAAGCGCGGCAAAGGGCTGCACCAGTTCCTCACGATCCTCGACGGCGGCCGAATCTCGGTGGCCGCGCTGTCAGTCGGCGTGGCGATGGGTGCCTACGACGAAGCGCTCAAGTACGCCAAGGAGCGGCATCAGTTCGGCCGCGCGATCTCGAAGTTCCAGGCGATCCAGTTCAAGCTCGCCGACATGCTGATGGAAATCGAGCATGCCAAGCTGATGGTGCTGAAAGCAGCATGGGAGAAGGACAACGACCGGGCCTACGAGCTGACCGCGTCGCTGGCGAAGCTGTACTCGGGCGAAGTGTCGCGCCGAGTGGTGAACGAGGCGCTCCAGATCCACGGCGGCTATGGGTTTATGGACGAGTATCCGATCTCACGCATGTACCGCGATCAAAAGATCAATGAAATCGGCGAGGGCACGAACGAAGTGCAACGGCTCGTGATCGCCAGGCAGATTGGATTATGAAATCGCGGGTGCGTTAGCCGAATCTCTTAATGAGGCAATTGGTGGAGATGAAGAGACTCGAACTCCTGACCCCTTACATGCGAAATCGTTTCGGCGTCGTCCGGCAAAGTCCCAGGGAGTCCCACGCAGGCGATTCACGAGGGTTTTGCTGTCCGTCAGGTTTCATAGCGTCCCGGGCAGTCTCACCCTTTGGCTACAGAATGGCTACAGAGTAAATCCGCCGTCAGACCGATCTCAAACCACACAAGCAGCTGATTCATAATCAGCGGGTCGTTGGTTCGAGTCCAACTTCGGGAGCCAGCTTCAAGGCTCGTGCCAGACTTCGTCGTCTCTAGCGAGCTAGACGGATGGCATAGGAAACTTGATGCGTTCTAAGAACCGTGCGCAGCTTCGACCCATAACATTGAAGGAGCGAGCTTTAGGCCTACCGGAGGAACTGCATTTGTTCGAAGCGACTATTTGTGCATTACTTTTTCGTGAAACTCCAAGCCAAGTAGTGGCACTGGTGTCCCAGGCACCTGTCGACACGAATCAACAACTCCCGACCACCCGGTGCACCTTTGAGACAATGATTTGACGAGCAAGATTATCCCGTTACTAACACTTGAAGCGAGCCTGAAGAGGTCTATCCGGCGAACTTTGCGAGCTTCTGGTTTCCGCATGGTCAACGGCCAGTTGGTAGGCGATGGCGTTACAAAAGAGCGTATCCGTGCCTTGCACTCGATTCAACGCAAAGCCAAGCTGCTAGCGTCGTCGAGAATCCTATCGAAATGGCCCGAGTTTCAGAAATACTTTGCGTCCGGTTGCGACATAACTTCGGAACTAATTTCACCGCGCCTGGAACTCATCGACGGACGAACATGGCAGTCAGATCTATTCGCTCTCGCAACATTAAACTGGAGCGTACCGACTTCGAATGGTTATGGCAGGCGACTCCGCTTCCTTTGCTGGGATGACAGCAACAACAAGCTTATTGGCCTCATCGCCCTGGCTGATCCAGTCTTTAACTTGAAGGTACGTGATGACTTCGTTGGTTGGACGGGCGCCGATCGTATCAAACGACTCAGTTGCGTCATGGATGCTTACGTTTTAGGGGCCGTACCACCATATAATTTGCTTCTGAGTGGCAAAATGCTCGCCTGCCTTCTCAAATCGAGCGACATATTCGACGCTTTTAAGGAAAAATATAGCTCATATAAATCAGTGATATCACAGCGTCGCCTAAAGCCAACGCTTGCACTCATCACTACGAGTTCGTCCCTTGGTCGATCGTCCGTCTATAATCGATTGAAATTGCAAGACGAGTTTTTTCTACGTCCGGTTGGCGAAACTCGCGGATATGGACACTTTCATATACCCGAGCGCCTTTTTTTACAAATGCGAGCGTTTCTAACGAAACGCCGTCATCAATACGCAAGCGGCCATAAATTTGGCCAGGGCGCCAACTGGCGAATGAGAGTGATTCGAGAGACCTTAAAGCAACTAGGCCTTTCACAAAATTTGCTGAAGCATGGAATCGCTCGAGAGGTGTTCGTAAGCGAACTTGCACCCAATACTTTGGCATTTCTTCGCGGTGACTCCAAGACGCTCGATGTCTCGCGACTAAAATCCGTATCAGAGATCGGGAAGCTCGCCATTGACCGTTGGGTAATTCCACGAGCGGAGCGACGTCAAGACTTCGCGACCTGGACCCTCGAGAATACGCTCGAGGGATTTACCAATCTCGCAGCATCCACGAAGCAGCTTTCGACGCGCCCCCCGGAAGAATCGCAAAATCTCCGGCAGCGCTGAAGGATAGCCTCTCTACCCAATGTAAACCGCGCCAACCTAGCGAGAATGCCCAGCGATAAGACGGCGCTAGCAGCGAGACGTTACGGTACCGGAAGTGGGGAACGGTAGCGAGTGCTCTGGGGATACGATCGCATACGACGAGTAGAGGTACACGCAGACGACGCCGTATCGGCGCCGAACCGTTACATTTGCCCAAACCCGCCCTGCGGTGCTCGAGTTCATCTTTGCGCTGGCGACTATAAGCGAGCATACTTTGCGCACACTCGAGGCCAAGGCAACCTCGACTGCGACGACTATCATCCGGGTCTCTATGTCGGGCCGACTGCGACTCCGAATTACCAGGAAGACGAAAGAACGCAAGATGAGCGACTCGGTCTAGAGCTTCATGTAAGAGGCCGGCGCTGGTCTCTAAAATTGCGGATTCCAAAGAGCCCCGCCGGTGGAACGGGTCGACTCACAATTAGGCGCGGGCCCGGCGCCGCGGCCTTAACACAAGTAAGCGTTGAGACACTGCGCAATGCAGCAGTAGCTTTAGACCTTATCCCCTGCTACGAACGGTTAGGCGTTATTGGCCTCAGCAACGATGTGCCTTCAAGTTATCGGGACACGCTAAACCCCGCTACTTTTCAGTTCGAAGAAAATCAAATGCTGGTCTTTCATGCCAGTGGCTTTGGACGCTTCAAGTCCGTGGGATCGAAATTATACTGGGGTTCATCCTATTATTTTGTTTGGCCCCAAGCTCATGATGCTTCTCTCTCCAATGTGACCATTAAAGACAAGTTGCTAGACGCACATAATTGGCGCTGCGCGTTGGTTGAACTTCCGCAAGAAGCCAGCACGGCAATTCACAGGTCGATCACTAGACAAACGTCGCTCGCCGTCGGCTCGCGCAGGGCACATATCTCGGTAATTTTTCCAACAACTTGGCGGCGATCAGCTTACGGGGAGATTGAAGCTGAAAAGAGCGGATCCCAGATTGTGGTTGCGGTTGACAGGCTCGGTGCCGAACTGCTCACTGAACGCTTAACGGTCGAATCCCATTCGGGCTTGACGTCTGCAAACTGCGGTGGTACCGAGCGTCTGTTGGTTTCACAGGAGATCGGCGCTGGCAGCGAGCCTTGCTTCTTCGTACGCTACGGAAGTGAGCCGGGTACACTTATCAGCTTGAAAAGCGCACAGACTAAGATTTCAACCCTCGCGCGCTTGAGCGCCGTTGACAGTGACGGTAGTCGGGTTTCGGCACCATTTCTGAGCCGGCGTGCATATCAACTCCTGAGCAGGTATCGAGCCGGGAACATGAGATCTATCAGCGTTAAATCCAGAACTCCATTGTCCGGGAGAATAAAGTGGCGCACCCAGGCACAGTCCACATGGCAAGAACTGAATATTGATTTTCAGCCCGTCGACGAACTGAAATATTGGCCGCTTAAGCTTCCAGCGTTGAACCACCTTATGAGAGACAAGTCCTTAGAGATAGTAATTGACCTAGGAGTCCTTGGCTATCATCATTGGCCCCCAACTCTTACTCACGCTTCACCTTCGGAGTCTACTTTCGAAAACCAGACTCTCAAGCGCTTCATCGATACTCAAGCGATTCGCTATCCTTCTGAACAAGAACGCACCGCCGGTTCCGGCGCGCGAGCCCGGCCTCGATGGCTCGCTGTTCACCAGCGGTATTTCAGCGCCCAAGACACCCCCCAGAACGTGCCTAAATGACCTCCGGCGACGCTCCGATCGAATCATTTCTCGAATACGGCGATGCAGCAAAGGCCCGCATACGAACTCTCGGCGCCGCAGCCATAAGTACTTTTGTGGCCGCTATCCCGCGGGCACGGCTGGCTCCGTGGCTTAATGAGCTGCGTCCGATCAAGGGCTTCCGTGCTAAGGGCAACGCCACCGCGGAAGAACAACGAAAGCGACTGATACAACGGCTTGCATCAGACTCGAAGTCAGCAAGCTCATGGGATTGGGTCATCTTCAAGCACTGCTGGCAGATGTGGGTTGAAATGCGCACCACCTCGCGGCCAGTGCGAGAAGCGGTTTCTGGTAGCATCGACCAAGATGAAGGCGTTGTCCCAATATCCGATGCTGTAAAGCAGTTCGCTTCGATTTGTCAGCGGGAAGCCGAATCCCGTGCCCTATCCAAGGAAAACCTCCAGAGCCTGCTAGACTTTGGTCCATTTGCTGATCTGAAACCGTTTTCGACCGCCATGAATCTAGCGCTACCATCTCGTGAAATCGAGCGCTCGCAATATCTCGATACGTTGCCCGGTCGGCTCGCTGAAATTGACGAATCGCTTAAGCAACTAGCCGCCAAATCTACGCAAATTGCCGAATCGGATCAGCCTGCACGATCTACAAACGACCTTACCGAACATTTGCGGCAAGCGACTGACTTGCTCAGTTCGCTCTCCACCCAGGTTGGGTCTATCGAGTTACGCCAGACGGAGGCGTTCCAGCAAATAGAAGCTCTGCGGGATTCCCTCGCCTTGCAAACGATTCGCGCGGACGGCATCGAAGCACGCTCGGCAGAACCGCTAGAAACAGCTTCAGCGAGCGAGCCGGCACATTACGTTGCTGATCTCCTTGAAGTCATCTCGCAATTGGATGCCCTGGAAAACGTCGTCGAGGCACTCTCTGAATCCATTGCCACCGTGACCGTTGATCACAAGGATGAAGAACACGCTAGTGCTTCGCACCTAGCGCCAGATGTGGTCGGCGATTCGCCTACCCGTAATAGTGTCGAACCGCAAATCATTTTCGAGCTCCGAACAGTGGAGGCGACCGGGCCGACCACCTATCTAACCAACCACAATGACCTCTTACGAGGCATGTCTGAAAACTTGGCAGCCATCGGCCTATTGTCGGAGAGCGCGGACAGCGTTGCCCTTGAGATACTGTCAGCGCTGATTTCGAGGCAGCAGATCTCGTTTTTCGGATCTTTGGCCTCTCTTGTGATTGAGGCATGCGTTTCGACGCTCTCCAACACGTATACGGTCGCCCGAGTACCTGTTGGCCTCTGTGACACGTCCGACCTCACTAAGTGGCTCAGTCAGTCAGAGTCAACTCCTATCATCGTCCTCGAAGCAGCGAACGCTTCGGCCTTTGAAATCTACGGTGGATCCGTTCGCCAGCGCATTATCCGATCACAACTCAACAGTGATGTGACCCCGCTTAGGGTCTTTTCTGAGCTAATACCTGGGCCAGGAGGACTTCCGCTTATTCCCAGCTATGCGGAACTAGGGCCAGTAATAAACACGGACGCGTTATCGTGGCGTTCACGCGGCAGCGCAATTCGACTAACGGTCACAAGACTCAGCGACGGACTACTGGAGACGCCTTTCGACGACCCCGGCGATGACGCTGACTTCCTGGAGCAGATAGCGAAGTCGCTCGATGCACTCCCGTTTCAGATAAGCATAGTACTTTATCGCTCGATGATGCGTTCTGCCTCGCTAATGATGATGCTGGAAGTAAATCGGTCGAAAGATAAGATCCTCGGATCACTGGTGGCAAGTTGGCTTTTGCCCTTTGCAACCGCGAGCGGTACCAGTCCACGCTCTCTTGCCGATTTTCTTCTAACAACGCCCGCTGCGGCTGCCGCTTCTTCAGCCAGGGTAAAGAAGTTGCTCTCCCACAAGCCTCTCCAGTAATGCTCGTCACATCGGAGGCAAGCCTCACGGCGATGCTCCGAGACCATTACAAAGTTACAGGGGACGCAACCAGCGTAATGCTCGCGTACGCATCGGAATGCATCCGGTCAGCTTTGGCTACCGTTGATGAACCGCAATCGGTTCAGGCACTAACAAGTCGTGTTCGTGAAACAGTAGAACCAGCATTCAGCACTTTACTATTGGCGGAGCGCTGGAAAGATGATTCGCTTGGTCGGAGTTGGGCCGTACGTGCTCTAAAAACACTAGAAACCTTAGGCGACGTTTATAAGCGAGCGGACGGACGTTATCAACCAACGCCAGCTAGGCTGATTCATACCCGACTGTTATCGGACCATTTTCTAATCTCCGGTACAGCGCCCTTCGCCGCTATGTGTAACACCTACGGGGCCACACTCCTGAGCTACGGTCATGCACGATTTGTGCGCGCAAACGATCTGCCAAGCCAGTTGCTCAATGATCTATCCAAGTGGCAAGATTTAACCTCATGGATTGGCGCTGCGACAGAACCACCACAGACTTGGATAAACGCCTTTCTCGACGACTTTCGGAAAGATGGATATGACGGCCCGCCCCTCGGCTGCACAAAAATCGAAGTTTTCTTTCCTGAAAATAAGACGCGACGATGGCAGAGCCTGGACTCATTGAAAGAAGCGCCAAGCGGGATCCGCCTGTGTCGCGGGTTTCTCGACGGCGCTCCGTATTTCCGGCGCCATTTCTTGGCGATCCTGAGTGGACCGGACTCAATCGTCGAGACTCGCAGAAGTTTACTTTTAGAACCGAATGATGGACTTCGAATGGTGATTGCCATCGGTACAATGCTTAAGTCAGAAACTCGGGTGACCATTATCGAAGACGCGCAGGGGTTCTCCCTGAGGGGCTTGCCAAAACTTCCGTGGCCAGAAAGACGAGCTCTGGCGATCGCAATTTCCTATGACGACCAAGCCGGTAAGCCTGTTCTCTATTTTCCACTAGCAGCTAAGGCATATCTTGTCGCTATGTGCCGGTCAATTGGAATTAGATTGTTTCAGTCAACAGCAGCATCAGAACCCGCCGCATGACACAACAATCATCTGACGCTGACCTTGGTGTTAATGGCTCTTCTCGTCGCCTCAATGAGACGCTGCGAGAGTATATCGAAGCGCAGTATCATATAAGAAATGAAGCCCTGATCGACGAGCGGCACGCACTACTTAAACAAAGCTCGGTCATTTTCCAAGAACCATACGTTGAATCTACGCCAGTGTACGAAATTGGGCGTCCATACAAAGAGCTTCGGATTCCGAGTGCTGTACACGGAGCGCTAGAGGAGCTGGCCGCGCTTGGGGTTGGTGTATTCAAAAAACCATATGTACACCAAGCCGAGGCCCTAGAAGCATTTCTTAGCGATGACCACGAGCTTGTAATTGCAACGGGAACCGGCTCAGGTAAGACCGAGAGCTTCCTACTTCCTATCATCGGCTCTTTGGTAGTCGAGGGCGATGAGCGCTCTCAAACTGCCGATATGCCCGGGTGTCGCGCGCTCCTTCTGTATCCAATGAACGCCCTTGTCAACGATCAACTGAGCAGAATCCGGCGCCTTTTTGGTGATCCCGCAGCATCGAAGATCATCGGTCGCGGTCGAAATCGGCCAATCCGCTTCGCAACGTACACTGGTCGCACGCCGTATCCCGGGAAGCGTTCGCCGGGTCGTGACAGTCGTTTCATACAGCCTCTATTTGACGAATACTATTTAAAGCTGTTGCGAGAAAAGCAAGAGATCGTCGAAATGCTCAATGCTCGTGGGAAATGGCCGAGCAAAGACCTTGATGCCTTCTTCGGTCGCGACTTGATCGAACAGAAGACCTTCCTGTCGGGTAAAAAACAAGGCAAGTTACGTAACGTCTACCATTGGCGAGAACGCTTGCACACATCATCTGCTGACCGCGAATTGCTGACGCGAGATGAGGTTCAGATAACCTGCCCCGACTTGCTTGTGACGAACTATTCGATGTTAGAATACATGCTTATGCGTCCGATCGAGCGATCGATTTTTCGGCAGACGAAGACCTGGCTTGAGGCAGATGAAAGAAATACTCTTACACTGGTCCTTGATGAGGCTCATTTATATTACGGGGCCGCTGGTGCAGAAGTAGCCTTGCTAATTCGGCGCCTAATGGCGAGACTGGAAATTCCGCGCACGCGATTACGGTGCATCCTCACAAGCGCCAGTCTCGGAGACAAAGCTACACCAGAGTTGGCGGGTGACTTTGCAGAGCAGCTAACCGGTTCAAGCGAGACCAAGCATAGGCGATTTGCAATAGTTACCGGCACGGAGGAGCGGCGGCACAACGCGGCCCCCGGCGGTCATAACATTTGCGAAGCGCTTGCACGCGTCGATATCGCTTCAGTAGAACGTTGCACGGTCGAATTACAGCCGGCCATCACGGAAATTCGAAAGCTCTCGATGCAGCTCGCCTGGGCGGAATGTGACCCGTCGGTCGACGAGGCCGCTCTTCGAGGCTACCTATACAAAGAACTGACCGGCTTCCCACCAGCAGAATTTCTAATCTCAGCTTCTTCCGGCAGTGCCGTCGCTTTAGAGATCCTTGCACGCCAGCTATTTCCCGAAGACACGCAAGACCTGAGGTTAAGAGCAACTGCAGGTCTGCTCTCTCTGTGCACACTAGCACGTCGTTCATCCGACAACAAGGTTCTCTTACCGGCGCGGCTCCATCTCTTCTTTCGGGGTTTACCAGGCCTTTGGGCATGCTCGGATCCCGAATGCTCCGATCGCCTAGCTCTTACAGACGGAGCCATTCTTGGGCGGCTTTATACTGAGCCGAGATTGGTATGCGAGTGTAAATCCCACGCCCGAGTCTACGAACTCTATACCCATCGAGACTGCGGTACGGCATACATAAAGGGCTACATCAGCGGATATACTGGCCGCTTCCTATGGAACGAAAAAAGTCGGCCAATCGGTGATCCGCAGATCGCGCCAGTCAGCTCAATTGAGCTCCTCGTAGATGGCCCACCTCATCCTGAGCAAGAGCATAGTTGCCGGCTCGCATGGTTAGATCTTCAAACTGGGCGCCTAGACTGGCGCGAACCGCAAGACACTGCCGGCTATCGTAAAGTCTGGGCACCCGGCAACCTAAATCCACGTACCGACGGCTCCTTCTCATTCGGTCAGTGCCCAATCTGTCTTAGGAGCTGGCGGGACGACTCAACGAAGATCATGGACCATCAAACAAAGGGAGAGGATCCCTTTGCTAGTCTGGTCGCTGCCCAGCTCCGTCTTCAACCCCCGGTGGCAAGAGCAACGGTTCTGACACCAAATGCGGGCCGCAAGGTGCTCTTATTCTCAGACGGCCGTCAGAAGGCAGCAAGGCTCGCTCGGGATATACCCCGCGCAGTCGAGCAAGACGTCTTTCGACAAGCACTCGCAGTCGCAGCAATTCGTCTAAACCAAATTAAGCGTGAAGCCAAGCCCAATAACGATCTCTATGTAGCATTCCTGAAAGTTCTATGCGAGAACAATCTGCTACTGTTCGATGGCCCCGATAGAGAACGCCTAAGCCAAGATCTACGAAGCTTTACCCGAGACTTCAAGAACACAGACCTTCGCGAGGCGATCGCCGATTTCGCCTCCGATGTGGAGCCCCCGCAGCAATATACAAAACATCTGCTGCGTCAAATATGTGGTCGGCTCTATTCGCTGACCGATGTAACGGTCGGATACCTGGAGCCGACAGCCAGCGAGCTTTCGAAGCTAACCGAACATTTTAGCGAGATTCCGAGTCCGCTAAGCCAGGACGACGTTCGCGCCCTGTCAATTTGCTGGATCGGTGGCCTCTTAGAATCATTCTCATTCAATGCGCGCATCCAAGATCACATTCGACAGCAAGCCGCCGGTTATCCACATAAACAGTGGGGCGCGAAATCAACCTTCGATAAAGCCTTTCGCGCCAAGATGATCGACACAGGCGTCTTGACCGACAAGTTCCTTCTAGATATAGAGGAGCGCTTTTGCGATTCTCTTGCTCAGCATAAAGAACATGATGGCTACTACATCGAGCAGCGCAAAATTAAGCTAACGATCGACCTTGATTGCTCGTGGTATCAGTGCGGCCGGTGCACCACGCTCGCTCCCGTAACGGTACGGGGGCGCTGCATAAACTGCGGCGATGCAGCCGTTATCGAGCTATCGCCAACGCATAGCAAATATATAACAGCGCGAAAGGGCTACTGGCGTGGTCCAGTACGCCAAGCTATTGACCTGGCCGGCGGCCTGAAGCACGTTGCCGTCGAAGAGCATACGGCGCAACTTTCGCATCGCGACAAGGGAAGCGTTCACGCCACAACAGAGCGATTCGAGCTTCGGTTTCAGGACCTACTGATTGACGATGATCGACCAATCGATGTTCTTAGCTGCACAACCACGATGGAAGTTGGCATAGATATTGGGTCACTGCTTGCCGTGGGACTCCGCAACGTCCCTCCACAGCGTTCCAATTATCAGCAACGCGCAGGGCGGACTGGCCGTCGCGGTTCCGCGGTTTCGACCGTTTTAACCTACGCGCAGAATGGACCACACGATAGCTACTATTTTCACAGACCATGGGAAATAATTTCAGGACCACCGAGGACGCCACGCCTGAAAATCGACAATCCTAAAATCGCTCGGCGGCATCTCCATTCATATTTATTTCAGACTTTTTTCAATGAGGCTATGGACAACGGCCAGCTAATCCCCAATGGTGATACTTCCTCTCTTGATAAGGCTCTCGGACGCACGGACGAATTCTTTCACAGGACTGGCGCGAATGAAATTGGTTTACGCACTTTCGCCGAATGGCTCACTCGGCGCGTGATCGCCGACAGCGGAGATCTACGAAAGGCCATCCTTACCTGGATACCCACGTCGCTGAAGATTGCTCCACTATCGCGTGACGAATGGGTAAGAGCTTCGGCACTGCGGCTTATCGAGAATCTAGAAGACCTCTCTAGGGACGTACCAGGACTTGCTGCTCCGCAGCGCTCAGCCGGTCAGCTCGCCGTCCAAGAGAACTTGGACGTTGACGAAGAAACGGAGCTGTTTCAGGGTAAGGAACAGCTTCTCGACTTTCTTTTTCAGCATAACCTGCTCCCAAGCTACGCCTTTCCGACAAACCTGGCGGGCTTTCTTATCGAAGAGCACCGTGCTCGCAACGACTTTCTTGAGGTTGCAGTAAAAGAACTGCCTCAGCAATCTCTCGACAAAGCTTTGAGTGAATATGCACCCGGGCGACTCGTCGTCGTCAATAAACAGACTTATAGGTCAGGCGGCGTTACCGCATCCGTTCTTCCAAACATTGAAGATCGAGCGGCTCCACTGTTTGAGAAAAAGCGCGCGCTGGTTTATTGCACTGCGTGTACCTTTGTGCAAGAACGCCTAGCCACACTTGCGTCAACTTGCCCCGTTTGCGCATCACAACTGGTCGAACAGGTCACTATCCAACCTGAAGTTTTCCTTCCCGAACGAGCTCGCGCCGTTGCCGACGACGACCGCGATCAAGAGATCACGTATGCGACCATGGCGCAGTTCCCGGTTCCCGTCGGCGACGATCTCAAGTCGTTTCAGCAACTCGGCGATAATTGCGTTTATACGTACGCAATAGATCGCAAACTTATTACGGTTAACAAGGGGCAGCAAAGCGACGGCGGCTATTCCGGCTTTCTAGTTTGCAACAAATGCGGAGCTGCATCGCTTGAGGGCGACGCACCTACATATCATGATCGCCCCTACCTAAGGCCACAAGCACGTGGGAAAAGCCCGCGACGGTGCACCGGCGAGTTTGAGCGCGTCTTCTTAGCTAATGAATTTCAGACGGACCTTCTTCTCCTTCGATTTGAAATTAAGTCCCCTTTGATACACGATACAAACGACGCCATCACGCGGCATATCCTTGAGGACGCTCTATACACTATTTCAGAGGCCTTGGTAATGGCGGCCGCCCGGCATCCCGAACTAGATCTGGACCAGCGCGAACTCGGCAGTGGCTTCCGAGTGATCCCCACTGTCGATCCGAAACGCCAAACGCTGGATGTCTACTTATATGACACGTCATCCGGAGGAGCCGGCTACGCCGAGATGGCCGCTCTATACGCAGAGGAAATCACCCGGAACGCAATCGACCTACTGGAGCACTGCCCTAGCAATTGCGACCGTTCATGTCAGGAGTGCCTAAGGCACTACTACAATCAGTACTTTCAGCATCGACTGGACCGAAAGCTTGGGGCGCAGTTTCTTCGCTATGCCCTAGATTCCACCGTCCCCCCGCGTGGCGACATACAAGCACAGGCTACTGATCTGACTGCGGTAGATAGATATTTATCTCTCGAAGGTCGGAACTCAAAGATCCTGGGGGGATCTGGCACTAACACGTTCCCACTCAGCGTGTCCGATGCCACGACTAGTATCGCAGTCGGAACCTATCCTGGCCTACTCGAAGAGGGGATGGTTCCGAGACAGTCGTGGGAAGAGCAGGGCCGTCAGTCCGGCGTACTCGTGCTTCGCCTAAACCAGTACATGGTTGGCAGAAATCTACCAGACGCACATCGACAAATAACTCAATACCTTGCAACTATCGCGGAACCGGCTAACTCGCCGTGAAGCGGCGATGATTCGTATACATGGAGCCCGCGACAATAAAAGTGAATGGGCTGCCGCCGAAGCGCTATCTAGATTATTATGCGCCTACTCGCCCCAACTAGAAACATCCCCGAACTCGGATATCAATATAATCGTCGGCGCTCAAACACCGGGCCAGAAGAGCCGAGTGGCCGATATCGACATGGTGGTACTGGCGACGTTTTCAAAGCCGCTAATTCTTGACGTGACGATTCCGCCCCTTAGCATTGCGGGTGAAACGCGCGTTAGCATTTCGTCGTTAGCCCTCACGGTCGAAGTTAAGGACCATGATGCAAGGGGCATACTTGTTGACAGCAACCGTATTTATGTCCGCTATTCAGGTTGGCATGATGCGACAGAACAAAGCATTCGTCAGCGTGAATCACTTCGCGATTTTTTGCGCCGCAATACCGGGAGCGCGCCGTATATAGTTAATCTGCTTTGGCTTCGAAATCTGGAGCAACCCCAGCTAACGGCATTTCAATTGGCAGAACCCAACAACGTGCTCGTTGCCAATTTAGATGCTGGCGAGCTATTCCGAACAATCTGCAATCTCAATCTGCCCATGCCCCTAACAAATGGCACGTATTCTTATGGCGCAAGTTCATCTTCGTACAATATGCAGTTGCCTATCGACTTGTTGACGAGAAAGATCCTGGCGACGTCCTTGGATCGGAAAAGAATAGAAGCGATTACCAAGGATGGCTTGGGGTTTTCCTGGCTCGATATTGCCGGCTCAAAACAAACGATCTTGCGGGGTCGCGGCGGAAGCGGAAAAACCGTGGCGTTACTCCGCAGCGCATATCGTTGGTATATGGACGACCTCCGAGTATTGATTTTAACCTACAACACCGCCCTAGTTGCCGACATTCGCAGACAGCTGACGATTTTGCGAATAGATCAGGATATTGGCACTAGAAACATCAGAGTCAGCACTGTTCATTCGTTCCTGATACGTGCTGCGCACCTTTTGCTCGACATCAAGGTCTCAACTATTAACGACGAGTGGCTTGAACATGATTATCTCCCGATGCTTCGCGAGGCAATTGCGTTCATAGAAGTCGGGGCTCTGAGCCCAAACGACATTACTGAAATGCTAAGCTCACACGCCGGCGACCTTGGCTGGGACTTCATTTGTATCGACGAGGGACAAGATTGGATCGACGAGGAGCGCAGACTGCTCCACTATATCTATGGCGCAAGAAAATTTCTGGTCGCCGATGGACGCGATCAACTCATTCGGCAGTTCGGGCGCTGCAATTGGGCCCTCGGTTTGACGCCGACGGAGACAGAGACTTACAACTTGGAGAATTGTCTTCGCATGAAGAGCGGGCTGATAGATTTTGCCAATAGACTTGCTGAGAAGCTCGAAATACCGGATTGGCAACTGCGCGGCGATGGATCGCTACCAGGCGGTCAAGTCATCCTAGTTATTGGACCGATATCCGAAGATGATCAGCGTCGGTTTATTAACGAAAATCGAAAAGCCGGAAACCGCAATATCGACATGTTATACTGCGTTGACCCTAGCACGATTGTGGATGGCGAAACTGCCGGCTCGAGAACAGCGGCTTTATCGTTGACGTTGCGCAATTGGGGCTATGAGGTCTGGGACGCCGTGGATCGAGAGGAGCGCCGGACGTTTCCCACTTCCCTGGATCAGTGCAGAATCGTTCAATTTGAGTCGAGCCGAGGACTTGAGGGGTGGACTGCTATTCTTTGCGGTCTCGATAAATTTTTTGATTTGAAAAGGTCGACGTTTGTTTCGAGTGCCGCTGATCATCTTACCGATGTCGACTTTCAGGCCCAATTGCATGCAGCTCTTTGGAGTATGATCCCAATTACTCGCGCAATCGATACGGTCGTGATTAGTATTGCCGATTCGAAGTCACGACTCGGTAAAGTACTGCTCGGCCTCGCGCGGGAGATGCCGGACACTGTGAGCGTTTTGCAGGGAAGCAACTAAGCTCTTCACTGTCCGTCTCGTGCGCGGACTGATTGAAAGGTAGAGCTCAGATAGCACATTGGCCCAGGGCTTCAATGTTCCACGTACTTTGGCTGACTATGCGGCCCTGCCGTCGGCGCATACTGACGTGTAGCCCGGAGTTATGCCGCGGATAGGTGGAGCGTTGGGGTGGTTTGCAGCCCGCGGACGAACTCCTCGGGAGTGCGGTTGCCGAGCGACTTGTGCGGCCGGAACTCATTGTAGTCTCGCCGCCAATCTTCGATAATCAGTCGTGCGTGAGAGAGCGAGCGGAACTCGTTTTCGTTGAGGCATTCATCTCGGAGCCGGCCGTTGAACGATTCGATATAGGCATTCTGGGGTCGGCTTACCCGGGTCGATGAAGTGCAGCCGAACTCGCCGATCGCGAGCCCAGCAGGCCATTGCAATGCCCGTTAGCTCGGTCCCGTTGTCCATCACGAGGGTTTGCGGAAAACCTCGAAGGTCTCCGATTGCATCGAGGACACGTGCCACGCGAACGCCTGGAGAGCGCCGTATCGACCTCGATGGCCAAGCATTATGAAACCCTCGCGGAAGCCATGTCCGCGTGTGAGAAGATTACCGACGAAAAGACTCTCGTCTTCGCACCGGGGTGGAAGGCGATCTAAACCCCTCGGCGCCACCGCGACTTTCCAAATCAGGGTCTACTGCGCGGAGGCGGCGGAAGCCGGTCGGGCGCTCGGCGGACGACGACGAAGTTTCCGTTTTCTTACTTGGACGAGTTCGAATGCGTCGATGCCGAGGGCGTTGTGATCGGAGGGCGACGTTCGGAAGACGCCTGCGACGCCCGGGTACGTGCCGTGCTCGAGGGCGTCGCGGAGTGTGGCGCTGCCGGGCTCCGCCGCGCTTTAGGCCCTTCGGCGAGTACTCTACACGGCGTCGTAGCCGAAACCGGGTCTTTCGGAGACTGCTGTGCGAACGCGGTCGCGTAGCTGACGAGATCGCGGCCCCGATCGACGACGCCCATCAAGCGAGCCTCGAGTCCGACTCAAATTCAGACGCCCCGACGGGAGACACCTAAGGCCGGCTTCGGTAAGGCGGAGGAAGACGCTCGGCGGCTTGGACCACGACGAATCTTCCGTTCTCGGCTTGCACGAGCTCGACGGCGTCGATTCCAAGTCCGTTGTGATCGGACGGCGTCGTGCGGAAGGTGCCGGAAATGCCCGTATACGTGACGTGCTCCAGCGCGTCGCGGAGGGCTGCACTGCTGGCGCCGCCGCGCTTCAGCCCTTCGGCCAGCACGTAGACCGCGTCGTAGCCGAAGCCGCCGAAGATGCTGGGCGGCCCGTCTTTCGGATACTGCTGCGCGAAGGCCGTCGCATAGTGGGTGAGCACGCGCTTCTGCGGATCCGAATTCGGGACCGCATCCGCAGTCGCGGCTTTCTCGGTGACGAAGAGCGCGCCGTTTGCAGTATCGCCGGCTTGCGCGAGGAAGAGCGGGTTGGCGGAGCCCTCCGAGTAGTAGCGCTGATACGGCAGCGCGAGCTCTCGATAGCCCTTGGCGACGACGGTGGCCGAGGGCAGCGTCGTCCATATCAGCACGGCCTGCGGGTTCGCGGCCTTGATGCGCGTCAGCTGCGTCGTCGCGTCGGTGGCCGTTGGTGCGATCGCCTCCGTGTCGACCACTTGGATGCCGGCGACGGTGCCCATCTGCTGGAACCGGGCAAGGCCCGACTTCCCGTAGTCGTCGTCGCGATACACGACCGCGATGCGCGTGAAACCGCGGAGCTTCATCGACTGCAGCGTGCGCTGCACGATGAACGTGTCGGCGACCGGGATCTTGAAGATCCAGTGGTCCGTGGCCGGGTCGATGATTTGCGAGCTCGAGCCTAGCGAAATCAGCGGCACGCCGGCGGCGGTCGCGACCGGGATCATCGCCAGCGACGGCGGCGTTCCGGACGAGCCGATGACCGCGATCGGATGCATGTCGAGCAGCTTGCGCAGAGAGTTGACGGCGGTCGTGGGATCGGACTGGTCGTCGAGGATCGTCAGCTGGATCGGGTGGCCGTTCACGCCGCCGGCCGCATTGATCTCGGCCACAGCCATCGTGATGCTGTCGGCCGCCGGCCGCCCCAACGTCGCCGCCGGACCACTCTCGGAGACCACCGCTCCCACAATGTAGGGATCGTTCGCAGCCCCGACCGGGGCGGCCACGAGCAACGGCAGGGCGACCAGAAGCGAAACAGCCGAGAGTCGCATCAGAAAACGCATAGGGCGCGCTTCTGCCGTCGTTATGCCCACCCTGCGAAAGCAGCCCACCCGCAGCCTAGACATCATTGGCGGCCGAGGGATTGCTGTCAGGATGGCGATCAAGGTGCGGCAGCTGCTCAGGATGCTCAAACGCGACGGCTGGGTTTTCGACCGGCAGCGTGGAAGTCACCATCAGTTCGTGCACCCGACCAAACCGGGCACCGTCACCGTCGCGTACGCGCAGCAGAGTGACGAAATCCCGACCGGTACGCAGGTAGCGATTTACAAACAGGCGGGTTGGAAATGACGTACAAAGCAATTGTCGAGCGCGGTGAGACCTCGTGGGGAGCGTACATTCCGGATCTCCCCGGCTGCATCGCCGTCGGCCAGTCGCGCGCGCAAGTCGAGGATCTCATCCGCGAGGCAGCAAGCGCGCACGTCGAACTCCTCCGAGAGCGCGGTGAGAAGGTCCCCGCCCCTAGCACGGTAGCCGTCATCGACGTATACGCCGCGTAACCGGCCTACGAGTCAACGTGATTCTGTTGTAAACTTCTTCTTTGGTGGCCGTCCGCCGAGCTTTCCGTTTGCCGCCGACGACGACGCCTTCTGGCTACTCGTACGCGATCCCAAGAGTTGCGCTGCCGCGCTGCGTACGACGCTCTCGCCGGCCGCGACGATCATCAATGTTTCAAGGCGAACACCAACATCCGGCGCCTCGAACCAAAGGGAATTGCCAGGTGCCTCAATCTCAGGTTTTCGCAAGGCTGCCGCAGCAACGTTTTCAAAGCCCGGCACATGTCGGCGAGGCACGCTTACGGTCGCACCGTTATTGAGTCGGACAACGATTTCGTCTTGGGGTTCGGCGTATCGGGCATCGACAATGCGCGTCAAGTCTTTGGCAATATTGCGCGCATGCTTTACCGCCTTTCGAATTTCCGCTGGTGTCGTCATGATGCGCGGGTCTCTCATTTGTGCATCGCCCTCCACTCCGCCCTGACAGCTTGCGTACGCCGGCCGCGATTCTTGCATGCGCATGGACCGGCAAATGGTCGTGCGGATACACGCGAAATCTGACCTCGCGCCCGCGAACTGTGCCCATCCTACAGTAACCTAACAGTTAGGTTTTGGCAAGCTGGCGAGAAGATCCAGTACGCGGCCATCTCGCCGCTGATAGAAAGTGCTCAGTGACGCGCTCGTTTAGCGCCAGATTGTCCGACGGGCGGTCCAGGCTTCCGCAGCAGGCCAAACGAACTGGAGCGCACGTTTCGCGCACCGTCGACGGAAAGAGTCAGGAAATGAAGATGACCCTACGCGGGGCCTTAGGGGCCGCCGCTGCTCTGTGTACCTTCATGGCGCTGGCAGCGGCGCCGCCGCCTACCGGACACGTGCGCACATACTACGTCGCAGCCGAAGAGCTCGACTGGAACTATCTTCCCACTGGACGCGATGGAATGATGGGAATGGCGCCGATGGGGTACGCGAAAGCGTATACGCAGCGCACAAAAAGCCTCATCGGATCGGTGTACCACAAGGCCGTCTATCATGAGTACACCGACGCGACGTTTACGAAACGCAAACCACGCGCTGCTGGCGATGCCTACATGGGGCTGCTCGGGCCGACGATGCATGCCGAAGTCGGCGACACGATCCGCGTGGTGTTCAAAAACAACGGCACGCATCCGTACAGCATGCACCCGCACGGCGTGCTGTATGCGAAGACGTCCGAAGGCTCGTCGTACGGCAGTGCCGCGGTGCAGGCGCCGGACGGAAACTCGGTCGCACCCGGCCACACCTTCACCTACGTCTGGGAGGTTCCCGAACGCGCCGGCCCCGGACCGAACGATCCGAGCTCGATCGTCTGGCCGTACCATTCGCACGTCGACGAGCGCCGGGACACCAATACCGGCTTGATCGGCGCGATCGTCGTCACCCGCGCCGGCATGGCGCGCGAGGACGGCACACCCAAGGACGTCGACCGCAATTTCGTTGTGGTCTTCGACATCTTCGACGAAAACCACAGCTGGTTCATCGATCAGAATCTTCGACGTTTCACCAAGGTGCACACGATGAAACAGCGGCTCGACGGCGGCCCGATCGGTCCCGACGGCAAGCCGGATCCGATCATGGGCACGGGCCTGCTCAACGCGAACTTCCGCTCGACGATGAATGGCTACCAATATGCAAACATGCCGCCGCCCACGATGAAAGTCGGCGACCATGTGCGCTGGTACGTGATGTCGATCGGCGAGGCGTTCAACTTCCACACGCCGCACTGGCACGGCAACACCGTCCTGGCCAACGGCAACCGCATGGATGTCCTCGCGCTGATGCCGGCCTCATCGCTGACAGCGGACATGACGCCCGACAATGCCGGTCTGTGGATGTTCCACTGCCACGTCAGCGACCACATGGAAGGCGGCATGGTCGCCATGTACCGGGTCACCACACAATAAACGCAAGCGTGCAGTTCTGAGACGGACGCACGCCTTATTGAGCGGTAGAACAAAGCGGCACGCCGAAGGCTCGTTGGTCGCGTAACCAGTCACGGCCGCGTTTCGAGGAGACTGACCTCTATATGATCAGCGTCGCGAAGCGCGCGCCGAATCGGCGGTTGTCGGCATTTGCCGCCGTCGTGGTGCTGGCCGGCTGCTCCGGCGGGGGTACCTCGCCGCGAACGATGGCCCCGGTCGCGGGCCCCGTCAACGGCACGCTCTCGTTGACCCTTGGCGCTCCGCCGGCCTCGCATGCGCGGCGGGTGAAGTTTCTTTCGCCCTCCGCGCAATCGGTGTCGATCGCCGTGACGGGGATCGCCGCGCCGGTCGTCGCGGACGTGTCCGCCACCTCGCCGGCGTGTTCGGGATCGCCCGGCGCCCGCGTCTGCGCGATACCGCTCGCTGCGCCGGTCGGAACCGATACCTTTACGGTGACGCTGTACGACGGCCCGAACGCCACCGGCAATCAGCTCGGCACCGGTACCGCGGCGCAGCAAGTGACGACTGCCGGATTCAGCGTGGCGATCGGCGTGTCAGGGATTGCCGCGGCGATCCAAGTCATGGCCCTGCAATCGATCTTTACTGCGGGTCAGCCCGCGACGACGTCGATTACGGTCCCGGCGCAGGACAGCGACGGGAACACGATTACCGGCGCCTACGCCGCACCCGTAACGCTGACGAACTCCGATGCGACCGGTGCATTTACGCTGTCGGCCACGACGATCCCGTCATCGTCGCAGTCGGTGACCCTCACGTACAACGGTTCCGCCGCGATCACGAACGCGACGATCGGTGCAACCTCCCCCGGCGTGCCGGCCGGCAGCGTGATCCCCGCGATCCTCACCGTAAGACCAGGTGCCCCGACCTTCAGCGAGTCCGCGATCCCCACCGCGAACTCCGGGCCCTACGGCATCAGCTCCGGTTCCGACGGGGCCGTGTGGTTCACCGAGTTCAGCGCGGGCAAGATCGGCCGCATCTCGACCACGTTCGCGTTCTCGGAATACGCGATCCCGACGCCCGCCAGCAATCCGTACGGGATCGTCAACGGCAGCGACGGCAACCTGTGGTTCACCGAAACGCACGGCATGAACATCGGCCGCATCACCACCGCCGGCGTCGTTACCGAGTACGCGATTCCGACGCCGAACAGCAATCCGAACGGCATCACCGCGGGCCCCGACGGCGCGCTCTGGTTTGCGGAATCGAACACCAACAAGATCGGCCGCATCTCCACGGCCGGCGCATTCACTGAATACGGGGCGCCGGGCGGCAATCCGGTCGAAATCACGAGCGGTCCCGACGGGGCGCTGTGGTTCGTCGAATACGCCGGGAACAAGATCGGGCGCATAACGACCTCCGGGTCGGAAACCGAATACAACGTGCCCACCGCGGGCGGGCTCCCGCAGGACATCGCGAGCGGTCCCGACGGTAATCTCTGGTTCACCGAAGCGGGCGCCAACAAGATCGGTCGCATTACTACCGCCGGCGTCATCACCGAGTTCCCGGTACCGACGGCGAACTCGGTGCCGCAGGGGATCATTGCCTGGACCGACGGCGCGCTGTGGTTTACCGAAGGCGCCGGCAACAAGCTTGGCCGCATCACGACGACCGGCACGATAACGGAGTTTGCCGTGCCCAGCCCCAACGCCGACCCGCTGTTCATCACGATCGGCCCCGACGGAGCGCTGTGGTTCACCGAAAACCGGGCTAACCACATCGGGCGCGCGCACTAACGCGCCCCGCGGCAGCG